>Ga0228700_1000005_pt1 | contig 358156 bp, 338 predicted proteins | sample McNCre317_Aug_MG_FD_178019 | JGI IMG/M metagenome (GOLD analysis project Ga0228700, IMG submission 178019) | Freshwater microbial communities from McNutts Creek, Athens, Georgia, United States - 3-17_Aug_MG | ecosystem: Environmental > Aquatic > Freshwater > Creek | place: USA: Georgia...
CGGGTTCGAAAAGCAAATCTGACCGGAATCAGAGCTTTTGTGACTGCATGAAGCTGTCGAAGCGGGCTTCACCGAAACGGAACCACCAGTTGGCGTCGGCGCGGAACTTGGAATAGTCCTCGAACACTTTCTTCCAGTTGGCGTTCTTGGCGTTCAGTTCAGCGTAGACGTCGTTGGCATGCTTGAAAGCCACGTCCATCATCTCTTTCGGGAAAGGCAGGACTTTGGTCTTCTGGGCAGCCAGCTGCTTGAGGGCGCCAGGGTTGAAGGCGTCATATTTGGCCTGGATGTCCACGTGGGCCAGGTAAGAAGCGGCTTCGATGATGGCCTTGTTTTCGGGCGACAGGGCGTCGTAGGCCTTCTGGTTGACCATCAGCGTCAGCTGCGGGCCACCTTCCCACCAGCCGGGGTAGTAGTAGAACGGGGCCACCTTGTTCAGGCCCAGCTTCAGGTCGTCGTGCGGGCTGATCCACTCGGCCGCATCGATCGTGCCTTTTTCCAGCGACTGGTAAATCTCGCCAGCGGGAATGTTCTGCGGCACGGCGCCCATGCGCTCGAGCACCTTGCCAGCGAAGCCGCCCACGCGGAACTTCAGGCCTTTGAGGTCGGCTGACGATTTGATCTCCTTGCGGAACCAACCCCCCATCTGCGTGCCGGTGTTGCCCAGCATGAAGTTGACGATGTTGAACTTGGCATAGTGCTCACGCATCAGCTTCATGCCGTTGCCGTGCACCATCCAGGCGGTCATCTGACGGCTGTTCAGGCCGAAAGGCACGGCGCAGTCCAGGGCGAAGGTCTCGTCCTTGCCAAAGAAGTAGTAAGGCGCGGTGTGGGCGCATTCCACGGTGCCGTTCTGCACGCCGTCGAGCACACCGAAAGCGGGCATCAGTTCGCCAGCCGCGTGGGTGGAGATTTCAAACTTGCCGCCGCTCAGTTCCTTGACCTTCTTGGCAAAGAGTTCAGAGCCACCGAACAGGGTGTCGAGCGACTTGGGGAAGCTCGAAGCCAGACGCCAGCGAACGGCTGCCTGGGCATGCACGGCCGGTGCGACACCGGCAGCCAGCACGCCGGCGATACCGGCGTTTTTCAGAATGGAACGACGATCCATGGAGAACTCCTCATCAAACAAAAGAACTGCCCGCACAGGCCAGACTCACCCGCGCAGGTCAACGCGCATTGTAGAAAAGTCAGTCCGCCCTTTTTGGCCGGGTTTACCCTTTCAGACTGGCAAAACCTTCAAATTGCAGATGAATTGATTTCACGCAAAGGCGCAGCGGATTTCAAGTCGGCCAGCGCTGACGCACGGAGGCCTCGATGCCAGTGGCGTCCAGCCCCTGCAGGGCCAGCAATTTGGCCGGGTCACCGTGCTCGATGAACTCGTCGCGCAGACCCAGTTGCAGCACCGAACGCACCAGACCCAGGGCCTGCAGCGCCTCCAGCACGGCGCTGCCCGCGCCCCCCATGGTGGCACCCTCTTCCACCGTGACGATCTGCTCATGCTCACGCGCCACCTGCGCCAGCAACTGGGTGTCCAGCGGCTTGACCCAGCGCATGTTGACCACGGTGGCGTCCAGCGCCTCGCCCGCCTGCAGCGCGGGGTACAACAGGCTGCCAAAGGCCAGGATGGCGGTCTTGCTGCCACCATGGCTTTGGCGTCGCACCTCGCCTTGACCAAAGGGCAAGCCCTCCAGATCGGTCAGGGGGGCCACGCCCACACCTGCGCCACGCGGGTAGCGCACAGCCACCGGGTGGTTTTGGGCGTAGGCGGTGCTCAGCAACTGGCGGCATTCGCGCTCGTCGGCCGGGCAGGCCAGGCTCATGTTGGGAATGCAGCGAATAAAGGCGATGTCATACGCTCCGGCATGCGTGGCGCCATCGGCCCCCACCAGACCTGCACGGTCCAGCGCGAACACCACCGGCAGGTTTTGCAACGCCACGTCGTGGATCAGCTGGTCATAGGCCCGCTGCAAAAAGGTGGAATAAATCGCCACCACCGGTTTCACACCTTCGCAGGCCAGACCGGCCGCCACCGTGACCGCGTGCTGCTCGGCAATGCCCACGTCGTAATAGCGCGTGGGAAAGCGTTTGTGGAACTCGACCATGCCCGAGCCCTCGCGCATGGCCGGCGTGATGCCCACCAGCCGCTCGTCTTGCGCCGCCATGTCGCACAGCCACTGGCCAAAGACCTGGGTGAAGGTGGTCTTGGGCGGGGTGCTCGGTGCCACGATGCCGATGGCCGGATCGAACTTGCCGGGGCCGTGGTAGGCCACCGGATCGGCCTCGGCCAGTTTGTAACCCTGGCCTTTTTTGGTGACCACGTGCAAAAACTGCGGGCCTTGCAGGTGCTTGAGGTTTTCCAGCGTCGGGATCAGCGATTCAAGGTCATGCCCGTCGATCGGGCCGATGTAGTTGAAACCGAATTTTTCAAACAGCGTGGCCGGCACCACCATGCCCTTGGCGTGTTCCTCGAAGCGCTTGGCCAGCTCGAACAGGGGCGGCGCGGCCTTGAGCACCTGCTTGGCACCCTCTTTGGCAGCGGCATAAAAGCGCCCGCTCATCAATTGGGCCAGGTAGCGGTTGAGTGCGCCCACCGGCGGGCTGATCGACATGTCGTTGTCGTTGAGGATCACCAGCAGTTTGCAGTCTTCCACGCCCGCGTGGTTGAGCGCCTCAAAAGCCATGCCGGCCGTCATGGCACCGTCGCCGATCACGGCAATGGCATGGCGGTTTTCGCCCTTTTGCCGCGCCGCCAGGGCCATGCCCAGCGCCGCCGAGATGCTGGTGGACGAGTGGCCCACGCCAAAGGTGTCGTATTCGCTCTCGTCGCGGCGCGGGAAACCCGACAGGCCACCCAGCTGGCGCAGCGTGGGCATGCGCTCGCGTCGGCCCGTCAGGATCTTGTGCGGGTAGGTCTGGTGCCCCACGTCCCAGACGATGCGGTCTTCGGGCGTGTTGAACACATAGTGCAAGGCCACCGTGAGCTCGACGGTGCCCAGGTTGGAGCTGAGGTGCCCGCCGGTTTTGGAGACGTTGTCCAGCACGCACTGGCGCACTTCGTCGGCCACCTGCGGCAGTTGGCTGCGGCCCAGGCGGCGCAGGTCAATAGGAGACTGGATGGTTTCAAGCAAGCGTGACATGGTGCGTCCGCAAATCAGTGTTGGCGCTGCACGACCATGGCGGTCAGCGCTTTGAGAGGCTGCAAGGCAATGCCATTCAAGCCCGTGTCGTGCAAAGCCTGCAAGGCTTCTTGCGCCAGCTCGTCGGCATGGCGCTGGGCGGCTTGCAAGCCCATCAGCGCCACATAGGTCGGTTTATCCGCCGCCGCGTCCTTGCCTGCGGTTTTACCCAGAGTGGCCGAATCGGCGGTCACATCCAAAATATCGTCCACCACCTGAAAAGCCAGGCCCATGGCCTGACCAAAGCGGGTCAGAGCCTGTTGGGCCGCTTCGGACACCGCAGCGCCACAGGCGGCCCCCAGCTCGACGCTGCACAGCAGCAGGGCACCTGTCTTGAGGCGGTGCATCTGGCGCAACTGGTCTTCATTGAGCTTGCGGCCCACGCTGGCCAGGTCAATGGCTTGCCCACCGGCCATGCCCCAATACCCTGAAGCGCGCGCCAGCAGGCCCACACAGCGGGCCTGGGTGTCAGCCGACATGCTGCGGTCGGTGGGTGTGAGCAGTTCGAACGCCAGGCTTTGCAGGGCGTCACCCGCCAACAGGGCCTGGGCCTCGCCAAACTGCACATGCACTGTGGGTTTGCCCCGGCGCAGCACGTCGTTGTCCATGCAGGGCATGTCGTCGTGCACGAGCGAATAGGCGTGGATGAGTTCGATCGCACAGGCCGCGCGCAGCGCGGCGTCGCTGGCGGGTGCCCCCACCGCTTCGGCGGCGGCCAGCACCAACAGGGGGCGCAGGCGCTTGCCCCCGTCGAGCACCGCATAGCGCATGGCCTGGCCCAGTTCGGCCGGGGCCGCAGCGTCCACCCAGCCCATGAGGGCCTGTTCAACGCGCGCCAGGTGGGGTTGCATCCAGGCCTGAAGGTCAAAGCCGCCGCTCATGCCGCGTCCCAGTTTTTGAGTTGCCCGCCGTCCAGCACCTTGATTTGATCTTCCACCGCCTGCAGACGGTCTTTGCAAAAGGCCAACAAGGCTGCCCCGCGCTGGTAACCGGCCAACAGCTGCTCCAGGGGCATCTGCCCCGACTCCAGGCGCGCCACCAGCTGTTCCAGCTCCTGCAGGGCGGCCTCGTAGGTGGCGGGCAGGCTTTGGGACGTATCGGCAGGGGCGTTCTTGGGCATGAAAACGGTTCAATCCGGTCAAAGCACGGATTTTAGACATTTGAACTGGCCGCGCCGGGCAAATACCACCGGCAATCCAACCGCCACAGCCGTATCTCCGGCTCAGGGTACAATCGGCGGCCCAGGCGGATGGAAATCCGCCTTTTTCTTGCGCCGTTTTCTTCGGATATCAGCGCTTTGTCCCTGCCCCTTCATAGGGGGAGTCTCTAGGTCAGGTCACCCATGTCTGATTTAAGTCTTCAACTGCAGCAGGCCGCAAGCCAACTACCAGTTTCCAGTTACTTCGACGAGGCGCTGTTCCAGCGTGAACTCAAAACCCTCTTCGACCAGGGCCCACGTTACGTGGGTCATCGGCTCGCCGTGCCCAACGCAGGCGACTACTGCGCCCTGCCACAAGAAAAGGGCGGTCGCGCACTTGTGCACAACGCCCAGGGCCAGGTCGAGCTGATCTCCAACGTCTGCCGCCACCGCCAGGCTGTGATGCTGCAAGGCCGTGGCAACCTGCAACACCAGGCCAAAGGCCACGGCGCGGGCAACATCATCTGCCCCCTGCACCACTGGACCTATTCACCCAAGGGCGAATTGCTGGGTGCGCCGCATTTCGCACACGACCCCTGCCTGAACCTGAACAACTACAAGCTGCAGGAGTGGAATGGCCTGCTGTTTGAAGACAACGGCCGCGACATCGCAGCCGACCTGGCCGGCATGGGCCCGCGCGCGCAGCTCAATTTCGAGGGCTATGCGCTGGACCGGGTGGAACTGCACGAGTGCAACTACAACTGGAAGACCTTCATCGAGGTCTATCTGGAGGACTACCACGTCGGCCCCTTCCACCCTGGCCTGGGCAACTTCGTGACCTGCGACGACCTGCGCTGGGAATTCAAGAAGCATTACTCGGTGCAAACCGTGGGCGTGGCGGGCACATTTGGCAAGCCCGGCTCGGACACCTACAAAAAATGGCACGAGGTGCTGCTCAAGTACCGCGATGGTGAGCTGCCCACCCAAGGCGCGATCTGGCTGACGTATTACCCGCACATCATGGTCGAGTGGTACCCGCATGTGCTCACCGTCTCCACACTGCACCCGATCAGCACGGACAAGACGCTGAACATGGTGGAGTTCTACTACCCCGAGGAAATCGTCGCCTTCGAACGCGAATTCGTCGAAGCCCAGCAGGCCGCCTACATGGAGACCTGCATCGAAGACGACGAGATCGCTGAACGCATGGATGCGGGCCGCAAGGCGCTGATGGCACGCGGTGACAACGAAGTTGGCCCTTACCAAAGCCCCATGGAAGATGGCATGCAGCACTTTCACGAGTGGTACCGGGGACAGATGGCTTTCTGATCGCCCATGCAAGCTTCCTGGATGATCCTCGCGTCGCTGTTTTTTGCGACGATGAGCGTCTGCATCAAATACGCATCGACCCACTTCGGCACCTTCGAGCTGGTTTTTTACCGAGGCCTGATCGGCATCTTTTTCATGGCATGGCTGTGCCGCATCCAGGGCGTGCGCCTGGCCACAGCCATTCCCATGATGCATGTGTACCGGTCGGTCATCGGTGTGGCCTCGCTGTCGGCCTGGTTCTATGCCATTGCCCACCTGCCGCTGGCCACCGCGATGACGCTCAACTACATGAGCGGTGTCTGGGTGGCGGCATTTCTGGTCGGCGGCACCCTGGTCATGGGTCGCTTGCAGGATGCGGGCAAACAAGGCCCGGTGGTGCTGACGGTGATTGGCGGCTTTGCCGGAGTCATCATGATCCTGCGTCCCACCATCGAGCAAAACCAGCTCTTTGCCGGGGTGATCGGCTTGCTGTCAGGCATTGGCGCGGCCATGGCCTACATGCAAGTCGCGGCACTGGGGCGTCTGGGCGAGCCCGAGTCGCGCACGGTGTTTTACTTCTCGGTGGGCACCACCGTCACGGGCCTGGTCTGCAGCCTGCTGTTCACCGGCTTTTCGCCCTGGAAATGGCCGCAAGTGCTGTGGCTGCTGCCCATTGGCGTTCTGGCCGCCAGTGGCCAACTGTGCATGACCCTGGCTTACAGCAAAGGCGCCACACTCGTGGTGGCCAATCTGCAGTATTCGGGCATTATTTTTTCGGCCTTGTATGGCCTGTTCCTGTTTGGCGACCAGATCCCGCTGGTCGGCTGGATCGGCATGGCACTGGTCATCGCCTGCGGCATTGGCGCCACCGCGCTGCGCAACCGCACCCTCGCCAAACCCCCTGCCGAAGAACACTGAACCACCGTCTGGAGACTGCCATGCACACCCGTCTGATTTCCGTTGCCGAACTTCAGGCCTTGCAGGCCAGCAAGAACCCGGCAGTCATCTTTGACTGCAGCTTTGACCTGGCGCAGCCCGCAGCTGCAGACGCGCTGTTTGCGCAAATCCACATTGCGGGTTCGCAGCAGGCCCACCTGGACCGCGATCTGAGCACGCACGACGCAGCGCTGGCCGTCAACGGCGGGCGCCACCCCCTGCCCCAGCGCGAAGCCGTGGCCGCCTGGCTGGGCCGCATGGGCGTCGACAACGCCACCCAGGTGGTGGTCTACGACCGCAACGGCAGCAGCTTTTGCGTGCGCCTGTGGTGGATGCTCAAGTGGCTGGGCCACGACGCCGTAGCCGTGCTCGACGGCGGCCTCAAAGCCTGGCAAGCGGCTGGCGGCGCGACGCAGGGCGGTCCGGCCTCTGCGTGTACCACACGCACCTTTGCACTGCGTGAGCCCCTGCGCCAGCTCGTATCGACCGAGACAGTCCATCAACGCCTCGGTCGCCCCGAACAAACCGTGGTCGACGCCCGCGCCACGCCCCGCTACCGGGGCGATGTGGAACCGCTGGACCCGGTGGCCGGGCACATTCCCGGTGCACTCAACCGCCCTTTCAGCGACAACTTCACGCCCGAAGGCTTGTACAAAAGTGCCGGACAACTGCGCAGCGAATGGCAAGCCCTTTTGGGCCCACGCGATGCCGCCACCGTGGTCCACCAGTGCGGCAGCGGCGTCACGGCCACGCCCAATTTGCTGGCGATGGAACTGGCTGGTTTTGCACCCACCGCCCTGTATGCGGGCAGCTGGAGCGAGTGGTGCCGCACCCCCGGCTTGCCCTGCGAAAAGGGCTAAGAGGCTGATCAGCCGCTGTGCGCCAGCAGGCTGACGGTCATCACCAGCGCCATGCCGGCCCCCAGCCAAAACACCTGCGCAGCGGTTTGCTGTGCACTCAGGCGCCGCTGCAGTTGCGGAATCAAATCGGCCAAGGCCACATACACAAAGCTGCTGCTGGCCACGACCAGGAAATAGGGCAGGAAGTGGTGCAAGGCATCGACCAGCACATAGCCGACCGCGCCGCCCAGGGCCGTCACCGCACCGGCCAATGACACCTTGACGATGGCTGCACGGCGTGTCCCCGTGCTGTCCTTGAGCACCACCAGATCGCCCATGTGGTGCGGCACCTCGTGCGCCAGCACCGCCAAGGCAGCCAGTACGCCCAGCTGCAAGTCGGCCATGAAAGCCGAAGCGATCAGGATGCCATCGCCAAAACAGTGCACGCTGTCGCCCGCCAACACCGCCCAGCCGCCCACTTGCGGGCCATGGCTGTGGCCATGGGCATGCGAATGGCCATGCACATGCGCGTGGTGCACATGGGCCGCATGCGTTTCGTGTGTGCCGTGTGCGTCAGTCAGGTGCCCATGGTGGTGTTCGTGCCCGTGGTGCCACAGCTCGGCCTTGTCGAGCAGAAAGAAAAACACCAGCCCCAGGAGCAGTACAGCAAACAGCACATGGGGGGCCACGCCCCCCTCGAAGGCTTCGGGCAAGAGGTGCAAAAACGCCGTGGCCAGCAAGGCGCCTGCAGCCAGACTCAGCATGTGCTGGGTGTAGCGGCTGATGACGCCAAAGCTCAGCCAGGCGGCCAGCCACACACTGCCGATGCCGGCCACCAGCGTGGCGATCAATATGCTCAGAAGGGTCATCGAATCACATCAAGACAAACCGCCCCGAAGGGCGGTGTGGACACAGGCTCGATCATGCCACGCTCAGACGCCATGGCGTTTGAACCAGGCCTGCAGCCGCTGCCAACCGTCTTCGGCCGGTCCCTGGCGGTAGCTGGGGCGGTAGTCCGCGTGGAAGGCGTGAGGCGTGTCGGGGTAGACCACGAACTCACTGGCCTTGGCTGCAGCATTGCCCTGCGCCAGCGCGGCTTTCATGGCGTCCACACTGCTCTGGGGAATGCCGGTGTCGGCACCGCCGTACAAGCCCAGCACAGGGGCCTGGAGTTTGGCCACCTGGTCCAGCGGGTGGCCGGGGTTGTTGGGTGTGATGGCGCCTTGCAAGCGGCCATACCAGACCACGGCGGCCTTCAGCCGCGGTTGGTGCTGGGCATAAAGCCAGGTGATGCGCCCACCCCAGCAAAAGCCGGTGATGGCCAGTTTGTTCAGGTTGCCACCGTGGGCGCCCGCCCAGGCCACGCAGGCATCCAGGTCACCCAACACTTGCGCGTCGGGCACCCGCGGAATCAGTTCGGCATTGATCTGGGCCGCACCGCCATAGCTGCCAGGATCGCCCTGGCGCACAAACAATTCTGGTGCAATGGCCAAGTAACCCTGCTTGGCCAGGCGGCGGGTGACGTCAGCGATGTATTCGTGCACGCCAAAAATTTCGGACACCACCAGCACCACAGGCAGACCGGTTTGGCCTTCTGGCGCACTGCGGTAAGCGGGCACCTTGAAGCCGTTGACCTCAATGCTCACCTCGCCACTGACCAGGCCCTGCGCCGAAGTCTTGATGGCGGTTTGCGCCATGACCGGGCCGGCCGCTGCCACATAGCCTACCCCCAGCGCCGCTTTGAGCGTCGAGCGGCGGCTGGGCATCGGGCCGCCTTGCAGCAGGGCTTCGGTGTCCTGCCATTGCTGTTGTGCGATCGAAGTCATGCGGGTCTCCGTCCAGAATCAGGCGGCCAGACGGGCGGCCACTTCGCGCTTGCCCAGCTTGCGCACGGCCGCAATCGCGGCCAGTTGCGCCGCGCGGGGGCGGCTTTTGCCGGTTTCCCAGTGGTACACCGACTGGGCCGACACGCCCATCAGCTTGCCCATTTCAGCCGCTGACAAGCCCAGTTTCTTGCGCAAATTGGCAAAACCGGCCACCCGAAAACGCAGGCCTTGCGCTGGCGATGCGTCGTCTTGCGCTTCAGCCGTTTTAACGCGGGCCTTGCCCGCACCTTTGGCCACACGCGCCAAGGCACGCTCGGCATCGGCCAAACGGCGCTTGAGCGCGGCAATGTCCGCACGGTACTGCGCGTTGGCCTTTTTCAGCACCCGGGTTTCAGCGCGCACTTCCTTGCGGGCGATGCGGGCAATTTCAGATTTAAGCTGGTCGGCAAAGCTGGACATGGGCGATTTCCGGAATTTGAAAAACACAAGGATAAGGCATTTGGAAACTTGGATTCCCCCATGCCCTGCAGGGGATCAGTGCGCCTGCTCCCAGTTGGGCCCCACACCCACTTCGGCCAGCAGCGGGACCTTGAGCTGCGCCACCTCGGCCATGATGCGGGGCACTTCAGAGCGCACCCAGTCGACCTCCGCTTCGGGCACCTCAAACACCAGTTCGTCATGCACCTGCATGATGACCTTGGTGGCACGGCCCTGTGCATCGATGGTTTGCTGCACCGCCACCATGGCTTTCTTGATCAGGTCGGCCGCCGTGCCCTGCATGGGCGCGTTGATGGCGGCGCGTTCGGCGCCCGCACGGCGCGGGCCATTGGGGCTGTTGATCTCGGGCAGCATCAGGCGACGGCCAAACACGGTTTCCACATAACCCTGTGCCTTGGCCTGCTCGCGTGTGTCGTCCATGTAGCGCTTGACGCCTGCAAAGCGCTCGAAATAGCGCGTGATGTAGTTCTTGGCCGCGGTGTTGTCGATGCCCAGGGCCTTGGCCAGGCCAAAGGCGCTCATGCCGTAGATCAAACCGAAGTTGATGGTCTTGGCGTAGCGGCGCTGCTCGCTCGACACCTGGTCAGGCGTGAGGCCAAACACCTCGGCTGCCGTGGCCTTGTGCACGTCCATGCCTTCATGGAAGGCGCGCAACAACGCCTCGTCGCCACTCAGGTGCGCCATGATGCGCAGCTCGATCTGGCTGTAATCGGCGCTGGCGATCAGGTTGCCGGCTGGCGCCACAAAGGCCTCGCGCACCTTGCGGCCCTCAGCCGTGCGGATCGGGATGTTCTGCAGATTGGGGTCGTTGCTCGACAGGCGCCCCGTCACGGCCACCGCCTGCGCGTAATGGGTGTGCACGCGCCCGGTGCGCGGCAGGGCCATTTGCGCCAGCTTGTCGGTGTAGGTGCCCTTGAGTTTGGACAGGCTGCGGTGCTCCAGAATGCGCGCGGGCAGCGGGTAGTCTTCGGCCAGTTTTTCCAGCACCTCCTCGTCGGTGCTGCGTGCGCCGGTGGCGGTCTTTTTGATGACCGGGAGGCCCAGCTTGTCAAAGAAGATTTCGCCCAGCTGCTTGGGGCTGGCCAGGTTGAAGGGCTGGCCAGCGATTTCATACGCTTCCTGCTCCAGCTGCACGATGCGCTCGCCCAGTTGCTGGCTTTGCGCGGCCAGGGTGGGCGCGTCAATCAGCACGCCATTGCGCTCGATGCGGTAGAGCGCCTCGCTGGTGGCGATTTCCAGCTCGTAAATGGCTTTGAGGCCCGGATGCGATTCGATCTGGGGCCACAGCGTCAGGTGCACATCCAGGCACTGGTCCGAGTCTTCGCACGAATACTCGGCGGCACGCGCCACGTCCACCTGCGCAAACGGGATCTGGTGCGCGCCCTTGCCGCACAGCTCTTCGTAGCCGATGCCCTTGCGGCCCAGATGCCGCTCGGCCAGGCTGGCCAGACCATGGGGCTTGTGCACTTCGAGCACATAGCTTTGCAGCATGGTGTCGTGCACATAGCCCTGCACCTCGATGCCGTGATTGGCAAACACATGGCGGTCGTATTTGACGTGCTGGCCCAGCTTGTGGCGGGCCGGGTTTTCCAGCCAGGGTTTCAGGCGTGCCAGCACCTCGGCCAAGGGCAGCTGCACCGGTGCGTCCGGGCCGTTGTGCGCCAGCGGAATGTAGGCCGCCTCGCCCGGCTGCACCGACAGCGAAATGCCCACGATCTCGGCGCGCATTTCGTCCAGAGAAGTGGTTTCGGTGTCCAGCGCAGTCAGCGCAGCGGTCTCGATGCGGGCCAACCAGGGGTCAAACACGCTCCAGTCGGTGATGGTGGTGTAGCTGACCGGGCCTTGTACGCGGCTGGTGGGTGCGGGTTCGTCCGAAGGGCCCTCGCCAAACAGATCGCCCATGACGGCCGCAGCGCGGGGTGCGGGCGGCACCGAGCCCCCTGCCCTGGCCGCCAGCGTGCGAAAGCCATAGGTCTCGTAAAAGCTGCGCAGCTTGTCCTCGTTGGGCGCATGCAGGTGCAGCGCCTCCAGCGCAGGCAAGCCCGGCAGCCAGGCGGCCAGGTCGCAATCGGTCTTCATGGTCACCAAGGCGCGGCCCTTGGGCAGCCAGTCCAGCGCGTTGCGCAGGTTTTCGCCCGCCGCGCCTTTGACTTCGCCCGCACGCGCCACCAGCGCGTCCAGAGAGCCGTATTCCAGCAGCCACTTGGCGGCGGTCTTGGGGCCGACCTTGTGCACACCCGGCACGTTGTCCACCGGGTCGCCCACCAGGGTCTGGTAGTCGATCATCAGCGAAGGCGGCACGCCAAACTCGGTGGTCACGCCTGCCACATCGCGCACCTTGCCATTCATGGTGTCGACGATGGTGACGTGCTCATTGACCAATTGGCTCAGGTCCTTGTCACCGCTGGAAACCACCACCTGCACGCCCTGCTGCGCGGCAGTGTGTGCCAGCGTGGCGATCACATCGTCGGCCTCCACGCCGGGCACGTCCAGCACCGTCCAGCCCATCAGCCGCACCAGTTCGTGGATCGGCTCGATCTGGGCACGCAAGTCGTCGGGCATGGGGCTGCGGTGCGCTTTGTACTCGGGGTACATCTCGTCGCGAAAGGTCGGGCCTTTGGCATCGAACACACAGGCGGCCAGCGGCGCCGGAAAGTCCTTGCGCAGCTTTTCCATCATGTTGATCATGCCGCGGATCGCCCCTGTGGCCGGGCTGCCGGGGTCGCCCGGCACGGCCCGCAGGTCGGGCATGGCATGGAAGGCGCGGTACAGGTAGCTGGAGCCGTCCACCAGCAGCAGCATGGGTTTGTTATCGGGAATGTCGCTCATGGCCGCCATTGTGAGGGATGCCATCGGTGGCCCGCCTACAATGGTGCTTTTGTTTCACCCGCCGCCTTGCGGCCTCTTTGTTACAGCTGCCATGGCGGTTTTCACCGAAGTTTCCGAATCCCAGGCCCAGGACCTGCTCTACCGTCTGAACCTGGGCGAACTCAGCGCATTGCGTGGCATCGAAGGTGGCATCGAGAACACCAACTATTTCGTCACCACCGACCAGGGCGAGTACGTGCTGACGCTGTTCGAGCGCCTGACGCACGAGCAACTGCCGTTTTACCTCTACCTGATGAAGCACCTGGCGGGCAAAGGCATTCCGGTGCCCGACCCGTCGGCCGACCGCGCGGGCGATGTGCTGCACACCTTGTGCAGCAAGCCCGCCGCCGTGGTCAACAAGCTGGTGGGCAAGAGCCAGCTCGCACCCGAGGCCGTGCACTGCGCTGCCGTGGGCGACATGCTGGCGCGCATGCACCTGGCAGGGCAGGACTACAACCGCAGCCAACCCAATTTGCGCGGTTTGCCCTGGTGGAACGAGACCATTCCGGTGGTGTTGCCCTACCTCCAGGATGCCCAAACCGCCCTGATCCGCGCCGAGCTGGCCTACCAGAACCACGTGGCCGCAGGCAGCGCCTACGCCGCCCTGCCGCGTGGACCTGTGCATGCCGATCTGTTCCGCGACAACGTGATGTTTGACGGCGAACGCCTGACCGGTTTCTTTGATTTTTACTTTGCTGGCGTGGACACCTGGCTGTTTGACCTGGCGGTGTGCCTGAACGACTGGTGCATCACCGACGCCGACGGCCTGCACGAAGCGGCACGGGCCCAAGCCATGATCGACGCTTACCAGGCCGTGCGCCGGCTCACGGCTGCCGAGCGCGACCTGCTGCCGGCCATGTTGCGCGCTGGCGCCCTGCGCTTTTGGGTGTCTCGCCTGTGGGACTTCCATCTGCCGCGCGACGCGTCCATGCTCAAGCCACACGACCCCACGCACTTTGAACGCGTGTTGCGTGGCCGGGCGACATCCCCCATCACACTTTGACCACCATGCTGCTGCAAACCGTTCCCGCCCGCCGAGGCTTGCAATGGGCCCAGCAAGGCATGCGCGTCTTCTGGAAGCAGCCCCTGGCCATGTCCGGCCTGTTTTTCCTGTTCATGGCCCTGGTTTCACTGGTGTCGGTGCTGCCTTTGCTGGGTGGGGTCGTCGCGCTGGTGCTCATGCCCGCCTTCACCGTGGGCCTGATGGCCGCCACGCAAACCGCCAGCGAGGGGAAGTTCCCGATGCCCAACACCTTGTGGCAAGCCCTGCGCCCTGGCGCGCGCCGCAAGCCCATGCTGCAGTTGGGCGCGTTGTACGCCACAGGCTTTTTGCTGCTGATGGCCTCGTCGATTCTGGTGGACGGTGGGCAATTTGCCCGCGTCTATCTGGGCGGTGCCCCTCTGAGCCCCGAGCTGGTGCAGTCCGACAGCTTCCAGACCGCGCTGTGGGTGACGATGCTGCTTTATGCCCCGCTGTCCATGCTGTTCTGGCACGCCCCGGCACTGGTGTTCTGGCAAGGCATATCGCCTGTCAAAAGCCTGTTTTTCAGCTGGATGGGCTGCTGGCGCAACAAAGGGGCGTTTGCGGTTTATGTCGCCGTCTGGATGGCGGTCTTCGGATCGGCAGCGGTCGCAGCCATGGTGGTGGCCTCGCTCATGGGTGAGCCGCAAATGACGCTGTCCATCATGATGCCGCTGGCCCTGCTGGTGGCCGCGATGTTCTTCACCTCGATGCTGTTCACCGTCAAGGATTGCTTCAGCGCCTCGGAGCCTCAACTCGCCTGAATCCGGCGCTACAGGTCCTGCTGGTAGCGCTGCACCATGTCCGCCTGTGACTCGGGCGGGTCGGTGGGTGCGGCATACAGGGAACGCAATTGCTGCTGTGCCGTGATCCGCATGGTCTGGCCTTTCAACATCACACCACGGTCAGTTTGGCCACGCTCAGCGCCAGCCACTTCACGCCGTGGCGCGGAAAATTGACTTGCGCCCGCGCATCGGCACCGGCCCCCTCCACCGCCAGCACCTTGCCCTCGCCAAACTTGGCGTGGAACACCGCAATGCCGGCCTTGATGCCGTGCTCGGGCGCACTTTTTTGCGCGGGCACAGGCGGGCTCTTCCAGGTGTCGGCGCTGATTGACGGGCTGCCCAGCCCGCTGTTGCCCCAGGACGGACGCGCCTGCGCGCCCTGCTGGCTGTGGCGCGCCCCTGCGGGCGTCCACGGCGCGCCCATGCCGCTGGCAAAGCCGGCCTGCTTGGGCGTGACCCATTTGAGGCAGTGCTCGGGCAGCTCGTCAAAAAAGCGGCTCTTGAGGTTGTAGCGGGTCTGGCCATGCAGCATGCGTGTCTGCGAATGGCTCAGGTACAGGCGCTTGCGGGCGCGGGTGATGGCCACATACATGAGGCGGCGCTCTTCTTCCAGGCCCTCGTAGTCGTTCATCGCGTTCTCGTGCGGAAACAGCCCCTCTTCGAGCCCGGTGATGAACACCACATCGAACTCCAGGCCCTTGCTGGCGTGCACCGTCATCAGCTGGATCGCGTCTTCACCGGCCTGGGCCTGGTTGTCACCGGCTTCCAGCGCGGCATGCGTGAGGAAGGCGGCCAGCGGGCTCATGGTCACGCCGTCGTCCAGCGTTTCTTCGGCGGTGGGCAATGAGGCGTCCAGGCCCTGGCTGGCCGGGCTTTGTGAAAGCTCGGGCAAGGCCACCGCATGGCGGCCAAAGCCCTCTTGCGTGACAAAGCTCTCGGCGGCGTTGACCAGCTCTTCCAGGTTTTCCACCCGGTCGGCGCCTTCCTTCTCGGTGCGGTAGTGCTGCACAAGCCCGGTCTTATCGAGCACCAAGTCAATGATTTCGCGCAGCGTCAGGCCCTCGGTCTGCTCGCGCAGCACGTCGATCATGGCCACAAAGGCGGCCAGATTGGCCCCGGCCTTGCCGGTGGTGGCACTCACGGCGTCGTGCAGCGAGCAGCCCACGGCACGCGCCGCGTCCTGCAGCTGCTCGATGCTGCGGGCGCCAATGCCGCGCGGCGGAAAGTTGACCACCCGCAAAAAGCTGGTGTCGTCGTGCGGGTTCTCCAGCAGGCGCAAATACGCCAGTGCGTGCTTGATCTCGGCCCGCTCGAAAAAGCGCAGGCCACCGTACACCCGGTACGGAAAACCGGCGTTGAACAGCGCCGTCTCCAGCACCCGGCTTTGCGCGTTGCTGCGGTAGAGCAGCGCGACTTCCTTGCGCGAAAAACCATCCTGCTTGACCAGCTGGCGGATCTCGTCCACCACCCAGTTGGCCTCGGCAAAGTCGCTGGCCTGCTCGATCACGCGCACCGGCTCGCCCGCACCCTGATCGGTGCGCAGCGTCTTGCCCAGGCGGCTCTTGTTGTGGCCGATCAGGTGGTTGGCCGAATCGAGGATGTTGCTGAAGCTGCGGTAGTTCTGCTCCAGCTTGATCTGGTGCGCCACCTGAAACTCGCGCACAAAGTCGGCCATATTGCCCACGCGCGCGCCACGGAAGGCGTAAATGCTCTGGTCGTCGTCGCCCACGGCCATGATGGCACCCTGGCTCCCCTCCCCCGGCAAGCCCACCAGCAGCTTGAGCCAGGCGTATTGCAGCTTGTTGGTGTCCTGAAACTCGTCCACCAGCACATGCCGAAAGCGGCGGCGGTAATGCTCGCGCACGTGGGCGTTGTCGCGCAGCAGCTCAAACGAGCGCAGCATCAGCTCGCCAAAATCCACCACGCCCTCGCGCTGGCATTGCTCTTCGTACAACTGGTACAGCTCCACCTTGCGGCGGGTCTCGTCGTCGCGCACCGGCACATCGCCCGGGCGCTGGCCTTCTTCTTTGCACGCGGCAATGAACCACGACAACTGTTTGGGCGGGAAACGGTCTTCGTCCACATTGAACTGCTTGCACAGGCGCTTGATGGCCGAAAGCTGGTCCTGCGTGTCCAGAATCTGGAAAGTCTGCGGCAGCTGCGCCAGCTGCCAGTGCGCCCGTAAAAAGCGGTTGCACAGACCGTGAAAGGTGCCAATCCACATGCCGCGCACATTGACCGGCAGCATGGCCGAAAGGCGGTGCACCATCTCCTTGGCCGCCTTGTTGGTGAAGGTCACGGCCAGAATGCCGCCGGGCGAAACCTGCCCCGTCTGCATCAGCCAGGCAATGCGCGTGGTCAGCACCCGCGTCTTGCCCGAACCGGCACCCGCCAGGATCAGCGCGTGCTCGGGGGGCAGCGTGACCGCGCGCAACTGCTCGTCGTTGAGCTGTTCGAGCAGCGGGGAGGCGGGGGCAAAGGGGAAGTCGGGGGACGGGGAGGTGTCGAAAGGCATGGGGGGGATTGTAGGAAGTGGGCGAGCCACACCTTGATCGACACGTAATGTGGAACTGTACTGCCTCTATGTGAAGTCTGTAGTTCGAGGATGGTAGATAGCGTAGAGGTCCCCCCCCAGAGTTCAGACGCCTGCGCTGCTTTTAGCGCAGGTCGCCTCGAACGCAGGGCTGGACCATTCTTTCAACTGAGCGCACCAGCCCTTACCAATGCTTGGTGCTGCCCATTGATTTCCATTACTGCTTCGTTGCCGTGAGCCCAGTGACTGAGGAGGATTTCGCTCGACTTTGTGAAGCGATGACCGATGCGAATGGAGTATGACTTGAAGAGCCAGCTACCCATAGACTGGAAATACACGGCCTCATCAAGGTCTCGCCACTTCACACCAGCAACGCCTTTGTTCCAAGGAAGAACGCCGGAATAGACCCACACCCCTACATCGTCAAAGTACAGATGGAAGCTCTTCAGAACAAGAATCTGATAGATCACAAAAGCGAGTGATGCCACCACCACCACGATACCTGCGATATGGGAAATGGACCATGCAATAGGCGCAACGATAAGGAACAACGCAAAGCCAATTAGAACGATGCGGACATATGCTGTCCAGGCCTTTCCGCCGAGACTACTGATTTCAGAAGGAATCGTTGCGCTATTGTCTTGATCCATATGTGATCTCCAGTGAGTAATAGTAAAGGTCCAACGTTTGAGGTCAACATGAGCCGCAGGCACTCTGCTGGAACGAGTTAGGTTTGATACCCATTACGTAATGTGCGAAGAATTACTTTGCCGTTGGGCTCTTCCCCGTTGCCTTGAATTACGGTGTAGGGGATGTCAGTACCAATCGACTTTTCAATGCGCTTGCTTCCCAGTTCGGTGATTCGCCAACTTTCATCGGCTGCTTTTTTGTAGGTGTACTCGCCCACTTCTGTGTTTGGCGCAATGCGCAAAACAATGCGCACGCCCTCAATGGTCCAAACTTTTTCTTCGAAATCGGATGCTTTCATCAATTGCCTTAGGTAATTTGTCGCGCAGACACTGCGGAATCATCTGGACGGTGCGGGATAGCCTGGACACGGATTCCTCCTGAAATTGGCGCTCCGCCTGGCTTGCAGGCGCAGGGCTGTTCGAACACTCAGGTATAAAAATCCCGCAAAACCCTGCAGCCATCTATATGAGTACTATAGACCACAAAGAACGGGTTCAAGAGGCTGTCGGACAGATATTTGTCCAACCGTCATTCGCCCAACCGGGCATGCCCTAGGGTTCCCCGTCAACGTATTCGATGCCGCTGCGAATGGCACTTCGACCTGGATGCAGCGGCTGATGTGGTGCCGACGCACCACTTCAGCTTAAAATTCAGCTCTTATTTTGGAGCTGATATGCAAGCGATTTATGCCGATGTGATGGTCAGCATGTCCGAGTTCAAGAAAAACCCGGCTGCTGTGCTGCGCGATGCCAAGAGCAAGCCCGTGGCTGTGCTGAGCCACAACAAAGCCGCGTTTTACATGGTTGAACCGGCTTTGTTTGAAGCCATGCTCGAAGAACTGGCCGATCAGGATCTGCACCGCACGGTGTTGTCTCGCATGGGTGAGCGCGCTCGCGCCATTGAAGTGGACATTGACACCATCTGAGCCATGACGGCCCCCACGCCCAAATACAAATACAGGCTGCAGTTTGTGCCCAGCGCCTGGGCTGAATGGCAGGCACTCGATGGCTCGGTCAAGGAAGTGCTGCGCAAACTGCTGAAAAAGCGGCTGGACAACCCGCATGTGCCTGGGGGCCAGTTGCATGGGGCATTGGCGGGGCACTACAAGATCAAGCTTCGCAAGCAGGGCTATCGCCTGGTGTATGGCGTGCAAGACGATGTGCTGATCGTGATGGTGATGGCCGTGGACAAACGTGAAGACAGTGCGGTCTACCAATCCGCAGCGGCCAGGCTCGCTGAAATGGTGGCCAGCATGGCCCAAAACCCAAGCCACTGAGCAAGCAGTCGGACCGACAAGGCCATCAAACCCGGCCCGCCAGGTTCAGTGCAGCCCGCAGGGTGTCGTTGATGCGGGTCTGCCAGCCTTCTCCACTGGCACGCAGGGCCGCCAGCACATCGGCGTCAAGACGCAGTTTGACGGGCTCCTTGGTCGTGGCCGCTTTGGGACGGCCACGGGTTTTGAGTTTGGCACCTTCGTACAGGTCAGCGGCCTTGAAAAATTCAGCTGTGAGTTCAGGTGCGTCGTCGGGGTCAGTCCAGGTGGCGGGCGTAGAGCGTTTTTTCGCGGTCATTGGCTTTCCTCATGCTGATGATGCGGCGCACCTCGCCGCGCGGCGTCCAGACCAGCACCACCAGTCGGGCATGCAAGCAGCCCACAGTGATGAATCGGTCTTCTTCATAGTCCACCCTTGCGTCTTGAGCCGTGAAGTGGACACCCTCAAAGATACCTACGGCATCTGCGAAGTCCAAACCGCGCTCCAGCAGCGTTTTGTCGCGCTTGCCGATGTCAAACTCGACTTTCATTTATTGTACCCCCAATAAATACATCGGCTGCTTGTGGCCTCTGTGTTTTTGTGGGATCGATTCAGCCATGAGTTCCGTCTCATCGCAAGGTCTTTGAAAAGTCCATCAGCCATTCCGGGTAGAATCAGCCACCGGGCCCAAGTTTCTTGCGCCCGGTTTTTTGTTTCTGCCGTCTGCAACGGACGATCCTGCAAAACAAGAACCGGCCAAGCCAAGCGCTCACTCGTTGGACCTGAAAGTCCATTCAACGATTCCTTTTCTGGAGCTTGGTTTTCTCATGGAAATTTTTGACTACGACAACATCCTGCTGCTGCCGCGCAAGTGCCTGGTGGAGAGCCGTTCTGAATGTGATGCCGGCGTGCAGCTGGGCAGCCGCACCTTCCGCCTGCCGGTGGTGCCGGCCAACATGAAGACGGTGGTGGACGAGTCGATTTGCGTGTGGATGGCCCAGAACGGCTATTTCTACGTGATGCACCGCTTTGACATCGACAACGTCAAACTGGTCAAGGACATGCATGCCAAGGGCGTCTACGCCTCGATCTCGCTGGGCGTCAAGCAGCCCGACTACGAGACCGTGGACCAGCTGGTGGCCCAGGGCCTGTGCCCCGAGTACATCACCATCGACATCGCCCACGGCCATGCCGACAGTGTGAAAAACATGATCGGCTACCTCAAGGACAAGCTGCCCAAGGCTTTCATCATTGCGGGCAATGTGGCCACGCCCGAAGCCGTGATCGACCTGGAAAACTGGGGCGCCGACGCCACCAAGGTGGGCGTGGGTCCGGGCAAGGTCTGCATCACCAAACTCAAGACGGGCTTTGGCACCGGCGGCTGGCAGCTCTCAGCGCTCAAGTGGTGCGCCCGGGTGGCCACCAAGCCCATCATTGCCGACGGCGGCATCCGCAGCCATGGCGACATCGCCAAGAGCATCCGCTTTGGTGCCAGCATGGTCATGATCGGTTCGCTGTTTGCCGGCCACGAAGAGTCGCCGGGCAAGACCGTGGAGGTCGATGGCGAGATGTTCAAGGAATACTACGGCTCGGCTTCGGACTTCAACAAGGGCGAGTACAAGCACGTGGAAGGCAAGCGCATTCTGGAGCCGATCAAGGGCAAGCTGGCCAACACCCTGATCGAGATGGAGCAGGACGTGCAAAGCTCGATCAGCTACGCCGGTGGCAAGAAGCTGATGGACATCCGCAAGGTGAACTACGTGATCCTGGGTGGCGACAACGCGGGCGAACACCTGCTGATGTAAACCGGCTCTGGCTCAACGCCTGCAAGGCCTGCGATCCGTCACCGGAGCGCAGGCTTTTTCTTTTTACCCCAGCGCCTTCGCGGCCAGCACACTGCCGCTGAGCACCAGCAGCGCACAGATGATTTGCCGCCGGCGTGCCACGGGCACGCGGTGCGCCAGGCGGTGGCCCAACCACACCCCGGCCAATGCAGCGCCGATGCCGATGCCATAGACCACGCCCCAGCGCTCGTGCACGGGTGAATGGGTTTGTCCCGAACGCAGGGCACGCAAGCCCACCACGGCCACATACACCCCCAGCGCCAGCAAGGGCCAGACCCAGGTCAGCAGGGGCACGGTGACCAGGGCCGAACCAAACCCCGTCAGACCGAGCACGGTGTAGCCCAGCAGGACGGCCAGCAAGGGCAATGGCAGCTCACCCATGGTCTGGGCCCTTGCGGGGTTGAAGTTGTGCAAACCGTTCGGTCACAAAGCGGCGGAACTCCGCCAGGATGGGCAACTCGGTGCGTCCAGCGAGTGTGATCAAAGCAAACCGGGCACCGGAATTGAATGTGGGTTGCACGGCCAGCTGGACCAGTTCACCACGGTCCAGCCGGTCCTGCACGGCCCCCAGAATGCCCAGAAAGACGGCATCGGTCTGGCACACCGTGTCGATCAGGCTGGCGATTTCCTCGCACTGCAGGGTGGTCAGCAGACCTGGGTCGGCCCTGGGGCCATAGCGCTCCACCAGCATCCTGGCCACTTCGGCCGACAGCGGCGTTGAAGCAATCGGGTAAGCCAGCAAGTCATCGAAGGTCACCACCGGACCTTTGAGCAAGGGGTGCCCGCAGCGACAAACCAAGCCGGCCGGGGCATCGGTCACGCCCTCGATGAGCAGGTCTGCGGCCGGCACCACCCGCCGCACATCCACCACCAGGGCGTCCAGTTGCCGGTCACGCAGCTGCTGCAGCTGCAGTTCGGCCGGCCCACGGATGATGCTGACCTTGACCGTCGGATGCTCACGCGCCATGTGCACGAGCCAGGGCGTCATCAGCAAGGCGCCCGGCCCCGAGCCCAGACCGACACGCAGGCTGCCCAGCCCACCTTGTTGCAGCAAAGCCGCCCCCTGCTGCAGTTCAGACGCCTCGTGCACGATGCGCCGAGCCCGCTCCAGCACCGAGCGGCCCAGCGGCGTGAGTTCGTTGCGTTTGCCGATGCGGTCCACCAGCGGGCCGCCCAGCTCATCCTCCAGGGCCTGGATGCTGCGGCTGAGCGCAGATTGGGTGATGTGCAGCTTTTCTGCAGCGCGGCTGAAGGAGCCGGTGTCGGCAAGCGCCAGCCAATGTTCCAGGTGCCTGAGGTTCATCCATGCATTTTACGAATGCAAATCAGAAAAATAAGTCATTTGACACATGAAAAACGGATTTTTAGGATGCCGCTGTCACATTTACCCCTATTCCGACGGAGACAAACATGTCCAAGACTTCCTTTCAGCGCCGCCTGCTGCTGAGTGCCGTGGCCGCGCTGGCCCTGGCGTCGACCCAGGTCCAGGCCCAGAACTACCCCAGCAAAACAATCAGTCTGGTCGTGCCCTACCCGGCCGGTGGACCCTCGGACTTTTTTGCACGCAAGCTGCAACCCGATGCAGCAGCCCGGCTGGGGCAGACCATGATCATCGAGAACATCGGCGGCGCGGGTGGCTCGATCGGGCTGGGTCGATTGATCAATGCGCCCGCCGACGGCTACATGCTGGCCCTGGGCAGTCCGATGGAACTGGTGCTGGCCCCCATGGCCATACAGGGCGTGAAATACAAGCCCGAAGACTTCAAACTGGTCGCCCAGTTCGCCACCACCACGACCATTCTGGCCGTGCGCAATTCGCTCCATGTCAAAACCGTGGACGAACTGCTGGCACTGGCACGCAAGAACACCGGCACGCCCCTGAGCTACGGCAGCGTGGGCCCGGGCTCGCTCTACCACCTCATTGGCGAGAAGTTCTCCCAGCTCACCAAGGTTGACATGCTGCATGTGCCCTACAAGGGCATTGCCCCCTTGCTGTCAGACCTCATGGGGGGACAGATCGACATGGCATTCCTGCCCTTGGGCGGTTCGATTCCGCAAACCATCATCGACGGCAAAATTCAGGGGCTGGCCGTGACCGCCAAGGCGCCGCACGCGCTGTACAAACAGTTCCCGGCCATGGCGTCGATGAAAGGCCTGGAGGCGATGGACTTTGACATCTGGGCGGGTGTGCAGGTTCACAAAAACACCCCCGACAGCGTCGTCAACACCCTGAACAAGGCCTTTTACGCCGCCGCCGAAACCCCGGAAAACCGCAAGGCCCTCGAAAGCAGCGGCAACGTGGTGCTGAACACGCGTACCCCCTCTGAACTGGCAAAGACTTACCAGACTGAAATCGAGCGCTACCGCGCCATCGCGCGCAGCATCAACCTGCAACCCCAGTGAATTTGGACAGACGGGACAAGATCCGGGAGCCATTGCCTCTACGATGCAGGCCTGTGCTTCCACTTTTCCCATCCCTTCAACGGAGACAAACATGCAAAAGACTTCCCTGATTCGCCGCCTCTTGCTGGCCTCTGCGGCTGGCCTGACCCTGAGCATGGCCCAGGCCCAGGGCTTTCCCAACAAGCCCGTGACGCTGATGGTGCCCTACCCTGCGGGCGGCCTGTCGGATGTGATCGCACGCACCATCAACACCACTTTGTCCAAGCACCTGGGCCAGCCGGTGCTGGTGGAAAACCTGGGCGGCGCCAGCGGCGGCATTGCTGCACAAAAGGTGCTGTCTGCACCCGCAGACGGCTACTACATCTTCCAGGGCTCGCCCAACGAGCTGATCCTGGCGCCGCTGTCAAATGCCGCCATCAAGTACAAGAGCGAGGATTTCCGTCTGGTGCAGATGATCTCCATCAACCCGATGGCCATGTTTGCCCGCAAGGACCTGCCCGCCAGCAATGGCGACGAACTGATCGACTACGCCCGCAAGGCGGCTGCAGACGGCAAGCCCCTGACCTACGCCAGCGTGGGCCCGGGCTCCATGTACCACCTGCTGGGCGAGCACATGTCCAAGATGACCGGCATTCCCATGACCCACGTGCCCTACAAGGGTGGCGCTCCGGCCCAGCAGGACCTGATGGGAGGCCTGGTGGACATCTTCATTTCACCGTTCGGCAAAGGCCAGGTGGCGTTGGTGGACGATGGCAAGATCAAGGTGGTCGGCGTACTGTCTGCCGAGCGCCAGGAACTGCTCAAGAAAGCGCCGCCTCTGACGGACAGCAAAGCCCTCAAGGGCTTTGTATTTGACACCTGGTCAGGCTACTTTGTTCACAAGGACACCCCCGAGCCCATCGTTCAGGCCCTGCACAAAGCCTTGAGCGAAGTGGCCAATGACCCCACCATCCGTGGCTCGCTCGAAGCCCAGGCCATGGTGGTGCCACGTCCGCAGCCCTTGTCGGCTCTGAGCAAGGTCTACACGGACAACACGGCACGTTACCGTGGCATCGCCAAAGCCATGAACCTGCAACCCCAGTGATCCGGAGCGTCAAACCATGAATGCACCCCGCGAAGCTTTTGCCAACGACACCCTCCTGGCGCTGCAAGCGCAGGCCGACGAGTTCATCGCGGTGCGCCGCGACATCCACAAGCACCCCGAGATGGGCTACAAGGAATACCGCACCAGCGATCTGGTGGCCGAGCAGCTCCAGCAATGGGGTTACCAGGTCACACGTGGCCTGGGCGGCACCGGTGTGGTGGGGCAGCTCAAGCGCGGCAGTGGGCAACGCACACTGGGCCTGCGCGCCGACATGGACGCCCTGCCGATCGAAGAAGCCACGGGACTGCCCTACGCCAGCTGCAATGTGGGCATCATGCATGCCTGCGGTCACGATGGTCACACGGCCATGCTGCTGGCGGCGGCCAAACACATTGCCGCCAATGTGCAGTTTTCGGGCACGCTCAACCTGATCTTCCAGCCTGCCGAAGAAGGCTTGGGCGGTGCCAAGAAGATGATGGAAGACGGGCTTTTCACCCAGTTCCCCTGCGAAGCGGTTTTCGGCATGCACAACATGCCAGGTCACCCCCAAGGCCATCTGGTCCTGCGTGACGGCCCGATGATGGCTTCGTCAGACAACGTGACCATCACGATTGACGGCACGGGCGGCCACGGCGCCGTCCCCCACCGCGCAGCCGACCCGGTGGTGGCAGGCTCGGCCATCGTGCTCGGCTTGCAGAGCATCGTCGCACGCAATGTGGACCCGCAAGAGATGGCAGTCATCACGGTGGGGGCTTTCAATGCCGGTATCGCCAACAACGTGATCCCGCAAAGCGCCACCTTGAAGCTGAGCGTGCGCGCCCTCAACCGCGAGGTGCGCGAGCTGCTGGAAAAGCGCATCACCGAGCTGGTTCATGCGCAGGCACAAAGCTACGGCGTGCGTGCCCACATCGACTACAAGCGCGGCTACCCGGTGCTGGTCAACCACCTGCGCGAGACCGACTTTGCCCGCGATGTGGCCGAAGAACTGGTGGGCACCGAGCGCGTGACCCGCCAGGGCCGTGCCCTGACCGGCAGCGAAGACTTCGCCTTCTTCCTCGAAGAGGTACCCGGCTGCTACCTGTTGATCGGCAATGGCGACGGTGAAAGCGATGGCCACGGCGCCTGCATGGTGCACAACCCGGGTTACGACTTCAACGACAGGAATGTGGCGGTCGGCTCGGCCTACTGGTCACTGCTGGTCGAGAAGTTCCTCAAAGACTGAAGCAGGCAGCAGGGCAAGGCCTGCCCTGCCCCATGGCTGAGACCTGTGGGCGAGGCCTGGGCTGTGCCCGGGTGACGATTTCTGGTACCCCAGCATGAGGAACCCGGGCACAGCCCAGGCCTCGCCCACGCACAGGCCACAGAGATTGACACTCAGGGCGCAGAAACCAGCTGCGCCGCCAGCGCGTGCAGCCGGTGACCGGGCTCGGCCAGCGCTGACACCACACTGAAGTGGTTGAGCCCCGGCAGCGCCTCGCACACCGGCACCACACGCGGGCCCCAGACCTGGTGGATCAGGGTGTTGTGGCGCAGGAATTCGGGACTCTCATCGCCCCCCACCACCGTATAGAGCACACGGCCCTTGGGCGCGGGCCACAGCGCCGGACTGGCCTGGCGAACGTGCGCCGGTGTGATGCGCAGATCGCCCTGCACAAACGGCGTTTTGCGGATGGGGTCCAGATCGAACAGGCCCGAAATCGACAGGGCCTTGCGCGTCAGGTCTGCAGGCAGGTCGGTGCCCAGCGCTTTCCAGCGGCAGGCCAGCATCATGGCCGCCAGATGCCCACCGGCAGAGTGGCCGATGACCGAGATGTTGCTGCGGTCGCCGCCGTGCGCGCCAATGTGGCGCCAGACCCAGGCCAGGCTTCGTGCGCATTGCATGGCAATGTCCGGGATCGTCACCGGCGCGGCTGCGGTGCCGGGGCACAGCGCGTAGTTGACCACCACCACACAGGCCCCCATGTCCAGCAAGGGAGGCGCCACAAAGGAGTGGTCGGCCTTGTCCAGGCTGCGCCAGTAGCCGCCATGGACGAACACCACCACCGGTGCGTTGGGGCGGCTGGCCGGAAAGATGTCGAGGGTTTCACTGGGACCATCGCCGTAGGGCACATCCAGCACACAGGCGCGCTGTTGGCGGGCCTGCTCAGAGCTGTTTTTCCAGCGGGCGAAGTGGTCCGCAAAATCGGGGACCAGCGCGCGGTTGTTGTACATGCGGTCATGCCATGCGGCGTCTCGGGTGGCCATGGTGTCTCCTGGAAAAAGGGGTAGCGCATCTTGGCACAGCCCGGCACGGGGGCATGCCAAACCCGCGACAATGCCTGCGACCACAGAAACCACTGACCATGGAAAACACCTCCTCCTCCCCCACCGTCGCCATCCTGGGCACCGGCCGCATGGGCCTGCCCATGGCCACCCGCCTGTGCCAGGCCGGCCTGACCGTCCACGCCTGGAACCGCAACCGCGCCAAAGCCGAGCCACTGGCGGCTTTGGGGGCCACCGTACACCACCTGGCGACCGACGCCGTTCGTCAGGCCGACATCGTGATCAGCATGCTGGAAAACGGCCCGGTGGTGGAGCAGGTGCTGTTCGGCCTGGGCACGGCTCAGGCCATGCGCCCGGGCACACTGGTGGTGGACATGGCCTCGATCAAGCCCGCAGAGGCCCGCGACCACGCCACGCGCCTGAGCGCCATGGGCCTGCACCACGTGGATGCGCCGGTCTCGGGCGGCACCGTGGCCGCCGAAGCGGGCACGATGGCCATCATGGCCGGTGGCGAAGCGGCCGATCTGGCCAGGGCGCTGCCCGTGCTGGCGCACCTGGGCACCACCACCCATGTGGGGCCACATGGCGCTGGGCAGCTGGCCAAACTGGCCAACCAGATGATTGTGGGCATCACCATCGGTGCGGTGTCTGAAGCCTTGCTGATGTGCGCCAAAGGCGGCGCCGACATGGCCAAGGTGCGCGAGGCCATCGGTGGTGGCTTTGCCCGCAGTCGCATTCTGGAGCTGCACGGCCAGCGCATGGTCGATCGCGACTTTGCGCCGCGTGCCACCATGACGGTGCAGCGCAAGGACATGCGCAACGCGCTCGACACCGCCGCCACCCTGGATTTTCAGGCGCCGATCACCGCGCTGTTTGAACGCCTGTACAGCGAGGCCATCGACCACGGCCTGGCCGATCTGGACCACTCGGGCCTGTTTGTGGAGCTGGCCCGCCGCAACGGGATGTCTTAAATCTTCATCTCCAGCCGCAATTGGATGTTCTGCCAGTTGCGTGCGGTGGTGCGGGCCGATTCGGTCTGCCCGTTGGCACTGAAACTCGAACCCGTCACATAGTCCAGCGGCACCAGGTTGCTCACCGTCAGGCGCAGGCCCGCAGACGACGACAAGCGCCACAGACCGTACAGGTCCAGCACACGCTTGGCGCCCTGGTAAGTCGTCTGTTCCTGCGTGCGGCGTGTGTCATACGCCGGGTTCCAGTTGAAGTTGCCCCCCACCGTGAGCGGCAGACTGCGCAGGCGGTAGTCACCGCCCAGATTGCCGGTCGAACTGGGCTGCTGGTCCAGGCGGTTGTTGGGGCCGGGCACGTCCTTGACATGCGACTGGAAGAAACTGACGTTGCTGCGCACGTCCACCGGCCAGGCGTCCGCGATCCACTGGTTCAGCCGGAACTTGGCTTCCAGCTCGATGCCCTGGGTGACGGCATCGCCGACATTGGAGGGCGACGCCACATAGCGCATGCCATTGAACGAGGTGGTGTAACGGATCAGGTTGCTGATGTTGCGGTGAAACACATTGGCGCTGAGCACGCCGCCTTGCGCCAGGTAGCGTTCAAAGGCCAAATCCACCCCCGTGGCCAATTCAGGTTTGAGGTCGGGGTTGCCAGTGCGGTCGGGCATCGTCCAGCTGTTCTCGCCCAAAGACGGCACATAGCGCGCCACCAGCTGGTAGAGCGTGGGCGGCTTGTAGCTGCGCGTCAGGCTCATGCGGAACTGGTCGCGCTTTTGCGGATCGGGCTTGAAGACTGCGTGAAGCAAGGGCGTGAATACGCCGCTGTCGTTGTGCTTGAGCATCCCATTGACCGTGCCTTCGGTCATCAGGTTTTCGTAGCGCAGACCGCCGTGGGCTGACCACTGCGGGCTGATCCTGAACTCGTCCTGGCTGTAGAGCGCCCAGCGGCGTGTGCTGGCCTGGAGGTTGCCGCCTTCGTCAGGCGAAGCGGCATTGCCCTCTTCGGTGCGGCGCACCTGCTCCAGCTCCAAACCGCTGACGATCTGGTGGCCACTGTCCAGGGCGCGCGTCCATTTGCCCGTCAGGTTAGCGCTGTGGTCTACAAAATTCTGCGTCTCGAAACCATTGCGCAGCAAGGGCTGGGTGCTGCCGGGTGCGGTGATGCCCAGGGCACCAAACTGGTCCAGGCGATAGTCGTAGCTGGACTGCCCCAGGCCAAAGCGCACTTCCAAACGGTCGTCACTGGACACGCGTTGCCCCCACTGGCCATTGAGCCGCGCCATCGAAAACCGGCTGTTGCTCTGGGTCTGGGCACTGTCAGACAGACCTGGCGCGCCCTCGGTGGTGCGTACCCCGATCCGGCTGCGGCTGTCGTATTCGGAATGGACCAGAAAAGGCATGAGTGTCAGGCTGCGCCCCTCATCGCCTTTCCACTGCAGACGGGCATTGGCATGGATGGCACGGCGGTGCCCCAGGCTGCTGACTTCGCGAATGCGGTCGGTGATTTGCGACGATTCGGTGACTGTCTGGCTTTCGTCAGGCTTGTAGGTGTCCATGGCCGACAGCGTCACGCTGCCGGTGATCGCCTCGGTCTTGAGGTTGTGCACCCAGTTGGCCTGGGTCGAGGTTTGGCCATGTTCGGTGCTGGCGGTCAGCTTGAGGTCGTCGGGCGTGCCCTTGCGACCTTCGCGCAGCACGATGTTGATGGTGCCGGCAATGGCGCGTGCGCCCGTTTCTGCCGTCGGCGCACGCAGGATCTCGATGCGCTCCACTTGTTCGGGGGTGAGCTGCTCAATGGAGAAGCCGGGCGGCATGCGTTCGCCGTCGAGCAGGATTTGCGTGTAGCCATTGCCCAGGCCCCGCATGCGGATTTGCCCACCGCGCCCCGGCGGACCGCCCAGTGTCACGCCCGGCAGGCGTTTGAGCACATCGCCAATCGTGGCATCGCCTTGTTTTTCAATGTCGTCACGGCCAATGACAATTTTGCTGGCGGTGGACTCGCGCCGCTGCTCGGTGTCGTTGTCGCGGTTGCTGCGGATCTCGATGCGCCCCAGGTCGGTCACGCCCGACGGGGTGGCTTGCGCCCAGGCGGGCACAACACCAAAAGACAGCCCCGCCCAGACAAGGGAACGGGTCAGCGGGTTCAAGGCATGGAATTCAGACATGCCCCGATTTTGACAGCGCCAGCGCCCCCTAGTTTGAAGCGGGGGTAAAGAGCGCGAAAGGCTTATTCGCCCGGTTTGAACAAGGCTGCGACCTTGCGCTTGGTCTTGATGTTGGCCGACACACCGGGACGCCCGGCCGGACGCTGCGACTCCCAGACGGGCGGCGCTTCGGCGCTGGCGGCCTCATAAGGCTTGTCAAAGAACGGATCGCGTGGGGCGGGAGCGGGACGGAAACCACGGCGTTCACGTGGGGTGTCCAGCACATCGCGCGGGTCTTCGTCACGGCGGCGGTAGCCCCCTTCACGCTCACCCCGGTCACTGCGCTCACCCCGGTCGCCCCGGCCACGGCGCTCGTCGCCCAGCTCGATGGCTTCGACCTCGATCTTCTTCTTGATGAGCTTTTCAATGTCGGCCACCAGGCGGTTGTCGCTGGGCGCCACCAGGGTCACGGCCAGACCGGAGGCGCCGGCACGGCCGGTGCGGCCAATGCGGTGCACATAGTCTTCGGCATTGAAAGGCACGTCGTAGTTGAACACCGCCGGCACGTCCTTGATGTCCAGGCCACGCGCGGCCACATCGGTGCAGACCAGCAGGTGCACTTCGCCTTTCTTGAAGGCTTCCAGCGTCTTCAGGCGCTCGTCCTGGCTCTTGTCGCCATGCAATGCGCCGGTCTTGAAGCCGTCGCGCTCCAGCGCACGCGCCAGGCGGGCGCAGCCCAGCTTGCTGTTGTTGAAGATGAAGGCCTGCTGCAGGCCCCGATCGCCCAGCACCTTGCGGATCACGCGGCGCTTGTCGTCATCGACGGCAGCAAAGAAACGCTGTTCCACGGTGGACGCGGTTTCGTTGGGGCGGGCCACTTCGATGGTGACCGGGTCCTGCAGGTAGCTGCCGGCCAGCCGCTTGATCTCGGGCGAGAAGGTGGCCGAGAACAGCAGCGTGGTCCGCTGCTTGGGCAGGTAGGAAAGGATGCGTTGCAGATCGGGCAGGAAACCGATGTCCAGCATGCGGTCGGCTTCATCGAGCACCACGTACTCGACCTGGTTGAGCACGGCGGTCTTGGCCTCGATGTGGTCAAGCAGGCGACCCGGTGTGGCCACCAGCACTTCGACGCCTTTTTTCAGTTCAGCCGTCTGCGGCTTCATGTCCATGCCACCAAACACCACGGTGCTGCGCAGCTGGGTGTACTTGGCGTATTGCTTGATCTGCTGGGCCACCTGGTCGGCGAGTTCACGCGTGGGCAGCAGCACCAGGGCGCGCACAGGGTGACGGGCCGGCGAGGTGGAGGCGTTTTCGTGCTTGAGCAGGCGCTGCAGCAGGGGCAGCGAGAAGGCGGCGGTTTTGCCGGTGCCGGTCTGGGCCGCGCCCATGACGTCTTTGCCGGTCAGCACCACGGGAATGGCCTGTTCCTGGATGGGCGTCATGTTTTCGTAGCCCATTTCGGCCACGGCTTTGGCCAGCGTGGGGGCCAAAGGCAATTGTGAGTAAGGGGTAGTCATTGCCCTCTATTGTCGCATTTTGGGGTTCGTGGCCATTTTTAGCCTCTTGGGGGCAGGATCGGCATGGGCGGTATCCGGGGGCCTCATGCTGCGGGGGTACGCAGAAATCGGCCCCCGAACACCGCCCACGCCGATCCTTGGGGCCTGCGGCCCCATGAATACCAGGAACCCAAGGCCCGAGAAGGAAAAGACGGTCAATGACCAGGGGAGGCCGAGGGTGAGGCTGGGGTCGGGCGACGATTTGCGGTACCCCGCCATGAGGAGTCCGGCCCCAGCCTGGCCCTCGGCCGGCGCCCAACGAAGCTGAACAAACGCTCAGGTCTTGGGCAAAGTCACGCCCACCTGCCCCTGGTACTTGCCACCCCTGTCTTTGTAGCTGGTCTCGCAGACCTCGTCGCTCTCGAAGAACAACACCTGGGCGCAACCCTCACCCGCGTAAATCTTGGCCGGCAGCGGCGTGGTGTTGGAAAACTCCAGCGTCACATAGCCCTCCCACTCGGGCTCGAAGGGCGTCACGTTCACGATGATGCCGCAGCGGGCATAGGTGCTCTTGCCCAGACACACGGTCAGCACATTGCGCGGAATGCGGAAATATTCGACCGTGCGGGCCAGCGCAAAGCTGTTGGGCGGGATGATGCAGACATCGGCGTTGATGTCCACGAAACTCTTCTCGTCGAAGTTCTTCGGGTCCACCACCGTGCTGTGGATGTTGGTGAACACCTTGAATTCGGGCGCACAGCGGATGTCGTAGCCATAGCTGCTGGTGCCATAGCTCACGATCTTCTGACCGGCTGCGTTCTGGCGGATCTGACCGGGCTCGAAAGGCTCGATCATGCCGTGCTGCTCGGCCATGCGGCGGATCCACTTGTCGCTCTTGATGCTCATCGTGCGTCCTCTGTGTTTGACCCGATTCTAGTGGCGCTCGCCAGCGCCAGCTTCGGCGCTCAGCGGGCCACTTTCCCCACCACGCCCTGCACCAGGTAATTCATGTTCAGGATCTGCTCGTCGCTCAGGCGCTGGCCCCTGGGCAGCACTTCCCGGTCTTCGTTGTCGGTGATCGGTCCGGCAAACGGGGCCAGCTGACCGGTGCCAATTTTCTTTTGCAGACCCAGCACCTCGTCCTGCACCTTTTTGGGCACTTTGGGGCCAAAGTCACCCACGCGGATCATGCCTTCCTTAACACCTCCCCAGACGCTGCCGCTTTTCCAGCTGCCATCCATCACGGCCTTGACACGGCGGGTGTAGTAGTCGCCCCACTGGTGGGTCACCGCAATGATCTGCGCGTCCGGGCCCACCTTGCGCATGTCCGAGTGGTAGGCCACGGCCATCTTGCCGCGTTCCTGCGCCGCTGCCATCACCGCGGTCGAGCCGGTGTGGAAAGCGATCACGTCCACGTCCTGGTTGAACAGCGTCACGGCCGCCTCGCGCTCACGCGGCGGATCGAACCAGGCGTTCAGCCAAACCACCTTGACGGTGGCCTTGGGATTGACCGAACGCATGCCCAGGGTGAAAGCGTTGATGCCCTGCAGAACCTCCGGGATCGGGAAGCCGGCCACGTAACCGGCCACGTTCGTCTGCGTCATGCGGCCTGCGGCCACACCGGCCAGGTAACGGCCCTCGTAATAACGGGCGTTGGATGCCGCCACGTTGGCGGCGGTCTTGTAACCCGTCACCGATTCGAACTTCACATTCGGAAATTCCTTGGCCACCTTGAGCGTGGGCTCCATGTAGCCAAAGCTGGGGGTGAAGATGATCTGATGGCCTTGCGCGGCCAGGTCGCGGATCACGCGCTCGGCGTCGGCGCCTTCGGCCACATCGGCCACAAAAGTGGTCTTGACCTGCTTGCCCAGCGCGGCCTCGACGGCCTTGCGCCCTTCGTCGTGTTGCTTGGTCCAGCCCGCCTCGGTGATCGGCGAGACATAGACAAAGCCTGCCTTGACCGGTTCGGCCTGGCTGGTGGTGGAAAGGGGAAGGAAAAAACAGGCGGCCGCGAGCGCAGCAGCGAGGTTTTTGTACATGGTAGTCCTCTACATGGCCCCGGAAGTTGAACAAAACAAAACCCGCCGGGGCGCGGGTTTTGGCGTGATTTTAACGGTTCAGACCAAGACCTGCCGGTCCAGGGCTTTGCTCCAGTGCAACACTTCCACGCTTTCGCGCAGGCCGCAGATCCAGAATGGATCGGATTGCATCAACTGGTGCACGCTGTCTTTGGATGGCGCCTCGACGATCCACAAACCCCCTTTGGGTGTTTGCCCCGGCTCTTCACGCAGACTGCCTGCAACACGCACAGTATTTTGATGCTCGGCCACCCAGTCGATGTGGGCCTGCAGGTGTTCAGCACGCAAAGCGCTCTGTCCAGATCGATCTTTGAAGAACACAGCAAACAGCATGTCAGGCCCTTCTATCTTTTGCGTTGACACCGATCAGCCAGTGCCTTCCCGCGCTGGTCAATTTGTACTTCTGCAGACGGCTTTGCGGCTTGTCGGGCACCGTGTAGCCGATTAATCCCCGTGCCAGCAAGCGATCCATGGCACGCTTGAAGTTGCCGGTGCGTTGACTGTAACCTGCGGCCTGCACCAACTGCTGGCTTGAACAAGGCTGATCCTGGCAGGCCCTCAGTATGGAGAGCTCTGTAGCGGTCCATTCGACTTGGGCCTCGACTTGGGCCTCGACTTGGGCCTCGACTTCGGGGGTGACTTTTGCGACCAGCTTGCGGCCCGCACCCAAGGCCTTCAGATACGCTTCGTCAAACGCAAACTCCAGCCACATGTCATAAGGGTCATAACTCAGCACCGGCTTGGGTGTGCCCGCAGCCTCGCAGGCTGCAAAGATGCGCTCAACCCCGCGACCCCAAGCCTCAATTTCGCCAGCCCTGAAGAAGGCATTCGCAATGGCCGGGTTGTAAGGACTTGACGAGTGCGAACCCAGCAGCGTGTCCATTGTCCAGCCTTCAGGAAGTACCGCTGGATTCCAGATGCGCAAGCGATCTTCGTACACCCTGATCTGCACAGGCGCAGTCACCGCATAGTCGCGATGCACCAACGCGTTCAGCAGGGCCTCGCGCAGCGCCTCACGCGGCACCGGAAATGTTTCCACCCGAACAATGCCCTCGTAAGAGATGACCGCCTTCAGGTACTTGGTCATCAACAGGTCCAGCGTGTTTTTGACTTGATGGAACAAATCGCCTTCGACCTCGTCGTGGTAAAGCAGTTCGGTCTGCGACTCGAAATAACCCACCTTCACAAACGCTCCGGTCACAAAACGCTGCGGGTCAGCGGCAAACAGCAAGGACGTGGCACGTTTGTAATAAGCGCCGTCTTTCAGGCGCAACTTGTCCAGGAGTTGGGCATCGCTCTCGGCCAATGTCTCGACGTCCAGTCGGCCACTGCGCTGGGCCAGTTGACGAAACCGCGCCATGGCCTGCGCCGACACATCGGTCAAACCAAACTGCGGCAGCGGCACACCGTCCCAGGTGCGGCCTTGGCGTCCCAACAAAAAGCGGTCCAGCGCCGCACCCTTGAGCTCTTGCAGCGTACTGCCGCTGCGCATGTAGTAATGGCCACGGTAACTGATCGGGTTGGGATACGCCTGCACCACCAGCTCAATATAGGACAGATCTCCCTGTGCGTGCAGATTCACGTCCACCACAATGCCTAGCAAGTCACGCACCTTGTTGGGCAAGTCTTCGAGCAATTTGAGGGCATCGGACAAACCCACCACCAGCCCTTGGTCATTGACCCCCAACAGCAAGCGCCCACCTTGCGCATTGGCAAAGCCGCACACCCAGCGCAAGTAGTCATCGCGCCAAGTTTCTTTCCATTCGGTGTGCTGGGATTCTCGGTCAAGCATGACGCAACATTCTGGCAGCAAAAATCATTCAATCCTGCTCAGTGAACCGCCCAAACACCTGCTTGAGCTCATGCATCCAGCGGTGCTTGTCTTCCTCGGGAGCAAAGCTGGCCTCGATGCTGTTGGCCGCCAGACGGTAGGCCTGCGGCGCCCCCAGGTGCAGGGCCGCAAAGGTCTGCAGGTAGTTCTCCAGCAGGTAGCCGCCAAAGTAGGCCGGATCGTCGGAATTGATCGTGACGCGCACGCCCGCCTCCAGCATCCGGCCCAGGTTGTGGTCGGCAAGTTGGCCGAACACGCACAGTTTGAGGTTGGACAGCGGGCAGACGGTGAGCGGCATTTGCGTATCCACCAGGCGCTGCATCAGCGCCGCGTCATGGATGGACTGCACACCGTGGTCAATGCGCTCAACCTTGAGCACATCCAGCGCACGCCACACATAGGCCGGGGGGCCCTCTTCGCCCGCGTGGGCCACCAGGCGCAGGCCATGCGCATGCGCCAATGCAAAGGCTCGGGTAAATTTTTCAGGAGGATGCCCGACTTCACTCGAATCCAGGCCCACGCCGATGAAATGCTGACGCCAGGGCATGGCCGCCTGCAGCGTGGCCAAGGCCTCGTCTTCGGACAGGTGCCGCAAGAAGCACAGGATCAGGTCAGCGCTGATGCCCAGTTGCGCGTGGGCGTCACGGCAGGCACGCGACAGGCCTTCGATCACAGCCCCCATGGGCACACCGCGCGCGGTGTGGGTCTGCGGGTCAAAGAACAATTCGGCGCGCACCACATGGTCGGCCTTGGCCTTCTGGAAATACGCCCAGGCCATGTCGTAGAAATCCTGCTCGGTCAGCAGCACGCTGGCGCCTGCGTAATACAGGTCCAGAAAGCTTTGCAGGTTGGTGAAGGCATAGGCCGCACGCAGCGCTTCGACGCTGGCATAAGGCAGCTTCAAGCCATTGCGCTGCGCCAGCGCAAAGATCATTTCAGGCTCCAGCGAGCCCTCGATGTGGATGTGCAACTCGGCCTTGGGCATGGCCCGCAGCAGCTCGGGCAGGCGATGCGGGGCGACAGCGTGGACTTTGAACATGGTGAACTCCTGACACAGATGTGAACATCTTAGGCGGGAAATCCAAAAACAAAGGGCTGCCGAAGCAGCCCTTGTTCAGACCATCAGCGAATCACTTGCCGCTGGGGATCTTGCCTTCCACGCCTTTGACGTAGAAGCTGATGCCGCCCAGGAACTTGTCGTCTGCGACAGCGTCCTTGGCCAGCACTTCCTTGCCATCCTGGCCCACGATCGGGCCTTTCCAGATGACAAAGCTGCCGTCTTTCAGACCGGCTTTGACTTCGTCGAGCTTTTTCTTGGTGTCGGCAGGCACGTCTTCGGCCACGGACACGAAGTCGATGGCGCCTTCTTTCACGCCCCACCAGGCGGCCTGGCCACCGGTCCACTTGCCTTCGAGTGCTTCACGCACGGACTTGACGTAGTACGGACCCCAGTTGATCACGGCGGAACCCAGGTGGGCCTTGGGGCCATAAGCGGTCATGTCGCTGTCCCAGCCGAAGGCGCGCTTGCCTTTGGCTTCGGCCGTCTTCAACACGGCGGGCGAGTCGGTGTTTTGCATCAGCACGTCGGCGCCGCCGTTGATCAGGGCGGTGGCGGCTTCGGTTTCTTTTGGCGGATTGAACCACTCGTTGACCCACACCACTTTGGTCTTGACCTTGGGGTTGACCGACTGGGCGCCCAGGGTGAAGGAGTTGATGTTGCGGATCACTTCAGGAATTGGGATCGAGGCGACCACGCCCAGGGTGTTGGACTTGGTCATCTTGCCAGCCACCACGCCCGCCATGTAGGCACCTTCGTAGGTGCGGCTGTCGTAGGTGCGCATGTTTTCGGCTTGCTTGTAGCCGGTGGCGTGCTCGAACTTGACGTCTTTGGTGTCGGCGGCGACCTTGAGCATGGGTTCCATGTAGCCGAAGGTGGTGCCGAAGATGACCTTGTTGCCCTGGCCAGCCATGTCGCGGATCACGCGCTCGGCGTCGGCGCTCTCGGGCACGTTCTCGACGAAGCTGGTGACGACTTTGTCACCGAATTCCTTTTCCACCGCCTTGCGACCATTGTCGTGGGCGAAGGTCCAACCACCGTCACCCACCGGGCCGACATAGGCAAACGCCACCTTCAGCGGCTCGGCCTTGGCAGGGGCAGCAGCAGGCGCTTCGGCCTTGGGCTCTTCTTTTTTGCCACAGCCCACGAGGGCAGCGGCGGCCACAGCGGTCAAAGCCACCATCTTGATGGCGCTGCGCTTGGAAAAGTCGGTCATGTCGATTCCTTTGTGTTGAACGAGGTTACAGGGGTGAAAAAAAGCATTATGAGCCTGGATGGAAGGGTTTTCCGAGCGAAGCAGGCATGTTTACCCTGATCCAGGTCGGGTTGCGCGAGATCAGGGCCAGCACCGCAATGGTGGCCAGGTAAGGCAGCGAACTGAGCAGCTGGCTGGGCACATCCACCCCTGCCCCCTGCAAGTGAAACTGCAACATGGTCACACCGCCAAACAGGTAGGCGCCCAGCAGCACACGCGCAGGCCGCCAAGTGGCAAAAGTGGTCAGCGCCAAGGCAATCCAGCCTTTGCCGGCCACCATGCCCTCCACCCACAGGGGGGTGTAGATGACCGAGATGTAGGCACCCGACAGACCACACAGTGCCCCCCCCACCACCACCGCCGCCAAGCGGATGCGGCGCACCGGGTAACCCAGCGCATGCGCCGACTCGGGGGATTCACCCACGGCGCGCAGCACCAGACCGGTGCGACTTTTGTAGAGGAACCAGATCAGTGCCACGCACAAAGCCATGGCCAGGTACACCATGGGGTGCTGGCGAAACAGCGCCGGGCCCAGCAAGGGGATGTCGGCGAGGCCGGGAATCTCGAAATGCTGGCGCTCGGGCAGCTTGGCCTGCACATAGTTGATGCCTGCAAAGGCCGAGAACCCCGCACCAAACAGGCTCAGGGCCAGCCCCGTGGCGTACTGGTTGGTGCCCAGCCAAATGACCAATACCCCGAACACGGCGGCCAGCAGCGCCCCGGCCCCCATGCCCGCCAACAGCCCCAGGCTGTCGCTGCCGGTGTGCACCACGCTGGCAAAGCCCGCAATGGCAGCGCACACCATCATGCCCTCGGCACCCAGGTTGAGCACACCGGATTTTTCGTTGATGAGCAGACCCAGCGATGCCAGGGCCAGCACCGTGCCCGCGTTCAGCGTGGCCGCGATCAGCAATGCGTAGGCTTCCATCAGACAGCCCCTTTCCGCATGGCACCCGCGGGCAAGCCCCAGCGGATGCGGTAATTGACCAGCGTGTCACACGCCAGCAGGCAAAACAGCAGCAGGCCCTGAAAGACGCCTGTGATCGACTTGGGCAGCCCCATGCGCGACTGCGCCAGCTCGCCACCGATGTAGAACATGCTCATGAGCACCGCCGACAGCACCATGCCCACAGGGTGCAGGCGCCCGACAAAGGCCACGATGATGGCCGCAAAGCCATAGCCCATGGGCACATAGGGCGTGAGCTGCCCCAGCGGCCCAGCCACTTCCAGCGCACCGGCCAGACCGGCAGCTGCACCCGAAGTCAGCAGCGCCACCCACAGCGCCTTGCGCGAGGAAAACCCGGCATAGCGCGCCGCATCGGGGGCCAAACCGCCCACCTGCTGGGCAAAACCGGCACGGGTGCGAAACAGGAACACCCACAAGCCCGCCGCGCAGGCCAGCGCCATCGGCAGGCCCACGCTCACGCGCGAGCCACTCATCAGACGCGGGATCTGCGTGACCGCCTCAAAGGTTTTGGTTTGCGGAAAGTTGTAGCCCGCCGGGTCTTTCCAGGGACCGTAGACCAGGTAGCCCAGCAGCATGGTGGCCACATAGACCAGCATCAGACTGACCAAAATCTCGCTGGCATGAAAGCGGTCGCGCAGCCAGGCGGTGATGCCCGCCCAGGCCATGCCGCCCACAGTGCCTGCCAGCAGCACGGCCAGCACGATCCAGCGCCCGGTGTCCTTGCCTGCCAGCAAGGCCACGCCGCCTGCGCAGATGGCCCCCACAATGAACTGGCCTTCCGCGCCGATGTTCCACACGTTGGACCTGAAACACACGGCCAGGCCCAGCGCGATCAGCAGCAGCGGCGTGGCCTTGACCATCAGCTCGCCCAGGGCATAGCCAGACTTGATCGGCTCCCAGAAGAACATTTGCAGGGCGCGCCCAGGGTCTTTGCCCAAGGCGGCAAACAAGACCACGCCAATCACCACCGTGACCAGCAGCGCCAGCAGCGGCGAGGCATAGGACCAGACTTTGGACGCCTGGGGACGGGATTCAAGCCGCAGCATGATTCACCTCCTGGGCGGCAGCTGCATGAGGCCACAGGCCACTCATCCACTCGCCAATGCGTTCCACCGTGGCCTCGGCCCGCGCCATGGACGGCGACAGGCGGCCCTTGGCGATCACATGCAATCGGTCGGAAATCTCAAACAATTCTTCCAGCTCCTCACTGACCACCAGCACCGCGCAACCCGCGTCGCGCAGCGCCAGAATCTCGCCCCGGATTTGCGCCGCCGCGCCCACGTCCACGCCCCAGGTGGGCTGCGAGACGATCAGCAAGCGGGGCTGGGCGCTGATTTCGCGGCCCACAATGAACTTTTGCAGATTGCCCCCCGACAGCGACTTGGCCGCAGCGTCAGGCCCCGAGGCCTTGACCTTGAAGCGCTCGATGATGCTGCGCGCCTGCTGGGTCAGCTGCCCGGTGCGGATCCAGCCGCCCGGACCCACCGACTCGGTGCGCGTGAGCAGGAGGTTGTGCGCCAGGCTCAGGCTGGGCACCGCGCCACGGCCCAGGCGTTCTTCGGGCACAAAGTGCTGGCCCAGATGGCGGCGGCGCTGCGGCGACAGGCGGCCAGCCGCTTGCCCGGCCAGCTGGATGCTGGCGGGTTCGGCACGGGTGTCTTCGCCCGACAAAGCCCACATCAGCTCGCGCTGGCCATTGCCTGACACACCGGCCAGGCCCACCACCTCACCGGCGCGCACCTGCAAATCGATGCCCTGCAGGTCCACACCGAACGGGTCTTGCTTGTCCAGACTCAGGCCTTTGACGGCCAACACCACCTCGCCCGGTGTGCGCGGCACAGGGGCCAGCGCGGGCGGCTCGGCCCCGATCATCCAACGGCTCAGGCTGGCGTTGGACTCTTCGCGCGGGTCGCACACGCCCGTCACCTGCCCGCCACGCAGCACCGTGCAGGCACTGCACAGCGCACGGATTTCGTGCAGCTTGTGGCTGATGTAGAGCAGGCTGCAGCCCTGCTCGACCAGCTTGTGCAGCACCACAAAGAGTTTTTCAACCGCCTGCGGGGTCAGCACCGAAGTGGGCTCGTCCAGAATCAGGAGCTGCGGATCGGACAAGAGCGCGCGGATGATTTCCACCCGCTGCATCTCGCCCACGCTCAGGGTGTGCACCGGACGCTGCGGCTCGATGTCCAGCCCGTATTCGCTGGCCTTGGCCTCGATGCGGCGCGTGACTTCGGCCAAGGGCAGCGATTTGTCCAGGCCCAGCCAGACGTTTTCGGCCACGGTGAGCGTGTCAAACAGGCTGAAGTGCTGAAACACCATGCTGATGCCCAGCTTGCGAGCCTCTTGCGGATTGCGGATGTGAACCGGCTGGCCCTTGAAGAGGATGGTGCCCTCGTCAGGCTTGACCGAACCGTAGATGATCTTCATCAGCGTGGACTTGCCGGCGCCGTTTTCGCCCAGCACGGCGTGGGCCTGGCCAGGCTGCACGGTCAGGGACACGTCCTGGTTGGCCACCACGCCGGGGTAGCGCTTGGTGATGCCCTGCAAGGACAGCAATGGGGAGGTCATGCGAACGTGCCTTTGTTTGGATTGGTTGTAGGGCAAGCACTTTGCGTGCCACAAGCGTGGCCAGCCAGCGGGGCATTTTGCCCCAAAGCGTCGGTCATCCCACGGCAGAAATCTCGGTAAAAATCCCAAGCACATGACCGCACCCACCGCCCCCACTTCTGGCGCCTTGCAAGCTTGGCGCGCCGGCCTGCTCTGGTTCCCCGACCCGAAGCAGCCACAGCTGCAGCACGAAACCGATGGCCTGCTGGTGACCCACCGCGACGCCGATGGCCTGGTCCGCATTGCAGCCATCGGTCCGTACCGCGAGTTGGCGGCGCAATACCCCAAGGTGCCTGTCACCCACTGGCCGGACCTGTGCCTCGCACCCGGCTTTGTGGACCTGCACATTCACTACCCGCAGCTGGACGTGATCGCATCCCCCGCCGAGGGCTTGCTGCCCTGGTTGGAGCACTACACCTTTCCGCACGAAAAACAGTTTTCTGACCCCGAGCACGCCCGCGAGACCGCCCACTTCTTTCTTCATGAACTGCTGCGCAACGGCGTGACCACTGCCCTGTGCTTTGCTACCGCCCACCCCGAATCGGTCGACGCCTTCATGGCCGAGGCACAGGCACGCCAACTGCGCATGATCGCGGGCAAGGTGCTGCAAGACCGGCACAGCCCCGACGGTCTGCGCGACACCGACACGCAACGCAGCCTGCAGCAGACGGAAGCACTGATTGGCCGCTGGCATGGCGTGGATCGCCTGGGCTACGCCATCACCCCGCGTTTTGCCCCCACCAGCACACCCGAGCAGCTGCACGGTGCTGGTGAACTGGCCCGGCAGCACCCGGATGTCTGGATTCAGACCCATCTGGCCGAGAACCTGGACGAGATCCGCTGGGTACATGAACTCTTCCCGCAGGCCCGCAGCTACCTGGATGTGTACGACCGCGCAGGCCTTCTGCGCCCGCGTGCGGTGTACGCGCACAGCATCCACCTCGATGACACCGACCGCCACCGCATGCACGAGACCGGCAGCGTGGCCGCCATCAGCCCCACCAGCAACCTGTTTCTGGGCAGTGGCTTTTTTGACTACGCGGGCGCAGACCGATGCGGCATGCGCTACGGCCTGGCCAGCGACGTGGGTGGCGGCACCAGCTTCAGCCCCTTTCACACCATGGCGGCGGCCTACAGCGTGGCGCGCCAGGCCGTGGGGCGTCCGGGCCTGAGCCTGGCACCTGCGCACCTGTGGTGGCAGCACACCGCAGGTGCAGCGCAGGCTTTGGGCCTGGCGGGCACCGTGGGCAACCTGCTGCCGGGCTGCGAAGCCGACTTCATCGCCATCAACCCCAAGGCAACCCCCCTTCTGGCCAGGCGCACGTCGCAGGCCGACACCCTGGCCGAATGGCTGTTTGCCATGGTGGTGCTGGGCGACGACCGCCTGGTCACGCACACGGTGGTGCAAGGGCAGCGTGTATCCTCGGCGGCATGAGCGACACAGACGACAACGATGGCGTGATTGACCCTGGCCGGGCGCAGCGCCATGCGGTGCGCGCCACCATTGCCCAGATGCAGCAGCAATTGCAGGCGGCCAAGCTGAGCTTTCGGGAGCCGCCCGAGGAACCGACCATTTGCTGCGGGCGCGGCTGCAACGGCTGCGTGTGGGAAGGCTACGACGATGCGCTGGTCTGGTGGTTTGCCGACGCCAAGCAAGAGCTGGCCCAGCTCGCCTGAGCCCCGTCCCATCCCCTGCGCCGCCAGGCTAGAAACGCGCCCGCCCCACTCGCTGCATGCGCCAGCTGGCCCAGGTGGCCAAAAAGCCCAGCGCCAGGCATGCCGCCATCACCCCGAAATAATGACCCCAGCGGTCAAAAGCCGCCCCTGCCAGCACCGGTCCCAGTAAATTGCCCAGTGCCGCACCGCTGTAGAGTGCCCCCACAATGCTGGCCACCGATCGGCCGCCAAAGTAATCCATGCATATGGCGGGCAGCAGCGACACGATGCTGCCGTAGCTCAGGCCAAACCAAAGCGCATACAGCGCCAGCAGCGGGTAGCCCCCTGCGGCGGCCCACAGCAGGTACGACAGACACATCGACAACTGCATGAGCACCAGCGTGCGGGCACGGCCCAGGCGGTCGGCCAGCAGCCCGATGGAAAACCGCCCCACCAGGCTGCCCACACCGATCAGTCCCACCAACCCAACCGCCTGCGCTTCATGCAGGCCCAGGTCTCGCGCCGAGGCGGACAGGTGGGCAAACGGAATGAACATGACCGGCGAAGCCAGCACCGTGGCCAGGTAGAACCAGCGAAAGGTCGGTGTGCGCAGCGTCTCGCGCAGGCTCAGGCCTGAAGCCGTGCCCCCCGTCCCACCTTCGCCCGGCTTGTGGGAAGCCGGGGCGCGCCGCAGCAAGGCCGCAGCCAGCAAACCCAGCACCAACACCCCCAGCGCCAGCAGCCGCATGGCCTCGCGCCAGGGCATGGCACCGATCGCCATGGCCACCAGCAGCGGCAGCAGCAAGGTGCCCGCACCGATGCCCGAACTGGCAATGCCACCCGCCAGCCCGCGCCGCACGGTAAACCAGGGCTGTACATTGGCGATCGAGGGCGTATAGACAAAAGCGATGCCCAGCCCCACCAGCAAGCCGTAGCTCAGGTAGACCATCCACAGGGCCGTGGCCCCACTGGTCAGCAACAAACCCACCGCAATCAACACCATGCCGGCCGAGCACACGAGGCGCGGCCCCAAACGGTCGGACAGGATGCCGCCCAGCGTGCCCAGCACGAAATACACCAGGCCCGACAAGCCAAAGATCCAGGACACATCGGCCCGCTGCGCCGCAAATTCGTCCGAGAACGAACTGAAGAACGCGGCAAACGAGTAAGAGACGCCAAAGATCAGCGCAAGGCATACAAAGGTGGCCCACACCACCACCCAGCCGTAAGGGGCTTCTTTCATGCGGTCTCCTGTTGGGTATTGCGCGCCCATTGTGCAAGCCCTAAAACAAACCCAGCTGCCGCGAACGCGACGGGGGTTTGAAGTCGGCCAGGTTCAGTTCAGACCTATGCCGGTTGAGCCCCAGGCGCAGACAGGCCTTGGCAAAGCGCTGGGCGATCAGCTCGGCCCATAAACCCTGCCCGCTGCGGCGCGTGGCAAAGCTGGCGTCGTAGTCTTTGCCACCACGCATGTCCTGGATGCGCGCCATCACACGCGCTGCGCGCTCGGGGTAGTGCAGTTCCAGCCATTGGCGAAACAAGGGCGAGAGCTCCCAGGGCAGGCGCAGCACCACATAAAAAGCGCTGCGCGCCCCGGCATCGCGCGCGGCCTGCAGCACCTGCTCCATGTCGTCGTTGATGAAAGGGATCTGCGGCGACACGCTCACCCCCACCGGAATGCCGGCATCGGCCAGACGCCGAATGGTCTGCAGGCGCCGCCAGGGCGCGGCAGCGCGCGGCTCCATGCGGCGTGCCAGTTCAGCATGGAGCGTGGTCACACTCACATACACCCCCGCCAGTCGCCGCTGCGCCATGCCTGCCAGCAGGTCGATGTCGCGCTCCACCCCACTGCCTTTGGTCACAATGGCCACCGGATGCTGGCAGTCGCTGAGCACCTCAAGCACATCACGCGTGAGGCGCAATTCACGGTCCAGCGGCTGGTAGGCATCGGTCACGGTGCCCAGCGCCAACAGACCGGGACGGTAACGCGGGCTGGCCAGTTCGTGGATCAAGCGGTCCTTCAGGCCCCGCTTGGCGATCAGCCGCGTCTCGAAGTCCAGGCCCGGCGACAGGCCCAGGTAGCTGTGCGAAGGCCGGGCATAGCAATAACTGCAACCGTGCTCACAGCCCCGGTAGGGGTTGATCGACAGGTCAAAGCCGATGTCGGGCGAGGTGTTGCGGGTCATGGCGCTTTTGCAGTCTTCCCAGACCCAGGTGGTGGGCACGGGTGCGGGTTCGTCCCCTTCTTGCACCCAGCCATCGTCAAAGGGCTCGCGAGCGGTTGGCTCAAAACGGTGGGCCAGGCGCGTGGCACTGCCCCGGCCTTTGAGGGCGCTCAACGGGACATGGACGAATTCGGGGTCGGGAGAGGATGACATAACTGTATTTTCATACAGCATTCGCCTCTATTGCAAATCCGGGACCTGCCCGGTCAGCTTCAGCCCTGCACCTGCTGCAGTGCCTGCGCGATGTCCGCCGCCTCGGTCGGTCGCACCAGGCGCGCCAGCTCCTGCCCATCGCGCAACAGCACCAGCGTGGGCCAGAGCTTGACTTTGAAACTGCGCCCCAGGGCCCGGCCCGGCCCGTCTTCGACTTTGAGGTGCTGCCACTGTGGCTGTTCAGGCAGCACCTGCGCCAACGCAGGCTGGGCTGCCCGGCAATGGCCGCACCAGTCGGTACCGAACTCCAGCAGCGTCAAGCCTGCCAGGGCATCGACTTCGGCCCGGCTCGGGGCTTCTGGTTCACTGAGATAGGGTTTGGGCGCGCTCATGCCCGGCATTGTGGCTCAAGCACCCGCCAGGGTGCGCAAGGCTTGCGGATTGGTCAGTTGCAACACGCGGCCACGGCCGCTGATGAGTTCGCGCTCGCGCAACTGGCGAAGGATGCGTGACAGCGTCTCGGGGGCAATGCCCAGGTGGGCGGCAATGCTGCGTTTGCGTTCGCTCAGATTGACCTGCAAAAGCTGGGTCACCGGATCGTGCTCGGCATGCTGGATCAACCATTCGGCGCAGCGCGCATCGGCATCTTTGGCCACACGGCTGATGGCCAACTCGATCTGCTGGCGCTGGGCGCGGGCCATGTCCGACAGCAATGTGCGCGTGGGTTCAGACAGTGCCTGCACATGGTCGCGAAACTCGCCCAAGGGCACGGTGTGCAGACTGACATCCGTTTCTGCAACGACATCCACCACATAAGGCAGCCCCAACAGGCCCGAAGAGGCCTCCAGCCAAAACGGCCCCTCCACCGCCCCCAGGCGATGGTGCATGCCTCCCTGGTCCAGCAGCCCCAGCACCACACGTCCTTGCTCCAGGTGCAGCACCTGCTCGGCGCTTTCGCCACGGCGCAGCAAGACCTGACCAGGCTTGTACTGCCGCACCGCAGAGGAGGATGAAAGAATAGCCTCAAGCATGGCGTCAGACTGTGCCCGACTCCATCCCTCGCGGCTTTGATCCGTGTCAAACGATCGTGATCAGAACGCGAAGCATGGCCTCAGAGCACCAGAATCGCCCGGAAATCGTTGACGTTGGTGTTGGTCGGCCCGGTCACCACCAGGTCATTGAGCGCACTGAAGTACCCATAGGCGTCGTTGCGAAGCAGGTACTCGGACAGCTTGAGGCCCTGGCTGCCCCCCCGCACCAAGGTGTCGGGAGACACCTGGGCACCCGCGTTGTCTTCCATGCCGTCGATGCCGTCGGTATCTGCCGCCAGCGCCCAGACACCACTTTGGCCTTGCAGTGCTTCGGCCAGGCCCATGCAGAACTCGCCTGCCCGCCCGCCTCGCCCGCGTTGCAGACCGGCGGGCAGTTCGCGCACCGTCACCGTGGTTTCACCGCCGCTCAGGATCACACAAGGCTTGACAAAAGGCCCCTGCCCACGCGCAGCGGCGCGGGCCAGGGCTGCATGCACCTTGCCCACCTCGCGCGACTCGCCCTCCAGCTCGTCACTCAGGATGTAGGGCGTGATGCCTGCAGCACGCGCCAGATCGCCAGCGGCCTGCAGCGACTGCATGGGCGTGGCGATCATGCGCACGTCGTGCCCGGCAAAACAGGCGTCGCCCGGCTTGGGCGTTTCCAGTGCCCCGGCCTGCAGCGCGGCTTCGATCGCCGCAGGCAACTGGATCTGGTAACGGCTCAAAATCGCCAGCGCATCCAGGCAGGTGGTCGCGTCGGGCACGGTCGGGCCACTGGCAATGACCGAGGGGTCGTCGCCGGGCACGTCGCTGATGGTCAGCGTGACCACTTGCGCCGGAGCGCAGGCGGCCGCCAGGCGCCCGCCCTTGATGCGCGAAAGGTGCTTGCGCACGCAGTTCATTTCGGTGATGTTGGCGCCGCTGAGCAGCAGGTCTTTGTTGATGCGTTGCTTGTCCGCCAGCGTCAGGCCGTCGGCAGGCAACGTCAGCAAAGCCGAGCCACCTCCCGAGATCAGGCACAGCACCAGGTCATCGGCCGTCAAACCTTGGGTGAGCGCCAAGATGCGTTCGGCTGCCTGCAGGCCAGCGGCATCGGGTACGGGGTGAGCGGCTTCCACGATCTCAATGCGCTCGGGCACGCCTGCGGGCCGCTCGGGCAGGTGGCCATAACGGGTGACCACCAGGCCCGACAGCGGGGCGTCTTGCGGCCACAGGGCTTCGAGCGCATGCACCATGGCCGCACCGGCTTTGCCAGCACCCAGCACCAGGGTGCGGCCTTTGGCCGGTGGCTTGGGCAAGTAGGCCGCCATGCTGTGCAGGGGCATGGCGCGGCGCACGGCGGCGTCGTAGAGGCTGCGCAAAAAGACCTGAGGCTGGGACACGGGGTCGGGGGTGTTGGCGTTCATGCAGCGATGTTAGCCGCCCGCAGCCTGCCGCTGCGGGCTTTGCCCGGACCAGGCCCTGAGACAATGCCCGCATGAGCACCTTGCTGATCCACCACATCCACACCCTGGCCACCCAGGATGACCGGCAAACCGAATGGCGCGATGCTGCCGTGTTCATCCGGGGGCACCGCATCGAATGGGTGGGGCCCGCCGCCGAACTGCCCGCGCCACTGCAAACCGCCGACGAAGTGATTGACGCACGCCATTTGCTGGTCGTGCCGGGCCTGGTCAACACCCACCACCACATGTACCAATCGCTCACGCGGGCGATTCCGGGCGTGCAAAACGCCGAGCTGTTTGGCTGGCTGCAGGGCCTGTACCCGATCTGGGCGGGCCTCACACCCGAGATGATCCAGGTCAGCACCCAGGTGGCCATGGCCGAGCTGCTGCTCTCGGGTTGCACCACCAGCTCGGACCACCTCTACATCTACCCCAATGGCGTGCGGCTGGACGACAGCATCGAAGCGGCGCGCCAGATCGGCATGCGCTTTGTGGCCACACGCGGCAGCATGAGCGTGGGCCAGTCGCAAGGCGGCCTGCCACCGGACCAGGTGGTGGAGCGCGAAGACTTCATCCTGCAGGACACCCAGCGCCTGATTGAAGCGCACCACGATGCCAGCCACGGCGCCATGACGCAGGTGGCGGTGGCACCTTGCTCACCGTTTTCGGTGAGCCGCGAGCTGATGCGCACCTCGGCCGAACTGGCGCGCCAGTACAAAGTTCGGCTGCACACCCACCTGGCCGAAAACGACCACGACATCGCCTACAGCCGCGAAAAGTTCAAGCGCACGCCCGCCCAATATGCGCAAGACCTGGGCTGGGTGGGTGACGACGTGTGGCACGCGCACTGCGTCAAGCTGGACGACGAGGGCATCAGCCTGTTTGCCGCCACGCGCACCGGCGTGGCGCATTGCCCTTGCAGCAACATGCGCCTGGCCAGCGGCATTGCGCCCGTGCGCCGCATGCTCGACGCGGGTGTGCCCGTGGGCCTGGGGGTGGACGGCAGCGCCAGCAACGACGCGGCGCACATGGTCAATGAAGCACGCCAGGCCATGCTGCTGGCGCGGTTGCGCAAGTCATTGGAGCCCCCACGCGTCGAAGACGGGCGTGCTGTTTTTGGCTGCGACACTGCGCCACTGGAGATGACCGCCCGTGACGCCCTGCGCCTGGCTACGCGTGGTGGCGCCCAGGTGCTCGGTCGCACGCACGACATTGGCCAGATCACACCGGGCTATGCGGCCGACCTGGCCATGTTCGATGTCAACACCCTGCCCATGGCCGGTGGCGCGGTGCACGACGCGGTGGGCAGCCTGCTGCTGTGCGCCAGCGCCCCCACGCGCTACACCGTGGTGCATGGCCGCGTGGTGGTGCGCGACGGGCAACTGAGCACCGTGGACCTGGGGCCGCTGATCGAACGGCACAACCGGCTGGCAGTGCAGCTGGCGCAAAGCAAGCCTTGACCTGAGCTTAGGCCACCTCGAACGCCATCAAGCCCGTCGCCGTGTTCGAGATCGGGATGTGGTAGTTGCGGTGCACTTCTTTGACACGCGGGCCAGCGGCCGTGAGCGCGGCGCGCATGGCCAGCCACATCAGCAGCTCCACACCTTGTGTGCCGGTTTTTTCCACCAGATCCAGCGTGCTGAACTGGGTGGCCCATTCGGGGTTGCTGACCAGGCTGTCCATGAACTGCAGGTCAAACTCTTTGTTGATGAAGCCCGCCCGCTCACCGTCGAGCTGGTGGCTCAGGCCACCCGAAGCCAGTACGGCAACAGTTTTGTCGCTGTCCCATGCCGCAATCGCTTCGCCCACCGCCTTGCCCAGCGCATACACACGCTTGGCCGAAGGCAAGGGGAACTGCACCGTGTTGATGTTGATCGGCACGATGGTCACGGGCGCTTCGCCCTCTGGCCAGAAGAGTTTGAGCGGCAAGGTGCAGGCGTGGTCCACCAGCATTTCCTGGCAGGTCACGATGTCGAAGTCCTTGTCGATCAGCGTGTTGATGATGTGCCAGGACAGATCCAGCTCCCCCTTGAAGGACGGCAGTTTGGGAATGCCCCAGCCTTCGTCGGCGTTGTCGTATTGCGCTGCGGCGCCCACCGCAAAAGTGGGCATCTTGTCCAGAAAGAAGTTCAGGCCATGGTCGTTGTAGAAGATGACCATGACGTCGGGTTTTTTCTGACCCAGCCACTGCTGCACCGGCGGATAGCCCGCAAAAAACGGTGCCCAATACGGATCGGCCTGGATGCCTTTGTGGATGGCGCCGCCGATAGCGGGAATGTGCGAGGAGGCGAGACCGCCGATGAGTTGTGCCATGGTGATGTTTCCTAATCAGTTGGTGACAGAGCTAAAGATCTGTCACACAAAGTCACTCAGATGCGTAAGCCTGCAGCTTGGCCTTGAATTCGTCTTTGCTCATGCCCGTCTGCTGGGCACCAATGTCCTGCATGTCCAGGCCAAAAATGCCGGCAAACTTGGCCAGGTAGTAGGCGTTGCCACCTGCGTCAATGAGCTGCAGCACCTGGCGCGAACGGATCGCGGCCTTTTGCGGCTCGGTCAGATTGAACTTGGCCATGTAGGCCTCTTCATCCTTCTGAAACTCGGCGCGGTTGGCCGCCTCGTTGAACGAGAAGCACATCTTGTTGAGGGCGTAGCCCTTGCGAGCGGCGTCGCCGTCGAACGGGGTGGTGCCTTCGATGGTGCGTGGGGTCATGCGGGTCTCCTGTTGAAGCTGCGCGCAGTTTGCCGCCTCCAACACATCCAATCAACACATGACTTATCATCATATTCATGAGCAATTTCGATTGGATAGACCTGGATGCCCGCCTGCTGCGCCTGCTGGTGGCGGTGGTCGACACCGGCTCGGTCACGGCTGCGGCGCAGCGTTTGGGTGTGACGCAATCGGCCGTGAGCCACCTGCTGGACAAGCTGCGTGGCATCACCGGCGATGCGCTGTTCACCAAGTCCGGGCGCGGCATCGTGGCCACGGCGCGGGCGCTGGTGCTGGCCGAGCGGGCGCGCGAACTGCTGGCCGATCTGGAGCGCTTTGCCCAAAGCGAGGTGTTCGAGCCCGCACGCTGGCAGACCACGTTCACCATCGCCGCCAACGACTTTCAGCGCGACGCCCTGCTGCCCGCGCTGATGCAGCGCCTGCGCCAGCAGGCCCCCGGTGTGGTGCTGCGCGTGATCGCATCGGACGTGCCCACACCCGAGATGCTGCGCCAGCAGCAATGCCAACTCATCATCAGCCCGCGCCCGCCCGAGGGCACGGACATCGTGCAAAAGCGCCTCTTTTCCGACCGCTACCGCGTGTTTTACGACCCCGCCAAACGCGAGGCGCCGCGCACCCGCAAGGACTACCTGAGCGCCGAGCATGTGACGGTGCTGTATGCCCCCCAGCGCCCGCTCGATCTGGACCAGCACCTGCTGTCCAAAGGCATTGAGCGGCGCTTTCGGGTCATGGTGCCGGGGTTTGCGGGCTTGCCTGCCTTCATTCAAGGCACCGGGCTGCTGGCCACCGTTCCTGGCCTGATGCGCGAACACCTGATGCGTGGCCTGGCGGATGTCGAGGTGCCTGTGCCCTGCCCCCCCATGCCGATGTACATGATCTGGCACCTGCGCCACCAGCAAGATGCGGCGCACCGCTGGCTGCGCGAACAACTCGAAGCGGTGGCGAAACCCCGGGGTTAATAAGTATGCTTACAATAAACATCCAGAACACTGGAGACACGCCATGAACGACCTCGGACGGCTGGAAGACCTGCCCAAGGAGTATGTGCAGGACCTGCGCGACCTGAACCTGGTGCCCCTGTGGCCCAGCCTGCGCGCCGTGCTGCCACCCAAGGTGCCCACGCGCCAGACCCAGCCCACACACTGGGCCTACAGCACGCTCAAACCCTTGCTGTTGCAGGCCGGCGAGCTGACCCCGATTGAGAAAGCCGAGCGCCGCGTGCTGGTGCTGGCCAACCCGGGCCACGGGCTGGAGAACATGAAGGCCAGCCCCGCCATGTACCTGGGCATGCAGCTGCTGTTGCCCAATGAATGGGCGCCCAGCCACCGCCACACGCCCAATGCGGTGCGCATGATCGTGGAGGGTGAAGGCGCCTACACCACGGTGGACGGCGAGAAATGCCCCATGAGCCGTGGCGACCTGATCCTGACGCCCACCGGCCTGTGGCACGAACACGGCCACGACGGTACCGACCCGGTGGTCTGGCTGGATGTGCTGGACCTGCCCCTGGTGTATTACATGGAGGCCAGCTACCACATCAACGGCGATCGCCAAAACATCCACACCGGCACGGGCGACCGGCAAAACACCCGATCGGGTGTCGCCCCCACGCGCATGTTTGACCGCAGCAGCCGGGCCTACCCCATGCTGCGCTACCCCTGGGCCGACACCAAAGCCGCGCTGCAGGCCCTGGCGGCAGACGATCCGGCGCAGGAGTGCGTGCAGGTCACCTACATCAACCCCGAGACCGGGGGGGACGCTGAAAACATCCTGGGCTTTTACGCCCTGATGCTGCGCCCCGGCCAGCGCCTGCGCCTGCCGGCCCGTTCGCCCGCCCAGGTCTTCCATGTGATCGAAGGCCAGGTGCAGGCGCAGATCGTCGACAAGACTTTCGACATGGTTGAAGCCGATACCTGCTGCGCCCCGGGCTACGAAGCCGTGACGCTGCAAAACCTGCGCGCCGACCAAGCCTCTTTTGTCTTTATTGCCGACGAATCGCCCCTGCACCGCAAGCTCGGTGTTTACGAGAACCGCGGATAAACCCATGACCACCTACCTCTTCAATCCTCCCGCCGTCCAGTCCCTGCCCATTCGTGGCAAAACCGAACGCTTTCCGGTCAACCGCATCTTTTGCGTGGGCCGCAATTACCACGCGCACGCGGTCGAAATGGGCCGCCCGGTCGACAAGAGCGTCGAGCAGGTCTTCTACTTCACCAAGTCGCCCCAGACCCTGGTGGAAAGCGGCGTGGACCGTGTGGCCGTGGTGGCCTACCCGCCGCGCACGAACAACTACCACTTCGAGATGGAACTGGTGCTGGCGATTGGCAAGCCCGGCTTCCGCGTGAAGGAAGCCGATGCGCACGAACTGGTCTATGGCTACGGCGCCGGTCTGGACATGACGCGCCGCGACCTGCAGCTGGTGGCCCGCGACAAAGGCCGCCCCTGGGACACCGGCAAGGACATCGAGCAAGGCTCGGTCTGCTCCGAAATCGTGCCCATGCCCGGCGTGGTCATCGAGAAAGGCGCCATTGCGCTCGAAGTCAACGGTGAAACCCAACAATCATCCGATGTAGACAAGCTGATCTGGAACATCCGCGAAATCATTGCCGACCTGTCCACCTACTACCACCTGCAGCCCGGCGACCTGATCTACACCGGCACGCCCGAGGGCGTGGGCGCTGTGGTGGCGGGTGACAAAATCACAGGGCGCGTTGAAGGTGTGGCCGAAGTGGCATTGACGATTGCTGCGGCAGAATGAACGAAGGAGAAAAGACCATGAAGCTCTACAACTTCTGGCGCAGCGGCACCTCGCACCGCACGCGCATCGCACTCGAGCTCAAAGGCCTCACCACCGAATATGTGGCGGTGCACCTGGCCAAAGAGGAACACCTGAAAGACGACTTCAAGGCCGTCAACCCCCAGCAACTGGTACCCGCGCTCGACACCGGCAGCGAAGTGCTGATTCAGTCGCCCGCCATCATCGAGTGGCTGGAAGAAAAATACCCCACACCGGCCCTGCTGCCACGCGACCCGGTGCGCCGCGCCCAGGTGCGCGCGCTGGCCGCCATCGTGGGTTGCGACATCCACCCGATCAACAACCGCCGCATTCTGGAATACCTGCGCCACACCTTTGGCGCCAACGACGACGCCATCAACGCCTGGTGCGGCACCTGGATCAGCGCCGGCTTTGATGCCTACGAAGCCCTGCTGGCAGCAGACACCAAACGCGGGCGCTTCAGCCACGGCGATGCACCCACCCTGGCCGACTGCTACCTGATCCCCCAGGTGGAAAGCGCCCGCCGCTTCAAGGTGGACCTGACGAAATGGCCGCTGATCATGGCGGTGGAAAAAGCCTGCATGGAACTCGAAGCCTTTCAGAAAGCGGCACCCAGCCAGCAGCCTGATGCGGCATAACGCGGCCCCTCAAAAAAAGAACCCTACGGGGTCCTTTTTTGTTGACTGATCGGCTTGCGTGCAATCGGACCCACAGTTACTCGAATTACTGCAAGTGACCGGCAACACCCGACCCTAAGCGGACCATAACAACATACGTGGGTCAGTAGCCCACCACTGAAGAACACGCGTCTCTATAGATTTCGGTTCTATTCGAGATGTATCATGGAAAACGTTCTAACGAATTGAGAGGCGGGTCAAAGAATGTCAAGAAACTCTCTGAGCAAAGCTGCTCAGTTCAGCTTCGCAGCTGATCTTTTTATGTTGCAAGCAATTCTGCGGTCAGAAGAGAACAATGGTGGAAAGCCTTGGCAGCTTGAATACATATTTCCTCGCGCCTGTTTTAATCAAATTATCGATTGGATATTAGCTAATCCCGACCAGCTTGGTCTTGAACCATTCGCAGGTGTACGGATAGAGCGAAATTTCAGCGAGGTAAAAGTCATTTTCCCGAATGAAGATGAACAGGACAAGATGCACACATTTTTCACAATGTTTAATCAAAAGAGGAAACAAGCGCAGGGGCATGATCGAAATTTCCCACCTATGCCCGACATTTATCAAGGTGGAGCCAAACCTGTTGTGCATGTAATGAAAAGGTATATGGCACTTATAGGAGACGCCTTTGACGGCGATTCGGATGTCGTAATGATTCCGAGTGGTCCCCGAGGAGAAGAAATAGAATTTAGGTGCAACTGAAAGTTCTTAATGTACAAATTCAAAGTAACAGGACCGTTCATACTTACAGGGATCAACAACGATGATCCTAAATATCTTCGGCTGACCTTTAGTGATGGTGAAACTCGCAAATTAGCCAAGGGAGGAAACTGGCCACCAGAATATGCGGTTGCATGCTTTGCAAAGGCCAAGGATCTTTACGGTAAGTCAGTATTCATCAAGACTTCTCAAACAACTCACGACTGGAATACTACGCAATGGCTTTGTGACATTCAGGCGGAGAATATAGTTGAGAAGAGCAGACAAATTGCCCGAAAAATCGAACCTGATGAAGAAGTCGCGGCCAATGACTCGATAGAAAAGTACATATTGACGTCCTGTACTAGTGGCAAAACATTTTTTGCGAATATTGCTCCAGTTGCAGATTACTTTGCAAAAGAAGATGACTTTCTGGATTTCAGCAAGAGCTTTGAGCAAGGGTTTGTTTCAGCCTGGACGGCCAAGAACGCAAGAAATGCGAAGTTGCCACCTGGGATCAAACGGGTCCGCATTTCAGGTTTGGGGGCACTGTCAAAGCGCAATGGGTTTCGAGTCGTTGCCGCTGAATTCCAAACAGAGGAAACCTCAGAGGCATTCAAGTTTTTTCACATTCTTAGGATTGATGAAAAACTTGACCGTGAGGAGTATTTGAGCGACAGCGAGATTAAAGAAATAACATTGTTGCGCACTGAACTTGAAGTACGTTACCCGAAAGGTGTTGTTTCATGGATGGCGGCTTAGCTTGCTTTGAAACTAATGCCATGCAAGCTAACCGAATGACATCAATTGGCCGATCCGAGACCATCGAGAGTAACCGAACCCACCCGCGATTTCCGCCATACTTGGCGACACCAAACAGCAATGGACCGTCAGACAGGATCAGGCAAACACTTCGGTGTCCACTTCGCTGTTGGCCTGCGCGTTGTAGCGGTCACCCACCACGGTGCGCTCGTTGATCAGGTCTTCCACGCGGGCCATCAGCTCGGGGGCAAGCTGGACGTTCACGGCCCCCAGATCGTCCATCAGGTGCGCCACCGAGGTGGTGCCCGGAATCGGGATCAGGTCTTCGCCCTTGTGCAGCAGCCAGGCCAGGGCCAGCTGCGAGGGGCTGCATCCGGCTTCCTGTGCCAGCGCGGTATACGCGGGCAGGAGCTTTTGGTTGGCGGCGTAGTTGTCAGGGGCAAAGCGCGGCATGGTGCGGCGGATGTCCTTGGCATCGAATGCGGCAATGTCCAGCGGGCCACACAGAAACCCGCGCGCCACCGGGCTGAAGGGCACGAAGGTCACGCCCAGTTCGCGGCAGGCTTGCAGCACCGCGATTTCAGGGTTGCGCGTCCACAACGAATATTCGGTCTGCACCGCCGTGATCGGGTGCACGGCATGAGCCTTGCGCAAGGTGCTCGCTGACACCTCCGACAGGCCGATCGTCTGGATCTTGCCTGCGCGCACCAGATCGCTCAGGGCGCCCACGCTGTCCTCGATCGGCACGTTCTTGTCCCAGCGGTGCAGGTAATACAGATCGATCACATCGGTCTGCAGGCGGCGCAGCGCATCTTCACAGGTCTGGCGCAGGGTTTCGGGTCGGCCATCGATCACGCGCACCTTGGTGCCATCGCCCTTGTCCACGCCCTGCATGCCGCACTTGCTGGCCAGGGTGAATTGGCGGCGGTGGGGCTTGAGCACCTGCCCCACCAGGGTTTCGTTGGCGCCAAAGCCATACAGCGCCGCCGTGTCGAACAAGGTCACACCGGCATCGAGTGCGGCCAGCAGCACGCGCTCGCCTTGTTCGCGCGACACAGGCGCGCCATAGGCGTGGCTGAGGTTCATGCAGCCCAGGCCGATGGCGCTGACGGAAAAGGGGCCAAGTTGTCGTGTTTGCATGGGACGGATCTTAGTGGTTTGCGCAAGCATAATCGACGCTCAAACCCGCCTGACCATGACCGACAGCCGACCGCCCCTGCTCGCCCACGAATGGATCGCCGGCCTTGAAAAAGGCCTGGGGGTGATCGAGGCTTTCGATGCCGACCACCCGCGCATGACCGCCACCGAGGCGGGCGAGCGTTGTGGCATGACGCGCACCGCCGCGCGCCGCTACCTCAAGACCCTGGCCCACCTGGGTTATGTGGGCACCGATGGCAAGCTGTACTGGCTCATGCCACGCATCCTGCGGCTCGGACATGCGTTCATCGAATCGGCCCGGCTGCCCAAGCTGGTGCAGCCAGTACTGCAGCGCATCACCAGCGGCACGGACGAAATCGCCTACCTCGGTGTGCTCGATGGGGACGACACGATTTTCCTGGCACGCAGTGGCAGCCCACGCCACACTTCTGCGGGTTACTGGCCGGGCACGCGCGTGCCCGCACAGGTCACGGCTGCCGGCATGGCCATCCTGGCCAGCCGGCCTGAAACCGAAACGGATGCCTGGCTGCAAGGCCGGGCAATGCCCGCTTTCACATCGTTCACGCTGGATGCCCCAGGCCTGCGGACCGCACTTATGAAATACCGCCGCCAGGGCTGGGCGCTGTCGGAGCAGCAGCTGGAACTGAACTACCGTGGCGTCGCCGTGCCCCTGCTGGACCGGCACAACGTGGTGCAAGGTGCCATCAGCATCACCATGCCCATCAACCGCGAAGAAACCGACCACGCGCTCATGCGCGTGCTGCCGGTGATGCAGGAAGCCGCCAAAAGCCTGCGGCCCCTGCTCTGATTCAGACCGCCTCGGGCAGTTCGTGCGCTGTGGCACTGGTGGTGTGCGCACCACCCAGGAACAGCCGGTCCATCTGCGGGTCAGCCAGAATCTCGGCAGCAGGCTTGTGCAGCACCAGACGGCCAGACTCCAGCGCGATCGCGTCGTCCGAGTACTTGAGCGCGCTCTTGACGTTCTGCTCGACCATCAGCACCGTGGTGCCCTGGTCGGCCAGCTTGCGCAGCAGCTTGAACACATCCTGCACCACCATGGGCGACAGGCCGATCGAGGGTTCATCGATCAGGATGACCTTGGGGCGCAGCAGCAAGGCGCGGCCGATTTCCAGCTGCTTTTGCTCACCGCCCGACAGCGAAGCCGCACGTGAATGCAGGCGCTCTTTCACACGGGGGAAGAATTCCAGCACTTCGGGGATGCGTTCGTGCGTGGTCTTCATGCCCAGCGTGATGCCGCCCAGCTCCAGGTTTTCATAAACGCTGAGCTGGCCAAACAGGTTGCGGCCCTGCGGCACAAAGGCGATGCCCTGCGCCAGCAGCGCTTTTTGCGTGGCACCGCTGACGTCCTGGCCATTGAGCAGGACCTTGCCCTGGCGCGGTTTGAGCAGGCCAAACAGCGTTTTGAGCACGGTGGACTTGCCCGCGCCGTTGGGGCCGATCAGCAGCGTGATGGTGCCCGGCTGGACGCTGAACGACAGGTTGTTCAGGATCATGAAATCCTTGTAACCGGCGACCACGTCGTCGAATTCGATGCACGGAGTGGCTTGTGTGTTCATGTCAGCTCCCCAGGTAGGCGTCGAGCACCTGTTTGTTGGAACGGATTTCTTCGGGCGTGCCAATCGCCAGCACCTTGCCCTCGACCATCACCATGATGCGGTGGCACAGGTCCATCACGAAATCCATGTTGTGCTCGATGACGACGAAGCTGCCTTTGCGTTTCTGGTTGAGTTCTTTGAGCAGCGTGCTGATGCCGCCCACCAGCGAAGGGTTCACGCCCGCGCAAGGTTCGTCCAGCAGCACCAGATCGGGCTCACTCATGAAGGCCATGGCGATGTCCACCAGCTTTTGCTGGCCGTACGACAACTCGCCCGCCTTTTTGTCAGCCACATGGCGGATGTGGAACTGGTCGATCAGCGCATCGGCGCGCTCGCCCAGATTCGAGTCACCCGGTGCGAACATGCGACTGAACATGCTGCCCTGGTGCTCCTGGGCGGCCACGATCAGGTTGTCGCGCACGGTCATCTTGCCAAACACCTGCAGGGTCTGGAAAGTGCGGCCCACGCCACGGCGGTTGAGTTCGAGCGGGCCCAACTGCGTCACGTCTTCGCCATTGAGCTCGATGCGACCGCTGTCGGGCGTGATCTGGCCCAGCATGGAGTTGAACAACGTGGTCTTGCCCGAACCGTTGGGGCCGATCACGCCGAAGATTTCGCCAGGCCGCACCTCGAAAGACACGCCACCGACAGCCTGGATGGCGCCGTAGGCTTTCTTCATGTCGGTGACCTTGAGCACCGGCACGCCCTCGGGGCGGTTGTGGTGGTGAGCGTGGGTCATGCTTGAACTCCTTGTGCCGCCTTGGCAGCTGCGGCGCGGGCAGCAGAGGCCTCACGCGAGGCGCGGCGGGCCGCGATGCGGTCGGGGATGGACAGCAGGCCGTCGGGCAGCCAGATCATCAGCACCACCACGGCGGCGCCGAAGATGAACAGGTACCAGGCCTGGGCAAAGCGCAGCCACTCGGGCAGCACCACGCCCACGGCCGAACCCAGCACCGGGCCCAGGAAGTAGCCGGGACCGCCCACCACCACCATCAGGTACATCATGATCGACGCGCCCACGGTGAACAGGGCCGGGTCAATGAACTGCACCTGCGCGGCGTACAGGCCACCGGCAATGCCCGCGTAGACCGCGCCAATCGCAAAGCTCAGCAAGGTGTAGCCACGGGTGTCGATGCCCAGGCTCTCGGCGCGGATCGCGTTGTCGCGCAGCGCGGTGAAGGCCTTGCCCCAGGGCGAGCGCAGCAGGCCCCACAGCAACAGTGCCAGCACCACGGTGAAGCCCAGCACCAGGTGGTAATACGCCAGGTTGCCGTCAAAGCTCACGCCACCCAGGCTGGGGCGCGCGATGTTGTTGATGCCAAATGTCCCGCCCGTCAGCCACTCTTCGTTGCGCATCACCAGCCACAGTGCGGTGTTGAAGCCCAGCGTGGCAAAAGCCAGGTAGATGGTCTGCACGCGCAGCGCCGGAAAGCCCAGCGCCAGCCCGGTGAAAAAGCAGATCAACGCCGCCACCGGCAGGCCCAGCCAGAAGCTCAAGCCCGCCTTGAGCATGATCGCCACGGTGTAGGCGCCAATGCCGAAGAAGGCGGCGTGGCCCAGCGACTTCTGGCCCGCGTAGCCCACCGTGAGGTTCAGACCCATGGTGGCGATGATGAAGACCAGCCAGGTGGTGAAGATGTGGATGCCGTAGTTCTTGAGGAAGCTGGGCACCACCAGAAAGATGGCCAGCACCGCCAAGGTGATGAGCAAATTGAGCTTTTTCATACTTTGCGCTCCTCTTTCTTGCCCAGCAGGCCTTGCGGCTTGAACAGGATCACGACCATGAAGATGATCAGGGCCACCGCATCCTTGTAGGCCGGCGAGATGTAGGCGGCGGCCAGGTTTTCACACACACCGACGATCAGGCCACCCAGCAGCGCGCCGCGCGAGTTGTTGAAGCCGCCGATGATGGCTGCGAAGAAGGCCTTGTTGCCCAGGCCCTCGCCCATGTCGAACTTGGCCAGGTAGGTGGGCGTGACCAGCAGCGCAGCGGCAGCGGCCAGCACGGCGTTGATGGCAAAGGTATAGAAGATCATGCGGGGCACATTGATGCCCAGCACCGAGGCGCTTTCGGTGTTCTGCGCCACGGCCTGCATGGCGCGGCCGGTCACGGTCTTGTTCAAAAAGGCCTGCGTGACCAGCACCAGCAGCATGGCAAACACCAGGGTGCCGATGTCTCCGGCAGACACTGTCACACCGGCAATCTCGAAGATCACATCCGGGAAGACCTGCGGAAAAGGCTGCGGCTCGGCACTGTAACCGGCGCGCACGCCGTTGCGCATGGCGATCGACAGGCCGATGGTGGCCACGACGATCGGCATCATCCCGTACTTGAACAGGGGGTCCACCAAACCGCGCTTGAACAACCAGCCCAGCAGCGCGATGGACAACACGATGCTCACGGCAAACGCGAAGTACAGCGACAGGCCCGAGCCGAGCAACACCACCATGATGAAGGCGGGCAGCATCACAAATTCACCCTGGGCGAAGTTGATGGTGCCGGACGCCTGCCACAGCAGGGTAAAACCCAGGGCCGCGAGCGCATAAATGCTGCCCGTGGCCAGACCACTGAAAAAGAGTTGAAGAAAGTCGGTCATGGAAGGACTCGCTAGAGGGTCGGAAAAAAGCGGACCCCACTGGAGTCCGCTTTGGCTGCGCAGTGCAGATTACTTCTTGGCGTTCAGGGGCGGCAGCGTGGCCGTCACGATCTGGTGGCCGCCTTTGACTTCGACCATGAAGCTGTCGCGGTCCAGGTCACCCTTGTCGTCAAAGCACACGTCCATCAGCAGACCGGGGGTTTGCTTGGCGCTGAAGCAGCCACCGCGAATCGCCGCAGCCACGGCCTTGCGGTCGAGCTTGCCGACTTTTTCGATGGCGGCCTTGAGCACGTACACGCCGGTGTAGCCCTTGATGCCGTTGTGGTCGGACTCGGACTTGTATTCGGCCTTGTACTTGGCACCAAAAGCTTTGATGGGCGCGGCTTCCACCGTCAGGCCCACATGGCCCACGGCGCCGTTGGCGGCATCGCCGGCCAGTTCGATCACTTTCTGGCCAATCAGTGTGGTCTCACCGATCAGGGGCTTCTTCACACCCTGCTTGCGGAACTCGCGCAGCATGCGGGCCGACTCTTCTTCGTTGGTCACGATGAAGATGGCCTCGGCGTCAGACTGCTTGGCCTTGAGCACAGCGGCCGAGAAGTCCACGGCACCGGCGTCGGTGGAGATGTCGGCCACGACTTTGGTGGCAGAGCCTTCCATCAGCTTGGCCATGGTGTCACGGCCGCCTTTGCCGAAGTCGTTGTTGGCGTAAATGATGGCCAGAGACTTGTACTTGCCGGTGATGAACTTGGCCAGCTTGGGGTAGGAGATGTTCTGACCGAAAGCGGTGCGGAACACATAGGGGTTGCCTTGCTGCGTGATGGCAGCGGCTTCGCCACCGGTGAAGTTGGGCACTTCGCCGCGCTTGGATTCGGCCATGGACACCATGATGGAGCCGGAGTAGACGGGGCCGTAGATGGCAAACACGTCGTTGTCCACGGCTTTCTGGGTCAGGCCCTTGGCCACGCCGGGGTTGGTCTGGGTGTCTTCGGTGGTGAAGCTGATTTTCTTGCCCAGAATGCCGCCTGCGGCATTGATTTCCTTGATGGCCAGTTCCACGCCGTTCTTGAAGACGGTGCCGGCGGTGGTGCCGGGGCCCGACAGTTCAACGATGTTGGCGATCTTGATGTCCTGGGCGTGGGCCAGGCCAGCCACCGCCAGCGCTGCGCAGGCGGCCAGGGTTTTCAGGGTTGCTTTCATGGGTGTCTCCTCGGTTTTCAATGGTGGGCTGGATCAGGCCCGGGGTTGGAAAAAGCATGCCTTCCCCGGGGGGTTCCGCAGGGTGTTGGCACTGTAGGTGGCTTTGTTTTCAGCCATACAGGTTTGTGGTTTTCATGAGTTCAATGATTGAACAAAAACGTTCAATGATCGAACGTTTAAAGGGTTAGTCCTGAGCGTCAACCCTGCAGGCCCAGGGCGTGGCGGGCCGCAATGCGGCCAAAGACCAGGCCCGGACCGATGGTGATGCCCGGCGCCGGGTAGGTGCCGCCCATGATGGAGTGCATGTCGTTGCCGACAGCGTACAGGCCGCCAATGGCCTGGCCGCCTTCGCCCAGCACCTGCGCGTGTTCGTTGGTGGCAAAGCCGGTGGACGCGCCAATGTCGCCCGGGTACAGGCGCACGGCATAGAACGGGCCTTGTGCCAGCGGGCCCATATTGGGGTTCCTGCCCGTCCAGGCCGGGTCGCCCAGGTTCTGCTGGTAGGCGGTCTCGCCCCGGTGGAAGTCGGGGTCCACGCCGGTTTCGGCGTTGCGGTTGTTTTGCGCCACGCTGGCCTGCAGGGCCTGCGCGTCCATGCCCAGCTGGCTGGCCAGTTCGGCCAGGCTGGCGCCTTCGGTCAGGTAGCCATCGGCCAGGAAAGGTGCCAGGCCTTTGCCCCCCGGGCGCACCATGCCGATGCCGTATTTGCGCAGCGCGTCTGCATCGCAGACCAGATACGCCGGAATGCTTGGACTGCGCTTGTGCGCCTCTTGCATGGCCAGGCCAAACAGGTGGTAAGACGTGCTTTCGTTGAGGAAGCGCTCGCCGCGTGCGTTGACCGTGATCATGCCGGGCTTGGCACGGTCCATCACAAAGTGTGGAAAGACGGCGGTGCTGCCGTCCGCGCGCTTGCGCAGCGACACCGGCGCCCAGAAGGCATGCGACAGACCGCCCTGCCCGTACACCGCACCCAGCTGCTTGGCCAGGTCGTGGGCCTGGCCGGTGTGGCCCGGTGCGGCGGGCGACCATTCAGCGGGCACGCCGGGCAGCATTTGGGCGCGCAGTTCGGGGTGGCGGTTGAAGCCGCCACTGGCCAGCACCAGGCCTTTGTTCACGCGCACGCTGCGGCGTTCGCCCTGGCACCCGATGTCCACGCGCTCGATGCCATGCGCACCACGAACGATGTGCTCGACCGTGGTGCCCAGCGCGATGGTCACGTTGGGGTGTTTGGAGAGCGAATACAGCAGCCGTGCCACATGCGCGTTGCCCATGACCAGGCGCGTGCCGCGCGGCCAGCTCAGGCGGTCCATGGCGTGGCGCAGCACGATCTTCACCGAGTGCTTGAGCGAGGCCCAGGACTTCGTCATCGCCAACAGGTGGTTGATGTCGGTGCGGTCCACCATCATGCCGCCGATGACGGTGAACTCCGGGATAGGCGGGCGCAGCAGTGCGAACAGCTCGCGCCCCAGCCATCGCGCATCAAAGGGCATGGGCTCCAGGGCGCGGCCGTTCAATGTCGAACCACCCAGGTCCGAGATGTAATCCGGGTGCTTGGGGTACGGGCGGTATTTCAGCTCCGAACGGCTTTCCACCTCGTCCACCGCAACACGGCCATTGTCCAAAAAGGCCTGACGCACCGCTTTGGAAGTGCGCTCGCCCACCGCGTTGTCGAGGTAACGGGCCGTCTCGGCCAGCGTGTCGCCGGGATTGACCTTGGCCGCATGTTTGGAGCCAGGAATCCAGCTCGTGCCCGCCGACCAGGCCGTGGTGCCGCCCACGAATTCAGTGCGCTCGACCAGCAACACACTGGCGCCTTCCAGGGCAGCAAACAATGCGGCGGCCATGCCTGCGCCACCGGCGCCCACCACCACCAGGTCGTAGGCACTGGCATCGCCCAGACTTTGAATACCGTTCTTCAGGACTTGCATTTCAGGCCTCCAGCAAAAACTGAACCATCAGGTCGCGCACACGCGCAAACATGTCAGCGCCCGTCATGGTGTTGCAGCCCTTGGCGCGTGCGGCAGCCACCATGGGCGGCACAGCGGGCGCGGTGATCACGCAGCCCACAAATTGCTGTGCGCTGAACTTGGTCGAGTCGATCGGGTGCGGGTCGCCGTCCTTCATGCCGATGGGCGTGGCGTTGATGCAGAGGTCAAAACCGGTCGGGTCATTGCTGCCAGCGGACACTTTGCCCAGGCCCAGGTTGGCCAGGCGCGCGATCAAGCCGTCGCGGCGCACCGTGTCCGGATCGTGGACGGCCAGTTCTCGCACGCCGGCCATCACCAGCGAATAGGCAATGGCCGACCCGGCGCCGCCCGCCCCCACCAGCAAGGCGCGCTGGCCCTGCGGCTCACAGCCTTTGCTTTTCAGCGCTTCCACATAGCCCATGCCGTCGAACATGTCGCCGTGCCAGGTGCCGTTGGCGTTGCGGCGCAGGGTGTTCACCGCGCCCAGAAAGCGGCCACGGTCCGAGGTGGTGGCGCACAGGTCAAAGCAGGAAAACTTGTGTGGCACCGTGACGATGATGCCGTCCACGTTTTGCGCCAGGGACACCCCTTGGGCCCAGCCCGCCAAGTCGACAGGGGCCACATGGGCCGGAATGCAGACCGCATTGCGCCCCGCGTCATGGAAAGCCTGCGTCACGCCGGCAGGGGATTTGACCTGGGCAATCGGGTCTCCCACGATGAAATGGACGCGGGTGGCGCCGCTCAAGGCTTGGGACATGTCTCGCTCTTTTCAAAAGTTGGTCGGCGCCCTGTCAGACCCCGGAATGGCGGCATCATATCCAAAAGTGGAATTCGATTCAACTATTGAATTTTTTTCCATAATTCAATACACTGCCGCCATCCGCGAGCAAAACCACGAGACAAACCATGCCCCCCACCCGTCTGGCCCTGATTGGCGCCGGCACCATCGGCAAAACGCACATCGACCGCATCGGGCAACACCCCGACCTGCTGCTGGCCGGCATTGCAGACCCGACGCCCGCTGGCCAGGCTTTGGCCCAGCGTCTGGATGTGCCTTGGGCGGCCGAAGCCACCGCCTTGCTCGACCAGGTCCAGGCGCAAGGCACCATCGTGGCCACCCCCAATGCCACGCACGTGCCGGTGGCCCTGGACTGCCTGGCGCGCGGCATCCCGGTTCTGGTGGAGAAACCCGTGGCCGACACGGTGGCCGAAGCACGCCAACTGGCCGACGCCGTGGCGCGCACCGGCGTGCCGGTGCTGGTGGGTCACCACCGCCGCCACAACCCGATCAACCAGCGCGCCCGCGCCCTGATTGAAGGCGGCCAGCTCGGCCGCATCGTCAGTGCCACCGCGCTGGCCACCTTCCTCAAGCCCGACCCTTACTTTGATGTGGCCTGGCGCCGCCAGGCTGGCGGTGGCCCGATCCTGATCAACCTGATCCACGACATCGACATGCTGCGCTTTTTGCTGGGCGAGGTGAGCGAGGTGCAGGCCATGGACAGCCGCGCCGTGCGCAACTTTGAAGTGGAAGACACCGCCGCTGCCGTGTTGCGCTTTGCCAGCGGCGCACTGGCCACGGTCATCGTGTCGGACGCCGCCACCTCGCCTTGGTGCTGGGACATGTGTGCGGGCGAACAAGGCCAGTACCCGCGCCAGGACGTGGCTTCGCACCAGATCATGGGCACGCACGGCGCGCTGTCGCTGCCCGACCTGGGGCTGTGGCAGTACCGTGGCCAGCGCGGCTGGCACGACGAACTCTCGCACGAAGAAACCCGGGTCCATGCCGCCGATCCCTACACCCGCCAGCTTGAACACTTTGCGGCCGTCATCGCGGGCCAGGCCCAGCCCTTGTGCAGCGCACGCGACGGTCTGCGCACCCTGGCCGCCACGCTGGCGGTGCACGACGCGGCCGTTGGCGGCACCACCATCACGCTGAAAGACTGACATGAACGGCGTCCTCGAACGAACCCTCGGCATCCTCGAACTGCTCTCGCAACACGGCGAGGGCATGGAGCTGGCCACCATGGCCGACACGCTGGGCATCCCGCGCAGCGCGGTGCATCGCCTGCTGGCCGACCTGGTGCGTCTGGGTTATGTGCGCCAGGCGCGCGGCCACGGCGACTACCTGCTCACCACCAAGCTGGTGTCCATGGGTCTCTCTTACCTCAGCAACACCGGCATCGTGGACATCGCACAGCCGCTGCTCAACCGCCTGGCCGAAGTCTCGGGCGAGCTGGTGCGCCTGTCGGTGGTCGATGGCGACCGCCTGACCTGGGTGGCCCGCGCACAAGGCGCACGCCAGGGCCTGCGCTACGACCCTGACATGGGCAGCGATGCGCGCCTGTCGTGCTCGTCGTCCGGCTGGGCCTGGCTCTCGACCATGAGCGATGACGACGCCCTGGCCCTGGTGGCCAGACAAGGCATCGGCCAGCCCGAGCAGTTCGGCCCCGCCGCCCCTGCCACGCTGCAAGAGGTGCTGGCCGCCGTGCAGGCCACGCGCGAGCGCGGCTGGAGCATGACCACCGACACCTACACCCCGGGCCTGTCGGCGATTTCGGCGCCGGTGCGCTTTGCGGGCCAAAACGCCTTTGGCGTGCTCACCATCGCTGGGCCTTCGGTGCGCTTCAATGCCGAACGCATGGCAGCACTTGGCCCCGAACTGGTGGCCACTGCGCAGCAGCTGGCCACGCTCAGCGGTGCCTCGCCCTTCTTCCAGCTCACGGCGGAGACCGGCAACAGCGCCTCGGCCGATGGCCGCAAACCCATCTACGCGGTCTGACCGTGGGCGCAGCACACCACACACTGGATTGCGACCTGCTGGTGATTGGCTCTGGCGCGGGCGGGCTGTCGGCCGCCGTCACGGCCGCGCACCTGGGCCTCAAAGTCATCGTGGCCGAAAAAGACCCGCAGTTTGGCGGCACCACCGCCTGGTCGGGCGGCTGGATGTGGGTGCCGCGCAACCCGCTGGCGGTGCAAGCAGGCATGGTTGAAGACATTGAAAAACCCCTTTCCTACCTGCGCCACGAACTGGGCGAGCAGTTTGAAGAAGCGCGTGCCCGCACCTTTCTGGACAACGGCCCGCGCATGGTGGAATTCTTTCGCCGCCGCACCGCGCTGCAGTTCATCGACGGCAATGTGATCCCGGACTTTCATGGCCACACCCCCGATGCCGCGACCGGGGGGCGTTCGATCTGCGCGGCCCCTTTTGATGGTCGCCGCCTGGGCGAACGCCTGCACGACCTCAAGCCACCGCTGCTCGAGACCACGTTGTGGGGCATGGGCATCGCTTCGGGGGCAGAGCTGCGCCACTTTCTCAATGCCATTCACAAGCCCGCTTCGTTCTGGTATGTCATGAAAAAAGTGCTGCGCCACTGGTGCGACCTGCTGGTGCACCGCCGCGGCACACAGCTGGTCAACGGCAATGCACTGGTGGCCGGGCTGGCCCGTTCGCTGCTGGACCAGGGCGGGCAAATTCTGACCAGCAGCCCCGCGACGCGCCTGCTCAAGGACGGCGGCCGTGTGACGGGTGCAGTGCTGCACACACCGCACGGCGCGCTGCATGTTCAGGCCCGCCGTGGCGTGGTACTGGCTTCTGGTGGCTTTCCACACGACGCCGCCCGCAAACAGCAACTGTTGCCCCATGCCCCCACCGGCAACGAGCACTGGTCCGCCGGCAACCGCAGCAACACCGGTGACGGCCTGCGCCTGGGCGAGAGCGCGGGCGGCCAGGTGGCCAGCGACCTGCTGCAAGCGGCCGCACTGGCACCTGTGTCTTTGGTGCCCCGCATGAACCCTGGAATGGAGGGCAGCACCGCGCACTTCCCGCACCTGATCGAGCGTGCCAAGCCCGGCCTGATCGCCGTGACCGCGCGCGGCGAGCGCTTTGCCAACGAGGCCGATTCGTACCACGACGTGATGCAGGCCCTGCTGGCCGCCACACCAGCAGGTCACAAGCCGGAGGCCTGGCTGCTGTGCGACCACGCCTTCATCCGTTACTACGGGTTGGGCGCTGTCAAGCCCGCACCCATGCCGCTCACGCCCTGGCTGGGCAACGGCTACCTCCAGCGCGGCGACACGCTGGCCGAACTGGCCCGCGCCTGCGGCATTGACGCCGAACGCCTGCAGGCCACCGTGCAGCGCTACAACGCCATGGCACTGGTGGGCCGCGACGCAGACTTTGCCAAGGGCGAGTCGCCCTACAACCGCATCCAGGGCGATGCCATCAACGCCAGCGCACGCGGTCTGCCCAACCCCTGCATGGGGCCGATCGAACGCGGCCCTTTCTACGCCGTCAAAGTCGTCATGGGCAGCCTGGGCACCTTTGCGGGCCTGCGCACCAACCCGCAAGGCCAGGTGCTGGACGCACGCGGCCAGGCCATTGCCGGCCTGTACGCCAACGGCAACGACATGAACAGCATGATGGCCGGTCGCTACCCCTCGGGCGGCATCACGCTGGGCCCGGCCATGACTTTTGGCTTTGTGGCCGCGCACCACATGGCAGGCCTTGCGCCGGAACATAGCCCTTTGAATTCCAACCCTTGAACCACCGACAGGAACACACGATGTACTACGAACTCGCCACCATGACCCTGCCCTTCGGCACCGCCGGCCAGGCCGCCACCCACGTGCAGGCCTACACCACCGCCGCAGACGCCCAGGGCGAACTGCTGGGCTGCTGGTTCACCGACATCGGCCAGCTCAACCAGATGGTCGTGCTGCGCGGCTTTGCCACGCTGGACGCCCTGCAAGCTGAGCGCGAGCGCACCCAAAAGCACGCCAGCCCCTTCGGTTGCGGCGAGATCTTCCAGAGCCTGGAGCAGCACAGCTACAAGGGCTTTGGCTGGATGAAGCCGGTGCGCCCCAGCGCCGAAAGCGGCATCCAAGGCCCTGTCTATGAAATCCGCACCTACGGCATCAAGACCGGCGGCGTGCAGCCCACCATCGACCTGTGGGAGCAGTACGTGCCTGCGCGCGACAAGCTCTCGCCCTGCGTGGTGGCCATGGTCGCGCTGGACGGCCCGCTGCGCTTCACCAACATCTGGGCCTACGAGAGCCTGAATGCCCGCAGCCAGATCCGTGCCGACGCCGTGGCCCAGGGCATCTGGCCACCCAAGGGCGGTCCGGCCCACCTGAGCACGAACATGGTCTCGACCGTGGCCATGCCCACCGCCGTTTCTCCGCTGAAGTGACATGGCGCGCATCTACTCCCTCGCCTACCTGAGTTCGCACCGCTGCACGCCGCCGCAAGCCATCCGCATCGCCGCGCAAACGGGCTACCAGTTTGTGGGCCTGCGCCTGTGGCCCAACGCGCCTGGCGCACCCCAGCAGCACCTGTTGGGGCAAGCCGAGGCCCTGCGCGAAGCACTGGCCGCGCAACGCGACACCGGCGTGGGTGTGTACGATCTGGAAATCATCCGCATCAACGAACAGTTTGACCCGCACACCTGGGATGCGCTCTACGACGTGGGTGCGCAGCTCAAAGCCAAGGCGATCCTGGTGGCTGGCGACGACGACAACGAAGCACGCCTGACCGAAAACTATGCCCGCCTGTGCGAAGTGATGCAGCCCTACGGCATGACCGCCGATCTGGAGTTCATGCCCTGGACCGCCGTGAAAGACGCCAAGAGCGCGCTGCGCATCGTGCAGAACGCCGGCATGCCCGCCAATGCGGGCATCCTGGTGGACGCCCTGCACTTTGGCCGATCGACCACGACACTGGATGACATCTGCGCCATCCCGCGCCAGCTGCTGCATTACGCGCAGATCTGTGACGCAGAGGCCGGGCTGAATTTCACTGTCGAACAGATGATCCACACCGCACGCTGCGAACGCCTGCTGCCCGGCGACGGCAACATCGATCTGCAAGGCCTGTTTGCCGCCCTGCCCGCCGACCTGCCGGTCAGCGTGGAGGTGGTGAACTTTGGCCGTGAGGCGAACACAGCGCCCCTTGAGTGGGCCGCTGAATGTCTGGCCGCAAGCCGACCTTTGACCGATTAAGAGACACCCCATGGACTTTTCACTCAACGACGAACAAAAAATGCTGATCGAAACGGTGCGCCGTTTCATCGCCGAAGAATGCCAGCCGCTCGAAGACGAGATCGAGCAGACCGGCACCTTTGACACCGCCAAGGCCCAGGCCCTGCACAACAAGGCCAAGGCCCTGGGCCTGTACGGCATGAACATGCCCGAAGCCCTGGGCGGCGGCGGCCTGTCCAACCTGGACCGCATCCTCTGCGAAGAACAGTTCGGCCACACCACCGACATCATCATCCGCCGCGCCTTTGGCAACGTCTATGAGCCCCTGCTGCACTGCAAGGGCGAACAGATCGAGCGCTGGCTCAAACCTTCGGTGGCGGGCACCCGCACCTGCGCCATCACCATCACCGAACCGGGTGCCGGCTCGGACGCGGCCGGCATCAAGACCACGGCCGTGAAAAACGACAAGGGCTGGGTGCTCGACGGCGGCAAGCACTTCATCAGCGACGGCGAGTGGAGCGATTTCTTTCTCGTCTCGGCCAAAACGGGCGAGAAAGAAATCAGCATGTTCATGGTGGACAAGGGTCTGGCCGGCTTCACCGTGGGCAAGGACCAGAAGATGATGGGCCTGCGCGGCACGCCGCATCTGGAGCTGTTCTTTGACAACGTGCAGCTCGAAGACGCTGCCCTGCTGGGCGAGGTCGGTCAGGGTTTCAAGCTGGCCATGGGCGCACTCAATGTGGTGCGCCTGGCCCAGGTGGGTGCCCGCGCGGTGGGCAAGGCCAGCCATGTCTGCGAAATCATGTTGGACTGGGCCAACGAGCGCAAGCAGTTCAATACACGGATCGGCGACTTCCAGATGGTGCAGCAGATGGTCGCGGACAGCGTGATCGAGATCAACGCGGCACGCTGGATGGTCTACCACGCGGCCTGGATGCTGGACCAGGGCCTGGACGCGCGCGAACAGATCGCCATGGTGAAGGTGCACGCCGCCGAGACGCTGGGCCGTGTGGTGGACCGGGCGGTGCAGGTGTTTGGCGGCATGGGTTTCTGCAAGGAGCTGCCGATCGAGCGCTATTACCGCGATGCGCGGATTTACCGCATTTTTGACGGCACGTCGGAGATTCACCGGGGGGTGATTGCCAAGTCTGCTTTGAAGAAAGGCGCTGCGCTGTTTGATGTGAACCGCTGAGTTGGATGGCTTGTGCCACATCGGGGGCCGGATGAGCGGTGTGGGCAGGCTCCTCATGCTGGAGTACCAGAAATCGTCGCCCACCCACACCGCTCATCCGGCTGGTGACCTGGGAGTCCCACCCAAAGACTCGCGGACCACTGCCTCATCGGGTTTGGGGTGTGCCCCTCGGCCGATTTCTGGTACCCCAGCATGAGGCCGAGGGGCACACCCCAAACCCGATGCAGCACACCAGCAACGCAAGAACACCCCAACGAACGCGCAACGAGACAAGAACATGCAAACCAAATTCATGACCGCAGCCGAGGCTGCAAACCTGATCCAGGACGGTGACACGGTAGGCCTGATGGGCGGCGGCGGTGGCCTGATGGAAGCCACCCACCTGTTCGAGGCGGTGCAGGAACGATTCCTCACCACCCAAAAGCCGCGTAACCTGACGGTCATGCACGCCCTGGGTATCGGCGACAAAAAGACCAAGGGCATGAACTGCTTCGCGCACGAAGGCCTGGTCAAGCGCGTCATTGGCGGACACTGGGTCTGGTCGCCCGCCATGCAGCAGCTGGCCCTGTCCAACAAGATCGAGGCCTATATCCTGCCAGGCGGGGTGTCCAGCCAGCTCATGCGCGAAATCGGCGCAGGCCGCCCCGGCCTCATCAGCCATGTGGGCCTGGGCACCGTGTGCGACCCGCGCCACGGCGGTGGTCGCATGAACGACGCGGCCAAGGACGACCTGGCCGAAGTGGTCACCATCGACCAGCGTGAATGGCTGCGCTACAAGCCCTTTCCCATCCATGTGGCCATCGTGCGGGCCAGCAGCGCCGACGAGGACGGCAACATCAGTTTCGAGCACGAAGCCGCCAACCTCGACGCCCAATCGCTGGCCCTGGCTGCACGCAACAGCGGCGGCAAGGTCATCGTGCAAGTGAAAGAGCGACTGCCCAAGGGCGCGCTCAAAGCGCGCGAAGTGCGCATCCCCTCGGCCTGGGTGGACGCCATTGTGGTGGACCCGCAGCAGTCCACCAGCTACGCCATCCCGTTTGATCCGGCCTTCAGTGGCGAACTGACGGGTGCCGAACGTGCGGCCAGCGAAGCCGAAGACCACGCCCGCGAAGTCGCGGCTGCACAGGAAGCCTTCAGCGAACGCCAGGCCGTGGCGCGCCGGGCTTATGGCGAACTGTTCAACACCGGCAAGGCCCGCCCCGTCATCAACTACGGCGTGGGCGTGCCCGATGCCGTGGCCAAACTGATCGCGGCTCGCAACGAGCAGCACCGCATCTACCAGACGATTGAGCACGGCACCTACGGCGGCACGCTGATGGACGGCGTGCTGTTTGGCTATGCGCGCAACGCCACCGCCATGCTTGACGCCGCCACGCAGTTCGACTTTTATGGCGGCGGCGGTCTGGACATTGCCTTTCTGGGCTTTGGCGAGTTCGACGAAGAAGGCTCGGTCAACGTCTCGCGCCTGGGCGGCGTCACCGTCGGCCCTGGCGGCTTCATCGACATCGCGCAAAACGCCAGGAAAGTGGTCTTCTGCGGCACGCTGGCGGCCAAGGGCGTCAAGCTGCAAACCGGCGATGGCCAAATGCGTGTGCTGACGCAAGGCGCGGTGAAGAAGCTGGTGAAGCGTGTGGACCAGATCACCTTCTCAGGTCCGCAAGGCCTGGTGCGCAAGCAAGAGGTGCTGTACCTGACCGAGCGCGCCAGCTTCCGCCTCACGCCCCAAGGCATCGAGGTGTTCGAGATCGCGCCCGGCATCGACCTGCAGCGCGATGTGCTCGACCAGATGGACTTTGTGCCGCTCGTGGCCCAAGACCTGAAGGTGATGGACGAGGCGAATTTCAGGGCCTGAAGTCGTTCCTGCCCTCTTCCAAGCCCGCGCACAAACACAGCCCCTTTGCGCGGACAGGCCCTTTGAATGGGTCAATGCCCGGACTTGGATTCGATTTTGATGACTTTGAACGTGCTGGCAGACGTCATGTAGCCTTTGACTTCCACCAGACCACTGGTCACCTGACCATGCTCCCAGAATGCGGTACTCAGATCGGCGGTCAACACCGTGCCATTGCTGCTCAGGCTGCAGTTGCTGCCCGAGCAGTTGCTCAAGATGCCGTATATCTCGTAGGACGAAGCACTGGCGCCGGACTCGGTGCTTGCCGACACTGCAGTCGTCAGCTGCCTGCGGTATCTCAGATGGTCACCGTCGCTGTCGTTTTCATCGTCGTGGTAACCATTCAAGGTGCGGTCCGTGCCAGAAGTTTTGAATTCCACACGATAGGCTGTCAGTGAACCATTGGCCAGCAAGCCTTTGACCTCCACATAGTCCCCGTTTTGTATGGAGGCACACAGGGTGTTGCTGCTCAGCGTTGTTGGCACCCCTTGCACCTGCATCGAGCAACCGGCTGCAGTGGATGCCAGGCCGGACACCATGCCATACAGCTCATTGGCTTCGGTACTGTTCCCTGAGGTGCCGCGGTAATGTTCGGCATATTGGGTAAACGTCGAAACGTTAGCCGAACGCATGTACAGGCTGGTGGCCTGGTACTGCGTGGCGCTGGCGGTGACCGCCGTGTGGACAGACACCACAGCACCATTGGCCAGGCTTGCAGGCGCCGTCACCCCCGGGTAGGCGACGGCCACTGTATTGCGGCCACTGCCCAGTGTGAATGTATTGTTGGTCACATTGAGGTTCGAGACCGTCCCCACGAGTTGCACCGTGTGTGCTGTCGTTTCGATTTCGATGCGAGTGGCCTTGAAAGTGCCATCGCTCTGGGGCAAGCCATACACCTCGACGCTCTGGTTGTCTGCCAGGTTGGTGAAGCTGCCGACCGCACCGGAAGCGGTGACGATGAAGGTGGCCGAATCGGTGCTCACCGGTAGACCCGCCACCACCAGGGCATTGGCCGCGGTGCCCACGGCAGAAGTGATGCCCTTGATGCCGCTTTGCACGTGAATGGTACCTGCCGTGGTGGCGTTGCCGGACAAAGGATCGATGCTGACGGTCATCCCCATCCCCAAAGGCGTACTGATGGCAGTGCTGTCGTCCACATCCACCACGGAGGCGCCGATGGTCTCGTAACGCACGCCATTGACGATCACCGATCCCAGCCCGCTGATCGTCCCGGCAACAGCATTGCTGGCCGCAGATGCAATGCTGCTACCGCTACCGCCACCTCCCCCACATGCCCCCAGCATGGACACGCCGACAGCAAGCACAGACAGGCGGTGAAACATGGTATTCATCCAAGGCTCCTCATCCAAAAAAAGAATCTGACATCCATTGTCCGCAGCTAGCTGAACCGAATGTGAACAGCGAAAGCACTCAACCCACGGCCCAAACGCCGAATGCACCCGAGCACAACAACAAAGCCAGCGCCAGCCAGACACGCGGGCTGGCCACCAGGTCTGGCCCTGGCCCTGGCACGCACCCGCGCCACATGGGCAGCGCAAGGTTGGTGCCTCGCAGCACACTGGTCAGCAGCAACAGGCTGAGATGGACCAAGACCAGCATCAGCATGGCGTTGGCCGCGAGTTCATGCACTTCTTCCAGCCAGTCGGCGGAGCCGGTATAGAGCACATGCCCACTGAGCAAAAGCGGCATGGGCAACACCAGCAGGCCACTCGTTGCCAGCACCAGCACAAAGTTCTGACCCGCGCGGGAATTCATACCGAAGACGTTCTTGGGGCTGCGCAGCGACCGGCACCAGGCCCAGCCACTGCGCAGCCTGGTGGCCAGCGATGTCCAACGCACCGGGCGCGGACCCAGCCAGCCGTACAGGAGCCGGAAAACCAGCAGCGCCAGCATGCTGTAACCAAAGGCAGCATGCACCACCTGCAAGCGCTCGCTCTCGGATGTGAGGTAGGCCCCCACAAAGCACAGGGCCAGCAGCCAGTGGAACATGCGCGTTGGCGCATCGACCACGCGACGTGTAGTACCTAAAGAAGTCGCACTCATTGGAAACCACCATTCATGCCTGCAGGTCGATGCAGCTCGCGCTCATTAAAGCTGCCCTGATTCGCTCGGGTGTGGCAGGCGTTGCACTGCGCCGGGCTTTGCACACTCGGCAGCCGCCAGACTTCGGGCGCCAGCTTGCGGTGTTCACGGACAAACCAGTCCGAGCGGGTGATCCGGTCCTGCGGCGGTGCCGAGCCCACCTTCCGACCAGTGCCGGCCTCGCTTTGCAGCCACCGTCCTATCTCCTGCACCTGCTCGGGCTCCAGACTGGCGTCGGCGCCGTAGTGCCGGGAAAGACTGCCCATGACACGCGCCCAGGATGCGGCCGGCAGCAAGGCAGGTGGATAGGCCAGATGACAAGCGGCACATTCCTGCCCGTACACGGGCAAGGCCTGCACCGGCTGGAATTTTGGGCTGCCGGCATACGCCACGCCGCACAGCATAGCGAGCCCCAGAAACCAGTGGATTCGCACCATATTCTTCTTCGTGGGTGTCATTTCAAACCAATCAGCCAGGCCAGCACATCGGCTTTTTCGCCAGCGCTGCATTCGCGACCGAGCACATCCTTGCAATTGCGCCTGAACCATTTGTCCACACGCGCCACATCGCTCAGGCTTTGCGGGTTGAAGGCAGGCGCCAGCGGTTCAAGCACCTTGCCGGTAGACGCATGGCGGCCATTGCCGGTGGGCAATTCCCCATGGCAGCTGGCACAAGCCCATGGCTGGCCGTGTTTTTTCAGAAAGAACTGGCGCCCGGCATCGGCTTGACCTGCCCGTCCGGCCTCTGCCGAAAAGCGCTCCAGCTGGGCCAACGCGCTGGTGTTGGCGGCCAAAACTGGAAAGGCCAGAACACATCCGAGTCCTGCCAGTAGTAAAAACTGCCGTGTCCGCATGAAACCTCCTGGGTGGGTCACAGGCCTGTGTGCATCACCGCCTGTTTCCGTCAATCTAGGCCGCACACATGAACCCAGCCTGAACGCCCAGCGAATCGGTCAGGCATGCGCCCTCCAACTGCTGACAGCCACTAAACTGTCCTCAACCCGAGGCTGTATCCATGAAGCTTTTGTTGATTGAAGACGAACAGGCACTGAGCGAAGCGCTGACCGCGATGCTGCGCTCAGAGGGCTTTGCTGTGGACCCCGTAGCCAATCTGCACAGCACCGATGCGGCCACACGCGTCAGCAGCTACGACGCTGTACTGCTGGACCTGTACCTGCCCGATGGCGATGGCATGGACTGGCTGCGCCGACTGCGCGCCAGCGGTAATGCCACACCGGTGATCATCATGACCGCAAGGGATCAAGTTTCTAACCGGATTGCCGGCCTGCAAAGCGGTGCCGACGACTACGTTATCAAACCTTTCGATGTGCAAGAGCTGCTGGCACGACTGAGGGCTGTGCTGCGCCGCGCCCGTGGTAGCGCCAGCAGCTGGCTGCAGGTGGACACACTGGCCCTGGACCTGCAAGGCCGACGCGCGCGCGTGGACACACAGGACATTGAACTGACCGCCAAGGAATGGGCCGTGCTTGAAAAACTCGCCAGTCGCCCAGGTCGCATCGTCAACAAGGAAGCGCTGGACCAAGCGCTCTACAGCTTTGACGACGAGGTGGGCAGCAACACACTGGAGGTGTACATCAGTCGCATCCGAAAAAAGATTGGCAAGCATCGGGTGGAGACCGTGCGTGGCCTGGGCTATCGCCTGGTGAACAAGGCCAGGACATGAAGCACCGCAGTCTTGTTCGCCAACTGCTGAGCGCCACGTTGCTGACGCTGCTGGTGCTGTGGATCGCCATGGTGGTGTCGGTGGCCTGGGTCATCAAGCACGAAACCGACGAAATTTTCGACGCCAGCCTGCAGGAAACGGCGCAGCGTCTGCTGCCCTTGGCCGTCATGCAGCTCCAGCCACATCACCAGGACGATGAACACCCACTTGAAGCCGACGAAGATGCGCTAGAGCCCGCACAGCACGAGGAATACATGGTCTACCAAGTCTTCCATGCTTCCGGGCGCATGCTCATGCGCTCGCATGCGGCCCCGGCCACCCCGCTCGCACCTGAAATCAGGCCAGGATTCCAGCGCACCGCCAGTCATCTGGTGTATATCGAAAAAAGCCGTAACGGCGAATACCTGCTTTCGTTGGCTGAAAAATCAAACCATCGCGCAGACACCTTGCGGAGTACCCTCACGTTTTTACTCATCCCGCTGCTCGCCTTGCTGCCTTTGTCTGCACTGGGCATGCTGCTGATCGTGCGCAAGGCCAGCCAACCCCTGCGACAGTTGGACACAGAACTGGCCCGCCGCAGCAGCGCAGACCTCACCCCCTTGTCAACCAAGGACTTGCCTCAAGAACTCCAGCCCCTGGCCGAAACACTCAACCAACTCATGCACCGCCTGCAATCGGCACTCGAAGCCGAACGCCATTTCACGGCCAACAGCGCCCACGAATTGCGCACCCCACTGGCAGCTGCCGTGATGCAACTCAACGCACTGGAACAAAGTTCGCTCCATGACGAGCAACGGCAGAGACTGCTCACTGTGCGGCGGCTGCTGCAACGCCTGCAAACCCTGAGCGAAAAGCTGCTGCAGCTGGCTCGCGCCGAATCGGGCATTGCCTGGAAAAGCGGCGAAGTGGATTTGGGCCAGCTGCTGCAGCTGCTGTGCCAAGACCACCAGTGGCGGACCGATGTACAACTCGACCTGCACCGGCCCTCTTCACCCATCTTGGTCCAGGGCGATGTGGACGCACTGGGCATCGTGCTCGGCAATCTGCTGGAAAACGCCATCAAGTACGGCACGCCAGGCCACTTCGTGCGCATTGACTTGGCCGAAAACCCGGTGCGGGTCCAGATCGTCAACGACTGCGAGCCTTTGTCATCAACAATCCTGGCACGCTTGCAAGAACGTTTCTACAGAGTGCGCCCCGACAGCCAGGGCGCGGGGCTGGGCTTGTCGATCGTGCGCGCCCTGCTTGAGCCCACCGCCATCGCTTTCAGCATCCACTCCCCGGTCAGCGGCAGCGATCGCGGTTTCGAGGCCCGACTGATCTGGCCCACGGCCAGTCCGCGGCGATGAGCATCAAACGGCCATCAGGTTCTGCACCTTGCCCAAAAACTCGACAGGCACCTGCGCCACCTGTCGCGTGGCGCGGTCGATGAACACGATGCCGATCTTGCCGCGCGCCACCTCGCGCGCGGTGTCCAGGCATTCCATGCGGTAAACCAGGTCAAAGCCGTATTTGTTGAAGTCCTGCGGCACCATGCTCACACGCATGGTCTCGCCGTGAAAACCTTCGGACTTGTACTGCGCGACCATGTCGCCCACCACGATGGGGAAGCCCGCCACATTGCCCTCGGTGTAGCCCAGCGATTTGAAAAACCGCACACGCGCCTCAGACACCAGCGTCAGCAGCTGCGCGTTGTCCAGATGCCCGCCCTGGTTGACGTGGCTGATGTAGATCTGGATATCGGTCGAAAAGACGAATTGCTCGGGAAGCTGGAACTGGATACGGGGCATGGCATTGGTTGGAGGATGAAGCCTGATTATCCCGAATGCTTCGAACCGTCCATGGCCAGCGTCGCTACCCGGCACAAAGCTAACTGCTCAACCAATCGCACACTGAAACTGTTAGACATCTTGTACATGAAAACGCGGTTCGACTGATATGAGTCATGCCAGAAAACCCAAAAGCCGACCGCGAACGAGTTGATCCGCTTGCTCCATGATTCGATCAATCAACTCTTGACACGTTGGTATGTCGTGGATCAGGCCAGCAACCATGCCACAACTCCACGCCCCAGCATCCATATCACCTTGCACCATCACGCGTGGGTAAATACCAGCGACTTGATCAATGATGTCTTCTATCTTGAGCGCATCGCCCTTTTCACGCTCTATGGCTGCAATGAGTTCGACACCGGCGTTGTTGATCACTCGTTCGGTATTGCGAAGCGACCGCATGATAAGGCGGGTATCGAGTTCAGAGGCGGCCACGATGGCATGCTTGACGTTGGCGTGCACTGGTGCTTCCTGCGTTGCAATGAAGCGTGTGCCCATATTGATGCCCTCAGCACCCAACACCAGTGCGGCCACCAAACTGCGCCCGTCTGCCATACCGCCAGAGGCCAGAAATGGAATCTTCAATTCTTCTGCTGCACGTGGCAAAAGAATGAAGTTTGGAATGTCGTCTTCTCCTGGGTGCCCCCCGCATTCGAAACCATCCACGCTGACAGCGTCGCAACCGATGGCCTGAGCTTTGAGCGCATGACGTACAGACGTGCATTTGTGGATGACCTTAATGCCTGCTGATTTGAACAACGACATGTATTCTTGCGGGCTACGACCAGCCGTTTCTACAACGGTGACACCGCCCTTGACGATGGCGTCAATGTATTCTGGGTACGGTGGTTTCGCAAAGGTGGGCAGGAATGTGAGGTTGACGCCGAACGGCTGATCGGTCATCTCACGGCATCGGGCAATTTCATTCGTCAGCAATTCTGGCGATTTCTGCGTCAGACCGGTGATGACACCCAGACCACCAGCATTGGAAACTGCAGCTGCCAGTTCGGCGAAGCCAACATAGTGCATCCCGCCCTGCATGATGGGGTGCTTGATTCCGAAAAGTTCGGTTATTCGAGTCTTCATATTGATCTGCCTAGCTTTCTTTAATTCCAATTGCGGTCACATGGAGACCATCTGAAATTCAATCCGCTTGTGAGATTGAGTCTCCAGCCGCCTGCGCTAATGGCAGTTTCAGACAGTGCGCAGTTCACGGCGCAGGATTTTTCCGACCGTGCTCTTCGGCAAGCTAGCGATGAACTGCACATGTTTTGGTACTTTGTAGCCGGTGAGGCTTTGTCGGCAACCGTCGATGACAGCTTGTTCGGTGACGTTGACTCCCTGTGCCCGCACCACAAACAGTTTGACGGCTTCACCGGTCTTGTCATCTGGCACGCCAACGCAGGCACACTCCAGAACACCAGGCACGCCCGTGGCCACGGCCTCCACATCGTTGGGGTACACATTGAAACCCGAGACGATGATCATGTCTTTCTTGCGATCAACGATCTTGAGAAAACCTCGGTCATCGAATTGACCGACATCTCCGGTCTTGAAGTAACCATCCGCTGTAAAACTGGCCAGATCGCCTTTGGGATAACCCCAGTAGCCACTCATGACTTGCGGGCCCTTCACGCAGACCTCGCCGGGCTGACCGGGCTCCACTTCGTTGCCCTCATCGTTGAGAAGTTTGACGTCGGTGGACGGAAGCGGGACACCAGTGGTTCCACTGTATTCGTTCACGCCGACCAGATTGAGCGAAACGATCGGACTGGTCTCCGACAGGCCGTAGCCTTCGCGGATGAACAGGCCAGTAATTTCTTGCCAACGCCTGGACGTCACCTCCAGTACGGCCGATCCACCGCCTGCACAAAGGCGTCCGCGCGACCAGTCCACTTCTTTTAACCCAGGGTGCTGTGTCAGTCCATTGAACAAGGTGTTGACGCCGGTGAAGGCGGTGGGGCGTGCCTCCTTCAGCGTCGCGATCAGCCCGTCCAGGTCCCGTGGATTAGCCACCAACCAGTTTTTCGCACCGACGGAGAAGTAGCTGATGAAGTTCACCATCAATGCAAAGATGTGGTAAAGCGGAATGGCGGTCACCACGGAGTCTTCTCCGTCCAGCTGAATGCCGGGTAGCAAAGCTTTGAACTGCTCGGTGTTGGCAACCAGGTTGCGATGGCTGAGCGTGGCACCTTTTGACAGGCCGGTGGTGCCCCCGGTGTACTGCAAGAAGAGTCCGTCATCTCCCGTCACATGCACCGGTTGGCGTTCAAGAGTCTGGCCTTCAAGCAGTGCATCGGCGAAGGCAATGCTACTGCTCAGGCGTGTATCTACCGCAGGTGTTGGGGCGTCCAGATCTAAGCCATCACCTGGAGTCACCGTAATGACTTGCTCCACAGGGGTGTCACCGATGACCTCTGCCAGTGTGGGCGTGGCACCGTTGAAAATGATGATGGTTTTACAACCTGCATCGCGTAACTGATGCGCCAGTTCACGTGGGGTGTAGAGCGGGTTGACGTTCACCTGGATGGCACCGGCCCGCACAATGCCAAGAAATGCGATCGGAAACGCGACGAAATTCGGAAGCATCACCGCAACGCGATCGCCCTTGTGCACACCCAGGCGCTGTTGAAGGTAGGCGCAGAACGCGGACGACAACTCGTCTACTTGGCGATAGGTGAGTTGTCCCCCCAGGCTGTGAAACGCAACATGGTCGGCATAGCGAGTCATCGCTTCTTCGAGCATAGCGTTGACCGATGGGTAGCGGTCGGGGTCAATGGTCGCGGCAATGCTGCCGTAAGCCTTGAACCAAGGGCGTGCGTTCATGATGAATCCTTGTGGGTTGGGCGCTGGCGATCTGCGCCGCGTGATGCGGAAATTCAATGCGTCAGCGCGAGTTGCCCAAGTGCAGGCGCATGGCCTAGCGCTGGGAAAATTTGCCGTAGGGCGAGAAAACCAGTTGCAATGGGAAACGAGTATGGCTTTTAAACAGCGCCTGAACTGTGGCACAGATCACGAAAACCTTCCTCGCCGTGTTGACTGCCTATGCCGTTTCCCCTGCGTACTTGATTCCGTAGTTATCAATTTTCGGCAAGCTTGGCGTCGCTAACCGCTTTGGAGATCCAGGCCCAGTCTTCTTTCCAGGTCTTGCCGAAGTCTGCCCCGTTCGCCGCAGCGGGCATCAACCCGACCATCTCGTACTGTTTGCGCAATTCGGGGTTTTCCATCGCGGCCAGAACCGCCTTTTCAAGTACTGCGACCACCGCCTTTGGCGTGTCGGCGGAAGCAGCCAGGCCACCCCAGATTACGACGCGAGGCACATCCAGCTTCAGATCTTTCAGGCTGGGCACCTCGGGCAGTTTGGCGTTGCGCTCATCGCTGAGTATGACCAGCGGACGCACCATGCCCTTGGGGGCGAACTGCAACACCAGGGGAACGGCCAAAGTGGACAGCTCAACTTCGCCAGCGGCCACTGCCTGCAGCATCTCGGGCCCCCCTTTGAATGGCACATGCACTGCCGTAATGCCATTGCGTCTGCACAGTGTGTCCAAGGCCAGATGTTCAAGTGTTCCGATACCCGGCGAAGCGTATGTCAGCTTGCCCGGATTGGCCTTGGCCCAGGTGATCAACTCTTGCATTGTCTTGTGCGGTGATTTGCCGTTGACGACAAAGGCGATGTCACCTGCACCGACCTTGGCGATGGGGGTCAAGGACTTGAACATGTCATAACGCTTTTGCATTGCCTGTGTTGACAGCATGGGGTTCATCACATACTGCAAGGTGTAGCCATCGGCCGGAGCCTGAGTGACGGCCTGCATGGCCAGCGCGAAGGCCGCCCCCGGCTTGTTGTCTACCACCAGGGATTGACCCAGAATTGGTTGCATAGCGGATGCGAGTTGCCGCACCGCAGCGTCGGCTGCACCACCGGCAGGCAGTCCAAGGACGATGCGGATGGGTTTATTGGGGAACTTGTCCTGTGCAGACGCCAAACGTGGAACAGCCAGGCTGGCAAGTGCGCCTGCACCGAAGGTTAGCAGCTGACGGCGAGATGTGTGGTGGTTCATGCGTGTCTCCTTGGCTTGTGGGGAAATTGAATACTCAGAGAAATAGGTGTTTAGAAATACAAGCGCGCATTGCACGCTCAATTTGCCTCGCTCAGGATGAAATCGGCACAGCGTTCGCCAATCGCGATGGCAATTGCGTTGGTGTTGGTCGCCGCAATGGTGGGCATGACCGAGGCGTCGGCTACGCGCAAACCAGCCACGCCGTGCACGCGCAGTTGTGTGTCAACCACCGACTGCTGTGCATCGCTGCCGATGCGGCAGCTGCCCACAGGGTGGTAGGCGGTGGCACCGGTAGCACGAAGGTGATCGATCAAAGCCTCATCGCTGGCAGCTTGGGGTCCTGGGCGCATTTCCTCTTCGATCAAACGGGACAAGGGACCGGTTTCAGCGATGCGGCGTGATTTTTTGAGCGCCACCAGGCAGTGCTCGATGTCCTCTGGATGACTGAAATGGTTGGACACCAGTATCGGATCAGCGGCTGGGTTGGCGCTGGCGATATGGCAACTTCCCCGCGAGCGCGGGCGGATCTGGAAAGAGGCCAGCGTGATGCCTGGGAAATCGTCCAGCGTCATCTTGCCGCTGCCACGGTTGTTGGCAGCGCTGACCTGCTGCACCTGCAGCTTCAATTCCGCGTGTTGCGCGCCTGATACAACCGGTGCAAAGGTTTTGGCAGTGATGGTGTTGGTAGACAGAGGCCCCCCGCGCGAATTCAGCCATTGCAGACCCACGCCAACCTGACCGCTCAAGGAGTTGAGTCGCTTGTTCCAGCTGACTTCAGGTTTGGAGCGGTAGACCATGGGGCTGTAGACGTGCTCGCTCAGGTTCTCTCCGACCATGGCCAACTCGTGCAGCATTGGCACACCGGCAGCAGCCAGCACCTCGCGGCGACCGATGCCCGACAACTCCAGCAACTGAGGCGAGTTGAAAGCACCACCGCACAGGATGACCTCGCGACGCGCTTTGTACTGGCCATCTCTTCCGTTCACCTTGGCTTGCACGCCCACTGCACGCAAACCTTCAATCAGCACGCGGCTGACCAGCGCGCCGCTTTGGATTTTGAGGTTAGGTCGTCCCAGTGCATCATCGAGGTATGCCATGCGCGTGTTGCAGCGCACACCTTTTCGGGTATTGAACTGGGTGTAACTGCCACCGTAGCCGCACGCGTTGTAGTCGGCCACGCGTGGCGCGATGCCAGCCTGCACGGAAGAGTCGAGAAAGGCATCGGGCAATGCATCGATGGGCGAAAATTCAGTGACCGTGATCGGCCCCTGACGGCCACGCGAAGCGCTGTCTCCACCCTGGTAGGCCTCGATCTTTTTGAACCAGGGCAGCAGGTCAGCGTAGGACCAGCCGGGGCAACCATCCTGTGCCCACAGGTCATATTCGTGGGGCGTGCCGTGCACCCACATCATGCCGTTGACGGTGGACGAACCACCCACCACCCAGCCGCGTGGCCAGTAGATGCGGCGATTGTTCATCTGTGGATCAGGTTCGGTGAAGAACTTGCGTGTGAGTTTGGCTTGCTCCAGCACTTTCACCACGCCCAGGGGAATGCGCGTCCAGATGCTGGTGTCCGGCGGCCCGGCTTCCAGCAACAGCACACTGTAGCGACCAGACTCCGACAGGCGTGCGGCCAGGGCTGCGCCAGCCGATCCGGCTCCGACCACGATGTAATCAAATTCATTGCTGAGTGATGTCATGGGGCAGTACTCCAGACTCAGGCAGCCAGCGTGGCGCGCAGGTGCTGCACCGCGTGGCGCATGCGCTGAAACTGTTGATCTGGCATCAGCGGCAACGGATTGTGCGCACCGAATGCGGCGGGATCCGGCTCCAAGACCAGCTCGACAAGGCTGGCTCCGCGTTGAGCGAGCAATCGAGGCAGTGCCGCATCCAGGTGGGCCGCTTCATCGAAGCGTTCGGCATGCGCATAACCTGCGGCCTTTGCCATGGTCACGAAATCGCACGTGGGATCGACCCCTGCGGTAGGTAGATTGCGGTTGCCATTGAATTGGACACCGTTAGCACACACGAAGTGAACATAACGCCGTGGCTGGTTATGGGCCACCGTGACCAAGCTGCCCAGCTCCATCAAGAGGCTGGCATCGCCATCGACCACGATCACCGGCAGATCGGGGCGGGCCATTGCCAAGCCAAGACCCAAACCAGCGGCACCGCCCATCAGCGGCACGGAGTCGATTCGGCGTTCTTTGACACCCAGCATGTCAAAGGCAAACATGGCCGACATGGTAGCCACCAGCGGAGCTTCAGGGCAGTGATTCTGTCGCGCCACAGCAATGGCAGCGCAGGCTTGTCCAAGTTTCATATTCATCTCCTGCGGGTCGGTGTCAGTTCCAAGTGAGGTGCCGATCGATCAGCAACACGGCACCTTGGTGGTTTGCACAAGCATGCTCAAAGGCATCTGCAACACCAGTTACATCGCTGTCATCGCCTACATTCCAGTAGCGCAAGCCCAGGGTCTCCAGCAGCGGCTCCATCAGACGCACCATGCTGCGGCGTGACTCGCGCGTAGGCCGTCCGATGTTTTCCAGTTCACGACCGAACTGCCCTACCAGGAAGACAATGGGCACCCCCGCATCGATGCAGGTGGCGCGCAGGGTGTTCAGACATTTGTAAAAGCCCTGGTTCTGCACCAAAACAACCGGCTTGGCTCCGCCGACATACAAGCCGGTGGCTGTGGTCAGCGCCTGATCCTCGCTGCAGGCATAAACATGGGCAATACCCGAATCGGCCTGGATCAGCCGGTCATGCAGTGAAACCTGAACGAAGTCAGGCACGGTCACCACATGGGTGACACCCGCTTGACGCAGGGCTTGCAGCAGAGCTGAGGCACTGGCACCGCCTGGTGGATTGGGCGTCAGGGTGATGGTGGGCTGTGAGGTGGGCATGGTCATGGTGTGAATTCTTTCGGTGACACAACAAAGTGACAAAACATCGTCTACGGCACAATGTCTGGATGGGGAATCAGAGTTTGTGAACAAACATGCATGACAAAAACGCATTGCCTCTGGGGATGAGAAGATCGGACGCGCAGACCAATGGTCGTTTGATTGCTGTGACCCTCTTGCGACAAGCATTGGGTTTTCGTGATTGCCCTGTCCAAGCCCTTGAAGATCTTGTGACACGAAGTCACGTCATCACGCTGGGCAAGGGCGAGACAGTCGTGCGTCGCGGCGAGCCTTTCGACAAGCTGTGTTTTGTGATTGAAGGTACGCTTGAAGTTAGCGTTTTGCACGCCAACGGTCGCCGATTTCTTTTGGCCTATTTGCACCCAGCAGATGTGGCCGGCATGATGAGCCTGTGGGACCAGATGCCTCACCCAAGTGATCTGATCGCACGCGAAAATGGCACTCGCGTCCTGATCGTGAATGGAGAGGATTGGCGGATACAGCACGCGCGCCACCGCTCTCTTGGGCAAGCGCTTCAGACACAAATGGCCTATCGATCGCGTCTCTTGCAAGAACGCGTGATCGTTGATTCGTCGATGTCCCTTGAAATGCGGCTGGCACGTCTGCTTTACCTGTTGTCGGCACTGAGTGGAAACTCCCAATCCAGTGACAGCAATGTCCCCCTGAAGCTTTCGCAATCTGACATTGGCGATCTGCTCGGCGTTGGAAGGCCTCGCGTCAACTTGGCAGTACAACAACTCAAGAAGGAAGGCCTGATCGAGATGGGCTACGCGACGGTGTCTATCGTCAATACGGACGGCCTTGCTCAACTCGCAGGCTTGTAAGCTTGAGCGATTCGATGCAAAAATTTGGGCACCCAAGAATGACATGCAGCGAATGCTAGACAGTCGCTTCGCTTAAAACTGTCCGTAACAGAACACTGTTCAGTACATCATGCTTGGGGCAGGGAAACCACCTATCTACCAGTCCTTCAATTGACAAAGCACGGGCTCGCAAAGCCGTTTTTGACGAATGCGATCGAATGTCAGGTGTGACTTCTTGATTAATCTGTCAATAATTATCAACGATGGCTTTTCGCCGATCCTGTTGAAAACTCGGATCGAAGCCCTGAACAAGCTGAAGCTGCTGATCTTTTTTGAGGATGCAGACGCTATCTACGGCAACAAATCAGCCTTCGCACCGCCTCACGTGGCCATCAATCCCGCTTTTCCGCTGATTGGCATCAACCACTTGGCCAGCATCCGAATCGTCAACTCGAGATCAACACAGGGACGGCCTGTGTGGCTGTAAAACGCTGCCAAATGTTGGCGCAACGACGAACTGAGGTCACGGAACCGATTTATCCCTCGCAGCAAATGATCACCTGGGATGTACTCCTGCAGATTGAATTCATGGAAGAGCTGATCTTGGTTCGTTGTTTGACCCAACATGGCTTGCACTTCCGTCAACGCAGAAGCATACGCATGCCACAGGTCAATTTCTAAAAAAGCGGAAGTTTTCAACAGCAGTGGCCGAAAGCAGCCCCTCGCCCTCCCACACCAGCAGCATCAGGCTTTCACCTCCCCCACCCTCACCATCACAATCACCCCAAACGGGCATTGGCGCTCGCACTTGCGGCACCCGGTGCAACGCGGCTCGTCGTGCAGCACGGCTTGTTTTCGCCAGCCATCCGCCTGCAAACTGAGCACATGCGGTGGGCAGGCGGCCACACACCAGCCGCAACCGGTGCAGCGCGGGGTGTCGATCTGGGGCAGCCACATGGTGCCAGCATAGCGTGCAGGCCTGGGCACAGCAGGCGCTTTGTCGCCTAGATTCTGGCTTTCCCTCATCCCCTCCGGTTCAATGCACGCATGAACGCCCCTACCCCGCATCTGCAGCGCCTGCAAAACGGCCCCATCCTGTCCACGCTGATCCGCCTGTCCTTGCCCAATGTGCTGGCCATGGTGATGACGGTGGCCGTGGGCATTGCCGAGACCTATTACGTGGGCCGTCTGGGCACCACGCCGCTGGCGGCCATGGCGCTGGTGTTTCCGTTTGCCATGCTCACCGGCATGATGTCGGCCGGGGCCATGGGCGGCGGGGTGTCGTCGGCTGTCAGCCGAGCGCTGGGCGCCAGCAACACACCACGTGCCAGCCAGCTGGTCTTGCACGCGGTGCTGATCGGCACGGTGGCGGGCGTGGCGTATTCGCTGTTTTTTGTTCTCATGGGGCCTGCGCTTTACGCCTTGCTGGGCGGCTCGGGCGATGTGCTGGTGGCGGCCAGCCACTATTCGGCGGTGCTGTTTTCTGGCGCCTTGCTGGTGTGGCTGAGCAACACGCTCGCCTCGGTGTTGCGTGGCACGGGCAATATGCGCGTGCCTTCGGTGGGCATTCTGGGCACCGCCGTGCTGCAGATCGTACTGGGGGGCGTCTTGGGTCTGGGCGCGGGGCCGGTGCCGTCATGGGGCATGACAGGCATCGCCATCGGGCACATCGTCGCCACGGCAGCGGGGGTGGTGTATTTCGGGTGGTTTCTGTGGTCGGGGCGTGCGCGCCTGCACCTGGCACTGCGCGGCTTCAAGCTGCAGACCGAAATGCTGCACGACATCCTCAAAGTCGGGGCCGTGGCCATGATCTCGCCGCTGCAGTCGGTGCTGGCGGTGCTGATCTTCACTGGCCTGATCGCACGGCTGGGCACGCTGGCGCTGGCGGGCTACGGCATTGGCCAACGGCTGGAGTTTTTGCTGATTCCGATCTCGTTTGGCATTGGCGTGGCTTCGGTGCCCATGGTGGGCATGGCGGTGGGTGCGGGCAACATTGCCCGTGCACGCCGGGTGGCCTGGACAGCCGCTGCGCTCTCAGCCGTCAACCTGGCCCTGATCGGTGCATGGGTGAGCCTGTTTCCCCTCCAATGGGCGGGCCTGTTCACGCAAGACACGGCAGTGCTGCAGCATGCCAGCGACTACCTGGTGACCGCGGGGCCTTTCTTTGCCTTTTTTGGCATGGGCCTCACGCTGTACTTCGCATCGCAAGGCTCGGGCAAGGTGCTGGGGCCGGTGGTGGCGGGCACGGTGCGCCTGCTGCTGGTGGCGGGCATGGGCTGGTGGCTGCTGGTGCAAGGCGCCAGTGCCCAGGCCTATTTCTGGCTGGTGGCGGCGGCCATGGTGGTGTATGGCGTGACCACGGTGGTGCTGGTGCGCCTGACGCGCTGGCAGCGCCCCTGAAGCTGCGTTGAGGCGACTTTGACACGGGCGCAGCGGGTATATTCAGACCCATGCCTTTCACCGCCGAATCCACCCGTGCAGCCCGCATGGAACTGGCCAACCGCCTGTTCTTTCGCCTCTACCAGTGCGCCAACCTGCTGCACAAGACAGGCTCGCGCGCGGTTGAAAGCGAAGGGCTGACGACACAGCAGTGGGCGGTACTCGGCGCCCTGTCCCGGCCCGAGGCCGAGGGCGGCATCAGCGTGGGCGATCTGGCGCGTTACCTGATGGTCAGCCGCCAGAACCTGGCCGGTGTGGTCAGCCGCATGGAGCGCGATGGGCACATCGAGGTGGTGCCCGATGAAAAAGACCGCCGTTCTCGCCTGATCCGCATGACAGAACACGGCCGAACCGTCTGGCTGCAGCACGCACTGCCCAAGATCGAAGCCTATTACGAGCAGGCCCTCGACGAATTCTCGATGGGCGACATCACCCACACGCTGCACTACCTGCTCAAGCTGCTGGACAACATGAAGCAGCTGGACAACGGGCCGGACGAAGAAGTCGCCAGCCCCTGAATCACATCTGCGCCAGCAAACCGCCGTCAATCGCCAGCGTTTGCCCGTTCACATAGCCCGCTGCGGGCGACACCAGAAACAGCACCACCGGTGCAATGTCTTCGGGCGTGGCCCAGCGGTTTTGCGGCACTTCCTGGCGCAAAAAGTCTTCAAAACCTTCGCGTTCCTGCAAACCTGCCGTGAATTCGGTCTTCACAAAGCCTGGGGCGATTGCATTGGCGGTGATGCCCTGCGGGCCATATTCCACCGCAATGGCGCGGGCCAGTGCGCTCAGCGATGCCTTGGCGGTGGAATAAGCACCGATCAAGGGCATGGTGGACTGGCCTGACACCGACGAGGTCATGACCACGCGGCCAAAACCCCGTGCGCGCATGCCAGGCAAGAACACACGCGTGCAGTTGAACGCGCCGCCCACATGCACATCCTGGATCTTCTGCCACTCCTCGCGGCGCATCTCCACCAGGGCTTTGCGGTTCTGGTTGCCCGCATTGCTCACCAGAATGTCCACTGGCCAGCCGGCAACATCGAGCGCATCAGCGGCTGCCTGCACCGCGGCGAAGTCCGACACATCAAAGGGCGCAGCCCTGGCGGTGATGCCCTGCGCTTGCAGGGCCTGCACGGCTTGCATGCAGCTGGCCTCGTGCAGGTCGTTGATGACCACACGCGCGCCGGCATGGCCCAGCGCAGTGGCGATCGACAGGCCGATGCCACGCGCCGAACCCGTGACCAGTGCCGTGCGCCCTTGCAGGCCAAAATTCTGCGACAGATACGAGGTGTTCATGGCTCAGCCTTTCACCGGCGGTTTGCCCGGACGACCGGGGATCATGCTCAGCATGTGGTCGGCCACACCGCCGTCCACCACCAGGTTCTGGCCATTCACATAAGCCGCGCCCTGCCCGATCAGGTAGTGCACCGCGTGGCCAATGTCGTCTGGCCGACCGATGCGCCCCATGGGCACCAGCGCTTCGCGGCGGGCCTTGGTGTCCGCGTCCTGGTAGACCGCTTCGGTCAGGGGCGTGCGGACCATGCCGGGGCAAACGGTATTGGTGCGGACACCCTCCGGCCCCCATTCCTGCGCCAACTGTCGGCACAGCATGATGAGCGCGGCCTTGGCCGGCGAATAGCCGCCATAGCCCGGATGCGGGTGCAGGCCCGACATGGACGCAATCGCCGTGATGCTGCCGCGCGTGCGCTTGAGCGATGCGTAAGCCGCCTGCGCCATCAAAAACACCGAGCGGGTGTTGAGGTTGAAGGTCAGGTCCCACTGCTCGACCGGCAGATCGGCCAGCTTGCCGGGCCCCGAAGCGCCAGCCACGCAAACCAGCGCATCCAGATCGCCACCGGCTTCGATGGCCTGCCGCACGATGCCTTGCGCCTGCTCGGGTTTTGTCACATCGCCCGTGAAGCCATGCACCTGCACGCCCAGGCCGCGCAAGGTCTGCAGCAAGGCATCGAGCTTGGCCCCTTTTTGCGAACTCGCCACGCTCAGGGTCAGCCCCGGCTCGCGCTGGGCCAGCAGCTCGCAAATGCCCTGGCCAATACCCCCTGTAGCGCCTGTCACCAATACATGCATCATTGAACTCCATCAAAAAAGCCGCCTGGCACAAGGCGCAGGCGGCTTGGGTGCCATCATTTCAGGCCATCACATCTTGCACAGTGGCGAGGGGGCCGGAACGATGGACGGCGGGAAAGTCTGCTCGACCACCGGACGCAACACGCCATCGACCACCTTGGCACGGCCCACGTAGTTGGGCAGCACCAGCTGGTTGTCGGCCGCGCGCATGGTCACGTTGCCATAGATGGTGTCGAGCTGGGCACCGCGCAGGGCCTTGCTCACGTCTTCGGGCTTGTTGCTCTTGGCCAGCCTGACACCTTCAAGCATGACCTGGGCGCCGTTGTAGGCCTGGCCTTCGTTGTCGGTGGGCAGGCGGTTGAACTTGGCTTTCCAGGCGGCCACAAAGGCTTTGCTCTTGGGTGTGTCGATGTCGGGCGTGTAGCCGGTGGTGCCGGGCGTGCCTTCCAGGGCCTTGCCGGTGGCGTTGATCATGAAGTTCAGGATCAGCGAGTGGCCGATCAGCGGCGTCTTGGGGATCAGGCCGAATTCTTCGGCCTGCTTGACGAAGGCAATCGCATCGCGGCCGATCTCGGCCACCCAGATGCCATCCACACCAGCGGCCTTGAGCTGGGCAATGTAGGGCGAGAAGTCCTTGGTGCCCATGGGCACGTACAGGCTCAGTGGCACGCTCTTGCCTGCGGCTTCGGCGGCTTTCTTGAAAGACTCGCCAGAGTCACGGCCCCAGACATAGTCGGCCGCGATCACGGCAAACTTGTTGCCTTTGATGTTCTTGGCCCAGGCGTTGATCATCGCGATGTCCATCGCGTCGGAGTGGTTGGTGCGGAAGCTGCGCGGCTTGCAGGTGTCGCCCGTCAGTTTGTCGGACTTGCTGGCCACCACAAAGTAGGCGGCATCCCAGCGGTCCAGGTTCTGAGCAATGGCCAGAGAGATGGACGACGGGATGGCACCGATCAGCAGGTTGTGGCCTTCGCGGGCCAGTTTCTCGGCTTCGCGGCGGCCGGCATCGGGCGTGCCTTCGTCATCGGCTTCCTTGACTTCGATCTTGCGACCGTCCACACCGCCCTTGGCATTGGCTTCGTCGATCGCGAACTTGATGGCGCGGATCACTTCCTCGCCCTGCTGGGCGAACACGCCCGACTTGGACGAGACCAGACCGACCTTGACGGGGTCTTTGGCCTGGGCCATGGCGGCCATGGGCAGCGCCGCGATCAGCGCGGCAGCGGCCAGCGAGCGCTGGATGGTTTTCATCTTGAACATGCTTGTCTCCTTGTTGGAATTGCCGGAAACCGTCCGGACATCGGGTTGAAAATCCTTTTTGACCTCAGACCATCACATGGCTTTCCAGGTCGTGCAGCCCTTCGCGGGAATTCACCACCTGGCCCTGAGCCACGACCGAACCCTTGGCCATGGCCAGATAGCGGTGCGCCACACGCACCACCAGGCTCATGTTCTGTTCGATCAGCAAGAGCGCTGTGCCCTGGTCGGCCACCTGGTTGAAGATGACCGCCAGCTGGTCCACGATCACCGGGGCCAGGCCTTCGGTGGGTTCGTCCAGCAAGATCAGCGAGGGGTTGGCCATGAGCGCGCGGCCCACCGCCAGCATCTGCTGCTGCCCACCCGAGAGCGCCGTGCCCGGCGTATGGGCGCGCTCCTGCAGGATGGGAAACAGCTTGTAGATCTCCGGCACCGTCCAGGGGCCTTTTCGGCCCACCGCAGCGCCCAGTTGCAGGTTTTCCTCGACCGTGAGGTTGGCCACGATGCGTCGGCCCTGCGGCACCACCACAATGCCGTGCTGCGCGGCCATGTAGGCGCGCAGCCTGGTATGGTCTTGCCCGCCAAAGTGCACATGCCCTTCGCGCAAGGTGGCCAGCCCCAAAATGGTGTTGACCACGGTGGTCTTGCCCACGCCGTTGCGACCCACCAGCGCCACGCGTTCGCCCGCATTCACATGCAGATCCAGCCCGTGCAGGATGTGCGCCGCGCCATAAAAGGCGTGGACATTTTTCAGATTCAACAGTGCGCTCATGCCGCGCTCCCCAGGTAAGCCTCGCGCACACGCGGGTTGGCACGCACCTCGGCCGGTGCGCCAGAGGCGATCACGCGGCCCAGTTCAAACACGGTCACCACGTCCGAGATGCCGAACACCACGTCCATGTCGTGCTCCACCAGCAGCACCGACACGTCCCAGCTGGAGGTGAGTTTTTTCAGATGCTGGGCCAGATCCAGCGACTCCTTGACCGAGAGGCCGGCCATCGGTTCGTCCAGCAGCAGCACCGTGGGGCGCCCCACCAGGGCCAGGCCCAGGTCCAGGCGGCGCTGCTCGCCGTAGCCCAGGTCCTGCGCCGTGCTGTCCCTCAGTTGCCACAGGTCCAGCTCCTTGAGCACGGCTTCGGCGTCGGCGGCGCTGTCGGCCACCCCCATCTTGTGCGAGGCCAGTTCGATCTGGCGGTACACCGTCATCTCGCCAAAGATGCTGGTGCGCTGGAAGCTGCGCGAGAGCCCGCGCATGCGCCGCTCCACCACACCCAGTGCGCTCACGTCCTCGCCCAGCAGCGTGACCTTGCCACGCGTCAGGCGCCGGCGGCCGGTGATGGCGTCGATCACGGTGGATTTGCCCGCTCCGTTGGGACCGATCAGGCCACGGATCTGGCCTTTTTCCAGCGTCAGGGCCACACCGTCGACGGCCTTGACCCCACCGTAGTGAATGGCCACGTCTTCGGCCTGCAATACGTAATTTTTCATGTCTGTCTCTCCCCTGGCTTCAGTGCCCGCCGACCTTGACCGAAGGCTTCTTGCCCAGCACGAAGCGGTCAAACAGGCCCGCCACCCCCGTGGGCGAGAACACGATCACGGTGATCAGAGCCACCCCGAAAATCGTCATCCAGTGCGTGGCGTGCTCGCCCAGGATGTCCTTGAACAGGAAATACACCACCGCACCCGCGGCCGGGCCCCACAAGGCCTTGAAGCCACCGACCACGACCATCATCAAGGCCACACCCGACAGGCTCCAGTGCAGGCTCTCGGGCGAGACAAAACCGGTATTGAGCGCCGACAGCACACCCGCCACCGAAGTCACCAGCGCCGACAACGCGTACACGGCAGCGCGCGGCCACAGGGTGGTGATGCCGATGAAGCGGGCGCGCTCTTCGTTGTCGCGCACGGCTTCGGTGATGCCGCCAAAGCGGGTGCGCATGAGCCAGGCCAGCAGAAACATCACCACCACCAGCGTGCCCCAGCAGACCAGGAACATGCTGGCGGGCTTGAGCATCTGCGCGACCGGGAAACCAAACAAGCGTGAGGGCCAGTCGATGTTCATGCCGTCGGCACCGCCCGTCAGCCCACGCGCACGCGACGCCGTGAGGAAGAACATCTGGCCAATGGCGAGGGTCAGCATGCCAAAGGCCACACCAGGCACCCGAACGATCACCAGGCCAATGAGGAAGGCCGCCACCGTCACGCCCAGCAGGGTGGCCAGAATGGCCAGCTCGGCCGACATCAGCTGCAACTGCAGCAGGATGCCCACCAGGTAACTGGCCCCCCCAAAGAACAGCGCGTGGCCAAAACTGACCATGCCGTTTTGCTTGAGCAACACACCCACACCCAGTGCAAACACCGCATAGATGGTGGCCTGCGTGAACAGCGACAGAACCGTGCCCGAGGACACCACTGTGGCGATCACACCGCCCACGGCCAGGGCCAGCAAAGCACCCAAGAAAGACTTTTTCATGTTCTGACTCCCCTCAAGTGCGGCTGCCGGCAAAGCCCGACGGCTTCCAGATCAGGATGCCGATCATGAACACGAAAGGCAGCAGCACCGCAGCGTCGGGCAGGTACACCGCACCAATGGCCTGCACCATGCCCAACACCAGTGCGGCCACAAAGGCCCCCGCCAGTGAACCCAAGCCACCGATCACCACCACCACAAAGGAGTCGATGATCACGTCGGCGCTCATGGACGGCGACAGCGACAAAAAGGGCGCTGCCACCACACCGGCCAGCCCTGCCAGCGCGGTGCCCAGGCCGACCACACCGGCGCTCAGCAGGTCGGTGTTGACCCCCTGCATCGAGGTGGTCACCGGGTCGGTGCTGGCTGCGCGCACAAACAGGCCCACCTTGGAGAAACGCAGCCACAGGCTCAGGCCCAGGGCGACTGCCGCGCCAATGAAGATCACGCTCAGGCGATACGCTGGCACCGGCGTGCCCAGCAGGTTGATGGAAAAAGCCAGCGCCTCGGGCACGGGCACCGACAGGTTGCTCTTGCCCCAATAGCTTTGCACCAGGTCTTCGATGACCAGCAGCAAGCCAAAGGTGACCAGCACCACCGTGAGCGGGTCGCGGTCTTGCAGCAGGCGAAAACCGTAGCGGTCAAGCAAGACACCCAGCAGCGCCATGATGGCCGGCGCGGCCAAGAGCGCCACCCAGAAGTTGCTGTGCAACGCCACTGAATAACCAATGTAGGCCCCCAGCATGTACAGCGAGCCGTGGGCAAAGTTCACCACCCGCCGCAAGCCGTAGATCAAGGCCAGGCCCGAGCACATCACGATCAGCAATGCGCCATAGACCAGGCCGTTGAACAGGTTGATCGTCAACATGTTGTCTCCTTCTTAATCTTCCAAGATCGGTCCCATGGCGGCATCTGGCGCACCCAATGCACCCCAACCGCCGTCCACCGGCAACACCGCGCCCGTCACATAGCTCGCCTGCGGCGAAGCCAGAAAACCGATCACGCGGGCAATTTCTTCGGGCGTTGCCATGCGGCCCATCGGGGCACGGCGGGCAATCGCTTGCGCGTCAATGGCCCCACGCTCGACCAGGCTGGCCACCAGCGCGGTCTTCACATAACCCGGGGCCACCGCGTTCACACGGATGCCCTGGCGCGCCCATTCACTGGCCAGGGCGCGCGTCATGCCCAAAATGCCGGCCTTGGCAGCGCTGTAGGCGTTGCGGCCCGGAATGCCGCCAAAGCTGGCGATCGAGCCGATGTTGACGATGGCGCCGCGGTTGCCTTGTGCATCGCGCTGCTGTTGCTGCATTTGCGCGATCACCTGCTGCGACATGAGAAAAGCACCACGCAGGTGCACCGCCAGCACCTGGTCAAACGCATCCACGCTCTGTTCGAGCGTGGGCGCCGTCTGGTCGGCGATGCCAGCGTTGTTGACCAGCGCATCGATGCGGCCGTGCCGCGCCAGCACGGCGGCCACACCTGCCTTCACGGCGCTGGCGTTGGTCACGTCGCAGGCCCAGCCCGAATGCTGGGGGCCCAGGGCCTGCGCGCGTTCAGCCGCCCGCGCGCCATTCAGATCGAACAGCGCCACTGACCAGCCTTGGGCAGCAAAGTGATGCGCCGTGGCCCAGCCGATGCCGTCGGCTGCGCCGGTGACGATGGCCACCGCTTGCGTCATGCACACACCTTGTCGGCAATGTGGTTGGCCGTCACGTAGCCGAACGTCATGTTCGGTCCGTGGGTGATGCCGGCACCGGGGTAGTTGCCGCCCATGATGCTGGCGCGGTCGTTGCCCACGGCATACAAACCGTCGATCACCGAACCGTCACGGCGCTTGACCTCGCCCACCACGCTGGTCTGGATGCCGTCAAAGGTGCCCAGGTCGCCCATGACGACCTTGACCGCGTAGAACGGTCCTTTTTCGACCGGGGCCACGCAGGGGTTGGGCTGGTTGGCGGGATCGGCCAGGTAGCGGTTGAAGGCGGTGGTGCCACGGGCGTACTGCTCGTCCACCCCGCGCACCGCGCCCTGGTTGTATTCACGCACCGTGGCCTCCAGGCCTGCCGCGTCGATGCCGCAGGCTTGGGCCAGCTCGGCCAGTGTCCGACCTTCGGTCAGGTACCCGTTGTTGAGGAATTTGCCAATGGGCATGGGCGAAGGCTTGACAAAGCCCAGGCCATATTTGCCCAAGGTGGTCTTGTCGCACACCAGCCACATCACGGTGTCCTTGCCAGTGGCGTTCTGGCGCGCTGCCGCAATCATGTCCACGCCGACATCGTGGTAGGAGTTGGACTCGTTGCAAAAACGCTTGCCGTCCGGCATGACGCCGATCACGCCAGGCTTGTAGCGGTCCAGCAGGTGGGGGAACACACCGAACTTGCCGTCGCCATACGGCACCCTGGACACCGGCATCCAGGCCGCCGCATCCTGAAAGCGCAGGTCCACATCGGCCCCGGCCTGCTCCGCCAGGCGCACACCGTCACCGGTGTTGGATTCGGGCGTGGGCGACAGGTGCTGCCCGCCACGCTGCAGGTGCGGGTAGGCCTGTGCGATGCGTTTGACGTCTTGCGGAAATCCGCCACAGGCCAGCACCACGCCACAGCGGGCGCGGATCTCGCCGCCTTCACTTGCGTTCGCGCCCACCGTCATGCCGACCACGCGGCCGTTCTCGGTGAGCACGCTTTGGGCCGGCGTCGACGTCAAAATCGGGATGCCCAGATCCAGCGCCGACTTGGCCAGGCGGGCGGCCAGCGCGTTGCCGCTGGTCACGTGGATGGCACGCTGGTAGAGCGCGAGTTCCTTCATGTGGTTCATCAAGCGCTTGGCCACGTAGAAGAAGGACGTCAGCGACTTGGTGGCCTGGAAGAAGTGCTTGAGGTCCGCGTTAGACGAGTTGAACATCATGCCCATGAAGGTGATGGTCTTGAGCGGAGGTTTGAGGCGCGGCATGTCGGCACCCAGGCGGCGGATGTCGAAAGGCTCGGCCAGGATGGAACGGCCAATGGCCGCACCGCCCGGCTTTTCAGGGTGGTAATCGGGGTACAGCGTGGGGATGAACTTCATCTCGGTGTTCTGCTCGAAGAAGTCCACCATCTTCGGACCCTGCTCGATGAAGGCGCTCACAGCCGCTTCGTCAAAAAAGCTGCCGGTCTCTTCCATCATGTAGGTGCGAACGGCCTCCACGTTGTCTTGCGGGTTCTGTTTGTGACCATGGTGGTTGAGCGGAATCCAGAGCACGCCCCCGGACAAGGCCGTGGTGCCACCGAACACCGGCTCTTTTTCAATCACGACCACATCCAGGCCACGCTTTTTGGCGGTGATGGCGCAGGCCAGACCGGCCGCTCCCGAACCCACCACCAGCAGATCACATTGCTTGTTCATCATCACCTCATGCGGTTTGGTTGTAGCCAGGGCGCGGCACCATGTCCATGAGCATGCAGGACATGCCACCGTCGACCAGGAGTTCGGCGCCGTTCATGTAGCCCGAACGCGGGCTGGCCAGAAAAATCGCCACGTCCGCAATGTCTTGCGGCTCGCCAATGCGGCGGCTGGCCGTCACCGCTGCGCGCCTGGCTTCAAAGCCGGGCTCTTCGTAAAACCTGGCCGACAAAGCGGTGCGGATCATGCCGGGGCAAATCGCATTGCTGCGCACGCCCATGGGGCCCCACTCCACCGCCAGCTGGCGCGACAGCTGCAGCACGCCCGCCTTGCTGGCGCTGTAGGCACCGCTGGCGCTTTGCGGAAACAGGCCCGAGATGGAAGCCACATTCACGATGCTGCCCTCCCCCGCTTGGCGCATGCCCTCGCCAAAGGCACGAGCGCACAACAGGTAACCGGTCAGGTTGACGGCCAGCACCGCGTTCCAGTCGTCCAGGCCCACATCGGCCAAACCGCCGGCACGCAGCAGGCCCGCGTTGTTGATGAGGACGTCAGCGGTGCCCCACTGGGCTTGCACCTGTTGTGCAGCCGCTTGCACGCTTGCAGCGTCGCTGATGTCACACACGGCGCCCAGCACCTGCGCGCCTGTGCCCTGCAGCTCGGCCACACGCGCTTGCAGGCCTGCTGCATCGCGGTCCAGCAGCGCCACTTTGGCGCCCACAGCCGCCAGGCGCTGTGCCACTGAAGCCCCAATGCCGCTGGCAGCGCCTGTGACCACACAGACACGGCCTTGCAGTTCGAGCCAGTTCCTGTCTCCGTTCATCTCTGCTTCCTGGTTGTCGGAAATTGAGATGCATTGTTGAAACAAGCGGCGAAAATTATTTTGACGAATCGAACCAAGAACAGGACAATTCGTGCAGACCGAGGCAAGAAAATGACACGCTCTAGGGTAATCCCGAACTACGATCTCTATGGCGATTCGAGCCGAATCGAAGACTCGGGCGCTTTCAACTTTGAGTGGATCCCGCAGCGCTCGGCCCCCTACAACTGGCTGATCCACCCGCACCGTCACGACTCGTTCATCCAGGTGCTTTACCTGACCGAAGGTCAGGTGGATGTACAGATCGAACACGCCATGCAGACACTGCACGCGCCATGTGTGATGCTGATCCCAGCCGGGCATGTGCACGGTTTCAGGTTTTCCAAAGACACGCAGGGGCCGGTGGTCACGGCCATGCAAAAGCCGCTGGAATCGGCTGTGGGCCTGATGATGCCCGCGCTGCTGGACACCATCCGCACGCCGCGCCTCTTGTCGCTGCACGCCGACATGCGCTACATCGACCAGCTCATGCCCCTGTTTTTGGCGCTGCAGCACGAATCGCGCACACCGGCCGAAGGCCAAGTGGCGGCGGGCACATCGCTTTTGCTGGCGCTGTTGGTGCAGGTGCACCGCATCAGCCAGCTCAGCCATTTGTCGGACAGCACCAGCACGGCCACCCACTACAGCATCTCGCGCAAGGCCCAGCAGATTGAAAAATTCCGCAACCTGCTCGACAGGCATTTCCGCACCGAGCACTCGCTGCAGGCCTATGCCGACCTGGTGGGCGTGAGCGTGGGGCAGCTTTCGCGTCTGTGCCGCGAGGTACTGGGCAAATCGAGCCTGCAGGTCATGAACGACCGGCTGATTCAGGAAGCTCAGCGGGAGCTGCTCTACACCAGCCTGCCGATCAAGCAGCTGGCCAGTGAGCTCGGGTTTGAAGACGACGCCTACTTCAGCCGTTTCTTTCGCAAGCACACCGGCACGAACCCCAAAGCCTACCGGGCCAGTGCGCTGGCCCGAATCAGCAAAGCGGAATCGGCCCCGCATGGATGACGCACTTTCAGCGGTGCTTGAACTCAGGCTTGCGCTTGCCCAAAAACGCGTGCATGCCTTCGTGCGCGTCTTCGCTGGCAAAGCGGGCGTGCAGCTCGCGGCGCTCGAACAAAATGCCTTCGCTCAGGCTGGCCTCGTAGGCGCGGTTGACCGATTCCTTGATGGCCATGAGCGCAGGTGCTGAATAGCCCGCAATTTGCGTGGCCAATTGGAGGGCAGCGGCCTGCAACTCGGCGTCCACCACCACGCGCGAGACCAGGCCATAGTGGTCGGCCTCTTGCGCGCTGAGCATGCGGGCCGACAGGCACATGTCCATCGCTTTGGCTTTGCCAATGGCGCGCGGCAGGCGCTGGGTGCCACCCGCACCGGGCAACATGGCCAGCTTGATCTCGGGCAGCGCAAACTGTGCCGACTCGGCCGCGATCACGATGTCGCAGGCCAGTGCCAACTCGCAGCCACCGCCCATGGCGTAACCGGCCACGGCGGCGATCACCGGCTTGCGGACCTTGCGGATGGTTTCCCAATTGCGGGTGATGAACTGGTCCCGGTACACGTCCATATAGGTCCAGTCGGACATCACCGCAATGTCTGCGCCAGCGGCAAAAGCCTTGTCGCTGCCGGTGATGACGATGGCACCGATGGCCTCATCGCCATCGAAGTCCAGCAGGGCCTGGCCCAGTGCGTCCATCAGCGCGTCATTGAGGGCGTTGAGCTGTGCGGGTCGGTTCAGGGTGATGAGACCGACGCGGCCCTGCCGGCTCACCAGAATGGGTTGTGCATCCATCGCTCGTTCATTCCACCGTGATTTTCTGGTCGCGGATCAGGGTGGAAAGCACCTTGCCTTCGTTGGCCAGCAAGGCCTTGAATTCGGCGGTGTCGAGCGCGACGTTTTCACCCCCCAGATCCGCATACCGCGCTTTCAGGGTGGGCGAAGCCAGGGCTTTGGCCACCTCACGGCTCAGGCGCGCGCCGACGTCGGCGGGGGTGTTGTTGGGCGTCCACATGCCAAACCAGATGTCCAGATTGGCGCCCTTGAAACCTTGCTCGGCCACGGTGGGCACATCGGGGAAGAAAGGCGAACGTTTTTCGCTCACGATGGCCAGCAGTTTGACCTTGCCGGTGCGGATGTGCGGAAAGGCGATGCCGGGGTCGCAGACCAGATCGACCTGACCGGACAGCACGTCCTGCAAGGCGGGCGCAGCACCACGGTAGGGCACGTGCAGGATGTCGGTGCCCGTGGCCTGCTTGAACAACTCGCAAGCCAGGTGCGGCGGCGTGCCAGCGCCTGCCGAGGCGTAGGACAACTTGCCCGCCTTGGCCTGCGCCACCAGCTCACGCACATCCTTGGCGGTGCTTTGCGGTTTGGTCACGAGGTACATCTGTGACTTGCCCACACCCGCCACCGGCGTGAGGTCACGCGAGGGCAGGATGTTGGACTTGAACAGATGCGGGTTGACGGTCTCCACCGAAGTGGGCGCGATCAGCAGGGTGTAGCCGTCGGGGGTGGCACGCGCCACTTCAGCGGCCGCAATGTTGCCACTGGCGCCAGGCTTGTTATCCACCACCACCGATTGCCCCAGGCTTTCGGTCAGGCCCTGCGCCACCAGCCGGGCCATCATGTCGGTGGTTCCGCCCGGGGCAAAGCCGACCACGATGCGAATGGGTTTGGCAGGCCAGGCCTGGGCATGGCTGCTCATGCTGGCGCCCCAGCCCAGCAGGGAAAGTGCAGCCACCGTCAGCGTGCGGCGCACAGAAAAGTGTTGGCGTGTTGTCATGGTTTGTCTCCTGAGGGCAATGCCGATCTGCCGTGCCCAGTCTTAGGCTGCAGCACTGCGCAGTTCGTCGCGCAGCTTGAATTTCTGGATCTTTCCCGACGGTGTGGAAGGCATGGCATCGCGCACCTCCAGGCGTTCAGGGATGTACTGGAGCGCCACTTGCTGCGCCTTGAGGTAGGCCACCATGGTGGGCATGTCAAAGCTCTGGTCCGGCTTGGTCACCACCACCGCACAGGCCCGTTCGCCCAGACGTTCATCGGGGTAGGCCACGATGGCGGCCATGGCCACGGCCGGATGGCGGTAGAGCAGGGACTCGATCTCGACCACCGGGATGTTCTCGCCGCCACGGATGATCACGTCCTTGCTGCGGCCGGTGATGCGGATGTAGCCCTGCGCGTCCATGCGCGCCAGATCGCCGGTGTCGAACCAGCCTTCGGCGTCGGTGTTGTTCCACTGCGGGCGCTTGAGGTAGCCGCCAAAGTTGGAGCAGGCGCGGACATACAGCTTGCCGGCCTCGCCTGCGGGCAGGGCCTTGCCATCGGTGTCCATCACCTTGAGCTCCACCCCCGCCAGCGGTTTGCCGTCGGTGGTGAAGGCTCGCTCGTCCGGGTCGGCCAGCTCGATCAGCGTGACCGCGCCGTTCTCGCTCATGCCCCAGGCCGAGACGATCTTGGTGCCCAGCGCCGCGCGGGCCTGCTCGACCAGCGGGCCGGGAATGGGCGCACCCGCACACAAAAAGGTTTTGAGCGTAGGCACCGGAATCTTGTGTTCGACCACCGCGCGGGTCAGATCGGTCAGGAACGGTGTGGAGGCCATGGTGAAGCTGGCTTTTTCGCCATTGATCACATCCACCGCCTTCTTCGGCTCCCAGATGTCCTGCAGCACCGCGCTGGCCTGGAGCATGATGGGCATCATCAGCCCGTACATGAAGCCGGTCTGGTGCGCCATGGGTGAGGCCATCAGCACCACATCGCTGGCACCCAGCTGCAGGCGCTGCGCGTAGGGAATGATGTTGGCCATGACGGTGTTGGCCGAGTGCATCACACCCTTGGGCTCACCCGTAGTGCCGGAGGTGTAGATGAGCTGGGTGATGTCGTCGGGGCCAGGGCGGTGTGCGCCAAGGATGGCGGCAGCGTCCGGCTCGTTTTCCCAGGCCGGGCCGCTGAGCAGCGCTTCAAAACTGTTGGTGCCCTGCCCGTCCACCACCACGATGTGCTTGAGGTCCGGCAGGTTGGGCTGGATGGCCGTGATCATCTGCTCATAGTCGAAACCCCGGAACACTTTGGGTGCGATGATGACCCTGGCTTCGCCGTGCTTGAGCATGAAATTGAGTTCACGCTCACGGAAGATGTGCATCAGCGGGTTGATCACGGCCCCGATGCGCGAGCAGGCCAGGTAAGTGACGGTGAACTGCCACCAGTTGGGCAGCTGGCAGGCCACCACATCGTTCTTCTTCACCCCCAGCCGCGACAGGCCCACCGCCACCCGGTCGGCCATCTGTGCCAGCTCGCGGTAGCTGAAGCGCCGCACGTCCCCTGCCTCCAGCCGGTAGGCGGTCAGGGCCTGCTTGTCAGGACAGGCTGCCAGACAGGCATCCAGGTCATCGTTGATGGTGCGGTCATGCCAGAGGCCCTGTTCGATCATGCGGGCGCGGCGCGGGGCCAGCAGTACGGCGTCGAATTCCATGTTTGTCTCCTCGTGTTTTTCTTGGGGGTGTTTGGGCTTGGTTCAGGCGGGCACGAACTGTCGTCCGGCCCGGTTGCGCGCGATGATGGTTTTCATGATCTGCGCGGTGCCGTCGCCAATCTGAAAACCCAGCACATCGCGCAGGCGTTGCTCCATCGGGCCACGGTCGTAGCCACCATGGCCAAAACACAGCAGGCACTGGTGGATCACGTCGTAGGCCAGCTTGGGCCCCCACCACTTGGCCATGCCGGCCTCGGCGGTGTGCGGCAGGCCCTGGTCCTTGAGCCACAGGCCCTGCAGGCACAAGAGGCGCGCACCTTCGACCTCGGTGTCGTACTGTGCCAGCGGGTGCGTGACGCCCTGAAAAGCCGAGAGCGGCTGGCCAAACGCCTGACGCTGGGTGATGTATGCCCAGGTTTCGTCGAGGGCCACACGCGCCACGGCCAGGCACTGCAGGCCGATCAGCGAACGCGAGAAATCAAAACCGTGCATGACCTGCACAAAGCCCTTGTTCTCGTCGCCCAGGCGGTGGCTGACGGGCACGCGCACGTTCTCGAAGAAGATGGAGCCACGTCCGATGGCGCGCTGGCCATGGCAGTCAAAGCGGTTGGTGGTGAGGCCGGGCGTGCCCATGGGCACCAGCAAAGCCGTGACGCCATGGGCACCGGACTCGGGTGTTCCGGTACGGCCAAAGACCACGGTGATGTCGGCCTGGTCGGCGGCCGAGATCGAGGTTTTTTCGCCGTTGATGACGTAATGATCGCCATCGCGTTCGATCTTCAGGCGCAGATTGGCCGCGTCCGAGCCGCCACGCGGTTCGGTCAGCGCGATCGCGCAGATCGCCCGCCCTTCGCGCAGCTTGTCGAGCCAGGGCTGCACCACCATGGGCTGGCCGTATTTGTAAAGAATCTGGCTGTTGAGCGAGGCCAGCAGGTTGAGGTAAGAAAAGCTCAGGTCGGCACGGGCAATCTCTTCGTGGATCACGCCGGCGGCCAGGCAGCCCATGCCCAGCCCGCCGAACTGTTCGGGCAGTTCGGGGCAGATGAAACCGAGCTCACCCATCTCGCGCAGGAGTGCACGGTCGAACTCGCGCGTCTTGTCGCGCTCCAGAAAACCGGGCTGGACCTTCTCTTCGGCAAAGCGGCGCACGGTTTCGGCCAGCGCCTGCAGGTCTTCGTTGATGTACGGGTTCGGTGTCATGTCTGCCCCTGGGCCTTCACTTGGCGTACTTGCGGAACTCGGGCTTGCGCTTTTCCTGCAGGGCCTTGACGCCCTCGCGCGACTCTTCGGTGTCGTAGTAGAGCTTGAGCGCGTACATGCCCATGCCGGCAATGCCTGCCTGGTGCGCGGTGTCCATGTTGAAGCTGCGCTTGGCAATGGCAATGGCCGTGGGGCTGCGCTCGCAAATGGTCTCGGCCCATTCCTGCACGGTGGCGTCGAGTTGCTCGTGCGGCACGCAGATGTTGGCCAGGCCCATGGCCACGGCCTCTTCGCCGGAGTAGCGCTTGTTGAGGTACCAGATCTCGCGGGCTTTCTTCTCACCCACCACACGCGCCAAAAAGGCGGTGCCGTAGCCCGGATCAACCGAGCCCATCTTGGGGCCGACCTGGCCGAAGATGGCCTTGTCCGAGCAGATCGTCAGGTCGCAAATGGTGCACAGGACATTGCCACCACCGATGGCGTAGCCCTGCACACGTGCGATCACGGGCTTGGGCACGTCGCGGATCGCGGTGTGCAGCTCCTCCATCGGCAGACCGATGGTGCCGCGGCCGTCGTAATTGCCGTCGTGGGCCGACTGGTCGCCGCCGGTGCAAAACGCACGGTCCCCGGCACCGGCCAGCACGATGCAGCCCACATCGCGGTCGTAACCGGCTTTGTTGAGGGCTTTGATGATTTCGTCGCAGGTGGTGCCGCGAAAGGCATTCATCTTGTCCGGGCGGTTGATCGTGATCCAGGCCACGCCGTTGCGGACTTCGTACAGGATGTCTTCGAATTGCATGTGTTTCTCCAGAAATGGGGGATTGGCCAATCAGCCGTGCATCGTCAGGCCGCCAGACACGCTGATGACCTGACCGGTGATGAAGGCAGCATCGTCGCTGCCAAAGAAGACGATGGCACCGGCCAAGTCATTGGGCTGGCCCAGGCGGCCCAGCGGGATGGCCTTTTTGAAGGCGTCCATGAGCTTTTCGGGGTTGGCCGCGCCTTCGGCAAAGCCGGCCAGCAAGGCGGTGTCGGTCGGGCCGGGGCAGACCACGTTGACGGTGATGTTGTGGCGGGCGTGCTCGCGTGCCAGGGTTTTGGACAGAGCCACCAGGCCGCCCTTGCAGGCGGCATACACCGCCTCGCCGGACGAGCCACCGCGGGCCGCGTCAGAGGCGATGTTGACGATGCGGCCGCCGCCGCGCGCCACCATGCCCGGCAACACCGCGTGGTGCATGTGCAGCGCACCCGTGAGGTTGATGGCGATCAGCTGGTCCCACTCGGCGGGGACGGTTTTGGTGAAAGGCTTGAAGATGTCCCAGCCGGCGTTGTTGACCAGCACGGCAATCGGGCCCAGCTGCGCTTCGGTGGCCGCCACGGCGGCGTCCACCTGGGCACGGTCGGTGATGTTGCAGGCAAATGCTGCGGCAGTGCCACCCGCTGCCTTGATCTCGTCCGCCACTTTTTGCGCAGCGGCCAGGTTCATGTCAAACACCGCCACTTTGGCACCCTTTTGTGCAAAGCGCTTGCAGGTCGCCCCGCCAATGCCGCCACCGCCGCCGGTCACAACCACCACTTGTCCATCGAATCCTGTCATGTTCCGCTCCAAGGTTTATTTATGCAAATATATTTGCACATTCTAGAGATCAAAACAGGGACATCAAGGGGTTTTTCACATGGTTTTCCCTAGTAAAAATGATTGAACACATCCATTTTGCCATTCATTATTAGCAATATATTGCCATTATTCAGGTTTGCGTCAGAAATCAGAACCGCAAAAAAATCCCGCCATCGGCGGGATGTTGGTGGAAGCAGATGCCTGTCAGGGGTGCGGCCCCCAGGGCGCGGCCGTCATGAGTTTGTTGGTTTGCTCGCGCAGCAGGGGGCGCAGCTTGCTCACAAAGGCCACAAAGTCCGGGTCGGACAGGACACCCGCCCAGAAGGCGCGGCGGTCGGCGTCATCGTCAAACTTCCAAACGTGGATCAGCTCGTTGAGCGCGCCCACATCGCCTGTGAAATAGCCCACCAGTTTTTGCGGGTGCTTGGCCAGCGCAGGCCAGCCTTCGTTGGCATACAGCGAGGTCACCTCGCCCATCTTGCCCACCACCACCGAATACGTTCTCAACTCGTAAATCGCCATGCCCGTCTCCTGTTCTTGCGGAAAGTGAATTAGACCAGAGCGACGCAGCCCGGCCCCCTTCGCCTTGCAAGGCGCACTGGCATTGCCATGGCGCTATGCTGCGCCCACCCACACACACAAGCCTCGGAGACCCCATGCCCCACACCACCGCCCTGCAAGCCGCGCAGCTGCTTTGGCAACACTGGCAAGCAGGCAGCACCCTGGACAACTTGCCCGAAAACCTGCGCCCGGCCACGCGTGCGGCGGGCTACGCCATCCAGGCGGCCTTGCCACAAGCCTCGGGGCGCAGCGTAGAGGGTTGGAAAATTGCCGCCACCAGCACTGCAGGCCAAAGCCACATCAACGTCGGCGGCCCGCTGGCCGGGCGCATCCTGTCAGGCCAAATGCTGGAGCTGGGTGCCACGGTGCTAGCCCAGGGCAACCGCATGAAGGTGGCCGAAACCGAAATGGCTTTTGTGTTTGCCCGCAGCCTGCCTGCCCGCAGCCAAGCCTATGCGGTGGACGAAGTGATGCAGGCAGTCGCCAGCCTGCACCCCGCCATCGAAATCCCCAATTCGCGCTTTGCCAAATTCACTGCAGCGGGTGAGGCGCAGCTGCTGGCCGACAACGCCTGCGCACACCAGTTCATGCTGGGCACGCCCGCGCCCGATGGCTGGCAAGCGCTGGACCTGGCGAACCACCCGGTGTCTGCGCGTGTGACGCACCGCGATGGGCAACATTGGGAGCGGCAAGGCAGCGGCGCCGCCGTGCTGGGCGATCCGCGCATCGCCCTGACTTGGCTGGTCAACGAGCTCTCAGACCTGGGCATCGATTTGCAAGCCGGTCAGTTCGTCACCACCGGCACCTGCATGGTGCCTCTGGAGCTGCGCGAAGGCGATGTGGTGCAGGCCGACTTTGGCGTGCTGGGCCGCATCGGCATGCGGTTTGGCGACTGACTGTCTATTTCAGCCTATCCTGATCCGTCAGCTCGGACAGTGAGGACGGGCCATTGAGTCAATCAGATGAACGGCAACAGCCGACCCATTGCGGTCATTCAGGATGAAGCTAAGCAGTCATGCAAGAAAAAAGTGACTTGATTAGGGTTGAAATTTCGTCTCAGTGATTGATAAACGCAATGTGAGACCAATTTGAAACTATTGCTCAGGCATCTAAAACTAGACGCTCTGAGCGACATCGTGAAACGCAAATCATCATTGACTTGTTGGCCGCTTGTTCTTGTTTGGTCAAGATGCCGTCAAGATGTTCAATATCCCCCTCCAGTACTCGTGTTTCACATGCTCCACATATGCCTTCTTTACAGCTGTGGCTCATGTTGAAGCCCGATGAAAGTAATGTTTCAAGCAAGTTTGCGCCAGCTGGAACAGTGACACTTTCGCCAGATTTCCTTAACTCGACCGTGTAGGACCCTGACTCCCCAGAAGAAAGCGTTACTTGTGCGGAGAACCTTTCCAAGTGGGCGTTCGGCAATCCCAATTTCGAGCAAGCTGCTTCAAAGGCATCGAGTAATGGGACCGGTCCACAAGCATAAAGATGGGTTGATGCTGAAGTACCTGCCAGTAATTTTTCGAGCGCAGGTGGTGCGCCTTTTTCATCATCCCAATGCCAATAGACACTGAGTTTTGGATGACTTTCAACTAACTTTTCGATTTCATGGACGTATGCTGCTTCACTAAGACTGCGAGCGCAATAAATTAGATGGGCTGAACATCCTAATTTGGCAAGTCGCTGTAGCATTGCATACAGTGGAGTAATGCCGATACCACCGGCAATGAGAACACTTGCAGGCGCGTCTTCGATTAATGAAAAGTTGTTGCGTGGCTCACTTATTGTGAGGATTTGTCCAACGCGCAGTTTTTCATGGATGTATCGAGAACCTCCGCGACTATTGCGGTCTTTCAGTACGGCAACCGTGTATTTGCTCGATTGATCAGGGTGCACAAGTGAATAACTACGTACAAGACCATCGCTTAAGTGCAAGTCTATGTGAGCTCCGGCTTGCCCTTGTACAAATGGTCGCTGGACATCGGTAGGCCTAAGCTCCAAGCTGACAATGTTGGGCGCCTCGATGCGCATCTGGTGAACGATCGCTGTAATGGAGTTAGCTTGCATGATGAAAAATACTTGACGGCGTTGATCGTCGAAATCACATGATGTGCAGTCCACCGTCAACCATCAAAGTGGTTCCGGTGATAAAAGAGGCTTCCGAGCTTGCGAACCAGAGGATTGGTTTGGCTATTTCCTCAGGGGTTGCCCATCGACCAATAAGTGAGGTGTCTTTGCGTTCAGATCGCAATTGCTCGACAGATTTACCTGCTTTCTGGGCGCGTCCTACATGAAAATCTGTCAGGGTTGATCCAGGGCAAATAGCATTCACGCGTACACCGTGAGGTGCCTCTTCGAAAGCCAGCGTACGGGTGTATGAAAGCTGAGCCGCCTTGGTTGCGTCATAGAGCGCCATTCCTTTTCGTCCAGTGACTGCATAGCAGGATGAAACATTGACTACACTGCCCTGACCACTGGTGCGAAGATAAGGTAACGCAGCTTGGCAGTAGTTGGACATCCCCACTAAATTGACGTTGACCATTGCTTGCCATTCCGCAGGTGTAACATTTGCGGCTGCAGAGTAATTTCGCATGGCAGCGTTGTTCACAAGAATATCAAGGCCACCAAATTGCTTCACTGTTGACTCAATCGCTTGTTGCGCTGCTATACCATCAGAGACATCAGCGGCGAATCCAGCGAGGCGCGATTCAGGGAAGGCGGTTCGCAGTGAATCGACTGTCAATTCAAGGCCACGCTCATTGGCGTCCACAAGCATGACTGCTGCACCTTCTCGGATGAAACATTGCGCCGTTGCTGCACCAATGCCTGCACCTGAACCCGTGATGAGGGCAACACGACCCTCCAAGCGGTAATTGCCCATGTTCACTCCGCCTTAGTTCCAGTTGCTTTGATCACAGTCCCCCACCGTCCGATTTCAGTTTTAATCCAATCGCTAAATTGCTTGGGACTGCTGGCAATAATTTCAAACTCCATTTCCTGTAGTCGCTTACGAATGTCAGGTTGGTTCAAAATCTTCACTATTTCGCGGTTGTAGCGGTCGATGATTGGAGTCGGCGTCCCTCCAGGAGCGAGTAAGCCAATCCATGATGTTGCTTCAAAGTCCTTGTACGTCTCGCTCAGCGTAGGAACGTCAGGGCTGCTTGCAAAACGCTTCGTTCCAGTGGATGCCAGTAATCGCAAGCGTCCCTCTTTAACGAATTGCTGTACATTGCCTGGCACCAAGAACGCTGCTTGTGTAGTTCCGCCAATTAGATCAGTCACCGCTGGGCCTGCCCCGCGATATGGGATGTGGGTCATGTGAAAGCCTGCTGCAGACTTCAGCATTTCCATCGTCAGGTGCGATGCACTGCCTAGAGCGACTGAGCCGTAGGAGTATTTCGCAGGCGAAGCCTTTGCCTTGGCCACCAGATCAGCTACGCTGGTAATGCCGCTGGATGCGGGCACCACCAAGTATTGAGGTGACTTGACTGCTAGAGTAATTGGGGCCAAGTCCTTCAATGGATCGTAGGGCATCTTGTCAAACAACCCGACATTGATCGCCAATGGGCCGTTATATCCAATCAGAAGTGTGTGTCCATCTGGAGCGGACTTGGCCACCTCATTTGCACCGATGTTTCCGCCTGCACCTGGCTTGTTTTCAACAACGACTGCTTGGCCAATTGCATCTTGTAATTTAGGTGCAATCAACCTAGCAAGCACATCGTTGGTGCTACCTACAATTGGCACAACGATGCGGACCGGCTTTGTAGGTGCCCATTCTTGGGCCAGCACGTGTCCCGAAGAAATGATGCCAATAAGTGCAGCGCCCAGAATGAAAAGACGCTGAGGAAGTTGAGCAATCACGCTATCTCCTTTTTTTAATGAACAGGTGCTGGCACACGTATTTCAGAGCGAGTAAACAGGTTTATCCAAACCATCAGCCAAGTGCGCTTTAGCCCATTCGAGCGGGCTGGCATCACGAGGCAGCAATACCCCAGCAGGTCGTACACGCTGTTCACTTGCATCTAGCGCTGGAGGCTCAATACCCTCTGCCAGACCCAAAGCAGCCTCGTGCAGCATTCTGCGCGCCATAACAATCGCTTTGTCTGTAGGCAACAGTTGTTCTGCCTCGTGGTTCTGAATTGGCCCCATGCTTTCTTGCAGGGAATAGTCTTGTGCAGAAAAACCAAAAATTCCACTATAGGAACGGTTTTCTCGCTGAGCCACCCGATCCATCAGATAGTCGTTAGAGGCATTGGCTTTTGGCACGAAACTGCCTGGTGCTTCATATTCCACATGGATGCCTTTCCCCGCTTGCATGGCTTCCCGTTCTTCTGAGGTCAAAGGCTTCTTCGGTTGCCAATTGATACTCCATGCCCAGCAATTGTGATCATCAATTGGGATCCAGGCATGTCCGCCTAATGCGTGCTCACCGAAGGGGGCAATCAAGGTGAACCAAGGGAAAAGCCATTGCGTCACACGCCAGTAGTAGCTGTCCGGTTCGCCGTTTCGACGGCCGAACAATGAAAGTCCAAAGCTGTTTTTTTCGATTTCAAAGATGACGTTTCCGTCTGCCTTGATGTAGTCCAGTGCCTTTACACCCTGGTGCATCGGGTCGGAATCCACTTCATAGCGGTGGACATAGGAAACGTGCGCCGTATCAATGCCGCCTTCCATGGCCTGCAGATAATTGCAGTACTGCAATCGCTTCGATACGAATACATGCTCTGGAGGCAATGTGCACCATTCGAGCTCAGGGGGGGCAGGCATTTTGTCAGCGGGTCCCATGTAGGTCCACACAATGCCACCTCGCTCCACGCATGGGTATGCTTTGATGTGCATGCGCGCGCAAGCCTGTGGAGATGAAGGCACATCGACGCATTTGCCGTCGCCGTCGAATTTGACACCGTGGTAGGCACATCGGATGCCATTTTCTTCATTGCGCCCGAAGTAAAGCGAGACACCACGGTGAGAACAGAACTCATCAATGAGACATGCGCGTCCATCGCTGTTGCGGAACGCAAGAAGCTTTTCACCCAACAACTGCACTTTCACTTGTGGGCCATCTGCTTCAGCAATCTCACTGGTCATCAGCGCAGGTACCCAGTACCGACGCATCAGATCACCCATAGGTGTTCCACGACCAACTCGCGTGAGGGTTTCAGACATTTCCTTGTTCATGCTCGCACTCCTTTGTACGCCTGGTGATACATGTGTCCATTTTAAATATCTTCTTTGATTTGGATCAAAGTATTTACCCTATGTCCACCAGGCGGACATTTAATAGAATGCCAATCTATGGAAATAAGAAAAGAAGAAGACTCAAAACAGGACAGTGTTCGTGCCGTGGACCGTGCACTGGACATCTTGTTAGCTTTTCGCCCCGGGGAGAATCGACTTGGCGCGGGAGATTTGCTCAAGCGGGTAGATTTGAGTCGTCCCACCCTTTACCGACTACTTCGTACGCTTGAACTGCGAGGCTTCATCGCAGTAACCGGAGAACCCCAGCGCTTTAGCCTGGGTCCTGCAGTAGGGCAGCTCACACAAGTTTGGAGTTCAGGTCAGGAGCTCACCGAAATTGCACGACCTGTCATGCAACAACTCTGGGAGGCTACCGGTGAGACCGTGGCTTTGCTGATGCACAACGGGCCTAATCGTGTGTGTGTCGCAGAACTTCCAAGTTCGCAACCTTTAAGCTTTAAAAGAGGAATCGGCCACAGTGAACGTGTAATCGTCGGCGCTAGCGGCCGTGTCATTCTTGCATTTGTTCCGAATGCGAGTCCCTACCTTATGGATTTACCGCCCGAGCGTCGGGAGGCATATCGAGCAGAACTCCTGAGAGTTCGAGAGGCTGGGTGCGCCATCAGTCGCGAGGAATTGATTGCTGGGGCAGTTGCCATCGCTGTTCCATTATTTATGTCAGGTGATCGCGTCGTTGGGTCGTTGGCTGTTTATGGCCCAAGTGCACGAATTGATGACCAACAAATCAAGCTCATAGTCGAGCAACTGAAATCAGCCAGCACTCAAATTACGAAACTTGCTGGCTAAGGTTAAATTTCACGAATGACCGCTTCGAGAAAGGCGTATTGCTGACCGCTTCTGGCCGAAGCCAGCCCATGGCCAGATCGCGATCATCAGTCTGCCTTCCCCTGCGCCGGACTGGATGAGCAGCAGCGCTGGCATACACAGACTGACGCCAGATCAGACTGGCTCTATTCCCGTATCACCCGACCCAGCGCCCGCACCAGGTCGGTCTGGGTGAGGATGCCCACCAGGCGCTTGTCTTCGTCGATCACGGGCAGGTGGTGGTGGCCTTGTGCCGAGAACAAGGGCAACAGGTCCAGTGCCAGGCTGCTCGCACTGGCCACGCGCACCTGGCGGGTCATGGCATCGCCCACCGTCACGCCGGATGCAAAGGGCCCCGCCATGCTGCCCTCCCCCGCAAACCGCTTCAACTCCGACACACGGATGTCGGGGCCTGCATGCCGCAGCACATCGCCCTGGGTGAGGATGCCAGTGACCTGCCGGTGCATGTCAACCACCGGCAGCGCCTTGATCTGCAGGCGCTGCATGGTGCTCCAGGCCTGCGCCAAAGGGGCCTTGAAATCCACCGTGACCGGGTCCGGCGTCATGATGTCGCGGCACCTCAGGCTGCCCCACAGGCGGTCATGGGCAGCGCCTTCGGCGCGGCGCAGCAGGCGGGCGAGTTCGTCGGGCGCGATGTCCAGTACTTCGTCGTATTCGCGCATGGCGGTGCGCAAGTCTTGCGCCGACACGCGCACGCCCTGGCCAGTGTCGGGCATGGCGCCAATCACCACGCGGTGCGGGTAGCGGTGTCCGCTCAGGCTGTTGTAGACCACGCCTGCCAGCACCATCAGCACCGAATTGACCAGCACCGGAAACAGCACAAAGGACCAGGATTGCTCGTGCATGAGCACCATGAGCAACGCGACCGCACCACCAGGCGGGTGAAGGCAGCGCAGCAGCATCATGAGCGAAAGGGCCAGACCCACCGCCAGCGCGGCAGCCAGCAAGGGCATGGGTACAAAGTGCGCACAGGCCACACCCACCAAGGCGCTGACGGTGTTGCCTGCCACGACTGGCCAGGGCTGTGCCAAGGGGCTGGCGGGCGCGCTGAAGACCAGCACCGCGCTGGCGCCAATCGGTGCGATCAGCCAAAGCGCCGGGTCAGGGCTGGCCCACAGGCTGATGCCTGCGGCAAACAACACACCCAGCGCCGCCCCGAGCACCGCACGGGCGCGCTCGGCACTGGCAGGCAAACGCAAGGAGGGCAGCGGCATGCTCTGGTGAGATCAGGCCTGCAAAGGGTGCAGGCCCCTCAGGCCCGCTGGCGCGTCCAGCTGGGCAGCGGCGCTGAGCGGTGCAGCACGTTCTCGTGCAGCCACACCGCGCTGCGGCGGGCGCGCTCGGCCACGGTGTCCAACGGCAGTTGCTGGTAGTCGTCGTTGAACACCTCGAAGCTGTAGTCGCCCCGGTAGCCGATGCGGTCCAGTCGCATCACCAGGTCTGCCAGCTGCTCGCTGTGCACGCCCTCGCCTGGAAACACGCGGAAGGTGCGGGCGGTGGTCATGCGTTCTTCAAAGGTGGGGGTTTCCTGCCACATGAAGTCCGACAGCTGCACCAGGAAGATCTTTTCGGGGTCGAGTTCTTCAATGGCGTCCAGCGAAGACTTGGCGGCAAAGATGTGGAAGGAATCCAGGCCAATGCCCAGATTGGGGCAGTCGGCGCGGCACACCACGTCCCAGCTGACCGGAAATTCGTTGACGGTGCGGCCCCAGGACAGGGCTTCGTAGGCCACCTTGATGCCCAGTGGCAGTGCCAGCATGGCCAGCTTTTGCAGGTCGGCCGCGATCAGGTCCAGGTCCTGCGTGGCATGGCGCGAGGTGGACGAGCAGGCCAGCAGCACCTTGCTGCCCGTGGCCGCGCACATTTCCAGCATGGACTTGGCAATGTCGACCTTGTAGCCATGCAGGTGGCCCGACAGGCCCTCGAAGTCGCGCAGCACCTGAAAGCCCGTGGGGCGCAGACCGCTGTCCTGCACGGCCTGCACGGCAGCGGGCACCCCGCCGGGGTGGGTGACCAGATCACGCGCCATCAGCATGACCTGCGAGAAACCCGCGCGCTTCATGGCCGCCAGCTTCGCTTCGAGCGAGCCCGCCATGGTGATGGTGTCCATCCCGTAGCCGTCGAGCATGTTCATAACGGCTTTCCTTTTATTTGTGGACCAGCTCGAAGGCCACCGAACCCAGCACGCTGCGCGTGAGCGCGCCGCGGTCTTCGGGGTGCAGCTGGGTCGATTCGACAAACTCCACACCATGCGCCTTGAGCGCCTTGACGGCCTCGCCCACATCCGACACGCCAAAGCCGATGCGCTGCAGGCATTCGGGGCCGTCGTCACCGGATTCCATCCAGGGATCGGGCTCGATCAGCTGCCACAAAAAGCTGCCGCAGGGGCTCTTCATCAGCTTGCCCTTGGGCAGGATGCCAAAGCGCTCTTCGTCCGGAATCGAGACAAAGTCGAACATGTGTTCGTAATAGGTCAGCCAGTCGGCGCTGCGACCGGCGCCGATGTACTGCACCACACCGAAGTAGCTCATGCCCGACAGCGCAGGCGGGTGCTGGTCCACCGTGGGGATGGGCTTGAAGTCGATGTCGTAGATCGAGAACTCCTGCCAGCGGTCCACAAAGTAAAAGCGGCTGCGGCCCGGGCCGTGGATGGCCGGGATGTGCAGCTCCATGGCCTGGGCCTGGCTGGGCACACCCCAGGCGCCCAGTTCGAGGCAACGGGTGTGGGCCTTGAGGGCATCCTGCACCCGGAAAGCCACAGCAGAGATGGCGGGCTGGCCATCGACGGTGCCGCTCACCCGAGCGTCATCGGGGTTGGCGTTGACCACCAGGTTCATGTCACCCTGCCGATAGAGCGTGACCTCGCGCGAGCGGTGGCGTGCCACCGGACGGAAACCCATGTTCTCCAGCACCTGGCCCAGTGCCTGCGGGCGGCTGGTGGCAAATTCAATGAACTCGATGCCGGCAATGCCCAGGCGGTTGGGCATTTCGGGCACGTCTTCGCGGTTGACTTGGCGCAGGTTCATGTCGGACTCCGAAATTTAATAGCTCAGTTTAGCCACACGGCGCAGTTCTTCGGCGGTGGTGCTGGGCAAGCCGAAGTATTCCAGATAGGCCGGGATCTGCTCGAACAGCATGTCGGTGCCCACCTGGGTGCGGCAGCCGCACTTTTGCGCCGCCGCCAGAAAGGCCGTGGTCTCGGCCTTCATCACCACCTCGCCCACAAAGGTGTCGGGCGACAGGCGCGAGACGTCCATCGGGAGCGGATCGCCTTCGTTCATGCCCATGGGTGTGGCATTGACCACCAGGTCGTGGCCTGCCGGGTCGTTGGAGCCGGTCTGCACCTCGATCTGGGGGTAGTTGTCTTTCAGGCGCTGGGCCAGCGCCTGGCAGCCTGCGGTGTTCACATCGAACAGGCTGATGGCTGCAATGCCTGCGCCCGCCAGCGAGGCGGCAATCGCGCTGCCCACGCCGCCAGTGCCGACCACCAGCACGCGCTTGCCCGTCAGGTCAAAGCCCTTGCGCTGGACACCGCGCACAAAGCCGGCGCCGTCGAACATGTCGCCCACCAGGCGGCCATCGGCCAGTTTTTTCACCGCATTGCAGGCCCCGGCCACGCGCACCGTGGCCGTGACTTCGGACAGCAGGCCGACCACCGCGACCTTGTGCGGCATGGTGATCAGGGCGCCACGCGTGTTTTCCAAAGAGAACACGGCTGGCAGGAAAGTTGTGAAGTGTTCAGGTTTGCAGCCCATGGGCACCACCACCGTGTTGATGCCCGCCTCTTCAAAGTAGGGGTTGTAGATCATCGGCGACTTGAAGGTGTGCGTCGGGTAGCCGATGTGGGCGATGATTTCGGTGTTGCCGTTGATCATGGGGTGCAAAAAAAATCGGTGAACAAAAGCGCCGCAAGGACTGCAGCGCCATAGCGTCAGGGCCACGGGCCAGCCGTGGCCACTGACGCTTTACTGGGACATCACTTGCCGGCTTTTTTGGCCGGGGCAGCCGCAGCGCTGCGGGCTTTTTCGATCTCGGCCTGGACTTCCTTGACAACGTCCTGACCCACGGTCACGCCGTACTTGGCGGTCACGGGGCGCATCTTGTCGCGCAGCTTGTCCATCTCGGCAGCGGACAACTGGGTAACTTGCATGCCATTCTTTTTCAGGTTGTCCAGGATGCTGGCTTCGAGAGCGCGGTTCTTCTCCCGCTGGAACTTGGCGGACTCGGCCACAGCATCGCCCACGATCTTCTTCTCGGCGGCAGACAGTTTTTCCCAGAACTTCTTGCTGATGATGACGGACTGTGGGTTGTACTGGTGACCGGTCAGGGCCAGGTTCTTCTGCACTTCATACAGCTTGGCGCCGTTGATGGTGGCAACCGGGTTTTCCTGGCCGTCCACCGCCTTTTGCTCCAGGGCGGAGTACAGCTCGGGGAAAGGCAGCGGAGTGGGGTTGGCGCCCAGGGCCTTGACCCAGTCCACGTTGATCGGGTTGGGGATCACACGCAGCTTGAGGCCTTCAAGGTCTTCCACCTTGTTGATGGCGCGCTTGCTGTTGGAGATGTGGCGGAAACCGAGTTCGTAGTAACCCAGGCCCACGATGCCCTTGTCTTCAAGGCGTGCGTGCAGCTTTTTGCCGAAGGGGCCGTCCACCACGGCATCAGCCTCTTTGCTGCTGCCAAACAGGAAGGGGAAGTCGAAGATGGCAAATTCTTTGACCTGGTTGGCGAAGATGCCCGAGTTCATCGAGGCCATCTCCAGTGTGCCGCCCTGGATGGCGGACACGTTGGCCTGGTCGCTGCCCAGGGCACCACCGGGGAACACGTTGACCTTGAGTTTGCCGCCAGAGTTTTTCTCGACGATTTCCTTGAACTTTTCCATGCCCAGGACGATCGGATGACCCGCTGCGTTCTGGTTGGCGAACTTGATGGTCTTGACGTCCTGAGCGATGGACACGCCAGCGGCGGCCAGGGCCACGGAAGCGATCAGGGTTTTGATGAAGATGCGTTTCATGAATGTCTCCGAGTGAAAAAAGTGAGGGGCCAAAGAAATCAATAGAACCAGCGGGCCGGGACCATGACGATGCTGGGGAAGAGCACCATCAGGAACATGACGATGAACTGCACGGCCATGAAAGGCATGACGCCGCGCGTCACATCGTCCATGCGCATGCGGCCCACACCGGCCACCACATTGAGCACCGTGCCCACGGGCGGCGTGACCAGACCGATCGAGTTGTTGATGATGAACAGTACGCCGAAGTAGACCGGGTCGATGCCGGCGGCCTTGACCAGGGGCATGAGCACCGGCGTCAGGATCAGGATGGTGGGCGTCATGTCCATGGCGGTGCCCACGACCATGCACAGGATCATGATGGCGAACATCAGCAGCGTCGGACGGTCCAGCAGGGGTTGCAGCAGGGCAATCACCTGATCGGGCAGATTGGCCACAGTGATCATCCAGGCCGACACCATGGCAGCGGCCACCAGGAACATGACCACGGCGGTCGTCTTGGCCGAGGCGGTGAACACTTCGAACAGTTGCTTCCAAGTCAATTCACGGTAGATGACACCGGCCACGAACAGGGCGTACACCGCAGCCACCACGGCCGCTTCGGTCGGGGTGAACACGCCCATGCGCAGGCCCACCAGGATGATGACGGGCAACATCAAAGCCCAGGTGGCGCGGCGCAGCGAATCCCAGATTTCGCCCTTTGTCGCCTTGGGCGGGGGCGTCAGGTCTTCCTTGCGTGTCAGCCACCACCAGGTGATCCACAGACCCGCGCCCAGCACCACGCCGGGCATGATGCCGGCCAGGAAGAGCTTGGAGATCGACACGTTGGCGGCCACGCCAAAGATCACGAAGCCAATCGACGGCGGAATGATCGGGCCGATCACGCCGCAAGCGGCGATCAGGCCGCCGCTGCGCGCTTTGTCGTGGCCGGCCTTGACCATCATGGGCAAGAGCAGCGAGGTCAGCGCGGCGGCATCGGCCACAGCAGAGCCCGACAGGGCCGACAACAGACAAGCGGCCAGAATCGTCACATAACCCAGACCGCCACGGATGTGACCAACCAGCGCCATGGCGAAGTCCACGATGCGGCGCGACAGGCCGCCGGTGTTCATGATCTCGCCGGCCAGCATGAAGAAGGGCACGGCCAGCAGCGGGAAGCTGTTGGAGCCCTCGATCACGTTCTGCGCCAGGATCTGGGCATCGAACATGTCCATGTGCCACATGAGGGCGGCGCCGCACAGCAGCAGTGAAAACGCGATGGGAATGCCCAGCGCCATGGCCCCGAGCAGGGCACCGAGAAAGACGGCAATCGTCATGATGAATGTCCTGTCAGGTGGGTTATTTGAGGGGAGCGGGCACGTCGATCGGCTCTTCTTCCGATTCACGCACGCCAATGAGTTCGGCTTCGGACAGCTGGCCAGACACCAGACGCCAGAGGTTGTGCACCAGGATCAGCGCCATCGACACCGCCGTGACCACGCCGCAGCCGTAGAAGATGGCCATGGAGGCTTCCATCACGGCGCTGGTGGTTTCCAGGTTGATGATGGCCTGGTCCAAAGCGCCTTTGAACAGCAGCCAGCAGACAAACAGCATCAGGCCGTGGCCTGCCACGAAGAACAGCTTTTTGATGGGCAGCGGCATGCGAGAGACCAGCGTGTCGGAGCCCAGGTGGGCCCCCTCTTTCATGGCCACGATGGCACCCAGGAAGGTCAACCACACGAACAGCCAGCGCGACAGCTCTTCGGACACCGTGATGCCGGAGTTGAAGCCATAACGCATGATGACGTTGCCGAACACCAGCACCACCATCACCGCCAGGGCGGCGGCGATCAGCAGGCCCAGCAGCTTGCAGTAGCCTTCGATCAGTTTGTTGAGCATGGGAGCTTCTCCGTTTGTTTCAACACGTAATGTACGAACTGGTTAGTTTTTTCAGATCAGGGGTTTCCCTCATCTGTTACAGCCACGGCTGCCTATCTGTTATTCGTTTTTGGCATATCCCACAAAACGCAGGATCAGCTGCACCACATGTTCTCGCTGCAGGGTTTCTGCTTTGGATTGGCGGTCGTCCCGTTCAAAGATCGAGCCGAAGGTGTAGCGGTTGGACACATTGAACACCGTGAGCGCAGAGATGGCGGCATGGATGTCCACCGGCGCCAAGCCTGGGCGAAACACGCCCTGCTCTACCCCCCGCTCGTACAGGGCACGCACCGAGTCGATGGCGCGGCTGTTGAGCTGGCGCATGACCTTGCTCTGGCGCAGGTAGTCGGCGCGGTGGATGTTTTCGTTCATCACCAGGCGGATGAAGTCTTCATTGCCCTGGTGGTGGTCGTAGGTAAATTCGACCAGTTTGCGCAGTGCGGCTACAGGCTCCAGATCGTCGAGGTGCAGCTCGGCCTCGATGCTGCGCATGCGGCGGTAGGCTTCTTCGAGCACGGACAGGTACAAGCCGTCCTTGCTGCCGAAGTAGTAATAGATCATCCGCTTGCTGGTGCGGGTCGCAGCAGCGATCTCGTCAATGCGTGCGCCCGCCAGCCCCTTGTCGGCGAACTCGTGCGTCGCCACCTCCAGGATTTCGGCCATGGTGCGGGCCGGGTCGTTGGTGCGCCCCTCCTTGCCTGCAGCGTCGCTGTCGGCCGTGGGCACATCCGAATGTACTAACTGGTTCATACACGAAGTATACGAACCTGCACAGGGGGTGTGGCTGGGAATTACCCCTAGCCCTGTGCGAAGGTCAGACCAGCGGCACCGTCAGCTGCTGGATCACGCCCTGCGTGTCGGGGCGCACGCCGCGCCACCACAAAAAGGCCTCGGCCGCCTGCTCGGCCAGCATGCCGACGCCATCGGCCAAATGCGTCACACCGGCCTGCTGCGCCAGCTTCAGGAAAGGCGTCAGGCCCTTGCCGTAGGCCAGCTCGTAGGCCAGCGCACCCGGCGCAAAGGCCGACACCGGCAGCGGCGGCAGCTCGGCCGTCAGGCTGGCCGAAGTCGCGTTGAACACCACATCGAACTGTTTGCCCTGCAACTGGCCGTAGCCCAGGCCCTGCACAGGCACCTGACCGCTTTGGTGCTGGCGGCCCAGCGCGGCCAGTTCTTCGGCCTTGGCCACCGTGCGGTTGACGATCACCAGCTCGGCAGGCTGCTCGGCCAGCATGGGCAACAAGGCGCCCCGCGTGGCACCGCCCGCGCCCAGCACCAGCAACCGCTTGCCTGTGAGCGGGCAGCCCAGGTTGTGCACCACATCGCGTACCAGACCCACGCCGTCAAAGTTCTCGGCGTACACACGGTCGCCCTCGAACTTCATGGCGTTCACAGCGCCAGCCACCTGGGCACTGGGCGCCAGGTCGGTGGCATAGGCAAACGCGTCCAGTTTGAAAGGCGCCGTCACGTTCATGCCTTTGCCGCCCGCAGCGCGAAACGCATCCACCGTCTTGGCAAATTCACCCAGCGGCCCCAGCACCTTGGTGTAGTCGATGTCCTGCCCGGTCACCTGCGCAAAAGCCATGTGGATCAGCGGGGACTTGCTCTGTTCAATGGGATTGCCGATCACGGCGTAGCGGTCTGTCATGGCTCATCTTGCAAACAAAAAGGGGGCCGAGGCCCCCTGGTGGAGCAGGTCTTTGCCTGCCCGGTTGACTTGGCGCGAAGTTTACCGCGCCAGTCCCTTCATCAGCCGTTGAGCTGCTGCTCCAATTGGTGCAGCACCTGGTAGCAGGGCAGCACCTGGGCCAGGCTGGAGTTGGGTTCGCGGCCTTCGCGGATGGCGGCGAAGAACTCGCGGTCCTGCAGCTCGATGCCGTTCATGCTCACGTCCACTTTGGACACGTCGATCTGCTCGTCCTTGCCGTTGAACAGGTCGTCGTAGCGGGCGATGTAGGTGCCGGTGTCGCCGATGTAGCGGAAGAAGGTGCCCAGCGGGCCATCGTTGTTGAACGACAGGCTCAGGGTACAGATGGCGCCGTTGGCGGCCTTGAGCTGGATGCTCATGTCCATGGCGATGCCCAGCGTGGGGTGGATCGGGCCCTGGATGGCATTGGCTTTGACGATGGGGCTGCCGGCCTGGTAGGCGAACAGGTCCACCGTGTGGGCAGCGTGGTGCCAGAGCAGGTGGTCGGTCCAGCTGCGGGGCTGGCCCAGCGCGTTCATGTTGGTGCGACGGAAGAAGTAGGTCTGCACGTCCATCTGCTGGATGTTGAATTCACCGGCGGTGATTTTCTTGTGCACCCACTGGTGGCTTGGGTTGAAGCGGCGGGTGTGGCCGCACATGGCCACCAGACCGGTCTGCTTTTGCAGGGCCAGCGTTTCTTCGCCTTCCGCCAGGATGTCGCACAGCGGGATCTCGACCTGCACATGCTTGCCCGCTTCCAGGCAGGCCTTGGTCTGGGCCGCGTGCATCTGCGTGGGCGTGCACAGGATCACGGCGTCCACTTCCTTGATCGCCAGGCTGTCGGCCAGGTCGGTGGTGACGTGCTGGATGCCGTACTTGTCAGCCACTTCTTGCGTTTTGGCCAGATCGCGGCTGATGAGGGAGACGACTTCCACATCGGCGATGTTCTTGATGCCGTCCAGGTGTTTGATGCCGAAGGCGCCAGCGCCGGCGAGTGCGACTTTGATGGTCATGTGTATTGCTCCAGTTGGTTCTTAAACGTTTTCCAGAATGGCGTGGCCCACAGCGGTGTTGCTGGCGGGCACATGGTAGAAGCGGTGTGCCAGCCTGGGCGCCTTGCCGGTCACCTGGCCGTTGCGGATGTCGCCCATCGCACCACGCGCGATCAGCCACATCACCAGCTCGATGCCTTCGCTGCCCGCTTCGCGCACGTAGTCGATGTGCGGCACGGCGGCGCAGGCCACGGGGTCGTTGATGAGCTTGTCCAGCCAGGCGTTGTCCCATTCGCGGTTGATCAGGCCCGCACGTGCGCCCTGCAGCTGGTGGCTCATGCCGCCTGTGCCCCAGATGTGCACGTTCAGGTCTTCGTCGTAACTCTCGACCGCCTTGCGGATGGCCTGCCCCAGATTGAAGCAGCGCTGGCCGCTGGGCACGGGGTACTGCACCACATTCACCGCAAACGGAATCACCGGGCAGGGCCAGGCGTCTTTCACCGGGTCCAGCTCGCCACACATCAAACTCAGCGGCACCGTGAGGCCGTGGTCCACGTCCATCTTGTTGACGATGGTCAGGTCAAAGTCTTGCTGGATGACCGACTGCGCGATGTGCGAGGCCAACTCGGGATGGCCCTTGACCTTGGGCACCGGGCGCGGACCCCAGCCTTCGTCGGCAGGCGTGTACTCGGCGGCGGTGCCAATCGCAAAGGTCGGGATCATGTCCAGGCTGAAGGCCGTGGCGTGGTCGTTGTAGACCAGAAAGATCACGTCGGGTTTGTTGTCCTTCATCCATTGCTTGGAGAAGTCGTAGCCCGCAAACAGGGGCTTCCAGTAGTCTTCCTGGGTCTTGCCCAGGTCCATGGCCGCGCCGATGGCGGGCACATGGCTGGTGTAAACGGATGCGGTGATTTTGGCCATGCTTTGCTTTCTCAAAACAATTGGGATCTGACCCCAATCAAGACTTTCTGCCGGCGGCGCCCTGGGGCTGGTTTTGCGCTTGCGCGTCGCCGTTTTCGCCGATGTAGCGGTTGCCTTCGGCGCTGCGACCGCCCTTCATCATCATGGCGCGGTATTCCTCTTCGGTCATGCCGGTCATGGAGCCGGCCATCTGCTGGAAGCTCTTGCCGTCGGTCGCGCCGATCTTGGCCAGGAAGTAGATGTTGCCGCCGGTGCGCATGCACCAGTTGAGGTCGCGCGCCAGCACGGCCTGCTTTTGTTCTTCGGTCATCTGCCACTCGTCGAGGTAGGCACGCTCGTTGGCCTTGAAGCGCTCGCGGTTTTCGGCCTTCATGAGCGACATGCAGAACTGGTTGAGCCAATAGCCTTTGCGGCTTTGCTCGGCGTCAAAGATGATCGTGCCGGGCACGTCGGTGTAGGGTTTGTCGAGTGCCATGGTTCAGCCTTTCACCTCTTCTGGCCAATACAAGCGCATCGGGTTGTCCACCAGCAGTTTCTGCTGCAGCTCGGCCGTGGGCGCGATGTGCGGGATGAAGTCGACCAGCAGACCGTCGTCGGGCATGTGGTCTTTCAGGTTGGGGTGCGGCCAGTCGGTGCCCCAGAGCACGCGGTCGGGGAATTCCTCGACCACACGGCGGGCAAACGGCACCACATCCTTGTACGCGGCCTGCTCGCCGTTCAAAGCCTTGGGGCCGGTCACCGACAGGCGCTCGGGGCAGGACACCTTGCTCCACACATTTTTGTGCTCGCGCATGAACTTGAGGAAGAGCTGGAACTCGGGGCCGTCGATCGGCTTGCTCACATCGGGGCGGCCCATGTGGTCCACCACCACAGTGGTGGGCAGTGCGGTGAAAAAGTCCCACAGCTCGGGCAGGTCCACCGCTTCAAAATAGATCACCACATGCCAGCCCCACTGGGCGATGCGGCCAGCGATTTCCATCAACTCGTCCTTGGGCGTGAAGTCCACCAGGCGCTTGACGAAGTTGAAGCGCACGCCGCGCACACCGGCATCGTGCATGGCCTGGATTTCCTGGTCGGTCACGCTGCGCTTGACAGTGGCCACGCCGCGCGCCTTGCCGCCGCTGCTGACGCAGGCGTCCACCATGGCGCGGTTGTCGGCGCCGTGGCAGGTGGCCTGCACCACCACGTTGCGCGCAAAGCCCAGGTGGTCGCGCAGGGCGTACAGCTGCGCCTTGCTGGCGTCACAGGGTGTGTACTTGCGCTCGGGGGCGTAGGGGAACTCTTCACCCGGGCCGAACACATGGCAGTGTGCGTCCACCGCACCGGCGGGCATTTTGAATTGGGGCTTGCTGGGGCCGCTGTACCAGTCGAGCCAGCCCGGGGTCTTTTCAAATTTCATGGTCATCTTCCTTGTCGGTGGGCAACAGTGCGAGCTGTCACTCCGGTTGAATGTTGGCCTCGCGCACCAGCTTGTCGTAGCGCACGCGTTCGGAACGGATCAGGTTGGTGAACATCTCGGCGCTGCCGGGAACGACTTCGCCGCCCACGGCGTTCATGCGTTGGCGCACCTCGGGGGTTTGCAGGGCTTTTTGGACTTCGGCGTGCAATTTGCTCACGATGGCCTTGGGCGTGGCGGCCGGGGCCACCAGGCCGTACCAGACGGAGGCCTCGAAGCCGGGGTAGCCCGACTCGGCAATGGTGGGCGCATCCGGAAAATTGGCGCTGCGGTTGGGGCTGAGCACGGCCAGCACCTTGAGCTTGCCGCTCTTGGCGTGCGGCAGCACTTCGAGCGCATTCACCGCCACCAGCGGCACCTGTCCACCGATGGTGTCGGTGATGGCCGGCGAGCCGCCCCGGTAAGGAATGTGCTGCAGGTCAATGCCCGCAGCGCGTGCAAACAGCTCGATCGCCATGTGCGGCGTCGAGCCGTTGCCAGGCGAACCGTAGGCAATGCTGTTGGACTTGCCCTTGGCGGCAGCGATCAACTGCTGGATGTTGGCAAACGGCACGTTCGGGTTGGCCGCGATCACCACCGGCACGCGGCCAATCAGCGACACGGCCACCAGGTCTTTTTCAGCGTCGAAAGGCTGGGGCTTGTAGAGCGACATGTTGGCCGCCAGTGCATTGGCCGCCATCATCAGGGTGTGGCCATCGGGCTCGGCGGCAATCACCGATTTGACGGCGATGTTGGTGCCCGCGCCCGGCTTGTTCTCGACCACAAAGGGCTGGCCCAGGCTGGTCTGCAGGCTTTGGCCGATGGTGCGCGCCACCACGTCCACCGCGCCACCCGCGGCATAGCCCACCACCACCTTGACGGGTTTGCTGGGGTAGGCCGGTTGTGCCCAAGCCGACAAGCCGAGCAGGCAAGTGGCCAAAGTCAGGGCGGCTGATCGAATGAATGTCATGAAAATCTCCTCGGAACCTTGTCAAGGCTTGGCCACACCACGCAGGCCAGCACGCTCGGCCATGCCCTTCAGATGCCCTTGTTGCTGCACCTGCTGTGCGAAAGACTGCAAAAACGCACGCCCCGCTTCGCGCCCTTTGGGCACTGCGATCGCCAGGTTTTCCAGTCCCCAGCGGTCGTCCAGCACCTTGTAGCCCGGCAACTTTTCGGCCATCTCGAAGAGGATGCCCTTGTTGGTGGCAAACGCGTCGATCTGACCCGCTTTGAACAGCTGCTGCGCCGCATCCAGCGATGCGGCCGTCACCAGGCGAGCCTGCTGCAATTTGCCTCCCAGTGCCCCCTGCGACGAGCTGCCCTGGCTCACGCCAATGCGCACACCGGCGCGGTCTGCATCGGCAAACGATGCCGTGCTCGCGCCCGGCGGCACCAACAGGCCCAGCTCCAGTTGAATCAGCGGCGCCGTGAAGTCCACATCGCGCGAGCGTGCTGCCGTGGCGTTGGTGAAAGTCATGTCCACCTGTCCGGCCTTGAGGGCTTCGATGATCTCGGCCACGCGGGCAAACTCCACCACCTCGACCGGCACACGCAGCTGCTGCGCCATCAGGCGGCCCAGCTCCAGCGCCACACCGGCTGACTCGCCCGTTTTCGGGTTCTTCACCCATGAGGTCGGGCTGCCGGGGTACACGCCCACACGCAAGCGCCCCGAAGGCGCCAGCGTCTGCCGCGCCGCTGCCGAGGCTTCAAGCTGCAGCGGCTGCGCAGGCGGTGTTGAAGGCAGCCAGGCGCAGGCCGACACCAGCAAAACGCTGGCGAGCGCGGCAATGCGGAACAGGCGGGTCATGGCCGTCAGGCGCTTCAGTCGATGTACTTCAGACCGGCAGCGGCCAGCGGCTCGCGCATCTTGTACATGTCCAGGCCCAGCACGCCGCTGGCCAGCTTGTCGCGTTTTTCGCCTTCGTTGGCTTCCCGTGCCAAGGCAGTGGCCAGCGTCTTGGAGGCCAGGGCCTTGGGCACGCACACCACGCCGTCGTCGTCGGCCACGATCACGTCGCCGGGCGTCACATAGGCACCGGCGCAGACGATGGGGATGTTGACCGAGCCGGGTGTGGCCTTGATGGTGCCCTTGGACGAGACATAGCGGCTCCACACCGGGAACTTCATCTCGCGCAGGAAACGGGTGTCGCGCACACCGGCTTCGATGATCAGACCACGCGCACCGCGCGACATGAAGCTGGTGGCCAGCAGGTCACCAAAGTAGCCGTCGCTGCACTCGGCCGTCACGGTGGCCACCACGATGTCGCCGGGCTGCACTTGTTCAGCGGCCACGTGCATCATCCAGTTGTCGCCGGGCTGCAGCAGCACAGTCACAGCGGTGCCAGACACATTCACATCTTGCTGAATGGGGCGCATATAGGGCTTCATCAAGCCCACGCGGCCCATGGCCTCGTGCACGGTGGCGCTGCCCAGTGCAGCCAGTGCATCGGTGGTTGCGCGGTCAGCGCGGGTGATGTTGCGGTAAACCACACCGAGTTCGTACATGTTCTTCTCCTGATTCGATTTCGTTGCTTGCAGGGCAAGCGCCTGTAGGGGGGCTGGTTCAGAGGCCCTTGGCCTTGAGCGCCGCATCCATGCGCGAGAACACACGGCGGGCGTTGCCTTCGAACACCTTGTAGCGCTGCTCGTCTGTCAGGTTGGGCGTGGCCAGCACATAGCGCTTGGTGTCGTCGTAGTAGTGGCCGGTCTCGGGGTCGATGCCGCGCACCGCGCCGATCATCTCGGACGCGAACAGGATGTTGTCCACCGGGATCACTTTGGTGAGCAGGTCGATGCCGGGCTGGTGGTACACGCAGGTGTCAAAGAACACGTTGTTCAGCAGATGGTCTTTGAGCAGGGGCTTTTTCAGCTCCTGCGCCAGACCGCGGTAACGGCCCCAGTGGTAGGGCGCGGCGCCGCCGCCGTGCGGCACGATGAACTTGAGCTTGGGGAAGTCCTTGAACAGGTCACCCTGGATCAGCTGCATGATGGCCGTGGTGTCGGCATTGATGTAGTGCGCACCGGTGGTGTGGAAGCAGGCATTGCAGCTGGTGGACACGTGGACCATCGCGGGGATGTCGTGCTCGACCATCTTTTCGTAGATGGGGTACCAGTGCTTGTCGGTCAGCGGCGGGCTGGTCCAGTGGCCGCCAGAAGGATCGGGGTTGAGGTTGATGCCGACCATGCCGTATTCCTTGACGCATTTGTCGATCTCGGCCACGCAGGTTTTGGGGTCCACGCCGGGCGACTGGGGCAACATGGCCGCGCCAATGAAGTTGTCGGGGAACAACTGGGCCACGCGGTAGCACAGCTCGTTGCAAATCGCCGCCCAGGTGGAGGACACATTGAAATCACCAATATGGTGGGCCATGAAGCTGGCGCGCGGGCTGAACACGGTCAGGTCACTGCCACGCTCTTTCATCTTGGCCAGCTGGTTGGTCTCGATGGTCTCGCGCAGTTCGTCGTCGCTGATCTTCAGATCGGCCACTTTGGGCATCAGGGCCGGGTCCTGGATGCCGGCGATCTGCTTGTTGCGCCAGTCTTCGAGCGACTTGGGCGCCGTGGTGTAGTGACCGTGGATGTCAATGATCAGGGGCTTGGCCAGGCTCATGGTATTCCTTAGGGAAGAGGGTCTTGAGATGGACCCGATTGTGGGGCCGCCGCCCTCGCCTACCTAGCCTGCAGGGCATCTACCAGCTAGAACAAATTTGCATATCCAAAGCCTTGATATGACAAAATCCACCCATCGGAGAGCTGCAGATGGACCTCAAACAACTGGAATACTTTGTGCGTGTGGCCGAATTGGGCAGCTTCACGCGGGCGGCCCAGGTGCTGGGCGTGGCCCAGCCCGCGCTCAGCCGCCAGGTGCGCCTGCTCGAAGTGGAGTTGCGGCAAAACCTGCTGGCCCGCAACGGCCGTGGCGCCACACCCACCCAGGCGGGGCAATTGCTGCTGGAGCACGGGCGCGGCATCCTGCACCAGGTGCAGCGGGCCCACGAAGAACTGGCCCGTGCCCGCAGCGGCCTGTCAGGCCGTGTGGCCCTGGGCCTGCCTCCCAGCGTGGCGCGGGTGCTGACGGTACCGCTGACCCGCGCTTTTCGCCAGCGCCTGCCCGAAGCGCAACTGTCCATCAGCGAAGGCCTGTCCACGGCCATGCAGGAAAACCTGCACAACGGCCGACTGGACATCGCGGTGCTCTACAACCCCAGCCCCATGCAGGGCATTGAATACAAACCCCTGGTGCAAGAGCAGTTGCTGCTGGTGCAACCGCGTCCGGCCGGTCTGCAGGAAGACCCCCCACCGCCTCCCCTGCCTTTGCAAGCAGTGGCACAACTGCCCCTGGTCATCCCCAGCCGGCCCAATGCGATTCGCATGCACGTGGAGTCTGAAATGGCCGTGATCGGTTGTCGCCCCCACATCGCGCTCGAAATTGACGGTGTGAGTGCCATCCTTGATCTGGTGGCCGATGGTGCTGGTTGCGCCATCCTTTCGCGCAATGCGGTGATGCGCTCGGTCAACCCCTCGGCCTACAGCGTGCGCCCCATTGGCCAACCAGAACTGCGCATCGACCTGGCCACGGCCATCAGTTCGCTGCGTCCGACCACCTTGACCCAACAAGCCGCGCTGGAACTGCTGGAAAACACCGCCCGGGAGTGCATGAGCGGTTGACGCCCTGCATCGGGCATTCCATGATCAGCACCTGACGTACCTCTTGAGAGGCCAAAGGCCCACGGTACGCACAGTCAGGGAGGCTTCGATGAAATACTGGAATCTGGCATGGTGCCTGTGTCTGCTCGCCTGTGGCGGCAACAGCGAGCGGGCCTCAGCCCTTTCCAACGGGTGTGCCATCGCTGCCAGCAACCAATGGCTCAGCGGTCAGGTCAGCGCTGTGATCGACGGTGACACCCTTGTTCTGAACACGGGCAACAGCAGCGAACACATCCGATTGCAGGGCATCGACGCCCCCGAACTGACGCAGACCGAGGGTGCACAAGCCAAACAAGCCCTGAGCGCACTCGCCTTGCACCAGTCCGTGCGCCTGGCCTACAGCCAACGTGACCGCTATGGCCGCATTCTGGGCCAGGTTTTCAACAACAACTGCAATGACTTGAACAAGCTCATGCTGCAAGCTGGCATGGCCTGGTTCTACAAAGCCTACGCATGCGACCTGGAAAGCGAGCGTCGGCAGCAGTATGCAGCCGCAGAATCCCATGCGCGCACGCAAGGCCTGGGCTTGTGGGCGAAGCCTCAGCCCGTCGCCCCTTGGGTCTTTCGCAACGGCGAAGACCCCGCCGTACCCGTTTGTGCCGACTGAGTCGCTTCTCCCGATCAGACCGGCCAGTGCCGCAGCAACCACAGCAAGCCCGTGAGCGTGAAGAACGACAACACCGTGGAGACCAGCAAGGCCGCGGCACTGATGGCCCCGTGCCCAAAACGCTGGGCCAGGATGGTGTAGATGCCCATCATGGGCATGGCGCAAGTCAGCAAGGCGGCCGTGCGCAGGGCGGGGTCGGCGATCGGGATCAGCCACAACAAAACCACCAGCATCACCAGCGGATGCACCAGCAACTTGCCCAAGGCGATCTGCGCGATCGCGCCCTTGAGGCCTTCAGGCTTGAGGCCCACCAGCGAGCCGCCAATGACAAACAGCGACAGCGCACCGCTGGCCGCTGAAAACAGGTTGATGGTGCGCGACACCGGCTCGGGCATCTGCACACCAGACAGCGACACCGCAAAGCCGCTCACAATGCCCCAGATCATGGGGTTGCCCAGCAGGCCCTTGAAGGTTTGCACAAACGCTTGCCGCCACTGGCCCGGCGCGGCTTCGCTGCCCGCCACGGCCAGCAACAGGGGAATGATCAGCAGGTTTTCGACCACCATATTGAGGGCCAGCGACACACCGGCCACCGTGCTGCCCAGCGTCAGCAGGGCCACCGGGTAGCCCACAAAGCCACTGTTGGAGCAGGCCATGCCCATGGTCACCACACTGCTGAGCGACAGGGACTTGCCTTGTACACGCCGCGTCCACACCAGGCCACCGCCCACCACCGCCAGCGTGGCCACCGTGTAGGCGGCCAGGTATTGCCAGTTCAGAATCTCGCCCACGCTGCGCCGTGACAGCGCATTGAACAAAAGCGCGGGCAGGGCCAGCTGGATGGTGAACTTGCCAAACACCTGCATGTCGGCGCGTGTGAACAGGCCCCGCTGGGTGACCATGTAGCCCAGGGCAATGGCCAGGTAGATCGGGCCGGTGATGCCCAGAATGTCAATCGCAGCGTCCATGTCAAAGGTCAAGCACCAGACGCGGCGATTTGCTGCGCGAGATGCAGACCATGATGCAGTCGCCCTTTTCTTGCTCTTCGGGGGTGAGGTACATGTCCCAGTGGTCAGGCTCGCCTTCGACCACCTTGGTCAGGCAGGTGCCGCAAATGCCCTCGCTGCACGAAAAAGGCACGTCCACACCGGCGTCCTGCAGCACTTTAAGGATGCTTTGGTCCGGTTCCACTTTCAGTGTGATGTTGCGTTTGGCCAGATGGACTTCAAAGGTGTCGCTCATGCGTTGGCTCCAATTTCCTGTTTCGTTTGTTCTTGCGCCAGCAGGCGGTCAATGATGCGGCGCGACTGCACGCCACCCGCATCGATGTTCAGCATCAGGAGCTTGCGCTCGGGGTGACGCAGGATGTTGTCCTGCTGCAGTTGCAGCATCTCCATGTCTTCGCCAAAGATCTTGCCCTGGCCCTGGCGGATGCTGTCGGTCAGCGCGGCGTCGCCCGCCTTGAAGTTGCGGGCCATGCCCCAGTGGTACCAGTGCGAGGTCTCGGTCTCGGGGGTGATGAAGTCCACCACCACGCTGTAGGCTTTCTTGTCGGCCGGGGCATCAAAGCCGCCGTGCCCAGCCAGCGCCACGCCCACGTCGATCATGATGTGGCTGGGCGGGCTGAAGCGGCAAATCTGCCAGCGGTCCACCGGGGCCTGCGGGTCCAGGCCGTTGGCGCTCATGGCCATCTGCCAGAACGGCGGCGCCTGGATGCCATCCATGAAGCGCTGGGTGATGACCTTGTCGTCCTCGACCTTGGTCTCGCAAGGCGTCTCGTCGATTTCGGGCTGACCGATGCTGGTCGAGTGCACATAGGTCTCGTGCGTCAGGTCCATCAGGTTGTCGATCATCAGGCGGTAGTCGGCCTTGACATGGTAGAGCCCCCCGCCATAGGCCCAGGCCGGGTTGTCGAAGAACTCGAACACCGGCATCTGCGCCTCGTCGGCCTGGGCCTGATCACCGGGCCAGACCCAGACAAAACCGTAACGCTCGACCACGGCAAAGGCCTTCACCGCCGGGAAGCCGCGCACGCGCTGGCCAGGCATATGAACGGTCTTGCCGTCCACACCCATCTCCAGCCCGTGGTAGCCACAGCGCAGGCCGTTCTTGCAGGCCTTGCCCAGTGACATGGGCGCACCCCGGTGCGGGCAGAAATCTTCCACCGCCGCGACCTTGCCGTCCGGTCCTTTGAAAATCGCCATCTTCTCGTTGCAGATGGTGCGGCCCAGCGGCTTGTCGCCCAGGGCTTCCAGTTCGGCCAGCGAGCAGGCCACGTACCAGGTGTTCTTGATGAACATGATCGGTCTCCTAAAGGATCAATGGCGGGACACGCCCAGCAGGCGGTCCAGCAGTTCGGGGTCTTGCCGCAGCGTGTCGGCATCGCTGGCGTGCACCACGGTGCCGTGGTCGAGCACCACCGCTTGGTGGCTGATGGCCAAAATCGCCTGCGGGTGCTGCTCGACGATGATGGCCGACAGGCCTTCCTCGCGGGTGATGCGGGCGATCGCGCGCAGCAGCTCCTCCACGATGATGGGCGCCAGGCCTTCGAGCGGCTCGTCCAGCAAGAGCAGTTTGGGGTTGAGCACCAGCGCTCGGGCCACCGCCAGCATCTGCTGCTCGCCGCCCGACAGCTGCGTGCCCAGATTGCGCTTGCGTTCGGCCAGGCGCGGGAACAGCTCGTAGGCGCGCTGTGGGGTCCATGCGCCAGGACGGGCCACCGCCGTGAGGTTCTCGTGCACCGTGAGCGATTTGAAAATATTGCGCTCCTGCGGCACCCAGCCAATACCGGCCGCCGCACGTGCGTGCGAGGGCAACTGGTGCAGCGCCACACCACCCAGCGTGATGCGCCCGCCGTGCTGGCGCGTGGCACCGGCCAGGGTGTCCATGAAAGTGGTCTTGCCCACGCCATTGCGCCCCAGCAGCGCCAGCGTCTGGCCTTCGCCCAACGACAGGCTCACATCGTGGAGCACCACGGCATCGCCGTAGCCCGCGCTCAGTTGTTCGACTTGCAGCAGTTCTTTCATACCCTCAGCTCCTCGCCGTGCCCCAGGTAAACCGCCTTGACCTGCGGGTGATTGGCAATCACCTCCGGCGTGCCTTCGGTCAGCACGGCGCCGTTGACCAAGACGGTGATGCGGTCGGCAAATTCAAACACCAGGTCCATGTCGTGCTCGATCAGCAGCACCGACACATCGGCCGGCAGCGCGGCGACGGTTTGCAGCAGTTCTTCTCGTTCACCCGCCGGCACACCGGCCACGGGTTCATCGAGCAGCAGCACCTTGGGCTCGCAAGCCAGCGCGATCGCCATCTCCAGCAGGCGGCGCTTGCCATAAGGCAGCGCGGCGGTGTTCTGGTGCATCACTTCGGCCAGCCGAAACAGGGCCAGCAACTCCTCGCAACGCGCCACCACGGCAGCGTCCTGCCCCAGGCGCTGCCACCAGCGCGCGCCCAAACCACGCCGCTGCGACACCACCATGGCCAGCGTCTGCAGCGGGGTCATGCTGGCAAACAACTGGTTGATCTGGAAGGTCCGCACCAGGCCACGCGCCACGCGCTGGTGGCTGGGCAGCTGGCTGATGTCTTCACCCAGCAGCGCGATGCGGCCCTCGGTGGGCGGCAATACACCGGTCAGCAGGTTGATCAGCGTGGTCTTGCCCGCGCCGTTGGGGCCGATGAGCGCATGGCGTGCGCCCAGCTGGAGCGAGAGGTCCACATGGTCGGTGGCGGTGATGCCCCCGAAGCGTTTGACCAGGCCTTGGGCCTGCAAAACGACCTGGCTCATGCTGCACCTCCTTTGCGGCGCAGCCAACGCGAAGGCGAAAGCCGCTCACGCCCCACCAGCATCAGCACCACCAGGAACAGGCCCATCCAGAAGGTCCAGTACTGCGGTGTGATGCCCGAGATGATGTCGTGCAACAGCTTGAACACCACCGCGCCCAGCACACCACCATAGAGCCAGCCCACGCCGCCAATGACCAGCATCAGCACCGCGTCGGCCGAACGCTCCAGCGCGAACACGTCGAGCGAGGCAAAGCCCGTGGTTTGCGCCAGCAGCGCCCCGGCCGCCCCGGCCACACCCGCCGCCAGGGTGTACACCACCGCCAGCCGCGACGGCACCGAAATGCCAATGGCGGCGGCGCGCAGCGGGTTGTCGCGCACCGCCATGAGCGTTGCCCCCCAGGGCGAAGACACCCAGCGGCGCGCCACGGTGAACAGCAGCAGCAACACGGTGAGCGAGTACCAGGCGGCCGTCTGGCCATAGAGGTCGAACTCAAAGCGGCCCAAGAGCGGCCCCATCATCACGCCTTGCAGGCCATCCGAGCCACCCGTGAGCCAGTCGAGCTTGTTGGCCAGCTCGAGCAAGAGCAATGCCACGCCGAGTGTGACCATCAAACGCGTGAGGTCCGAGCCACGCAGGATGGTCACCGAGCAGACCGCGCCCAGCGCCGTGGCCGAAACCACCCCCACCACCAGGCCCAGCAGCGGATCGGGGTGGATGAACTTGGCAAACAGCGCTGCGCAATAAGCACCAAAGCCCAGAAAGGCCGCATGCCCCAGCGTGACGATGCCGGTGTAGCCCAGCACCAGATCGAGCGAGAGCGCAAACAGCGCAACGATGGCGATCTCGTTGACGATCAGGGCATGGCCCGGCAACAGCGCAGGCAGCGCGAACACCGCCACCCACAGCAGCGGCTCGAACCAGCGCCAGCGGGCCTGCGACAAGAGTTGCGAACGTGCATCCACGGGATGTGCCATCACTTGCCCCCTTTGCGTACAAACAGGCCTTGCGGCCGCCAGATCAGGATGGCGATCATCAGCGCATACACAATGAAAGCGCCCAGCTTGGGCACGTAATATTTGCCCGCCACATCGGCCACGCCCAAGAGCAGTGCGGCCAGCAGAGGCCCGGTGATCGACGAGGTGCCGCCCACGGCCACCACGATCAGAAAGTACACCATGAACTTGAGTGGAAAGGTCGGGTCCAGACCCAGCACCTCGGCGCCCAGCGCGCCGCCCAGACCGGCCAGGCCCGAACCCACCGCAAAGGTCAGCGCAAACACCTGGTTGACCGGGATGCCCAGGCCCGCCGCCACGCGGCTGTCGTCCACGCTGGCGCGCAAACGGCTGCCAAAGCGGGTGCGTGTGAGCACGTATTGCAAAGCCACCGTCAGCACCGCACACACGGCGATGATGAACAGGCGGTAGTGGCCCATCCCTAAAACCAAGTTCTCGCCATCACCCAGCTCGGTGCGCCCGCGCAGCCACTCGGGCAGCTGCATGATCTGCTGCTGAGAACCCATGAAGTAGTCCACTGCCGCCACGGCCATGAAGGCCAGGCCAATCGAGAACAGCACCTGGTCCAGGTGGGGTTTGCGGTACATGGGCCGGTAGACCGCGCTCTCCAGCAACGCGCCGAGCACGCCCGCGCCGACAAAGGCCAGCGGCAGGCACACAAGAAATGGCACATCGAAGCGCTGCATCAGCACCACCGTGATGTACCCCCCCACCATGGCAAAGGCGCCGTGCGCGAGGTTGATGAAATTCATCAGGCCCATGGTCACCGACAGGCCCACCGCCAAAATGAAAAGCAGCATGCCGTAGGCGATGCCGTCAAAAAGCAAGGTCAACATGCCAAACCTTTATGGGAAAACAACCACCCGCGCATGGCCTGCAGCACCGGCTCGGGCTGCTCTTGCATGACCATGTGCCCCCCACCGGACACGGCCACGATGGCCGGGCGTGCGGGAATGCAGTCCGCGATGGCCTGGTGCTGCGCGGGCGGCGACCAGGCGTCCAGCTCGCCGCACAGCACCAGCGTGGGCACCTGCACGGCTTGCAGCACCGGGGTGGCATCGGGCCGCTGGATCAGCGCACGCAGCTGCCGCTGAAAAGTGTCCGCGCTCTTGCGCTCGAACATGGCCAGGATGTCCTCGATCAAGGCCGCATCCGAGAGGCGCTGCGGCGCCACCATGCCCTTGACCCATTCGGCGGCCATGGCGCGCACGCCTTGCTCACGCGCGATCGCGAGCAGGGCCATGCGCTTGCGCACCTCTTCCTCGCCTGCCTCACCAACGGGTTTGGGCAGGTGGCCGGTATCAAAAAGGCCCAGGTGCGTGACGCGCTCGGGCGCCAGGCGCATGACTTCGAGCGCCACGCGCCCACCCATCGAGTGGCCCGCCAGCGCAAAGCGCGCAGGCGCCTGCGCCAGCAGCTGCGTGGCCATCTGCACCAGGCTGTCGGCCTGGCCGTGGTCAATCACGCGGCAGTCAAAGTCTGGCAGGCCCGATGGCACCACCCCCCAGGAGGTGGCGTCGCACATCAGGCCCGGCACCAGGAGGAGCACAGGCTTGTCACGCATCTGCTGCCCTTATTTGCTCTTGCCCGGGTCTTTCACGTCCTTGAGGGTCGCGAATTCCTGGTTGTAGAGCTGGCCGTTCACCTTCTCCACTTTGCGGATGTAGATGTTGTGGACCACATCGCGGGTCTGCGCGTCGATGAACATGGGGCCACGCGGGCTCTCGAAGATCTGGCCCTTCATCGCATCCAGCAGGGCCTGGCCGCCCGCGCCCTTGGTGGCCTTGGCGGCTTCATAGATCACGCGCATGCCGTCGTAGCCACCCACGGCCATGAAGTTCGGACGCAGGCCGTTGTTGGCCTTGCCAAAGGCTTCGACAAACTTCTTGTTGAGCGGCGAATTGTGCGAAGCCGAATAGTGGTGCGAGGTCACCACGCCATTGGCCACGTCGCCCATGCCATTCAAGATGTCGTCGTCAGTGATGTCGCCGGTACCGATCAGGCGGATGCCGGCCTTGTCCAGACCGCGTTCGGCAAACTGCTTCATGAGCGGCGCGCCAATGCCCGAGGGCACGAACACATACACCGCATCGGGTTTCAGGTCACGCACTTTCTGCAGGAAAGGTGCAAAGTCGGGGTTGCGCATGGGCACGCGCAGGGTATCGAGCACCTGGCCGCCGTTGAAGATCAGGCGGTCCTTGAAATACTTTTCAGCGTCGATGCCGGGGCCGTAATCGGACACCAGGGTGACGACTTTCTTGATGCCGTTATTGGGCGCCCAGTCGGCAATGGCCACAGCCGCTTGTGGCAGCGTGAAGCTGGTGCGCACGATGAAGGGCGAGGCTTCGGTGATGCTCGATGTGGCGGCGGCCATGACCACCAGCGGCGTCTTGGACTGGGTGGCAATGGGCGCGGTGGCCAGGGCCAGCGGCGTCAGGCCAAAACCGGCCAGCACGCTGACCTTGTCATTCACAACCATTTCCTGCGCGATGCGCTTGGTGACATCGGGTGCGCTGGTGTCGTCCTTGACGATCAGCTCGACCTTTTTGCCGGCCACGGTGTCGCCGTTTTGCGCCATGTACAGGCGTGCAGCGGCTTCGATCTGCTTGCCGGTGGAGGCAAATGGGCCAGTCATGGGCAGGATCAGACCGATCTTGAACTTGTCCTGCGCCATCGCGCTGCCAGCGCTCAGGGCCAGGGTGGCACAGGCCACAGCGGTCAGAAATTGGCGTTTTTGCATGGGAAGGTCTCCTGGTTGAAATGGGGTTGGAAATTCAGTTGGGACGGATCAGCTGCACGCCCGGCATGTCAAAGCCACCGGGCTCGCGCAGCGCCAGCTGCATGTTGTGGCGTGCGATGCGCGAATGCTCGCGCACCAGGGCCTCGGCACGTCCGGCCTCGCGCCGCTCGATCGCGTCCAGCACCTGGCGGTGCTGGTGCTGCGCCACCACCAGCATGTCGCGTGCGGGTGCGTTGTTGATGTGCACGCCCACAAAGCCCGAAGGCGATGCAAAAGGCAGGCTGCCCGCGCGCTCGATCTCGCGCGCGAGCACGCCGCTGCCCGGCATGTCGGCCAGCAGGCGGTGAAACTGCGCGTTCAGGCGCACATAGTCCGAAAACATCTCGTCGCTCAGCGAAGCGTCGAGCAAAACCTGGTCGATCTCGTCCAGACAGGCGCGCGCTTTGGCCAAGGTGCGCTCAGGCACCCCGCGTTCGGCTGCCAGCCTTGCGGCCAGGCCTTCCAGCGTGCCGCGCAATTCGATCGCATCGGCCACCTCCCGCTCCGAAAAAGTCCGCACCGCATAGCCCCCAGCGGGCAAAGCTTCAAGCAGACCCTCTTGCTCAAGCCGCATCAGTGCAGCACGGATGGGGGTGCGCGAAACGCCCAGCAACTCCACCAAGGCCAGCTCGGCAATGCGACTGCCTGCGGCCAGTTCGGCGGTCAGGATCAGCTCGCGCAGGCGCTGCTGGGCCTTGACGGCTTGCGAGCCACTCTCGGGCTCGGCGGCGCTGCGGTCTTTGTCAAGGCGAAGTTCGGGCGGCATGGTTGGGCAGGTGTCGGGTGCGGCGCATTGTATACAGACAAGCACGAATTTCAGCAGATATGCCCATCAATTAAGCACAAACCCCAATTTATGTATCCCAAGATGCAGGGTGCACAGACAGGACAATGTCAGCTTTGCCCAGGCCAGCCCCATGCCCTTGCACTATCTGGAATTCGACCACTGCGAAGACAGCGACGGACTGCACAGCTGGGACGCGGTGGCCAGTCCGGCGCCGCACCACAACCGCACTCTGCTGACCGAGGTGCGTGGTGTGCTGGCGCAGTTGCAAAACGCGTTGGGGCCTGCGGGCCCCTTGGACGAAGGCCACGCCTGGGACATGGACCTGCAGATGCACGACGAGCACCAGCGCCTGTGGACGCTGGAGGCCGCTGACGCCTGCCCTGCCCGCCTCACCTTGTCGCTGGGCCTGTCGGGTGGCACGGCCCTGGCCGATCTGCTGGCGGGCTTGGCGCAGGACTGAAGCTCAGGCCAGCCAGCGCCACAGCAAGCCCACCAAGGCACTGGCGGCAATCACATGGATGATGTTGCGCTTGTACCTGAAAAGGGCCAACGCCGCCCCCAGCGCGATCACAGCCGAAGGCCAGTCCAGGCGCCCGGCCATGCCTGCAGGCCACAGCACGTGGTAGCCAAAGAACAAGGCCAGGTTCAGGATCACGCCAACCACCGCCGCAGTGATGGCGGTCAAAGGTGCGGTGAACTGGATCTCGTTGTGGGTGGATTCGATCAGGGGTCCACCCGCCAGGATGAAGACGAACGAAGGCAAGAAGGTGAACCAGGTCACCAGGCATGCCGCCATGGCCCCGGCCAGGAACAGCGCGTCCGGCCCGAACAATTGCTTGACGTAACCGCCCACAAAGCCCACAAAGGCCACCACCATGATCAGCGGCCCTGGTGTTGTCTCGCCCAGCGCCAGGCCGTCGATCATCTGCTCAGGCGACAGCCAGCCGTAGTGGTGGACAGCCCCCTGGTAAACATAGGGCAGCACGGCATAGGCGCCGCCAAAGGTGAGCAAAGCCGCTTTGGTGAAGAACCAGCCCATCTGCATGAAGGTGTGTTCCCAGCCGTACACGGTTTGCAGCAAGCCCATGGGCACCAACCAAAGCACGGCACCCAGCAGCAACACGCGCAGCAAGCGCGGCACTGAAAAGCGCGCGTGCTCGGGCGTAGGCGTGTCGTCATCGATCAAGGCCGGACCCCAGCCTGCGGCGCGGGCGCTGTGCCCGCCCCCAGCCCTGAAACGCTCCGGGGCATAACGCCCGCCCAGCCAGCCGATCAAGGCCGCGCCGAGCACGATGGCTGGAAACGGCACCTCCAGCGCAAAGATGGCCACAAAGGATGCGCACGCGATGGCCCACAGCCAGGCGTTGCGCAGCGCGCGTGCACCGATGCGGTGCGCCGCATGCACCACGACGGCCGTGACCGCCGGTTTGATGCCATAAAACAGCCCGGCCACCACAGGCAGCTCGCCATAAGCCATGTAAAGCCAGGACAGCGCGATCAGGATGAACAGCGAAGGCAGAACGAACAACCCTCCGGCCGCCACCGCGCCCCAGCCACGGTGCATCAGCCAGCCCATGTAGGTGGCCAGTTGCTGGGCTTCAGGGCCAGGCAGCACCATGCAGTAGTTCAGAGCATGCAGAAAACGTTTTTCAGAAATCCAGCGGCGGCGCTCCACCAGTTCGGTGTGCATGATGGCGATCTGTCCGGCCGGGCCACCAAAACTGATGACGCCCAGCTTGAGCCAGAACCACAAGGCTTGCCCGAAGGACACGGGAGCCACAGGCGTGGACGTGGGCGGCTGGTTGGGCATGGCGATGGTTCGGGATGGGTGTCCAGTGGACTGCACAAACAACAACGGCTCCCAAAGGAGCCGTCGTCTGGAAAGGATCAGAAGATCACTTCTTCTTGTTCACTGCGGCCTTGAAGGCGGCGCCAGCGGTGAACTTGGGCACGGTAGCCGCTGCAATCTTCAGCTTCTCGCCGGTGCGGGGGTTCTTGCCGGTACGGGCAGCGCGCTTGGCAGCCTTGAAGGTGCCAAAACCAATCAGTTGCACGTCTTGCTTTTTGGCCACGGTCTTGACGATGGTGTCGATCACGGCGTTCAGAGCGCGGGTGGCACCTGCCTTGGACAGTTCGGTTTCCTTGGCAATTGCTTCAATCAGTTCAGCCTTGTTCATTCCGTTTCTCCTTTTTCATGAACGTGCCTATTGTTGCAGATTTAAGGCGAGATTTATGACACCAATCTAACGGATTCATAAGGGTTCTAGCGCAAGGCACGCATGCGCCGCCGCCTCGATGCTGGCCGCATCCACCCCGAAAAAGGCGCGCAAGGCGGCCCGTGTGTCACTGCGGCCAAAGCCATCGGTGCCCAAAGTGCTGAAATGTCGCCCATGCGGCAGCCAGGCACGCAGGCTTTCTGGTACGGCCCGCACATAGTCACTGGCCGCGATGACCGGGCCTTGCGTGCCGACCAACAGCTGGTGCAGATAAGGTGAGTCCTGTGCGGCGCCATCGCGCGCCAGTTCGCTCCAGCTGGTGATGCTGAGCACATCCACACCCATGCCTTGCGCTGCAAGGCGCTGCGCTGCCTTGATCACTTCGGTCAGGATGGCGCCCGAGCCCAGCAAGGTGACACGCTGACCGTTTGCAGGTCCGTAAGACGCGAACTTGTAGCCGCCGCGCAGCACACCTTGCGCTGCGCCCTCTGGCAAGTCAGGCTGGGCGTAGTTTTCGTTCATCAAGGTGATGTAGTAGAAAACATCGCGCTGCTCGACCAGCATCTCGCGCATGCCAGCATCCACGATCACGGCCAGTTCTCCCGCAAACGCCGGGTCGTAACTCTTGCAGTTGGGGATGGTGGCCGACACCAGGTGGCTGGAGCCGTCCTGGTGCTGCAAACCTTCGCCACCCAGCGTGGTACGCCCCGAGGTGGCGCCCAGCAAAAAGCCGCGGGCGCGCTGGTCGGCAGCGGCCCAGATGGCATCGCCCACGCGCTGGAAGCCGAACATCGAGTAGTAAATGTAGAAAGGCAGCATGGCCACGCCATGCACGCTGTAGCTGGTGGCTGCGGCCGTCCAGCTGGCGATGGCACCGGCCTCGCTGATGCCTTCTTCGAGGATCTGGCCATCCAGCGCCTCGCGGTAGCTGAGCACCGAGCCGATGTCTTCGGGCGCGTACTTCTGCCCCACGCAGCTGTAGATCCCCACCTGCTTGAACAGGTTGGCCATGCCGAAGGTGCGCGCCTCGTCGGCCACGATGGGCACGATGCGCGGACCCAGCACCGGGTCCTTGAGCAAATTGCCCAGGGCACGGACAAAGGCCATGGTCGTGCTCATTTCCTTGCCCCCGGCCTGCAGCGCGAACTGCGCATAACTTTGCACGGGGGGCACGGGCACCACCTCGCAGGCGGTTTCGCGCCGGGGCATGGCACCGCCCAGCTGCTGGCGGTGCTCGCGCAGGTAGCGCATTTCCGGGCTGTCTTCGGATGGTTTGTAGAAGGCCAGCCCTTTGGCCTGCTCGTCAGACAGCGGCAGGTTGAAGCGGTTGCGGTAGTCGATGAGGTCGTCGCCGTCGAGCTTTTTCTGGCTGTGCGTGGTCATCTTGCCCTGCCCGGCGCTGCCCATGCCATAACCCTTTTTGGTGTGTGCCAGGATCACGGTGGGCTGGCCGCTGTGCGCGGCAGCGGCGGCGTAGGCGGCATGGATCTTGACCAGATCGTGACCACCGCGCCTGAGGCGGTCGATCTGCTCGTCGGTCATGCCTTGCGCCAGCAGGGCCAGCTCGGGGTTCTGGCCGAAAAAGTTTTCGCGGTTGAAGCGCCCGTCATTGGCGGCAAAGGTCTGCATCTGGCCGTCCACCGTTTGCGCAAAGGCACGCAGCAGGGCGCCACCCGTGTCGCGTGCAAACAGGCCATCCCAATCGCTGCCCCAGACCAGCTTGACCACGTTCCAGCCCGCACCGGCAAACAGGCGTTCGAGCTCGTCGATGATGCGGCCGTTGCCCCGCACCGGGCCATCCAGGCGCTGCAGGTTGCAGTTGACCACCCAGACCAGGTTGTCGAGTTTTTCGCGGGCAGCCAGGGTGAGCGCACTCATGGATTCGGGCTCGTCCATCTCGCCGTCGCCAAACACGCCCCAGACTTTGCGCCCCTCGCAGTTGAGCACCTTGCGGTGGGTGAGGTAGTGCATGAAACGGGCGTGGTAGATCGAGCTGATCGGACCGATGCCCATCGAACCGGTGGGGAACTGCCAGAAGTCGGGCATCAGCCAGGGATGCGGGTAGCTCGACAGACCGCGTGCGCCATGCTCACCGGCCGTGATCTCGCGCCGGTAAAAAGCCAGGTCCTGCTCGCTCAGGCGCCCTTCCATGAAAGCGCGCGCGTACACGCCTGGCGCACTGTGCGGCTGAAAGAACACCAGATCCCCCCGGTGCCGCTGGTCGCGCGCATGAAAGAAGTGGTTGAAGCCCACCTCGAACAAATCGGCTGCGCTGGCGTAGCTGGCGATGTGACCGCCCAGCTCGCCATAGGCCGCATTGGCACGCACCACCATGGCCAGCGCGTTCCAGCGCATCAGCGAGCCCAGCCGCTCTTCGATCGCCAGATCGCCCGGAAAGGCGGGCTGGCGATCGGCCGGGATGGTGTTCATGTAAGGCGTCACGCGCTCGGGGGTCCAAGCCACTTGCGGTTCGCGTGCGCGCTGTGCGAGCTGGTCAAGGATAAAGCGGGCACGCTGCGGTCCTTCGGTGGCCAGCAAGGCCTCGAAGGCATCGCGCCACTCTGCGGTTTCGTCGGGATTGGTGTCGGGCAAGTCGTGCATGTTCATGGGCTCAGTGTAGAAACAAAGCTTCCGAACAGGCTGCTGATTTTTCTTGTCAAATCATTGAAATACAGCATAAAATGCTAACCTATGAATTTTGACGCTATCGACATCCGTATATTGAAAGAATTGCAGCAGGATGGATCCCTGCCCAATGTGGAGCTGGCACGCCGTGTTCACCTCTCCCCCTCGCCTTGCCTGGCGCGGGTCAAGGCACTTGAAACTGCCGGAGTGATCCAGCGTTATGTGGCGCTGGCCAACCCTCGGGCGCTGGGGCTGGACCTGAACGTGTTCATCAACATCAGCCTGAAAGAACAGTCCAAGCAGGCGCTGGCGGCGTTTGAGGAACGCATCGCCGAGCACGAGGAAGTGATGGAGTGCTACCTGATGACCGGCGACAGCGACTACCTGATCCGCGTGGCGGTGGCCGACATTGCGGCGCTGGAACGTTTCATTCTCGACCAGCTCACGCCGATTCCAGGCATCGAAAAAATCCGCACCAGCTTCACGCTCAAACAGGTGCGCTACAAGACGGCCCTGCCAGTGCCAGGCGCTGCACTGTAGGGCGACTCGGTGTTCACTCTACCGTGATCTTCTCGTCCTTGACGATCTTGGCCATGGCCGGGATTTCGGTCTTGAACCAGTGGGCAAATTCGGCTGGCGTCATGCGGTTCGCCTCTGCCCCCAGGGTGCTCAGGCGCTCCTTCACATCGGGCAAAGCAGTGATACGCATCACCTCGGCGTGCAGCTTGTCGACCACGGCCTTGGGCGTACCGGCGGGCGCCAGCAAGCCTTGCCAGCTGCCCGTCAGGAAGCCCGGCAGCGTTTCACCCACGGTGGGCACGTTGGGCAGATCGGGGTGGCGCTTGCTGCTGGACATGGCGATCAGCTTCATCTTGCCGCCCTTCACATGCGGGTAGGTGGCGACCATGCCATTGAAGGTCAGGTCCACCTGACCACCGATCAGGTCGGTGATGGCCTGCGCGCCACCCTTGTAGGGCACATAGCCCCAGTCGATGCCACTGCGCTTGGCAAACACCACGCCCGCCAGGTGCGTGGCACTGCCCATGCCCGAAGCCACGGCGTAGTTCACCTTGCCTTTTTGGGTCTTGGCATACGCGATCAGCTCGGCCGTGGTGTTGGCCGGCACGTTGTTGCTCACCACCAGCAGGTGCGGCGAGTAGCCCACCATCGCCACCGGGGCGAAGTCTTTCTCGACGTTGAAGGGCAGCTTGTAGAGCGAAGGCGCAATCGTCAGGTTGCCCACATCCATCAGCACCAGGGTGTAGCCGTCGGCCGCTGACTTGGCCACCGCATCGGCACCCAGATTGCCGCTGGAGCCGGGCTTGTTCTCGACCACCACCGGTTGGCCCCAGTTCTCGGTCATCTTTTGGCCCAGAATGCGCGCCAGCACATCGCTGGTGCCGCCGGCCGGGAAAGGCACCACGATCTTGATGGGCTTGGTGGGGTAGTTTTGCGCAGCGGCCGGCAATGCCAGCGCAAGCAGCAAAGCGATCAGCCCTGGGGTGAAAAACCGTTTGCGCATGTGTGTCTCCTGCACTGAATTCAGCGCACCATGCAGGGGCGCTTGTTGTCGAACTTCCAGCCCGGAATCAGGAACTGCATGGCCTGCGCATCGTCGCGCGAGCCCAGGCCGTGCTGCATGTACAACTGGTGGGCGGCTTCCACCTTGGCCATGTCCAGCTCGATGCCCAGGCCGGGTTTCTTGGGCACCTGCACCATGCCACCCACAATTTGCAGCGGCTCTTGGGTCAGGCCCTGGCCGTCCTGCCAGATCCAGTGCGTGTCGATGGCCGTGACCTTGCCCGGTGCGGCGGCCGCCACATGGGTGAACATGGCCAGCGACACATCGAAGTGGTTGTTGGAATGCGAGCCCCAGGTCAGGCCCCAGTCGCGGCAGGTCTGGGCTACGCGCACGCTGCCGGCCATGGTCCAGAAATGCGGGTCGGCCAGCGGGATGTCCACGCTTTGCAGGGAGAGTGCGTGCGTCATCTGGCGCCAGTCGGTGGCGACCATGTTGGTGGCCGTGGGCAGGCCGGTGGCACGGCGGAACTCGGCCATCACCTCGCGGCCACTGAAACCCTGCTCGGCACCACAAGGGTCTTCGGCATAAGCCACCACGCCATGCATGTCGCGCATCAGGCGGATCGCGTCTTTCAGCAGCCAGCCGCCATTGGGGTCCAGTGTGATGCGTGCCTGCGGGAAGCGCTCGTGCAAGGCACGGATCGCATCCACCTCCTCGTCGCCGCGCAGCACGCCGCCCTTGAGCTTGAAGTCATTGAAGCCATAGCGCTCATATGCCGCCTCGGCCAGGCGCACGATGCCCTCGGGCGTCATGGCCTCTTCGTGGCGCACACGGAACCAGGCGTTGTCGGCGCCGGGTTCGCTGTTGTAGGGCAGATCGGTCTTGTGGCGGTCGCCCACGTAGAACAGGTAACCCAGCATCTCGACCGCCTCGCGCTGCTGGCCCTCGCCCAGCAGGGCCGCCACCGGCACACCCAAAAACTGGCCCAGCAGGTCAAGCAATGCGGATTCCACCGCCGTGACCGCGTGCACCGTGGTGCGCAGGTCAAAGGTCTGCAGGCCACGGCCACCCGAGTCGCGGTCGGCAAAGGTTTGCTGCATTTTTTGCAGCACAGCCAGATGGTTGCCCAGAGGCTGGCCAACGACCAGTTCACGCGCGTCTTCGAGCGTTTTGCGGATGGCCTCGCCGCCAGGCACTTCACCGATGCCGGTGTGGCCCAGGCTGTCGGTCAGCAGCAGCAGGTTGCGGGTGAAGTAAGGGGCGTGCGCGCCACTCAGGTTGAGCAGCATGCTGTCGCGGCCCGCCACGGGGATCACGCGCATGCCAGTGACGACAGGGGTGGAATTTGTGCTCATGTCAGTGCTTCTTGTCAGTGCTCAGTCAATGCTGATGTGTTTGTCACGGATGATGCGTTCGTAACGCTTGCGGTCGTTGTCGATCAGGGCCTGCAACTGCGCGGGTGTGCTGCTGCGGGGTATGGCACCCTGCTGGATCAGCGCCTGGCGTGTGGACTCGTCGGCCAGCACGGCCTTCATGTCGGCGGCGATCTTGTCGACGAGGTCTTTGGGTGTGCCCGCAGGCGCCAGCAGGGCCAGCCACGAGCCGGACTCGTAACCGGGCAGACCACTCTCGGCCACAGTGGGCACCTCGGGCATGCTGTCCGAGCGCGCAGAGGTGGTCACGGCCAGCGCTTTCATCTTGCCGGCCTTGACGTGGCCAATCGATTCGAGCACCGAGGCGAACAGCAAGTCCACATGCCCAGCGATCAGGTCGGTCATGACCGCGCCGCCCCCCTTGTAGGGCACGTGCAGCAACTGGGTGTTGCTCATGGCGGCGAACACTTCGGCCGACAGGTGCGGCGCACCGCCGTTGCCGGAACTGCCAAAGCTGATCTTGCCCGGCTCTTTTTTGGCCAGGGCGATCAGTTCGCGCACGTGGCTGGCGGGCAGATTGGCACGGGCCAGCACAAAGAAAGGCAGTTCGGCGATGGTGGACACTGGCGCAAATGCCTTGTCCGGGTCATAGGGCAATTTCTTGTAGAGCACCGGGTTGATCGACTGCGTGCCCACATTGCCCACCAGCAAGGTGTAGCCATCGGGTTTGGCGCGGGCCACCGCATCGGCCCCCACCACACCGCCCGCGCCGCCGCGGTTGTCCACCACCACCGACTGCCCCCATCGGGTCGAGAGTTTTTGCGCCATCAGGCGCGCACCCAGGTCGGTGCCGCCACCGGGCACAAAGGGCACGATGATGGTGACCGGCTTGCTGGGCCAGGCTTGCGCTACAGCCAGCGTGCTGCTGGCGGCCAGCAACAGTGTGGCCAGAGCGCGGCGGGCGATGGTGTGCGTCATGGCCGCTCCGATCAGCAAGGACGGCCCTGGCGCTGCACCAGCCAGCCAGGCATGTCCTGCAGCGACACAGGACGCAGAAAACGGTCGAGCGCGGCGTCGCCCACCGAAGTGGTCATGGGCTCGGTGCTCGAAGGCCACGGTCCGCCATGCTGCTGCGCGGCCGTGACCGCCACACCGGTGGGCACACCGGCAAACAGCACGCGACCGGCAATCGCCATGGCGCCACGCACAAGTTGGCGTGTTTCAGGCGTGTCGTTGTCTGCACCCCAGAAGGTCACCGTCAGTGTGCCGCCCACGGTGTGCAGCACCTGCAGGGTCTGCTGCACCGAATCGGTCCAGACGATCAGGCTGGCGGGGCCAAACACTTCTTCCTGCAGCTGGTGGTTGGCCACGAAAGTCGCCGCATCGACTTCTGCCAGAAAAGGCTTGGGGCAGATGTCCGTCACCGGGTTGTTCAGCAGCGCCTTGGCACCCGCCGCCAACTGCTTGGCGGTGCCCACATCCAGGGCCTCACGCATGCCTTTGGTCAGCATCGCGTGTGGCTGGATGGCCTTGAGGGCCTCGGTCAGTGCGGCCACAAAGGCCTGGCTTTCGGGGCTGCGCTGCAGCACCAGCAGACCGGGGTTGGTGCAGAACTGGCCGCACCCCAGGGTAATCGACCCGGCCAGCGTCTGCACCAGCGCTTCGCCGCCCTTGGCCAGCGCGGCGGGCGTGGCGATGACGGGGTTGATGGAGCCAAGCTCACCATAGAACGGGATCGGACGTGGCCGCGCGCGCGCAGCGTCGCGCAGGGCCGCGCCGCCGCGGGTGGACCCGGTGAACGCGCCTGCCGCGATCAGCGGGTGCTGGATGAGGGCCACGCCGATCTGGCTGCCAGCACCCTGCACCATCTGGATCAGGCCTTCGGGCAAACCCAGGTTGGCGATCACCTGACGCGCTGCCGCGTACACACGGGCCGAGGTGTGCAGGTGGCCCGAGTGGGCCTTGACCACCACGCTGCAACCCGCAGCCAGCGCCGAAGCGGTGTCACCACCCAGCACCGAGAAGGCAAAGGGGAAATTGCTGGCCGAGAACATGGCCACGGGCCCCAGCGGCATGCGCACACGCATCATGGCCGGGTGACCTGCAGGCGGGGCACCCGCCACAGCGGGGTCATCGGTGAAAGCAAACACACCACCGCTTTGCGCGATGTGGGCAAAGCGGCGCAGTTGAAAGGCGGTGCGGTCCAGCTCGCCGTTCAGGCGCGGCAGGCCCAGACCCGTCTCGGCGTCTGCCAACTCAACCAGCTTTTCGCGGTCTTGCTCCAGCGCGGTGGCCAGGGCGTTCAGAAAACGGGCACGCTGGGCACCGTCGGTGGCTTGCCAGTGGTCAAAAGCGGCATCGGCTTTTTCGATGGCAGCATGAAGCTCGGCCGTGGTGTTGGCGGGCACGGCCTCGCCAAAGGCTTCACCGGTGCGGGCATTGAAAGATTGCAGAGTGGACATGTTGTACTTCGTTGAAAAAGAAAAAGGGGTCAGGCCTTCGCCTCGAAACTGGCACTCGTCCAGCGGCGGGCCTGCTCGCTGATGGACACGCCCAGGCCTGGGCGTGTGGGCACCAGCATGCGGCCGTTGGCGATCTCGATGCGTTCGTTGAACAAAGGCTCCAGCCATTCAAAGTGTTCCACCCAGGGCTCGGTCTTGTAGCTGGCGGCCAGGTGGATGTGCAGCTCCATCGCAAAGTGCGGGGCCAGCATGATGCCGGCGTGTTCGGCCAGTTGCGCGATCTTGAGGAAGGGCGTGATGCCGCCCACACGGGGGCCGTCGGGCATCAGGTAATCGGCAGCGCGGTGGCGGATCAGATCCCAGTGCTCGGCCACGCTGGTCAGCATCTCGCCGGTGGCGATGGGGGTGTCGAACTGGGCCGCGAGTGCGGCATGGCCTTCGTGGTCGTAGGCATCCAGCGGCTCTTCGATCCAGACCAGGTTCATTGGTTCGAGGCGGCGGCACATGCGCTGGGCTGTGGGGCGGTCCCATTGCTGGTTGGCGTCCACCATGATCGGGAAGGCATCGCCCAGGTGCTGGCGCACCGCGCTCACGCGCTCGATGTCCTTGTCGCAGTCGGGCTGGCCCACCTTGAGCTTGATGCCCCCAATGCCCTTGGCCACCGAGGCCGAGGCGTTGACCAGCAGCTGGTCCAGCGGGGTGTGCAAAAAGCCACCCGAGGTGTTGTAGCAGCGCACGCTGTCACGGTGCGTGCCCAGCAGCTTGGCCAGTGACAAGCCAGCACGTTTGGCTTTCAAATCCCACAAGGCCACGTCAAAGGCGCCAATGGCCTGCACCGACAAGCCGCTGCGGCCCACCGAGGCGCCCGCCCAGCACAACTTGTCCCAGAGCTTGGCAATGTCGCTCGGGTCTTCGCCAATCAACACGGGTGCCACTTCTTTGGCGTGCGCGAACTGGCCGGGACCACCTGCGCGCTTGGAATAGCTGAAGCCCACACCTTCGGCGCCGTCTTTCGTCTTGATCTCGACGAACAGGATAGCGATTTCGGTCATCGGTTTTTGACGGCCGGTCAGCACTTTGGCGTCGCTGATCGGGTTGGCCAGGGGCAGCGTGCAGCTCGATACACGCACCCAGGAAATCGCGTCACTCATTTTGTACATTCATTCATTCAGGTTTGATGCCCGCGGCCTTGATCACGCGGGTCCACTGGTCCAGTTCGGACTTGATGAAGGGCACATAGTGCTTGGGACCAGAAGGCGGCACCACAAAGCCGGTCGATGTCAGGCGGTTGCGGAAAGCATCGGTCTTCATGGCCTGGGCCATGCCGGCTTCGAGCTTGTCGACAATCGATTGCGGTGTGCCCTTGGCCACCGAAAGGCCGGACCACGAGGTGGCCTCGAAGCCCTTGTAGCCCGACTCGGCCACGGTGGGGGTGTCGGGGTACAGCGGGTTGCGTTCCTTGCTGGACACCGCAATCGCGCGCAGCTTGCCCGCCTTGATATGGGGCAAGGCCACGTCCTGGTTCAGAAACACCATGGGAATGGTGCCGGCCAGCAGGTCGTTCAGCATGGGTCCGCCGCCTTTGTAGGGAATGCCGGTCAGGAAGATGCCCGTGGTCTGCTTGAACAGCTCCATGGCCATGTGGCCCGAAGCCGCATGGGTGAACCCGTAGTCCAGCTTGCCCGGATTTTTCTTGGCGTAGTCCACGATGTCCTTGACCGTCTTGAACGGCTGCGAAGGATGGACCAGCAACACGTTGGGGCCGGAGTTCACCTGGGACAGGTGGATGAAATCGGTCATCGAGTTGTACTTGAGGTTGGGGTCCAGGCCATGGGCCACGGCGTTTTGGCCCACGCCAGTTTGGATCAGGGTGTAGCCGTCGGCGGGAAGTTTGAGCGCACGCTCCATGCCCACGATGCCACCGGCACCGGCAATGTTCTCGACCACGATGGGCTGCTTGAGCACCTTGCCCAGTTCTTCGGCCACCAGGCGGCCCATCACATCGCTGGTGCCACCGGGTGGGAAGGCCACGATCAGTTTGATGGGTTTGTTGGGGTAGTCGGTTTGCGCCATGGCGATGGAGCTGACACAGCCCAACACGCCCATGAGACCGACTGTGAACAGTTGTTTGATGAAGTTGCGTTTCATATTGACTCCTTACACGGCAGCGTGCGTTTCGACATACAAGGCATACAGCGAGTGGCTGCTGGTCATGTACAAGCGGTTGCGCTTGGGACCGCCAAACTCCAGGTTGGCGCAGCGCTCGGGCAGGCGGATGAAGCCAATCGGCTTGCCGTCTTTGTTGAACACTTTCACGCCGTCCATGTCTTCGGACTTGGCCACAGGCAAGTGCGCTTTCATATTGCCCGCCACAGGGGTGGCTTCTGCCTGGAAGGCGCCACTGAAACCCCAGCCACACCACAGGTTGCCATCGCGGTCCACACGGAAGCCATCAAAAGCACCTGGGCCATCGGCATCAATCAATTTGGTTTTGTTGGACACGGTGCCATCGGCGTTCACATCAAAGCTCCACACGCTGCGCCAGGGTGTGTTGCGCCACTCAACCACGTAGAGTTTTTTCTCGTCGGGCGAGAAAGCCAGGCCGTTGGGGTTGAGGATGTCGGTGATGACCGCTTTGAGCTCGCCGTTTTTGTCCAGGCGATAGACATTGGTCGTTTCTTGTTCGGGTTTCGCACGCGAACCTTCCCACTCGCCGTTGATGCCAAACAGCGGGTCGGTGAACCAGATGCTGTCGTCGCTCCTGACCACCACATCGTTGGGTGCGTTCAGGCGTTTGCCCTGGTAGCTGTCGGCCAGTACGGTGATCTTGCCGTTGATTTCGGTGCGCGTCACACGGCGCGTGATCGAGTGTTCACAGGTAATGAGGCGGCCCTGACGGTCACGTGTGTTGCCATTGGCATAGTTGGCGTTGGCACGGAAAACACTGGTTTTTTCAGTGACTTCATCGAACTTCATGATGCGGTTGTTCGGGATGTCGCTGAACAGCAAATGGCCAGGCGCACCTGCTGTTTTTCCTGGAAAGTAGGCAGGGCCTTCGGCCCAGCGGAAACCTGTGGCCACTTGCTCGATCGTGCTGCTGTAAATGCGGTATTTGGCAAAGCTGGGGTCCAGGATCAGCACCGCAGGGTCGGGGTAGCGCTGGTGTGGTTTGAAATCAAACGCCTGCGCGATGGCCGATGCAGTCAGGCTGCTCAAGCCAATGGCAGAGACGGATTTCAAAAGTTGTCGGCGTTGGTTTTGCATGCTTGTCTCCTTGTCCTGTGGACGGGTGTTGAGGTTTTCTCAGGTGTGGGTCTATCGCTCAGGTGATCGGTGCCGGGTTGAACAGCACCAGCGCGTTGTGCAGCTTCCACTGTTCAGCCCAGGTTCTCTTGCCGCTGGCCACTTCAAGCATTTGCCTGAACAGTGCCCAGCCGGCGTCTTCAATCGTCATCGCGCCGTCGGCGATCTGTCCGGCGTTGAAGTCCATCAGGTCATGCCAGCGGCGGGCCAGGTCGCTGCGCGTGGCAACTTTCACCACGGGGCAGGCCTGCAAACCGTACGGCGTACCGCGTCCGGTGGTGAACACATGCACATTCATGCCTGCAGCGAGTTGCAGCGTGCCGCAGATGAAGTCACTGGCGGGCGTGGCGGCAAACACCAGACCTTTTTGATCGGCCTTGAGCTTCTCGCCGGGCGAGAGCACGCTGGCAATGGCGCCGCTGCCGCTCTTGATGATCGAGCCCATGGCTTTTTCGGCGATGTTGGACAGGCCACCGGCCTTGTTGCCGGGCGTGGTGTTGGCGGTGCGGTCCACACGGCCACGGTCGAGGTACTGGTCGTACCAGCCCAGTTCGCGCACGATGTCTTCGGCGACTTGGGGCGAGGCGGCGCGGCTGGTGAGCTGCTCCACCGCGTCGCGCACCTCGGTGTTCTCGGAGAACATCACCGTGCCACCGGCGCGGGCAATCAGGTCGGCCATGTAACCCACGGCGGGGTTGGCCGTCACGCCCGAAAACGCGTCGCTGCCGCCGCACTGCACACCCACCACCAGCGCACTGGCGGGAACGGTCTGGCGCTGGCGGGCATTCAGGCGTTCGAGGTGCGGTTTGGCGTGCGCCAGCACGTCGTCGATCATGGACATGAAGCCCACATGCGCGTCGTCTTGCAGACACACCAGGTCAGGGCCTTGCTCTGCCTCACGGGCATCGTGGATCGGGAAGCTGCCGGGCGGCAACAAGCGCGCCGGTTGCAGCTTTTCGCAGCCCAGGCTCACCACCATCACCTCGCCACCGAAGTTGGGGTTCAGGCTGATGTTGCGCAGCGTGCGGATGGGAATTTCTGCGCCCGGCGCATCGATCGCCACGCCGCAGCCGTAGCTGTGTTCCAGCCCCACCACGCCATCCACATTCGGGTACAGCGGCAGCAGCTCGCGCTCGATACGCTCCACGGCCACTTTGAGCACGCCCGCCACACACTGCACCGTGGTGGTGATGGCCAGCAGGTTGCGCGTGCCCACCGAGCCGTCGGCATTCACATAGCCTTCAAAGGTGTAACCCTCCAGGGGCTCCCACGCGGGCGCGGGCTGGGTGGCCATGGGCAGGCCTTGCAGCTCGCGGGCGGGCGGGATGTCCAGAAGCCGTTCGTGCACCCAGCTGCCTGCGGCGATCGCTTCGCGGGCAAAGCCGACGGGCACGTTGTAGCGCAGCACGGCAGCGCCTGCAGCGATGTCGGTCAAAGCCACCTTGTGGCCTTGCGGCACTTTGTCGCGCAGGGTGATGCCTTGTGCAGGCCCTTCGGGCATGACGGTGCCTGCGGGCAGGCCACCGTCGTTGGCGATGATGGCCACGTTGTCATGCGGGTGCATGCGGATGGCGAGGGGTTGGGTGGTGCTCATGGTCAGAATCGAGGTTGCTTGCCGGTGAACGCCGGGTCGTACTTGCGCATCTGGCCCAGGTCGTCGCGGGCGCGGATGCCGCAATGCAGGTAGTTGTCGTGCAGGCGGGCCAGTGCTTCGCTGTCGATGCGCACGCCCAGGCCCGGGCCGCGCGGCACGCGCAGGCTGCCGTCTTCAAAGCTCAGGCGCCCCCCCTGCACGATCTCTTCGTCCTGCCAGGGGTAATGCGTGTCGCAGGCGTAGGACAGGTGCGGCACAGAAGCGGCCAGGTGCGCCATCGCGATCAGGCTGATGCCCAGATGTGAGTTGGAGTGCATGGACAGGCCCATGTCAAAGGTCTGGCACAGGCGCGAGAGCTGCTGTGTGGTGCGCAGGCCGCCCCAGTAGTGGTGGTCGCTGAGAACGATGCGCACGGGGCAGCCCATGCGCACGTTGTCGGCAAATTCCTTGTAGTCGGTCACGACCATGTTGGTGGCCAGGGGCACATCGCATTGCTTCGCCACTTCAGCCATGCCACTCAGACCCGGGGCCGGATCTTCGTAGTATTCAAGCACGCCGCGCAGCTGCTCCACCGCCTTCAGGCTGGTGGCCAACGTCCAGTTGGCGTTGGGGTCGATGCGCAGCGGCGTGCCCGGAAAAGCCCTGGCCAGGGCCAGCATCGCGGCCACTTCCTGCTCGGGCGGCAGCGCACCGGCCTTGAGCTTGATGCTCTTGAAGCCGTATTGATCGATCATGCGCCGCGCCTGAGCCACCATCTGCTCGGGCTGGATGCCCTCGCCAAAAGGGTCCGGACTGTAGGGCTTGTCGATGTGCTCGGCGTACTTGAAAAACAGGTAGGCGGAAAACGGCACTGCATCACGCGCAGCGCCGCCCAGCAAGTCCACCACCGGCGCATTGGCCAGCTGCCCTTGCAGATCCAGCATGGCCACTTCAAACGCACTGACCACCTTGGCCACGTTTTTGGAGACGTGCGTGCCGGGCGCCAGTGAAATCTGCTCGCCCAGAAACTCCGAGGTGTTGCCGGCCTTTTGGTTTTGGGGTTGCACCAGGGCCTGCACGCGTGTTTCCATCGCGTTCAGGTCCCAGGGTGACAGGCCCTGCAGGGCCGGTGCGGCCTTGGCCAGCACATCCAGCATGGACTGGTCGCCATAGGTCTCGTTGATGCCCACCAGCCCCGAGGCGGTCTCGATCTCGAGGATCGAGCGCAGCGCCCAGGGCTCGTGGATGCCCGCCGCGTTCAGCAGCGGCGGGTCCCGGAACGCGATGGGCGTGATGCGGATGTGGCGGATGGCGTGAGAAGTCATGCGTTTTATTTAAGCAAGTTGGGCAACCACAGCGAGAACGCAGGCACATACGTCACGGCCAGCAAGGTCATGCCCAGGGCGCCGTAGAAGGGGCCGATGGTGCGCATGACCTGCCCTACCGAGATTTCTCCGATGGCGCAACCGACGAACTGGACTGAACCGACGGGCGGTGTGTTCAGGCCCAGCGCGCAGTTGATCAGTATGACGATGCCGAACTGCAGCGGGTCCATGCCGAACTGCATGGCAATGGGCATGAAGATCGGGGTGCAGATCAGGATGGTGGCCGCCATGTCCAGGAAGGTGCCCAGGATGAAGAGCAGCACGTTGATCATCAAGAAGATGACCCAGGGCTCCTTGCTGACCATGGTCATCAGCTCGCCCGTTTTTTGCGGCACTTCGTACAGGGCCATGAAGTAGCCAAACGCGGCCGAGATGCCAATCAAGAGCAACACGACGCCGGTGGTCTTGCAGGCCTTGGCGCAGGCCTTGAGGAAGTTGTGCCAGGTAAGCGAGCGGTACACAAACACGGTGACCAGCAGCGCCCAGGCCACGGCAATGGACGCCGACTCGGTGGCCGTGAACGCGCCCGAGAGGATGCCACCCAGAATGATGACCACCACAAACAAGCCAGGCAGCGCGGCCAGAAAAGCCGTGAGTACCATGGCCCAACCCGGAAACTCGCCATGCGTGGGGTAGCCACGCTTCACAGCCACGTAATAGGCCGCAGCCAAATTGCACACTGTCAGGATGATGGCTGGCACCAGGCCCGCCAGAATCAGCCCCAGCACGCTCACAGAAACAATGCCCGCCGTGGCCAGGGTAAAGATGATGAGGTTGTGCGAGGTCGGCATGATCGCGCCCACCAGTGCCGCGTGCGTGGTCACGTTCACGGCATAGTCGGCGTCGTAGCCTTCCTTTTTCATCAGCGGGATCATCACCGAGCCCATGGCCGAGACATCGGCCAGCGGCGAGCCGGCCACCCCACCAAAGATGGTGCAACCGAGCACATTGCTCATGCCCAGACCGCCACGCACATGGCCGATCAGGCTGTTGGCAAACTTGACAATGCGGTCGGCAATGCCGCCGTAGAGCATCAGCTCGCCCGCAAAGACAAAGAAAGGAATGGCCAGGAACGAGAACACCTGCATGCCGCCCACCATCTTTTGAAAAACAACGGCGACAGGCAAACCGGCCGCCACGATGGTGGCCACCGAGGACAGGCCGATGGCAAAAGCCACCGGCACGCCCAACAATAAAAAGAGCGTGAAGCTCAGGGTCAGGATGGTCAGTTCCATGGCATCAGTTCCAGGCCGGCTCCACATCCACACCGCGCACAATGGCGACGATGTGCTCGATCGAAAACAGCACGATCAGCGCGCCCGCAATGATCACGGGCACGTAGTCGATGCCATCGGGCACGGGCAGCATGGGTTTTTTCTCGCTCCACTTGGCGTTGGCCCAAAGCCAGCCGCTTTGCACCATGAGCACGCCAAAAACGGCCACCAGCGCGTGGATCAACAGTTCCACGCGGCGCTGCCATTTTTCAGACAAGAGCATGACCAGCGACTCCAGGCCAATGTGCCCCGCGTCGCGCACGCCCACGGCCAGGCCAAAAGCCGTGACAAACAGCACCAGCAGCAAAGCCAGGTTTTCGGCCCAGGTCGGCGTGTCGTTGAACACATAGCGACCAATGACCTGCCACTGCACGCACAGGATCACGGCGATCAGACCCACCACCGCCAACATGAGGCTGAGCTTGGAGACTGCTGCACAAAATCTGGTGAACATGAAACACTCCAGCCCCGGTGTATGCCGGGGCATCGGTTCAGAAAATCACTTGGTGTCCTGGATCGCCTTGACCAGGCGCTTCATGTCGGGTGTGGTCATGAACTTGTCATACACCGGGCCCATCACGGCCTGGAAAGACTTTTTGTCCACTTCAACGATCTCGGCACCAGCGGCCTTGACGTTGGCCAAGGATTTGGCTTCCTGTTCGTCCCACTTCTTGCGCTCAAAAGCCACCGACTCTTTGGCCGCCTTGCGGACCATCTCCTGATCGGCCTTGGGCAGTTTGTCCCAGACCACTTTGGACATCACCAAAATCTCAGGTGCCATCGAGTGTTCGGTCCTGGAATAGACCTTCACGGCCTCAACGTGCTTGGCGGTGTCAAAGGAAGGGATGTTGTTTTCGGCCGCGTCGATCAGGCCGGTTTTCAGGCCGGTGTAAACCTCGCCATAGGGCATGGGCGTGGCGTTGGCACCCATGGCGCTGACCAGGGCCACCCACAAGTCCGACTGCTGCACGCGGATCTTCAGACCCTTGGCGTCGGCCACGGTCTTGATGGCTTTCTTGGCGTAGATGGAACGGGCACCGCTGTCGTAGAAGGCCAGACCGACAAAGCCAACCGACTCGCAGCTCTTGAGGATTTCTTCACCGGCGGGGCCATCGAGCGAATGGCGCATGTGCTCCACCGAACGGAACAGGAAAGGCATGGTCGGCACTTGCGTGAGCGGGCAGATGCCGTTCATCGGACCCACGTTCACACGGGTCAGGTCCAGTGCACCGATCTTGACCTGGTCGATGGTTTCTTTCTCGCTGCCCAGGGCGGCCTTGTTGAAGACCTTGATCTTGTACTTGCCGCCACTGGCTTTTTCCAGTTGCTCACTCATGTGCTTGACGGCCACCACGGTGGGGTAGTCATCGGCATTGTGGGTGTCGGCCGAGCGGAACTCGACGGCTTGCGCACCCAGCGCAAAGGTGGCCGCCAGGGCCAGCAGGGATGCTTTGAATTTCATGCTTGTCTCCTTGGTTTTGGAAGGGGGAACTGCGGAAAAAATCACTGCGGACCGAGGCCCTTGATCAGCGCGTCGAGTTGCGCCATCTCGTCAGGCTTGAGGTCGGTCAGTGGTGCGCGCACAGGGCCAGCGTCGTGGCCCACCAGCTTGGCGCCAGCCTTGACGATGCTGACGGCGTAGCCCTGGCCTTTGTTGCGCAGCTCCAGATAAGGCATGAAGAACTGCTTGAGCAGACGGTGCTGCGTGGCCATGTCGTCAGCGGCCACTGCGTGGTAGAACGCCATCGCGGTCTTGGGGATGAAGTTGAACACGGCCGACGAATACACGGGCGTGCCCAAGGCCTTGTAGGCGGCGGCATACACCTCGGCGGTGGGCAAGCCACCCAGATAAGCGAAGCGGTCGCCCATCTTCATGTAGATGGAGCTCATCAGCTCGATGTCACCCAGACCGTCCTTGAAACCGATCAGATTGGGGCAACGCTCGGCCAGGATCGCCAGCGACTCGGGCGTGAGTTTGCAGACATTGCGGTTGTAGACGATGACGCCGAATTTCACGCTCTTGCACACGGCTTCGACGTGGGCGATCAAGCCTTCCTGGCCGGCTTCGGTCAGGTAGTGCGGCAGCAGCAAGACGCCATGGGCGCCAGCGCGCTCGGCTTCTTGCGCGCACTGGATGGCAAAGCGCGTGGGACCGCCAGCACCGGCAATGATCGGCACCTTGCCACGGCAGGTGTCCACTGCGGTCTTGATGATTTCGGGGTATTCGTCAGCGGTCAACGAAAAGAACTCGCCTGTGCCGCCAGCGGCAAACAGGGCCGATGCGCCATAGGGGGCCAGCCACTCCAGACGCTCGATGTAGCCCTTCTTGTTGAAATCACCGTTGGCATCGAAGTCGGTCAGCGGGAACGACAGCAGGCCATGAGACATGATGGATTTGAGTTCTTGGGGCGTCATTTGGAAAAGTCCTAAAAGTGGATTGGGTGGTCAGAAAGAAAAAGGGTCAGGAGAAATTCAGAGCGGGCCGATCTTCACGAAGCCACCGCCCTGAAACTGCACGGCGGGGTCGGCCAGGTCGGGCTCGGGCGTGCGGGCATACACCGCGTCGCGGAACACATCCGAACTGTCTTGCGGGCAATAGCCAATGTGGCGTGCCAGGCGGTTGTCGTACCAGCTCACGCTGTTGTCAGACGTGCCGTAAATGACGCTGTGGCCCAGCACGGGCGTGGTCAGACAAGCGGTGATCAGGCGGTGCAGATCGTCGTAGCTCAACCAGGTGGCCAGCATGCGGCGGTCACGCGGCTCGGGAAACGACGAGCCGATGCGCACACAGGCGGTTTCGATGCCGTAGCGGTCAAAGTACAGGCGGGACAGGTCTTCGCCAAAGGCTTTGGACAGACCGTACAGGCCATCGGGCCGAGGCGGGGTTTGCGCGTCCACCACTTCGCTCTGGCGGTAAAAGCCCATCACATGGTTGGAGCTGGCAAACACGATGCGCTTGGCACCGTGGATGCGGGCGGCTTCGTAGAGGTTGTAGGCGCCAATGATGTTGGCCTGCAGGATCGGCGCCCAGGGCTGTTCGGTGGACACGCCACCAAAGTGCACGATGGCCTGGCAGCCAGCCACCAGTTGCTGAACAGCTGCAGCATCGGCCAAATCGGCCTGAACCACCTCTTCGCTGGCCTGCGCGGGGGCCATGGCGCCAATGTCACTCAGTCGCAGCACGCTGCAATTGGCCTTCAGACGCGAACGCATGGCCTGGCCTAGCCCACCGGCAGCGCCCGTCATGAGCAAGGTGTGGTGCGATTGGATCGTCATTTCTCTAAATCCGCTAGTTGTTAGTTGTCTGATGACTGGTAATTCTGTATGCTTGCATCCACCGTGTCAAGAACCCGGACGAGAAAAATGCGAAATCCTTCACCCCCCACCCTTCCCAGCCCTGGACGCGCACGCCGTGGCGGGCTGGTTCAGGAAGTTGTTGCACATCTGCAGCAGCAAATCCAGAGCGGCCAGATCCAGCCCGGCGACAAGCTGCCCACCGAGTCGGCCGTGATGGAAATCCTGGGCGTGAGCCGAACGGTGGTGCGAGAAGCCATCTCGCGTCTGCAGGCCTCGGGTCAGGTGGCAACACGGCACGGCATCGGCACCTTTGTGCTCGATGCCCCTGCCGCGCACAACTTCCGCATTGCCGAGCAGGACATGGCCACCGCAGACGATGTGATCGCCGTACTGGAGCTGCGCATCAGCCTGGAAACCGAGGCCGCAGGCCTGGCGGCGCAGCGCGCCACGCCTGAGCAATTGACCACCATGGCAAGCGCTTTGCAAAACTTCTCGACGGCCATCCACAGCCAGTCGGACGCGGTGCCCAGCGATTTCCAGTTCCACATGGAAATCGCCCAGGCCACCGGCAACCGGCACTTTGCCGACCTGATGAGCTACCTGGGCACGCACATCATCCCGCGCACCCGCATCAAGACCGCCGACCAGGCCCCCGAGGGTCGACAGGCCTATCTGGAACGCGTGCATGGCGAGCACGAGAGCATCTACAACGCCATCCGCAACCACGACACCGAAGCGGCACGGGCGGCCATGCGCACCCACCTGTCCAACAGCCGCGACCGCCTGCGCAAGGCGCGCGATGGCACGGTTTGAAGCGCTCAGGTTGTACGATGTCTAGTCAATTTCTGTAGACAGATCAAGCCCCGCGCGTCTCGACGTAGAGCGCATACAGCGAATGGCTGGCTGCCATGAACAGGCGGTTGCGCCCTGCCCCGCCAAAGCACAGATTGGCGCAGCGTTCGGGCAGGTGGATGTGGCCCATGGCCAGGCCCTGCGGGTTGAACACCCGCACCCCATCGAGTTCCTCAGGTTGTGCGTCCAGGGCGCCATTGCTGCCCCAGCCACACCAGATGTTGCCGTCCTCGTCCACCGCAATGCCGTCCAGCGCGCCAGCCCCCTGCGCATCGATCACCAGGCGCTTGCCCGACAACTTGCCCGAAGCATCCACGTCATACGCCCACACCTTGCGGTGCGGCTGGGCACGGCTTTCGACGATGTAGAGCACTTGCCCGCCCGGGGCAAAGGCCAGCCCGTTGGGGCCAGCCAGGTCGGTCAACACCTGTTGCAACTGGCCCGATGCCGGGTCAATGCGGTAGACCGCGTGCGGCAGTTCGGGCTCGGCCTTTTCGCCTTCCCAGTGGCCACCGATGCCAAAAGGCGGGTCGGTGAACCAGATGGCGCCATTGCTTTGGCAGACGATGTCGTTGGGTGAATTGAGTCGCTTGCCCTCAAACCGGTCGGCCAGCACGGTGATGCTGCCGTCGTATTCGGTGCGGGTGATGCGGCGCCCACCGTGCTCGCAAGCCAGCAAGCGGCCCTGCAGGTCGCGCGCCAGGCCATTGGCCATGTTGGACGGTTGCCGGAACACGCCCCAGGCCCCCGTGGCGTCGTCATACCGCAGGATGCGGTTGCCCGGAATGTCGCTGACCAGCAGGTAGCGCCCATCACCGAACCAGACCGGCCCCTCGGCCCAGCGCATGCCACTGCCCAGCATCTCCACGCTGCTGCTGAAGATGCGGTATTTGGCAAACGAAGGGTGCAGCACCTCGATGCGCGGGTCGGGGTAGCGCTGGCTGGGTTCAAACGCAAACGAAGTGCCGGGTGCGGCGGCTTGGGTCAGCAGGGTTGGTTCGCTCATGGGGCGGATGGTAACGCGCACACGCCTGCATGAGCGAGGATTGGACTTCTCACCAGCGCTTCAGCGCCGCTGCAACAGGGCAAACGCCAGCGCAGAGCACAGGGTGAACGCCAGCATCAACCAGCCCAGGTTGACGGTGCCCTGGTGGCTCACCAGGCCCACCACATAGCCGCCCGCTGCACCCATGAGCTGTTGCATCAGCCCTGCCACCGCTGCAGCCGAGCCGGCCAAGGCGGGCACCACACCCACGGTGCCAGCCAGTGCAGGCGGGTTCAAAAAACCATGCCCCAGGCCCAGCAGCAGCAAGGGCAGTGCAAACGCCAGCGGACTGTGCCAGCCTGCCATGCCCAAGGCCAGCAGCAGTGTCAGGCTGGACAAGGCTGCCACCAGGCCCAAGCCCATCATGCGGCGCTCGCCCCGGGTGTGCACCCAGTGGCTGGTGAGGTAGTTGCCCAGGATATAGGCCAGCGGAATGGCCATGATGTACCAGCCAATGCCCTCTGGCCCCACGCCATAGCTGCCCAGCACCAGCGGCGCACCGGCCAGAAAGACATAAAAGGTGGCGGTGGTGGTGGCCAGCATCACCACATACAGCCAGAACGCACGCTCGCGCGCCAGGCGCGCATAGGCTTGGCCCATGTCCACCAGCCAGTGCTTTTCTTTGTGCGTGCTTTGGTGCGATGTTGGCAGTCCGCGCCACGCCGCCACAAAGAGCACCACCGACAGCAGCGCCATCAACACGAAATTGGCTTGCCAGCCCACATGCACCTGCAGCTGGCCACCGATCAGCGTGGCGGTGGGGGGGCACAGGCCCAGTGTCATGCCGATGTAGGCCATCACACGCGTGCGCTCGCCGCCTTCAAAAAGGTGCTGCACCGAAGAGCGCCCCACCACCATGCCCGCAGCACTGCCCGCGCCTTGCAAGGCACGCGCCAGGATCAGCACGTCCAGGCTGGGGGCCAGCGCAGCCAGCACCGAGCCGACACCGGCCAGTGCCACACCAAACAGCAACACCGGGCGGCGGCCATGCCGGTCCGACAAGGGGCCATAGACCAGTTGCAGCGCGCCATAGGTGGCCAGATATGCGCTGAAGGTGAGTTGCACCATGGCCTGGCTGGCGCCAAACGTGGCGCCCCACGATGGCATGGAGGGCAGACAGACCGTCATGGCCAGCAGACCAAAACTGATCTGCGCCAGCAAGTTGGCAATCAACCACCCATGCGAGGCAGATGAGGAAGAAGGGTGCGACATGTTGGGCAGTTTAAGTGAGCCCTGCCCACGTTCATGGACAATCCAGGCATTCATCCATTTGCACCCCAGCCATGAGCCAACTTCCCCCCTGCCCTCAATGCCAGTCCGAATTCACCTACGAAGACGGCAACCTGCTGATCTGCCCCAGCTGCGGCCACGAATGGAATCCCAGCGAAACCCCTGCTCTTGAGGCCACCAAGGTCTGGAAAGATGCGCACGGCAATGTGCTGCAAGACGGTGACAGCGTGACCCTGGTCAAAGACCTGAAGATCAAAGGCTCGTCCTCGGTCGTCAAGGTGGGCACCAAGGTCAAGAACATCCGCCTGATCGATGGCGACCATGACATCGACTGCAAGATCGACGGTTTTGGCCCGATGCAGCTCAAAAGCGAGTTCGTCAAAAAGGCCTGAGCCGCCCCATCCGATGAGCGACGGCAACCAGACCTACATCCCGCCCAGCTTTGTGGCCCTGTACCTGCCCCCGGGCAAAGTCAAGCCCACGCTGCCCCTGCGCGATCTGGCAGCACGCCACGAGCTGTGCGAGGACATGGCGCAATTGCTGACCGAGCAAGCCGCCAACCAGCAGTTTCAATTGGGCATCACCGAAGACCTGGCTCTGGAGCGCTGCCTGCAAGGCCTGTTGGCCACGCCCGAGGTGGTCAGCGAGCCAGAAGCCCGCTGGGTGGTCTGCCGCCTGGCTGAACTGCTCCACTGGCCGTTGCCCGAATGGGCCGAGGCCCCTGCCCCATGAACTGCTCTTGGCTTTGGCTGCTGTGCTTCCTGCCCGTCCTGACTTGGGCAGAGGATGCTGGCAACGAACACTGGGCATTCAAGCTCACGCCCTCGGTTTACAGCAACCGCGACGCACCGCAAGCCACCGACATGAACTTGCGCGGCAATCTGGGGCCCCACGCGCTGTGGGTGGGCCAATACCGCCAGGCTGGCTTTGGCGAGCAAACGCGCACCGGCTATGAATACACGGCCAGCCCTGACTGGGGGCAGGTGGTCTGGTCAGCACAAGCGGCAGAGCGTGGTTTTGTGGGTGGCGCGGTCACGGCGCAAGTGGGCCGCGAGGTCTTTGGCATCGTCGGCTGGGGGCGCACCAATCTGCGCACTTACTACAACCTCAACTTCGACCCCAACGACGCCATCACCCTGGGCATGGGCGCTTGGTGGGGGCCACAGCATCAGCTGAGCCTGTTTCGCATCCAGGACGACCGATTGCACACCGGCCAACGCGTCACACACCTGCTCTGGCGCTACCACCCCGACACCCAGCACCGCCTCACACTGGATGTGGCCGACAAACGCGGGCGCAGCGACCCCGACAGCCCCTGGCTGCAAGGCGCCAGCATGAGCCTGACCTGGGACTGGCGGCAGTACTTTGTGCGCGCCGCAGTGGACCGCAAAGTCAACTTCAGTGACGACACACAGACGCGTCTGAGTCTGGGCTGGCGCTTTTGACAAGCCCTACGCAGTATTGCGTAGGTGATGTCCACAGCGTACGGCGCACCACGGCCTTCTAGACTCGCTGCTGTATTGCACACGCTGTCGACCCAGGAGATCCCCATGCATCCATCCCTCACCCGCCGCCAGGCCCTGAGCACATTGCTGGCCAGCGCCGGCAGCCTGCCGTTTCTGCCCGCCTTCGGCAACACCTGGCCGAGCAAGCCACTTCGTTTGGTGGTGCCGTTTGCCCCCGGTGGCAGCTCCGAGATCGTGGCCCGCGCTGTGGCGGGCGAGATGGCCAAAACCATCGGGCAAAACGTGTTCGTGGACAACAAGCCCGGCGGTGCGGGCAACATCGCCATGCAGGAAGTCGCGGCCAGCACCGACGAGCACACGCTCATCCTGGGGCACATCGGCACGCTCGCGGTCAACCCCTTCATTTTCCCCAAGTTGAACTACGACCCCATCAAGGACTTCACGCCCATCACGCTGGTCTCCAAAGTCCCCAGTCTGTATGTGGTGCCGCCCGAACTGCCGGTCAAGAACCTCAAGGAATTCGTGGCCTACGCCAAGGCCCACCCAGGCCAGCTCAATTACGGCTCGGCCGGTAATGGCAGTGCGGGGCATCTGGCCTTCGAGTACCTCAAGATGGCCACCGACACCTTTGTGCTGCATGTGCCCTACCGCGGCACCGGCCCCATGCTGACCGATCTGATGGCCGGTCGCCTGCAGGCCGCAGCGGTGGGCGCCCCGGCATTGCTGCAATTCATCAAGGCGGGCAAGCTGCGCTGCATCGCCACTGGCAGCAGCGCCCGCCTGCCGCAATTGCCCGACGTGCCCACCGTGGCCGAGCAGGGTTTCAAAGGCTTTGAGATGACGCAGTGGTACGGTCTGCTGGCGCCCAGCAAATGGCCCAAGGCCAACCTCGACAAGCTGGAGCAGGAGGCCATCAAGGCCGCGCGCGGCAAGGTGGTGGGCGAAAAGCTCAGCCAGGAAACCGCCATTGTGGTCGGCAACACCAGCGCCGAATTCTCCAGATTCATCCAGCAAGAACAGGCGCGCTGGAAACCCGTGATCGCGCGTGCACAGATCCGGCCTGAAGGCGCCTGAACAGCCTTTTCGAAAGCTTTGGACTTGCATTCGCACGCCTTTGTTGCGAATGCTCACCAACGCTTACCCTTGCTTACCGCATGCGGGGCATGGTGCTTCTAGAGTTGCCAACACAACTTCCGGAGCCAGTCCATGCACCTCAGCACCACACATCCATCCACAGCCAATAGACTTTTGCTGCTGGGCAGCGCCGTGGCCACCGCCACCCTGGTGGCCTGCGGTGGCGGTGGCGGCAACGCATCCACAGGCACCCTCCAGCTGGCCATGACGGATTCGCCCGGCTGTGGCTATGACCACGTCTATGTGACGGTCAACAAAATCCGGGTGCACCAGAGCGCCACGGCCGACGACGGTGCCAGCGGCTGGCAAGAAGTCATTGTCCCCATCCCCCAGAAAATCGACCTGCTCAGCCTGACCAACGGCGTTTTGCAGGAACTGGGCAGCTTGCCCATGCCCCCAGGCCGTTATGAACAGGTCCGGCTGGTGCTGTCCAATGCCACACTGGCCAACGCCCTGGTGCTCAGTGGCACCAGCAACGAAGTCGCGTTGACCACGCCCAGCGGCCAGCAAAGCGGTTACAAGTTGCAGGCCCACTTTGATGTGGCGGCCAACCAGGTGGCGGACATGGTGCTGGACTTCGATGCCTGCAAATCGATTGTGCGTGCAGGCAATTCGGGCCGTTTCAACCTCCAACCTGTGGTGGCGGTCACGCAACGCTTGACCACCCAGATCGAAGGGTATGTGGACCCGGCCATTGCCTCCAGCGTGGTGGTCTCCACCCGCGACCCCGACAACCAGCTGCGCGCCACCGTACCCGACAGCAGCACGGGCAAATTCGTGATCGCTTACCTGCCCGAGAACACCCGCTACACCGTGGTGGTTTCAGGAACGGGCCGGACCACCACCGCCATCACTGGGGTACCCGTGTCCACCGCCATCGGGTCAACACGACTCAACACCCCGGCATCACCAATTGCGCCACAGGTTTCCCCGACAGCACAGGTCATGGGCCTGGTGAGCGACACCAGCAATGCAGCGCTGACCGAAGCCAGTGTGAACGCCCAGCAAACCTTGAGCACGCTGCAAACGCTCGATGTGGCCTGGGGCAATGTGGATCCGGCTAACGCCAGTTACACCTTGACCTTGCCTTTGACCGCACCCCAAAAAGCGGGTTATGTGGCCCAGGATGGGCCGTTGAACTTCAGCGCCGACAGCGTGGCGCCCAACCGCTACCAAGTGTTTGGCAGTGCCACGGGCTACACAGCGCAAGCCACCGACCCGGCCGTGACCTTGGGCGCGGCAGACAGCACCGTCACCAAGAACCTGATGCTTGCGCCCTGATGTCCGATCAGGCCAGACCCAGCAAGCGCACCGCGTTGCCTTTCAAGATGCCGGGCATGACTTCGGGCTTGAAGCCTGCGACCTCAAAGTCCTTCATCCAGCGCTCGGGCGTGATGAGCGGGTAGTCGCTGCCAAAGAGCACGCGGTCCTTGAGCAGGGTGTTGGCGTACTGCACCAGTTGTTTGGGAAAGTACTTGGGGCTCCAGCCTGACAGGTCAATCCACACATTGGGCTTGTGGGTGGCCAGGCTCAGCGCCTCGTCCTGCCACGGAAAACTGGGATGCGCCATGACGATGTTCATGTCAGGCCAGTCAATGGCCACGTCCTCGAGCAGCATGGGGTTGCTGTTTTGCAGGCGCAGGCCGCCACCGCAGCGCATGCCACTGCCAATGCCGCTGTGGCCGGTGTGAAAGATGGCGGGAAGCTTGTATTCGTTGATGACTTCGTAGATCGGCCAGGCCATGCGGTCATAGGGCAAAAAGCCCTGCACCGTGGGGTGGAACTTGAAGCCCTTGATGCCTTCCTCCTTGATCAGGCGCTCGGCCTCGCGGGCACCCATCTTGCCCTTGTGCGGGTCGATGCTGGCAAAGGCCATCATCATGTCGCTGTTCTCGCGTGCGGCCTGTGCGATTTCCTCGTTGGGAATGCGGCGACGGCCCAGTTGCGCCTCGCTGTCCACCGTGAACATCACCAGACCGATCTTCTTTTCGCGGTAATAGGCCACCGTCTCGGCAATCGTGGGGCGACGATTGGAACCAAAGTATTTGTCGGCGGCGCGGTCGTACTCCTCGCCATAGTTGTCGAATGGATTCCAGCAGCTCACTTCGGCGTGGGTGTGGATGTCGATGGCGATCAGGTCTTGGTGGTTCATGGTCGGTGTCTCCTGACTGTGAAAGATACGTGCAAGCATTTTCTCGCCCAACCTAGGGAAAGCCCTAGGAGAAAACAGGCAGGTCCTGCTCACACAATATGGTTATTGATCATAACCTTTTTGATTTTCCGGTCAACCCCCAGCAAAGGACATCCCGATGAGCAACCCGATCCTCGAACGCGCAGCCAGCAATGGCGTCACCCTTGAAATGCGCGGCGCCGTCGCCGTGGTCACGCTGCGCCGCCCGGCCAAGCGCAACGCCTTGAGCGATGGTCTGATCGAAGCCCTGCGCGATGTGTTCCAGAACCTGCCTGCCGAAGCCGGTGCTGCCGTGATCGATGGTGAAGGCGAGCACTTCTGCGCAGGCCTGGACCTGTCTGAACTCAAGGAGCGTGATGCGGGCGAAGGCGTTCACCATTCGCGCAGCTGGCACGTGGCGCTGAACGCCATTGAGCAAGGCCGAGTACCGGTGATCGCCGCGCTGCATGGCGCCGTCGTCGGGGGTGGCCTGGAGCTGGCCTCTGCCTCGCACATCCGCGTGGCCGACGACACCACCTTTTACGCCTTGCCCGAGGGCACACGCGGCATCTTCGTGGGCGGCGGCGGCGCAGTGCGCGTGCCCAAACTGATCGGTGCCGCACGCATGACCGACATGATGCTGACGGGCCGTGTCTACAACGCCGTGGATGGCGAGCGCGTGGGTTTTGCCCAATACCTCGTGCCTGCGGGTACGGCTCTGGACAAAGCCATCGAACTGGCCACCCGCATCGCCACCAACGCGCCGCTGACCAACTTCGCCCTGATGCACGCGCTGCCGCGCATTGCCGAGCAGCCGGCCGACCACGGTTTCTTCACGGAAGCGCTGATGGCCTCGATTGCGCAATCTGCCCCCGAAGCCAAGGCCCGCGTGCGCGCCTTCCTCGAAGGCAAAGCCGCCAAAGTGCAAAAAACCAACTGAGCGCCGACCGGAGGAGACAAACCATGAGCACCCCGAAATTCCGCCCTCTCAAGTTTGGCGTCACCCGCGTCACGCTGCGCGATGGCGCGCCTGGCACCCACTACCTGCGCGCCGAACAAGATCTGCAGGCCTTCCCTGAGCGCCTGACCGACCGCCTGCAGCACTGGGCCAGCGCCAAGCCTGCGCACACCTTCATGGCCCGCCGCGCCAAACAGGCCGATGGCAGCCTGGGTGACTGGCAACACATCAGCTACGGCGAAGCCTGGACACGCGCGCGCAGCATCGCCCAGGGCCTGATCAACCGCGGCCTGAACGCCGAGCGACCTGTCGCCATCCTGAGCGAAAACAGCCTGGAGCACGCCCTGATGGCGCTGGGCTGCCTGATCGCGGGCGTGCCCTACACGCCTGTCTCGCCGCCGTATTCGCTGGTCAGCGTGGACTACGACAAACTCAAGCACGTGATGCGCACCGTCACACCGGGCCTGGTGTTCGCACAGGATGCGCGTTACGCCAAAGCCATTGCGGCCACCGTGGGTGAAGACATGGCCATCGTCATGGCCGAGGGCAGCGTGGATGGCCACGTCAGCAGCACGTTTGCCGAACTGGCCGCCACGCCAGTGACCGATGCGGTGGACAAAGCCATGGCCGCCACCGGCCCCGACACGGTGGTCAAGTTCCTGTTCACCAGCGGCTCGACCAAGCTGCCCAAGGCCGTCATCAACACCCACCGCATGTGGTGTGCCAACCAGCAGCAGATGGCCCAGTCCATGCCGGTGCTGGCCGAAAAAGAGCTGGTGCTGGTCGACTGGCTGCCCTGGAACCACACCTTCGGCGGCAACCACAACTTCGGCATGGTGGTCTTCCATGGCGGCACGCTCTACATCGACGACGGCAAACCCACACCCGCACTCATGCACGAGACCCTGCGCAACCTGCGCGAAGTGGCGCCTACGGTGTACTTCAATGTGCCCACCGGCTTTGAGGCGATTGCCAATGCCATGAAGACCGACGACGCATTGCGCAAAACCCTGCTCTCTCGTGTGCAGATGTTCTTCTATGCGGGCGCAGCCCTGGCCCAACCCATCTGGGACAGCCTGTACGAAAGCGAAGAGCGCGAAATCGGCGAACGCATCGTCATGGGCACCGGCCTGGGCATGACCGAGTCCGGCCCCTTTGGCATCTTCGTGACCAATCCGCATGTGCGCGCGGGCGACCTGGGCGTGCCCACGCCCGGCCTGGAGCTCAAGCTGGTCGACACCGACGGCAAGACCGAAGTGCGCTACCGTGGCCCCAACATCACCCCAGGCTACTGGCGCGCGCCCAAAGAGACGCAAGAGGCCTTTGACGAAGAAGGCTTCTTCAAGACCGGCGACGCGGTCAAATGGATCGACGAGACCGATGTGCACCTGGGCCTCAAATTCGACGGCCGCATCGCCGAAGACTTCAAGCTGGCCACCGGCACCTTCGTCAGCGTGGGCCCGCTGCGCGGCAAGATCATCGCCGCTGGCGCCCCCTACATCCAGGACGTGGTGCTGACGGGCCTGAACATGAAGGAAGTGGGCGCCATGGTCTTCCCCACGCCCAGGGTGCGTGAACTCGCCGGTCTGCCCGACAACGCCCCGCTGTCGGACGTGCTGGCCAGTGCGCCGGTGCTGGCGCAATTCCAGAAAGTGGTTGACGAGCTGGCGGCCGCCAGCACCGGCAGCGCCAACCGCATTGCGCGCCTGTGCCTGCTCTCGGAGCCGCCCACCATCGACAAGGGCGAGATCACCGACAAGGGCTCAATCAACCAGCGCTCGGTGCTGACCCACCGCGCCGACACCGTGGCGGCATTGCACGAAGACCGCCTGCACTACATCCTCAAACCGGGCAAGTGAAAGACAAGAACATGGCTTCCAAAGGATTTTTCAACGCATTTGCCGATGTGTGGATGCACGAAGGCGTGCGCACCCCCATGGTGGACTACTGCGGCGCGCTGGGCCACATCTCGCCCACCGATCTGGGCATCAAGGCCGCCCGCGAAGCCCTCCAGCGCGCGGGCATTGCCGGCAGCGAGATCGGCTCGGTCATCACCGGCAACATGGCGCCCGGCGACTTCGACCAGTTCTTCCTGCCGCGCCACATCGGCCTGTACGCCGGTGTGCCGCAAGAGGTGCCCGCCATCATGGCGCAGCGCATCTGCGGCACCGGTTTTGAACTCTTCCGCCAGGCCGGCGAGCAGATCGAAGCAGGTGTGTGCGACGCCGCCCTGGTGGTCGGCACTGAGAGCATGACGCGCAACCCGATTGCCGCCTTTGACCACCGCACCGGCTTCAAGCTCGGTGCCCCCGTGGGCTTCAAGGACTACATGTGGGAAGCCCTGAAGGACCCGGCGGCTGGCATCAACATGATCCAGACGGCCGAGAACCTGGCCAAAAAATACAACATCACCCGCGAAGAGGTGGACCAGTTTGCCAGTGACTCGTTCGCCAAGGCCGTGGCCGCGCAGCAAGCCGGGTTCCATGCGGGCGAGATCGTGCCCGTGGTCACCGAGAAGTTCGAGCTGGACGGCTACAAGCCGCGCGGCATCAAGCTGCAGGGCAAAGTGACCGAGGTCAGCACCGACACCCACCCGCGCATCTCGCCGGTGGAGGTTCTGGCCAAGCTCAAGCCTGTGTACGAGGGCGGTGTGCAGACCGGTGGCAACAGCTCGGCCCTGGTCGATGCGGCTGCGGCCTGTGTCGTCACCTCGGGGGCCTACGCCAAGGCCCACAACAAAAAACCGCTGGCCCGCGTGGTCGCCGCCGCTGCGGTGGGCGTGCCGCCCGAGATCATGGGCATTGGCCCGGCGCCAGCCATCCGACTGCTGCTGGAACGCAGTGGCCTGACGCTGGACCAGATCGGTCGCTTCGAGATCAACGAAGCCCAAGGCGCCCAAACGCTGGCCGTGGGTCGTGAGCTGGGCATGGACCTGGCCAAACTCAACGTCAACGGCGGTGCCATCGCCCTGGGCCACCCGCTGGCCTGCACCGGCGTGCGCCTGACCATCACCCTGGCGCGCGAGCTGCAACGCTCGGGCCTGCGCTATGGCATCTCCAGTGCCTGCGTGGGCGGTGGCCAGGGCATTGCGCTGCTGATCGAGAACCCCGAGGCCGCAAACTGACGTTTGCCCCGACATTCAGACCAAGGAAATCACATGAACATTCAAGGACAAGCAGCCCTCGTCACCGGCGGCGGCTCCGGCCTCGGCGAGGCCACGGCACGTGAACTGGCCCGTCTGGGCGCCAAGGTTGCGGTGCTCGACCTGAACATGGACAACGCCGAGCGTGTGGCCAAGGACATTGGCGGCATCGCCGTGTCGTGCAATGTGGCCGACGAAGCCAGCATGCAGGCCGCCATCGACACCGCCGCCGCCGCCCACGGCCCGGCCCGCATCCTGATGCAGATCGCCGGCATCGGCTCGGCCAAGCGCATCGTCGGCAAGGACGGCAACGCCGCCCCGCTGGCCGACTTTGCCCGCGTCATCAACGTCAACCTGATCGGCACCTACAACGCCGCGCGCCTGTTCGCCGCAGCCTGCGCCAAGCTCGAGCCCATGGCCGACAACGCGCGTGGCGTGATGGTCTTCACCGCCTCGGTCGCCGCCTTCGACGGCCAGGTCGGCCAGCAGGCCTACAGCGCCTCCAAGGCGGGCGTGGCAGGCATGACGCTGCCCATGGCCCGCGACCTGGCCCAGCACGGCATCCGTGTCTGCACCATCGCCCCCGGCCTGTTCGCCACCCCCTTGCTCAAGGAACTGCCCGAGCCGGTGCAGCAATCGCTGGCGGCCAGCATCCCCTTCCCCTCGCGCCTGGGCAAGCCCAGCGAGTTTGCCGAACTGGCCTGCCACATCGTGAGCAACGACCACCTGAATGGCGAAACCATCCGCCTGGACGGCGCGCTGCGCATGGCCCCCCGCTGACCTGAAAGAACAACCATGGCCAAGACCGTTGTTTACGAAGTGGAAGTGATGTTCGGTGACTGCGACCCCGCAGGCATCGTCTTCTTCCCCAATTTTTCCAAATGGATGGATGCCTCGTCCCTGAACTTTTTTGTGAAGTGCGGCGTGCCGCCCTGGCGCGAGCTGGTCAAGACGCGCGGCATCATCGGCACGCCGCTGCTGGAAATCAACACCAAGTTCATCCGCCCTGCCACCTACGGCGAGCGCATCCAGGTCCACACCAGCGTCGAAGAATGGCGCGACAAGGTGATCGTGCACAGGCACATCGTCAAGCGCGGCGACACCGTGCTGTGCGAAGGCACCGAAGTGCGCGCTTTCTGCATCAAGCACCCCGACGATCCGGACCGCATCAAGGCCATCCCGGTGCCCGAAGACATCAAGGCCCTGTGCAGCTGAACCCGTTTTTCTCGTGACCCCGTGATTTCAACCCAACCTCCAAAGGAGACAAGCATGAAACTCAAAAAAACCCTGCTGGCCCTGGCCATCACCGCCGTGTCCAGCACTGCTGCGCTGGCCGACATCAACATCGGCGTGAGCCTGTCGCTGACCGGTCCCGGTTCCGGCCTGGGCATCCCCATGCAAAAGCAGCTGCAGCTGTTTCCCAAGACCATCGGCGGTGAAAAAGTCAATCTGGTCATCCTGGACGACGCGACCGATCCGGGCAAAGGCGCGGCCAACGCCCGCCGCTTTGTCACCGAAGACAAAGTCGACCTGATCTTTGGCTCCTGCATCACTGCCGTGGCCGCTGCCATGACCGACATCGCCTCCGAAGCCGGCACGGTGCAGGTCGCAGGTTCTCCTGTGGGCGTACCCGAAGGCAAGGACAAGTGGCTGTTCCGCCTGCCCCAGTCCAACACCGTGATGGGCCACGCCGTGGTCGAGCACATGAAAAAGCACGGCGTCAAAACCGTGGGCTTCCTGGGCTATACCGATGCTTATGGCCAGCAATGGCTCGACGCCGTGACCCCCATGCTCAACCAGGCTGGCATCAAGCTGGTGGGCAGCGAGCGTTTTGCCCGCACCGACACCAGCGTGACGCCCCAGGCGCTCAAGCTGACCTCGGCCAACCCCGACGCCATCCTGGTGGTGGCCTCGGGCTCGGGCGCGGCCATGCCGCAACTGGGCCTGGTCGAGCGCGGCTACAAGGGCAAGGTCTACCAGACGCACGCTGCCGCCACTCCCGACCTGCCACGCGTGGGTGGCAAGTCGGTGGAAGGCACCTTCGTGGTGTCCGGTCCGGCCCTGCTGGGTGACCAGCTGCCCGACAGCCACCCTTCCAAGAAAGTCGCCCTGGACTTTGTGCAGAAGTTCGAAAGTGCACATGGTGCCAACACCCGCAACCAGTTCGCTGGCCACTCGTATGACTTCCAGGTCGCCATGGAAAAAGCCATTCCTCTGGCACTCAAGAAAGCCAAGCCGGGCACACCCCAGTTCCGTTCTGCCCTGCGTGACAGCCTGGAGACCATGGGCCGCACCGTGTTCGCTCACGGCGTGATGAACTGGACACCCGCTGACCACTGGGGCTACACGCTGGAAACCGGCGTGATGACCAAGCTGGTCGACGGCAAGTTCAAGGTCGAATAAGACCTCTTGCTTGGCGAAAGGCGCCCATCGGGGCCCTTTCGCCAACGCACAGAGGTGCAGGGCAGACGCCTGCACCCTTCCCGATCGTTTTCTTCCAAGGTTTTCCATGGACTTCTCCATCGCCAGCATCCTGCTGCTCGACGGCATGACCAACGGTGCGGTTTACGCCCTGCTCGGGCTGGCCACCGTGCTCGTGTTCACCGTCACACGGGTCATCTTCATTCCGCAAGGCGAATTCGTCGCTTACGGCGCCCTCACCCTGGCCATGCTGCAAACCGGCAAGACGCCCGGCACGGTCTGGTTGCTGCTGTGTCTGGCCCTGCTCGCGGCGGTCATGGAATTCATGGCCCGTTGGCGTCACCACGGCAATCCGGCGCGGGCCCTGCAATCGGGCCTGAAAATGCTGGCCTTGCCACTGGTCATTGCCCTGGTGTCGATCTGGGCAGCGCCCCAGCAATTTCCGCTGTGGGTGCAAGCCGCGCTGAGTGTGGCCATCGTGACCGCCTTTGGCCCCCTGGTGTACCGCGTGGCCTACCAGTCACTGGAGGCCGCCACGCCGCTGGTGCTGCTCATCGTCTCGGTCGGCGTGCATTTCGCCATGACCGGCCTGGGCCTGCTGTTTTTTGGCGCCGAAGGTTTTCGGAACCCCACCTTCTGGGACGAACGTTTTGCAATCGGTCCGGTGGCCCTGTCGGGCCAGACCACCATCATCTTCGTGGTCTCGCTGGCGCTGATCGTGCTGCTGTGGCTTTACTTTGAAAAATCGCTGCGCGGCAAGGCGCTGCGCGCCACCGCTGTCAACCGCACCGGCGCACGCCTGATGGGCATTTCCACCCACGCATCGGGCCAGCTGACCTTCATGATGGCGGCCCTGATCGGTGCGCTGTCGGGCCTGCTGATTGGCCCCACCACCACCGTGTTCTACGACTCCGGCTTTTTGATCGGACTCAAGGGCTTTGTGGCCGCCGTGATCGCGGGCCTGTCGAGCTACCCGGGCGCATTGCTGGGTGCGCTCTTTGTCGGCATCGTTGAAGCGTTTGGCGCCTTCTGGGCCAGCGCTTTCAAAGAGGTGATCGTGTTCACACTGGTGCTGCCCATTCTCCTCGTGCGCTCGCTGCGCAGCGGGCATTCAGACGAGGAACACTGACATGCTGAAGAAAAATCTCCCCCTCTTGCTGCTCGCGTTGGCCGTGCCCGTCGTGGCCCTGCTGCCACTGCCCGATTTCTGGATTGCCCAGCTCAACTACATCGGTCTGTACGCCCTCGTGTCCATGGGCCTGGTGCTGCTCACCGGCGTCGGCGGCCTCACCTCTTTCGGTCAAGCCGCTTTTGTGGGCGTGGGCGCCTACACCACCGCCTGGCTCACACTCAACACCGGCATGTCGCCCTGGCTCACGCTGTTTGTCGGTCTGGCCTTCACGGCCATCAGTGCCATCGTCGTCGGCCTGATCACGCTGCGCATGTCGGGCCACTACCTGCCACTGGCCACGATTGCCTGGGGCCTGTCGCTGTACTACCTCATGGGCAACCTCGATGCCCTGGGCAAATACGATGGTCTGCTGGGTCTCAAGAGCCTGTCGGCCTTTGGCGTGGACATCGGTCAGGGACGCCTGTTCTTTGTGCTGTGCTGGGCCTTGCTGATCGCGGGCGCGGTGGCGCTGATCAACCTGCTGGACTCGCGTCCGGGCCGTGCCATCCGCTCGCTCAAGGGCGGCACGCAGATGGCCGAGGCCATGGGCATCAGCACCTTCCGCTACAAGGTCACGGTCTTCCTGATCGCCGCCCTGTTCGCCTCGGTCGCGGGCTGGCTGCTGGCGCACTTCCAGCGCACCGTCAATCCCTCGGCCTTCGGTCTGAAGATGGGCATCGAATACCTGTTCATGGCGGTGGTCGGCGGCGTCGGCTACGTTTGGGGGGCGATTGTCGGCGCGGGTCTGGTCAAGCTGCTCGACGACTACCTGCAAGTGGCCCTGCCCGCCCTGATCGGCACCAGTGGCAGCTACGAGGTCATCGTCTTTGGCGTGGCCCTGGTGCTGGTGCTCAAGTACCTGCCCGACGGCCTGTGGTCCGTGGTGGCGCGCCGGTTTCCCAAGCCACAGCGTGTGGTCGATTGGCAAAACGCCGCCGACCTGCCGGTGCGCGCCAAGCCCGCCATGGGCGAGCCGGTGCTGCATGTCGACAAGATCCGCAAACAGTTCGGTGGCCTGGTGGCTGTGAACGACATCAGCTTCGAGATCGCCGCCGGCCAGATCGTCGGCCTGATCGGCCCCAATGGTGCCGGCAAGTCCACCACCTTCAACCTGATCACGGGCGTGCTGGGCAAGACCAGCGGCAAGGTCACCTTCTGCGGTGACGATGTGAGTCAACTGTCCTCGCGCGAGATTTCGCGCAAAGGCATGGCCCGCACCTTCCAGCACGTCAAGATGATCCCCGACATGACGGTGCTCGAAAACGTGGCCATGGGTGCCTACACCCGTGGCAGCAGTGGCGTGCTCTCGTCGATGCTGCGCACCAACCAGGCCGAGGAACAGCGCCTGATGAAAGAAGCGCAACGCCAGCTCGAGCGCATTGGCATGGGGGCCTACCTGCACGAGCAGGCCGGCAACCTGGCCATGGGCCCGCAACGCCTGATGGAAATCGCGCGCGCACTCTGTTGCGATCCGGCCCTGCTGTTGCTTGACGAACCAGCCGCCGGCCTGCGCCACAAGGAAAAACAGGCCCTGGCCGCTGTGCTGCGCCAGCTGCAAAGCGAAGGCATGAGCATCCTGCTGGTCGAACACGACATGGACCTGGTGATGGACGTGTGTGACCAGCTGGTGGTGATGGAGTTCGGCACGCTGCTCACGCGTGGCACCCCCGCCGAGGTGCAGGCCAACCCGGCCGTGCGGGCCGCTTACCTGGGTACGGAGCATTGAAAATGAAGCCCCCACGCAATTCAATTCGTGTCATCACTGCCCCCCGAGGGGGCGCAGGCCTCCCTTGGGGCGGCCCGACGGGAGACCTGACATGACTACACCTCTTCTGAAAGTCACCGACCTGCGCGCCGGCTACGGCAAGGCCGAGGTGCTGCACGGCCTGAACCTGCAAGCCGAAAAAGGCAGCGTGATCACCGTGATCGGGCCCAACGGCGCCGGCAAGTCCACCTTGCTGGGCAGCCTGATGGGTTTGCTGCCCAGCAAGGGGCGCATCGAGTTCGAAGGCCAGTCGATCGAAGAACTCACGCTCGAAGAGCGCGTGATGCTGGGCATCGCGCTGGTGCCCGAAAAGCGAGAGCTGTTTGGCACCATGAGCGTCGAAGACAACCTGGTGCTCGGCGGCTTTCGCCAGATGCGCCTGGGCAACAGCCAGTGGCGCAGCCGCCTGGACGATGTGTTCGATCTGTTCCCGCGCCTGAAAGAGCGCCGCGCCCAGGAGGCCGGCACTTTGTCGGGTGGCGAGCGCCAGATGCTGGCCGTGGGCCGCGCCCTGATGTCGCGCCCCAGCGTGCTGATGCTCGATGAGCCCAGCCTGGGCCTGGCCCCGCTGATCGTCAAGGACATCTTCACCATCATCGAAACCCTGCGTCAAACCGGCGTGACCATTGTGCTGGTGGAGCAAAACGCACGCGCCGCCCTGGCCGTGGCCGACCAGGGCTATGTGCTGGAGATGGGCGAGATCGGCCTGCACGGACCAGCCGCCGAGCTGGCGCAAGACCCGCGCGTGATCGACACCTACCTGGGTGCCGCCAAGAAATGATCTGAAGAGACCCCCATGAACGCCTACACCCCCCGCACCGACGAGATGCACTTTGTGCTCTCGCGTGTCCTGAATGCCCCCGCCCAGCTGCAAGCCTTGCCTGCTTTCGGTGAAGTGGACCCGGACCTGATGCAACAGGTGCTGGGCGAAGCCGGCAAGTTTGTCGGCGAGGTGATCGCCCCGCTCAACCGCGATGGTGATGAAATCGGCGCACAGTGGAAAGACGGCACGGTCACCATGCCGCCGGGCTTCAAGGACGCCTACCAGTCCTTCTGGCAATCGGGCTGGCCTGCGCTGGCCGCCAGCCCCGAGGACGGTGGCCAGGGTCTGCCCAGCGTGCTCGAAGCCATGCTCTACGAAATGCTCTCGGCCGCCAACCACGGCTGGACCATGGCGCCGGGTCTGCTGCACGGCGCATACGAGTGCATCAAGCACCACGCCAGCGACGATCTGAAGGCGCAGTACATGGAAAAAGTGGCCACCGGCGAATGGCTGGCCACCATGTGCCTGACCGAGCCACACGCTGGCTCCGACCTGGGCCTGTGCCGCACCAAGGCCGTGCCACAGCCTGACGGCACTTACCTGCTGTCCGGCACCAAGATCTTCATCTCGGGCGGCGAGCACGACTTGACCGACAACATCGTGCACCTGGTGCTGGCCCGCCTGCCCGACGCCCCGCCTGGCCCCAAGGGCCTGTCGCTGTTCCTGGTGCCCAAGTTCTACCCGGACGGCACCCGCAGCGCCGTGCATTGCGAGCGCATCGAAGAAAAAATGGGCCTGCATGGCAGCCCCACCTGCGTGATGCGCTTTGATGAAGCCGCCAGCCAGGTCGTGGGCGAACCCGGCAAGGGCCTGAACGCGATGTTCGTGATGATGAACGCCGCCCGCCTGCATGTGGCGCTGCAAGGCATCGGCCTGCTGGATGCCGCCTGGCAGAAGGCGGACGCCTATTCGCAGGAGCGTCGCCAGATGCGCGCGCCCGGCAAAGGCAAGGGTGCGGGCGAAGCGGATTTGATCGCCGAACACCCGGCCATGCGCCGCATCCTCGACACCCAGCGCGCCTGGGTCGATGCCGGCCGCGTGCTGGCCTACAAGACCGCCATCGAGCTGGACCAGATCAAGCACGGCACACCCGAAGCACAACCCTTCGCGCAGCGCTGGTGTGCGCTGGTCACGCCGATCATGAAGTCGGTCTTCACCCACCAGGCTTTCCATGGCGGCAGCGACTGCCTGCAGGTGTTTGGCGGCCACGGCTATGTGCGCGAGTGGGGCATCGAGCAGCACATCCGCGATGCCCGCGTGGCCATGATCTATGAAGGCACCAACGAGATCCAGGCGATCGACCTGCTGGTGCGCAAGGTGCTGGCCGATGGCGGCCAGGGCATGAACGCCTTGCTGGATTTTGTCGAAGCCGACATCCCCGCCAACGCCACCACCCGCACCGCCGCCGTGGCCCGCATCGGCACGCTGCGTGCGGTGACCCGACAAATCGTCGACGCTGCCCCCAAGGACGCACAACTGCCCTTCCGCGTGGCCGACGATTATTTGCGCGCCTGTGCGCTGGTGCTGTTGGACTGGGCCTGGCTGCGCATCGATGCGGCCGTCGATGGCGACACGCCAAATGCCGCCACGCGGTGGCAAGCCCCTGGCCAAGCGCTGCGCCAATGGGTTCTGCCCGAGTTCCAGATGCGTACCTACATCGTCGTGCAGCAATGCGCTGCGGTGGCCGCATAATCCCCGCCCCATGACCCAAACTGCACAATCGAGCTTCAAGCGCCCCAGCGGACGCAGCAAGTCTGTGGCAGCAGGGCTGCCCACGGTCAGCAAGGTTGACCAAGTGGACACCACATACCTGCAGACGCTGTTGGGCTACAACGCCCGCCGTGCGGCGCTGACCATCATTGAAGGTTTTCTGGAGCGGATGGCCGAATTCGGGCTGCGCCCGGTGGATTTTTCGGTGATGTCGGTGATCCACCACAACCCCGGCGTGACTTCGCGCCAGTTGTGCGCGGCGCTCAACCTGCTGCCCCCCAATCTGGTGGGTCTGGTCCAGTCACTCGAAGCGCGTGGTTTCATCCACCGCCTGCCCCATCCCACCGATGGCCGGGCCATGGGCCTGCACCCCACGCCACAGGGCCAAGCCCTCATGCAACAAGCCGAACAGGCCGCCACCGATCTGGAGATCGAACGCTCGGCCCGCTTGACAACTGCCCAGCGCAAAACGCTGCTGGACTTGCTGCAAAAGATCTACCTGTAGGCAAGCCGCAGGCGATCCATCGACCTACAGGCCGCGCCCTTATTCGTCGGTGTCGGGCGGGAAATCAGCAGCGGCGGGCGTACCGCCGCTGGTCGCTTCGGCAGCGCCCGTGACCACGTTGCGCAGGGTTTCGCGCAGCATTTTCTTTTCGGGCAGGCTCAGGGCACGGGCCAGACGCTGGCGCATGCGCAGCAGCAGCTGGCGGTCCACCTCTTGCGGAATGCCGCGGCTGATCTGCAAGGCGTCACGCAGGTCTTCACGCAGGTCTTCGGGCTCTTCGCCCCACCAGGCGGACACCACTTCCTGCATGGACTTGCGCAGCTCTTCCACGTCTTCGACCGACAGGCCCATGCCGGTAGGCACCTTGCCCTGCAGCATGTCGGCCAGGGCCTGCGAGTTGACGATCACACGGCGATCGGCCTGCGACAGCAGACGTGCCCAGCCCGGATCGCTGCGCACCATCTGGGGCATGTTGCGGGCCGACTCGTCGGCCAGCAGATGCACGCTCAGACCACTGAGCTGGGCCTCGTCGATGGCGCTCAAAAAACGCTCGTCGTCGCTGGCCACCACCACATGGTCACAGGCATGGTGCTCGGCCAGTTGCTTGAGGTCATGGCCCAGCGAGCGCAACAGCGAAGCCCCACCGTCGGCATCGTGGGTCTGCACCAGGCGCACGATCTGGTCGTCAATGACCAGCCCGTCAGCGCGGTCGGTGTACCAGTAGATGCGACGCAGATCGACGTCCAGCCCGCTGTGGGCCAGGGCCTGGGACAACAGGGCCAGCAAGCCCTGGCGGTTGACCGATTCGCCCGTGGTGCCCACAGCGCCTTGCTGGGCCATCCAGATCAGAAAGCGCCCGTCGATCAAGGCCATGCAGGTGCCGCTGCGCTGCTCGCCAAAGCGGCGGTGGTCGGCACGGGGGGCAGAGTGGAAGTAGTCGCGTTTCATGGGTCGCCTGTAAAAGTAGCCAGCTTTAAGAAAAATAGCGCCGCACGATCGGTGCGGCTGGCGCAATTTTACAGGGCTTCAGGATGCCCGCAGGCCAAACGTCAGGCCTGGCGCAAAGCCTGCATCTGCTCACGGGTCAGGCGGTTGCCGTGCTGCGACACCACAGCGGCTGCAGCGCGGTTGGCCAATGTGGCAGCTTGCGCATGGTTTTGACCATGGGTCACCCCGTACAAAAAGGCCCCCGCAAACATGTCGCCCGCACCATTGGTGTCCACCGCCTGGGTGGGCACGGCAGGCACTTCGGTCCGCTGTCCGCCCTGCAGCACGATGCAGCCCTTGGGGCCTCGCGTCAGGCAGACGGTGCTCGCCAGCGTTTGCAACTGCGCAATCATGGCCTCCAGATCGGTGCTGCCGCACCAGACCTGCGCCTCTTCTTCGTTGGCAAACAAAAAGTCCAGGCCACCGCCCAGCATGGCTTCGAGACCAGCGCGGCAGAAATTGATCATGCTGACGTCGCTCAAAGTCACGGCCGTCTGTACCTTGTGCTGCCGGGCGATCTGCAGGCCCTCCAGCGCGGCTTCGAGCCCGGTGGGCGAAGCGGCCAGATAGCCTTCCATGTAATAAACCTGGGCCTTGGCGATGTCGTGCGGGTGCAGGGCCTGGCGGTCGAGCTGCGAGGTGGCGCCCAGGAAGGTGCACATGGTGCGCTCGGCGTCGGGCGTGACCAACACCATGCAGCTGCCCGTCTGACCCGGCTGGGCCTGGGTGTGCGTGAGGTTGGTGGCCACGCCGTTGGCCTGCAGGTCTTGCGCGTAGAAGGCCCCCAATTCGTCGTCGGCCACACGACAAGAGTAGAAGGCCTTGCCACCGAGTTGCGCCAGCGCCACGACCGTGTTGCCGGCCGAACCGCCACCGGTGCGGCGCGCGTGCAGGCCTTGTACATGCTTGTGCAAGGCCGTGCGCTGCTCGGCGTCGATCAGGGTCATGTGGCGTTTGCTCACACCCATGGTGGCCAAGAGCGCGTCGGAGACTTCGTACTCGGTGTCGACCAGCGCATTGCCGATCGCATACAGGTGGTAGTGGGACATGGGTATACGTCAAAAAAAGGCCACCGCGCACGGTGGCCTGGGTTGCATCACTTGAGGGCCTTGTAGCGCACGCGCTTGGGCTTGGCGCCCTCTTCGCCCAGGCGCTTTTTCTTGTCGGCTTCGTATTCCTGGTAGTTGCCATCAAAGAACACCCACTGGCTGTCGCCTTCGGCGGCCAGGATGTGGGTGGCGATGCGGTCCAGGAACCAGCGGTCGTGGCTGATCACCATGACCGAGCCCGCGAATTCGAGCAGCGCGTCTTCCAGCGCGCGCAGGGTTTCCACGTCCAGGTCGTTGGAGGGTTCGTCCAGCAGCAACACGTTGCCGCCCTGCATCAGGGTCTTGGCCAGGTGCAGACGGCCGCGCTCACCGCCGGAGAGCATGCCGACTTTCTTTTGCTGGTCGCCACCGCCGAAGTTGAAGCGGCCGCAATAGGCGCGGCTGGGCATCTGGAATTTGCCCACGGTGATGATGTCCAGACCACCGGAGATGTCTTCCCAGACGGTCTTGTCGTTGGCCAGGTCATCGCGGTTCTGGTCCACAAAGGCCATCTTCACGGTCTGGCCGATGTGCACTTCACCCGCGTCGGGCGTTTCCTTGCCCGAAATCAGCTTGAAGAGCGTGGACTTGCCGGCGCCGTTGGGGCCGATGATGCCGACGATGGCGCCTGCGGGCACCTTGAAGCTCAGGTTGTCGATCAGCAGGCGGTCACCGAAGGACTTGCTGACGTTCTTGAACTCGAACACATCGTTGCCCAGGCGCTCGGCCACCGGGATGAAGATCTCGTTGGTCTCGTTGCGCTTCTGGTATTCGTAGTCGCTCAGCTCCTCGATGCGGGCCAGACGGGCCTTGCTCTTGGCCTGGCGGCCCTTGGGGTTCTGGCGCGCCCACTCCAGTTCCTTTTTCATGGCCTTGGTGCGGGCGTCTTCGGTGCGCTGTTCCTGCTCCAGGCGGGCTTCTTTTTGCTCCAGCCAGGTGGAGTAGTTGCCCTTGTAGGGGATGCCGTGGCCACGGTCGAGTTCCAGAATCCACTCGGCGGCGTTGTCCAGGAAGTAACGGTCGTGGGTGATGGCCACCACGGTGCCCGAGAAGCGGGCCAGGAACTGCTCCAGCCAGTCCACGGACTCGGCGTCCAGGTGGTTGGTCGGTTCGTCCAGGAGCAGCATGTCGGGCTTGGACAGCAGCAGGCGGCACAGGGCCACACGGCGCTTTTCACCCCCGGAGAGGTTCTTGATGACGGCGTCCCAGGGCGGCAGGCGCAGGGCGTCGGCAGCGATTTCCAGCAGGTGTTCAGAGTCGCCTTCGGCGCCAGCGGCCGAAATGACGGCTTCGAGCTGGGCCTGTTCGGCAGCCAGGGCGTCAAAGTCGGCGTCTTCTTCGGCGTAGGCGGCATAGACCTCTTCGAGGCGCTGCTTGGCCGCAGCCACCTCGCCCATGCCACTCTCGACGGACTGGCGCACGGTGTGCTCGGGGTCGAGCTGGGGTTCCTGCGGCAGGTAGCCGATCTTCAGACCGGCCATGGGGATGGCTTCGCCCTCGATGTCCTTGTCGATACCGGCCATGATCTTGAGCAGCGTGGACTTGCCCGAGCCGTTCAGACCCAGAACACCGATCTTGGCGCCAGGAAAGAAGGAAAGGGAAATGTCTTTGAGGATCTGACGCTTGGGCGGCACGATCTTGCCGACCCGGTTCATCGAAAAAACGTATTGAGCCATTTGAAAACCTTGGAAACCCTGAAATATGCAGGCAACCCGCCATTATGTAGGAGCCAGCCCTGCTGGCGATCTGACGACACCATTTGCTGACCATTGATTGCAGGGCAAGCTCCTACAATCCCTGCCATGCCCCCGAAAATTCTCATCACCGGTGGCGCCGGCTACATCGGCTCGCACACCGCCGTCGAACTCATGCAAGCCGGCCACGACGTGGTCATCGTTGACAACCTGTGCAACAGCAGCGCCCGGGTGCTCGACCGGCTCCAGCAGTTGGGCGGTCGCACTTGCCACTTTGTGCAGGCCGATGTGCGCGATGCCGACGCGCTGGACCACCTTTTTGCCGAACATGCCATCACTGGCGTGATCCACTTTGCCGGACTCAAAGCGGTGGGCGAGTCCTTCGTCCAACCGCTGCGCTACTTTGACAACAACATTGGCAGCACCCTGGCCTTGCTGCAGGCCATGGACCGCGCAGGCGTCAGGCGCATTGTTTTCAGCTCATCGGCCACTGTCTATGGCGACCCCGCCACCGTGCCCGTGACCGAATCGTGTCCCTTGCAAGCCACCAACCCCTATGGCCGCAGCAAACTGGTCTGCGAGGACATTCTGCGCGACCTGCAGGCCGCCGATGCGCGCTGGCAGGTGGCTATCCTGCGCTACTTCAACCCCGTCGGGGCACACGAAAGCGGGCTCATGGGTGAACACCCCAGCGGCACGCCCAACAACCTGATGCCCTTCATCACCCAGGTGGCCGTGGGCAAGCGCGAATGCCTGAGCATCTTTGGCCAGGACTACCCTACCTTGGACGGCACCGGGGTGCGTGACTACATCCACGTGGTCGATCTGGCCCAGGGCCATTTGGCAGCGCTGCGTTACCTGCAGGACCAACAGACCAGCATCACCGTCAACCTGGGCACAGGGCGAGGGGTGAGCGTGAAGGAACTGACCGACACCTTTGCGCGTGTCAACGGCGTTGATGTGCCCTACCGCTTTGTGGAACGCCGCCCCGGTGATGTGGCCACCCTGTACGCCGACACCACCCTGGCCCGCCAGGCACTGGGCTGGCAAGCGCGCCTGGATGTGGAGCGCATGTGCCTTGACGCGTGGCGCTGGCAGTCTGGCCATCCGGACGGCTACCAGTGAGCGCCACGCCGACACCGCTGCATGTGCTGCTGGTCATCACCAAGGGGGAAGTGGGTGGCGCACAAACGCATGTGATCGAGCTGTGCCGGGCCTTGCGCGGCCAGGTGCGTTTCAGCGCAGTGATGGGTGGTGAGGACGCCACCTTTTTGCAGCAGGCCCTGCAAGCGCTGGGTGTGCAAACCCATGTGCATCCCGGGCTGCGCAACTCGCTCAACCCGCTGCGTTTGCTGGCCTCGGTGCGGGCGCTGCGTGCACAAATGCGTGCCGACCCGCCTGACCTGATGCATGCCCACAGTGCTGTGGCCGGTGTGGTGGCCCGCCTGGTCGGCAAGCTCACGGACACCCCCGTGGTCTACACCGTCCACGGTTTTGGCTTCAAGCCGCAGGCCCCTGCGCTGGTGCGCTGGAACGCCTGGCTGGCCGAAGCCCTGCTGGCGGCCTGGACCACGCGCATGGTCTGCGTCTCGGACCATGAAAAGAGCCTGGCCTCGCGGCTGCCCATGGACCCGGCGCGTGCCAGCGTCATCCCCAATGCCATCGCCGACGTGGTCTGGCAAAGCCGCCAAGACAGCCCCAACCCCAGCCTGGTCATGGTGGCCCGCATGGCCGCCCCCAAACGCCACGACTTGCTGCTGCAGGCCTTGGCCCTGCTGGCCCAGGACAGCCTGCGCCCGGACACGCGCCTGCTGGGCGATGGCCCGCAACGCGCCGAGCACCAGCGCCTGGCCAGCCAGCTGGACCTGCCGCATGTGACATTCAGTGGCGATGTGCACAACGTGGCCGAACAACTGGCCCAGCACCAGGTGTTCGTGCTGCTCTCGGACCACGAAGGTCTGCCGATGTCGCTGATCGAGGCCATGCGTGCGGGCATGGCCATCGTGGCCAGTCGCCTGCCTGGCGTACAAGAGCTGCTGGTGCATGACGACAGCGCCCTGCTGGTGGTCAACGACCCCTTTGAAATCGCCCAGGCCCTGCGCCGGGTGCTGCAAGACACGCCGCTACGCCAGCGCCTGGCCGCAGCAGCGCGCGCGCGATACGAAAGCCGCCACCAGAGCGAAGCCCTGGCCGCGCAGGTGCTGCAGGTTTACGAAGAGGCGCCCCTGCTGCCCACCGCCACCTGGCCCATGACGTTGCCACGCCGCCACCGTGCGACCCTCGCCTCCGAGCGCGCGCGCCAGCAGCACAGCCAATTGTTTTGGGCTTTGCTGGGCACGTCGGTGCTGGCGCTGGCCGGGCTGCTGGGCCAATGGCTGCGCCAGCAGGGCTGGGTCACGGTGGACTTTTCGCATACGGTTCTGGCCTGCCTGCTGCCTTACAGCGTGGCAGCGCACCTGCTGTACCGGGGTGCCCACCTGCCAGCGGCCGAACGGGGTGTGCTGCTGCTGGTCACCACCGCCGTGCCTTTTGTGCTCACCCCGCTGGGCTTTGCCATGACGCAGACCCCCTTCTCTCGCAGCGCCTTGCTGCTGAGTTACCTGTTGACCACCGCGTGGTTCTGGCTGGGCTACCGCTGGTTGATCGCGCCGCGTGCGCTCAAGCTGCTGTACTGGGACGAGGCGCAGCCCGCCCGATTGCGGGCCTTGCTGGCGCGGCTCGGTCCAAAGGCCCAGGCCGCGGCGGGTCAACGCCTGCGGTTGCTGCGCTGGCCCACGCACTGGCGCACCCAAGTTCAACGCTGCCCAGACGTGCTGGCCGTGCAAGGGGCGCTGGCCGATGCGCCCGAAACCGCGGCACCTTTTGAACCAGAACGCCGCGCCATCCTGACCACACTCAAACTGCACCATGTGCGGCTGTACAGCGCACTGGCCGTGGCCGAAGCCCTGTCTGGCCGTGTGCCCGACGAAGTTCTGGACAGCGAACTGTGGCAACCCGACGGCAACCCGGCCTACGACCTGCTCAAGCGCGTGCTCGACCTGAGCACGGTGCTGCTGACGTCGCCGCTGTGGCTGCCGCTGGGCGTGCTGGTGGCACTGGCCGTGCGGCTCGACAGCCCTGGGCCGGCCCTGTTCAGCCAGTGGCGCACCGGCTTGCATGGCCAGTCCTTTCGCATCCACAAGTTCCGAAGCATGCGCCACTGCGCGCAAGACACACCGCAATTCGCAGGCAAGGACGACCCGCGCATCACCCGCTTGGGCCACTTTTTGCGCCGGACCCGGCTCGACGAGATTCCACAGTTGTGGAACGTGCTGCGAGGCCAGATGAGCCTGATCGGCCCCCGCCCCGAACAAACCGCTTTTGTCCAACAGTTCGCGCAAGACATCCCCAGCTACCCCTGGCGCCACCTGGTGCGTCCCGGCCTGACCGGCTGGGCGCAGGTTCAGCAAGGTTACGCCGCAAGCACGCAGGAAACCGCCGTCAAACTGAGCTACGACCTGTACTACGTGAGCCACTACAGCCTGGCCATGGACCTGTTGATCCTGGCCAAAACGCTGCGCATCGTTTTGACGGGCCACGGCGCCCGGTAAAAGACCCACGGACATGACTCCCCAACGCGTGCTGCTGCTGACCGAAGAACAAGGCCATGGGGGCGTGAACACCCTGCTGGGCTTGCTCCAGCGACACCTTGTGCAGCAAGGCTGGATGGTGCAGACCGTGAACGTCCGCCACAGCCGGCCAGGGTTGGCGCAGCTTCTGGGCCTGGCCCGCCAGTCGCAGGTGCTGATCGCCTCCAACAACTTTTTGCCCGCCTACTGGGCGGTCGCCCTGGGCAAGCTGGTGCACCGCCCCAGCGTGGTCTGGGTCCACGGCCCCCTGACCGAGGTGCTGCGCCAGCAACCCACCTCTTGGCTCAAGCGCCAGCTTCTGCGTTGGACCTGCCAATCGGCCGACCTGCTGGTGTTGGCCTCGCGCACCTCGCAGCGCAGCCTGCACCAGGCGATGAACGCCAGCCCACTGCCTGTGCAGGCGGTGATCCACAACCCAGCACCCACCCTGTGCACCGTGCTGCCCCTGCAGCCCCCTGTGGACGGGCGCGTGGCACTGGGGTTTGTGGGCCGTTTGTCGGCAGAAAAGCGCCCGCACTTGCTGCTGCAGATGCTGACGCACCTGCCAGCCCACCACCACCTCACGCTGGTGGGCGATGGTCCGCTGCGGCCTGCGTTGCAGGCGCAAGCGGCTGCTTTGGGCCTGACTGGCCAGAATGGCAGCCCCCCCCGAGTCCGCTTTGCAGGTGCCCAAGAGGTGACGACCGCGACTTACCAGGGCTGGCAGGCCACCGTGATGTGCTCCGCCTACGAGGGCTACCCCCTGGTCGCACTCGAATCGCTGGCGGCCGGTATCCCTTGCCTGGGCACGCCCCTGCCCGCGCTGCAAGAGATGCTGGGAGCGCAAGCTGCATCATGGCTGGCCCCGCAGGACACACCACAAGCACTGGCCGACACCCTGCAAAGGGTTTTGCAAGTGCCCCCCGCGCAGCGCCGCGAACAGGCCTGGGCCATCGCCCGCCAACACAGCGCCGAGGCTTTCGGTCAGCAATGGCAGGCACAACTGTTGCGCCTGACCCGGCAAAGCGCCGCTGGTGTCAAAACCGTGCATTTCGTCCACACCGGCACCGCCTACATGCCCGAGCTGAGCGCCTACGAAGCTTACCTGGCGCATCTGGGCCACCGCAGCCAGCGCCACAGCGACCCGGCCAGCGTGCCCATGGACGCCGACATCGTCTGGTGGATCTGCGGTCGCGTCAGCCCCCAACACAGCCAGCGCCTGCGCCACAGCCTGCAGGTTCACGAATACGCCTCGGCCAGTGTGGGGCGCTGGCCAGCACTCAAAGACCGCATCAAGCGCTGGCGCCACCCGCGTCCGGACCACCGCGTTTTTCTGAGCGAGTGGGTGCGCAAGCGCATGGGCTTTGACGACGGCGTACCCAGCACCCTGCGGGACATGGGCGTGCCCGCATCTTTTTGGGACGCCAAGGTCACGCAAGCACCCGACCATGACCTGGTGTACCTGGGTGAGATGGGCCGCCTGGCCGAATGCTTTGGTGCCTTGCAGGCCTTGAGCCAGGCCGGTCTGCGCCTGTTGCTGGTGGGCAGTGTCCCGCCCGCCTTGAGCCCACGCCTGGCCACATTGCCCGGCATCACGCTGGCCGGACGCGTGCCCCAGGCAGACGTGGCGGCCTGGCTGCTGCGCGCACGGGCAGGCCTGAACCTGATGCCCGAACGCCTCCCACTGGTGCAGCAGACATCGACCAAGGTGCTGGAATACCTGGCGGTGGGCCTGCCCGTTCTGAGCAACGATTACCCCTGGGCACGCCAAGCGGCCGCCTGCTGTCCCGAGCGCGTGCGGATCTTGCCCGACACCACAGCACCCCAAGCCTGGGCCAATGCCATGCAAACGCTGCCCCCGGTGCTGGATGACCGCAGCAGCTGGCAAGCCTTGGCTTGGCCCCGCGTCCTTGCAGCCCTGCCCCTGTGGTCTTCGTTGGGCCTGTCCCCAAGGGGCGACGCATGAGTCTGGAAACATTCTGGCGCCGAGGTGCGGCCCCAGCGGCATTGGGCAGCCTGGGTTCGCTGCTGTCGCAAGCGGCCATGGCGCTGTTTCTGCTGGGCCTGTTCGAGCCAGCGGCCGTGGGCCTGTATTCCGTCGTGGCGCAGGTATCGTTTGGCTGGGCCACCTTGGCACTGGCACAAAGCCCGCTGTCTTTGCTGGCCAACCAGCACCTGTCAGCGCTGCATGCGGGACGCCAGGCCTGGCGGCAAAGCGCGCAGCGCTGGCTGTGGCTGACGCCGCTGGCCCTGCTCGCCCTGGGCTGGTCCATGCCTGCAGCCGCTGGGCTTGAGGACCATTACGCCGTCATGGCCTGGGCTGCCGCCATGGCCTTGGCACAATTGAGCTGGATGCTGGCGCAAAGCTTGGCGCTGCGCGTCCATTCGCCCTTGTCGATTGCCGCTGTGCGCGTGATTCCGCCTTTGCTGGCGGCCACCGGTGCCGCACTGGCCGCCGGCATTTGGCACCGCCAAGACAGCCAAACCCTGCTGCTGGCCGCCCTGACAGGTTATGTGGCCGGGGCATTGTGGTTGTGGCCTCTGTGGTGCCCCACCACCACAGACACCGCCAAAGCCACCCTCGCCCGCGCATCCAGCGACACCCGCAGCGAGCGGCTCAAATTCATGCACACATTCAGCGACGTCTTGGTGGCCTTGGCACTGGCCAGCCATTGGGCGCGGCTGTATGGTGCAACCGAGGCCGGTTGCCTGCTGATCCTGCTGCGCGTGATGGGTTTTGTGCCCGCCCTGGTCAGCACCGCCTGGTCGCAAGTGGTGCTCAGCCGTCCTGAGGCCCAACGCCCCCCGTCCTGGTTTGCCGCAGGCACCGCGTCATTGGGCCTGTGCGCCCTGGCCGGGGTGATCTTCGTTTCGCTCCAACAAGGCTGGTTGCCTTCGGCCTGGGCGCATCTGCGCCACTACCTGCTGCCTGTGCTCTTATGGCAAATCGCTGCCAGCGTCAGCGCAGCCGTGTCGCATCGGCCATTTCGCTTCCAGCAGGCCCATGCCTACACCTGGTCCTGCCTGGCCATCAATGCCCTGCAAACCTTGTTGGTCTTGGGGCCCTCGTGGTGGGGCGGGTCACAAAGCCAGCACCTCTGGCTGCTGACGACCGGCCTCGCCCTGGCGCTGGGGTTGCAAGCACTTTGGGTTGCGCGTTTGAAGCACTGAGAAGTGGACGCCATTTGGACGAAAAAAAGCACTTGCGACCAACGTCCAAGTGCTTGATTCAATTTGATTTTTTCGGAAGTGGTGGGTGGTGAGGGTTTCGAACCCCCGACCCCCGCCGTGTGAAGGCGATGCTCTACCACTGAGCTAACCACCCACTTCGATGATCGTTCGCCGTTCCCAGCGAAGACTGCGATTATGCCACAGTTTTCTCAGCCTGCGGCAGCAGGCCCCATATTTCGCCAAACGGTCTTGCCGCTGCTGGCCTTGTCCATCTGGGCCAGCACGTCCTCATGGGCGCCCATCTCCTGCTCGTTGGCTGTCAAAACGGGCAATTGCAGGCCGCTCAGATCCACCCGCAACGCCTGGCCACTGCTGGCCTTGACTTCAACGGTGTCCATGATCAACGCTTCTTGGCCGCGCGTCATGTTGATGTAGACATCGGCCAGCAGCTCGGCATCGAGCAAGGCCCCATGCAGTGTGCGGCCCGAGTTGTCCACTTCCAAGCGGTCGCACAGCGCGTCCAGGCTGTTGCGCTTGCCAGGGAACATCTCCTTGGCCATGGCCAGCGAGTCGATCACGCCGCTGACAAAGGTCTTGAGCGGCGGCTTGCCCAGCAGCTCCAGCTCCTTGTTCAGAAAGCCAACGTCAAAGGGGGCGTTGTGGATGATGATTTCAGCGCCGTCCAGGTAGGCCAGGATTTCATCGGCCAGCTCGGCAAACTTCGGTTTGTCGCGCAGGAATTCGTTGCTGATGCCGTGCACCCGCAGCGCGTCTTCGTGGCTGTCGCGGCCAGGGTTGAAATAAAAGTGCAGGTTGTTGCCGGTCAGCTTGCGGGCAAACAGCTCCACGCAACCGAGCTCGATGATGCGGTCACCGGCTTCGGCCGACAGGCCTGTGGTTTCAGTATCCAGGACGATCTGGCGCATGGCAGGCCTCAGTGGTTTTCTTTGGCGTGGTTGATGGTGTACTTGGGGATCTCCACCACCAAATTCTCGCGCCCCACGATGGCCTGGCAGCTCAGGCGCGAATCAGGCTCCAGGCCCCAGGCACGGTCGAGCAGGTCTTCTTCGGTTTCTTCCATCTCGTTGAGGCTCCTGAACCCTTGGCGCACGATCACATGGCAAGTGGTGCAGGCGCAGCTCATGTCGCAAGCGTGCTCGATGTGGATGTGGTTGTCGAGCAGGGCCTCGCAGATGCTGGTGCCAGCGGGGGCGTTGATTTCAGCACCCTGGGGGCAGAGTTCGGCGTGAGGAAGGATTTGAATGACCGGCATGGTGTGCGTCTTATACGTTCTGAATGCTTTGCCCAGCCAGGGCTTTCTGAATGCTCTGGTTCATGCGCTCGGCGGCAAAGGCCTCGGTCCCTTTGGCCAAGGCCATGGTCTGGTCTTCGAGTGCCTTGGCGTCGGTTTGGGTGACGATGGCCTGTTGCAGCGCGTCCATCAACTGGTCAATCGCCTGGCGCTCAGCTGCGGACAGCAAACCGCCATCGGCCTGGAGCGCACTGCGCGTGGCCAGCAACATGCGGTCGGCGTCCACACGGGCTTCGACCAAAGCGCGGGCTTGCATGTCTTCCTGGGCGGTGGCAAAGCTGTCTTGCAGCATGGAGGCGATCTGCTCATCCGAAAGGCCGTAAGACGGCTTGACATCAATGCGCGCCTCCACCCCGCTGAGTTGTTCTTTGGCGCCCACTTGCAGCAGGCCATCGGCGTCCACCGTGAAGGTCACACGGATGCGCGCTGCACCCGCTGCCATCGGCGGGATGCCACGCAAGGTGAAACGCGCCAGGCTGCGGCAGTCCTGCACCAGATCGCGTTCGCCCTGCACCACATGCAACGCCAGGGCCGTCTGACCGTCCTGGTAGGTGGTGAAGTCCTGTGCCATCGCGGTCGGGATGGTCTGATTGCGCGGCACGATGCGCTCGACCAGGCCGCCCATGGTTTCGATGCCCAGCGACAGCGGGATCACGTCCAGCAGCAGCAAGTCGCCCGCACTGTCGTTGCCTGCCAACTGGTTGGCCTGGATGGCGGCACCCAGCGCCACCACTTCGTCGGGGTTGAGGTTGTTGAGCGGGGCCTGGCCAAAAAATTCGCCCACCGCGCGCTGTACCTGCGGCATGTGGGTGGAGCCGCCTACCATGACCACGCCTTTGACCTCGTCTTTGGACAGGCCCGCATCGCGCAGCGCCTTGCGCACAGCAGACAGGCAGCGTTGGGTCAGGCTGGCGGTGGTCTGTTCGAAGTGGGCACGGTCCACCTGCACGCACAGCTTGCCGCTGGAGAGTTCCACCGACAAGGACACCATGTCGGTGTCGGTCAGTGCTTCCTTGGCGGCGCGTGCAGCAGCTTTCAGGCGGGTCTTGTCTTCGGCGGTGTCTGAGGCAATGCCTGGCACCTGCGCCAGCGCCCAGTCGGCCAGGGCGCGGTCGTAATCGTCACCGCCCAGGGCCGAATCGCCCCCGGTGGCCATGACCTCGAACACCCCACGCGTGAGGCGCAAGATCGAAATGTCGAACGTGCCGCCCCCAAGATCGAACACGGCGTAGATGCCTTCGGCCGCGTTGTCGAGGCCGTAGGCAATCGCCGCAGCGGTGGGTTCGTTGATGAGGCGCAGCACGTTGATGCCCGCCAGTTGCGCGGCGTCCTTGGTGGCTTGGCGCTGGGCGTCGTCAAAGTAGGCGGGCACGGTGATGACGGCGCCGTACAGGTCGTCGTTGAAGCTGTCTTCAGCGCGAAAACGCAGCGTGGCCAGGATCTCGGCGCTGACCTCGACGGGCGACTTGATGCCCTGCACCGTCTCGATGCCCAGCATGCCGGGCTGATCGACAAAACGGTAGGGCAACTTCTCCGGGTGGACCACGTCACGCAGGCCTCGGCCCATGAAGCGTTTGACCGACGCGATGGTGTTGCCTGGGTCTTGCGCGGCGCTTTGCTGCGCATCATGGCCAATCTGGCGGCCCTGCCCCGGCAGGTAGCGCACCACCGACGGCAGGATCACGCGGCCATCGCCATCGGGCAGGCACTCGGACACGCCATGGCGCACAGCCGCCACCAACGAATGGGTGGTGCCCAGGTCAATGCCGACGGCAATGCGCCGCTGGTGTGGATCCGGGGACTGGCCCGGCTCGGAAATCTGCAAAAGCGCCATGGTTCAAAAACGAAAAAGCGTCCGATTCAGGACGCGGTCAGGCCGACAATTTGTCGAGTTTAGCGTCCACCTCGGCGGCAAAACGCTCGATGAACATGAGCGCCCTCACCTGCCCAACGGCAGCCTGGGTGTCGGCCGCTTCGTCCAGCAGACGCCCCAACGACTGTTGCACCCGCTTGCGTTCGGCAGTGACTTCGTCGGCCAGGTCTTCCAGGGCATCCACCGCATCGGTGTCTTCCAGGGTTTCGCGCCATTCCATCTGCTGCATCAGGAATGCCGGTGGCATGGCCGTGTTGCTTTCGGCTTGCACCGGCACGCCGCGCAATTCGCACAGGTAGGCGGCCCGCTTTAAAGGGTCTTTCAGGCGCTGATAGGCCTCATTGATGCGCACCGACCACTGCATGGCCACGCGCTGTGCGGCAGCGCCCTCGGCCGCAAAGCGGTCGGGGTGGGCTTCACGCTGCAGGGCCTTCCAGGTTTCACCCAGCTGGGCGAGGTCCACCGCGAACCGCTGCGGCAGCTCGAACAGTTCGAAGTCGTTGGCCTGCAGGGATTTCACACGCGGAAGGATTCGCCGCAACCGCAACGGTCACGTTCGTTGGGGTTGTTGAAGCGAAAGCCCTCATTGAGGCCTTCGCGCACAAAGTCCAGCTCGGTGCCGTCGATGTAGGCCAGGCTCTTGGGATCGACCAGCACCTTGACGCCATGGCCTTCAAAAACCACGTCTTCCGGCTCGGCCTCATCCACGTATTCGAGCTTGTAGGCCAGGCCAGAGCAGCCTGTCGTCTTCACGCCCAGACGCACGCCCACGCCCTTGCCCCGTTTGGTCAGGTAGCGGGTAACGTGCCGTGCCGCGGCTTCGGTGATGGTGATGGCCATGCTCAATTCGCGTGTTTCTTCTTGTAGTCGTCCACCGCCGCCTTGATCGCGTCCTCAGCCAGAATGGAGCAGTGGATTTTGACCGGCGGCAGTGCCAGCTCTTCGGCAATTGCGCTGTTCTTGAGCGCAGCGGCCTCGTCCAGCGTTTTGCCTTTGACCCATTCGGTCACCAGTGAGCTGGACGCGATCGCCGAGCCGCAGCCGTAAGTCTTGAAACGCGCGTCTTCGATGATGCCGGTCTGCGGGTTCACCTTGATCTGCAGCTTCATCACGTCGCCGCAGGCGGGCGCGCCCACCATGCCGGTGCCCACGTCCTCATCGCCCTTGTCAAAAGAGCCCACGTTGCGGGGATTTTCGTAGTGGTCAACGACCTTTTCGGAATAAGCCATGGTGTTCTCCTAGTCAGTTGGGGACAGAGCTAAAGATCTGCCCCCAATATCACTTCAATGCTCAGTGGGCGGCCCACTGAATGGTCGACAGGTCAATGCCATCCTTGTACATCTCCCACAAGGGGCTGAGTTCGCGCAGCTTGCCCACGTTCTCGCGGATGGTCTGAACGGCAAAGTCGATGTCTTCTTCGGTGGTCCAGCGGCCGATCGTCATGCGCAGGCTGCTGTGGGCCAGCTCGTCGCTGCGGCCCAGGGCGCGCAGCACATAGCTGGGCTCCAGGCTGGCTGAGGTGCAGGCCGAACCCGACGACACCGCCAGGCCCTTGATGCCCATGATGAGCGATTCGCCTTCCACAAAGTTGAAGCTCATGTTGATGTTCTGCGCCACGCGCTGGGTGGCGTGGCCGTTCAGAAACACCTGCTCCAGGTCGGACAGGCCGTCGATCAGGCGCTTGTGCAGGGCTGCGGCCTTGGCGTTGTCCTGGTCCATCTCCAGCTTGGCAATGCGAAACGCCTCGCCCATGCCCACGATCTGGTGCGTGGGCAGCGTGCCCGAACGCATGCCACGCTCATGGCCACCGCCGTGCATCTGCGCCTCCAGGCGCACACGCGGCTTGCGGCGCACGTACAGCGCGCCGATGCCCTTGGGGCCGTAGGTCTTGTGCGAGGCCAGGCTCATCAGGTCCACCGGCAGGGTGTTGAGGTCAATCGCGACCTTGCCCGTGGCCTGAGCGGCGTCCACATGGAACAGGATGCCTTTTTCGCGGCACATCGCGCCAATGCCGGCAATGTCCTGCACCACGCCGATCTCGTTGTTCACGAACATCACGCTGATCAGGATGGTGTCGGGGCGAATGGCGGCCTTCAGCGCATCCATGCTCAGCAGACCATCGTCCTGCACATCGAGGTAGGTCACGTCAAAACCCTGGCGCTCGAGTTCGCGCATGGTGTCGAGCACGGCCTTGTGCTCGGTCTTGACGGTGATCAGGTGCTTGCCGCGCGATTTGTAGAACTGCGCCGCGCCCTTGAGGGCCAGGTTGTTCGATTCGGTGGCACCGCTGGTCCAGACGATTTCGCGTGGGTCAGCGCCGATCAGGTCAGCCACGTCTTTGCGGGCTTTTTCAACGGCCTCTTCGGCTTCCCAGCCCCAGGCGTGGCTGCGCGAAGCCGGGTTGCCGAAATGCTCGCGCAACCAGGGAATCATGGCATCGACCACACGGGGGTCGCAGGGCGTGGTGGCGCCGTAGTCCATGTAGATGGGGAAATGCGGGGTGCTGCTCATGGCGTGTACTTCTTGGGATGCAGGTCAGGACTTGGCAAACACGTTGCCCAGGTCAAAAACAGAATTGGGGCCGGTCACGCGGATGGGCTTGACCACCGGAGTGGACGAGATGGCGCGCTTGATGCTGGGCTTGGCTTCGATCACCACGCCCTTGGACACCTGGTCGTCCACCAATTTTTGCAGCGAGACCGAGTCCAGGAACTCGACCATCTTGGCGTTCAGGGCCGACCACAGGTCGTGCGTCATGCAACGGCTGTCGCCGCCATGGCAGTTTTCCTTGCCTCCGCAGTGGGTGGCGTCCAGCGGCTCGTCCACCGACAAGATGATGTCGGCCACAGTGATATCGTCGGCCTTGCGCCCCAGGGTGTAGCCGCCGCCCGGGCCACGGGTGGACTCGACCAGCTGATGGCGGCGCAGTTTGCCAAACAGCTGCTCCAGATAGGACAACGAAATCTGCTGGCGCTGGCTGATGGCGGCCAGCGTCACCGGCCCGGCCTGCTGGCGCAGGGCCAGGTCGATCATGGCGGTGACGGCAAAACGGCCTTTGGTGGTGAGTCGCATGGCAAGCTCCTTGGTGGGCTGGACCGTGCCGGGAGGGTAAAAACCCGAGTTCCCGACTAAGAAGCTCAAGTATAGCCGATTCCCGATTAAATTGCTCGGGATCTCAAGCCACTCAGCCCCTGGCCAAGGGCACCACATGATCGCCGCCCGGCGCACCAAAGGCTTGCTCTTTGAGGATCGCCAGCTGGTCGCGCACGCGGGCCGCTTTCTCGAATTCGAGGTTGCGGGCGTGCTCCATCATCTGCTTTTCGAGTTGCTTGATGGCCTTGGCGATGTCTTTCTCACTCATGTCCTCCACCTTGGCCTTTTGCAGCGCAGCCTGCTCCAGGCGATCGGCTTCCTGACCGGACTTTTCGCTGTACACGCCATCGATCAGGTCCTTGACCTGCTTGATGATGGTGCGCGGCGTGATGCCATGGGCCTCGTTGTAGGCCATCTGCTTTTCCCGGCGGCGCAGCGTTTCGTCCATCGCTTTCTTCATGGACTTGGTGATGACGTCGGCATACAAAATGGCCTTGCCACTGGCGTTTCGGGCAGCCCGGCCAATGGTCTGGATCAGGCTGCGCTCGGCGCGCAAAAAACCCTCCTTGTCGGCATCCAGAATCGCCACCAGCGAGACCTCGGGAATGTCCAGGCCCTCGCGCAGCAGGTTGATGCCCACCAGCACATCGAAAGCGCCCAGGCGCAGGTCGCGGATGATCTCCACGCGCTCCACGGTGTCCACATCGCTGTGCAGGTAGCGCACCTTCACGCCGTTGTCGCTCAAATAATCGGTCAGCTGCTCGGCCATGCGCTTGGTCAGCGTGGTGATCAGCACCCGCTCCTGCTTGTCCACCCGGATGCGGATCTCCTGCAGCACATCGTCCACCTGGTGCGTGGCCGGACGCACCTCGACTTCGGGGTCCACCAGGCCGGTGGGGCGCACCACCTGCTCGGCCACCTGCCCTGCGTGCTGGATCTCGTAGTCGGCCGGGGTGGCCGACACAAAGATGCACTGGCGCATGCGCTTTTCAAACTCTTCAAATTTGAGTGGCCGGTTGTCCAGCGCGCTGGGCAGGCGAAAACCGTATTCCACCAGCGTGGTCTTGCGCGAGCGGTCGCCGTTGTACATGGCGCTCAGCTGCCCGATCATCTGGTGGCTCTCGTCCAGGAACATGATCGCGTCGGGCGGCATGTAGTCGGTCAGTGTGCTCGGCGGCTCCCCGGGCGCAGCGCCAGAGAGGTGGCGCGTGTAGTTCTCGATGCCCTTGCAGTGGCCCACCTCGCTGAGCATTTCCAGATCAAAGCGGGTGCGCTGCTCCAGACGCTGCGCCTCCACCAGCTTGCCCATGCCCACCAGCTCCTTGAGGCGCTGGTCCAGCTCGACCTTGATGGTCTCGATGGCGGCCAGCACCTGGTCGCGTGGCGTCACATAGTGGCTGGAGGGGTACACCGTGAAGCGCGGGATCTTCTGGCGGATGCGGCCCGTGAGCGGGTCGAAGAGCTGCAGGCTCTCGATTTCGTCGTCAAACAGCTCAATGCGGATCGCCAGTTCGGAATGTTCGGCCGGGAACACATCGATCGTGTCGCCCCGCACCCGGAACTTGCCACGACCGAAGTCCTGGTCGTTGCGCTGGTACTGCATGCGGATCAGCTGCGCGATCACGTCGCGCTGGCCCATCTTGTCCCCCACCCGCAGCGTCATGATCATGCGGTGGTAGCTCTCGGGCTTGCCAATGCCGTAAATCGCCGACACCGTCGCCACGATCACCACATCGCGCCGCTCCAGAATGCTCTTGGTGCAGCTCAATCGCATCTGCTCGATGTGCTCGTTGATGGCGCTGTCCTTTTCGATGAACAGGTCGCGCTGCGGCACATAGGCCTCGGGCTGGTAGTAGTCGTAGTAGCTGACGAAATACTCGACCGCGTTCTTGGGGAAGAACTCGCGAAACTCGCTGTACAGCTGCGCCGCCAGCGTCTTGTTGGGCGCAAACACGATGGCCGGGCGCCCCAGCTGGGCGATCACATTGGCCATGGTGAAGGTCTTGCCCGAGCCGGTCACCCCCAGCAGGGTCTGGAACACCTCGCCGTCCTGCACGCCCTCGACGAGCGTGGCAATGGCCGTGGGCTGATCGCCAGCAGGCGAATAGGGCTGGAACAGCTCGAAAGGCGAGCCGGGGTAGGACACGAACTGGCCCTTGGGGGCTTCGGCAAGGACTTCGAACAGGGTGTCTGATGGAGGCATGAAAAATCCGGTCAGGCAGACTCAGTAGCCGCCAAAAAGCACATCGAGTGCGGAGACCACAGACGTGGGCTGACTGCGCAAAGATGCCACGGGCTGGCCCAGGCCACGGCCAGGAATCGCCGCCAGCGCAGCGGTGTCCAGCACCAGCGCCTGCCCCTGTATTTCTACAGCAGGGTTCAATTCGCGCATGGGCAGCGGCGCATGTTCGGCACGGCGCAAAGGCACGACCACCCGCGTGGCCAGCCGCGCCAGAAAGCTGTTTTGCACGTCCAGCAAATACGGCGTGCGCTCGCGCTGCACGGGGTCGGGGTTCAGGTAAACGTCGAACTGCGCCATGCTCAGAACGTCCGGTACTGCGCCAGCGGCAAGCCTTCTTGCTCGATGCGCTCGTTGTACTGGTCAATGGCCTCGCGGTTTTGTTCGTTCCAGCGCGCCCAGTACTGGCGCTTGACTTCCTCGGCCAGCAAGGCGTCCACCGTGCGCGACACGTTCATGCCCAGTTCGCGGGCCATGGCCAGCACATCGGCATTGAGCGACAGGTTGGTCGGCTTTTTGGGTGCGTCTTCAAATCGGAGCATGAATCACCTCCATCAATATTGCGCATAGTTTATGCGCAAACCAGCTGTGCCAGCACCCCACCCGAACCTGCGGCCGCTGCGCGTTCGCCATGGCCTTGTAAAATCGCAGCTTTTCCGCGCCCAGCGCACTTCACAGCCTTCACAGGAAGCCTCCATGTCTCTGTTTTCCGCCGTCGAAATGGCCCCCCGCGACCCCATCCTGGGTCTGAACGAGCAATACGCTGCCGACACCAACCCCAACAAGGTCAACCTGGGCGTGGGCGTGTACTTCGACGATGCAGGCAAGCTGCCCCTGCTGCAGTGCGTGCAGGCCGCCGAAAAAGCCATGATGGACAAGCCCGCCCCGCGCGGCTACCTGCCCATCGACGGCATCGTGGCCTACGACAACGCCGTCAAGGGCCTGGTTTTTGGCGCCGACTCCGATGTGGTCAAGTCTGGCCGTGTGTCCACCGTACAGGCCATTGGCGGCACCGGCGGCCTGAAGATTGGTGCCGACTTCCTGAAAAAAGTCACCCCCAACGCCAAGGTGCTGATCTCTGACCCGAGCTGGGAAAACCACCGCGCCATCTTTGTGAACGCCGGTTTTGACGTCGGCACCTACGCCTACTACGACGCGGCCAAGCGCGGCGTCAACTTCGAGGGCATGCTGGCCGACCTGAACGCTGCCGCCGCTGGCACCGTTGTCGTGCTGCACGCCTGCTGCCACAACCCGACCGGCTACGACATCACCGCTGCCCAGTGGGACCAGGTCATTGCCGTCGTCAAGGCCAAAGGCCTCACGGCTTTCCTGGACATGGCCTACCAGGGCTTTGGCCATGGCATTGCCGAAGACGGCGCCGTGATCGGCAAGTTCGTGGCCGCCGGCCTGAACATCTTCGTCTCCACCTCGTTCTCCAAGAGCTTCAGCCTCTACGGCGAACGCGTGGGCGCCCTGTCGGTGGTCGCCTCTGACAAGGAAGAAGCCAGCCGCGTGCTGTCTCAGCTCAAGATCGCCATCCGCACCAACTACTCCAACCCGCCCATCCACGGCGGCGCGGTGGTCGCAGCGGTGCTGGGCAACCCTGAGCTGCGTGCCCAGTGGGAACAGGAGCTGGCCGAGATGCGCGTGCGCATCAAGGCCATGCGCCAAACGCTGGTGGACGGCCTCAAAGCCGCAGGCGTCAAGCAGGACATGTCCTTCATCACCAGCCAGATCGGCATGTTCAGCTACTCCGGCCTGAGCAAGGACCAGATGGTGCGTCTGCGCAATGAGTTTGGCGTGTACGGCACCGACACCGGCCGCATGTGCGTGGCTGCGCTCAACAGCAAGAACATCGACTATGTTTGCCAGTCGATCGCCAAAGTGGTGGGCTGATTTCATCATCTGCAATCAAAGGACCGCCTTCGGGCGGTTTTTTGTTGCCCAAGCACCATTTTCTTGTCACGAAAGCGTCACGCCATTCAGGATCCAGAAAGATGATTAGGGTCCACTCTCCAGAAATCCGGAGTCAAGCTCCGGTAACATTGCTGCACCGCACCATTTACTTATCCAGGGAAATCAAATGCTCTACCAGCTCTACGAGACCCAGCGCTCTTTCATGGAACCCTTTGCCGATCTGGCGCAAGCGGCTTCCAAGCTCTACAGCAACCCCCTGAACCCGGCATCTCAAATGCCGATCGCCCAGCGCGTGTCGGCCGGCTACGCCCTGATGCACCGCCTGGGCAAGGACTACGTCAAGCCCGAGTTCGGCATCCGCACCGTTGAGGTGGACGGCGTGGACGTGGCCATCCACGAGCGCATCGAGATCGACAAACCTTTCTGCGAGCTGCGCCGCTTCAAGCGTTTCTCGGACGACCCGCACACCCTGCACGCGCTCAAGGCGCAACCCCCGGTGCTGATCGTGGCCCCGCTGTCGGGCCACTACGCCACCTTGCTGCGCGACACGGTCAAGACCATGCTGCAGGACCACAAGGTCTACATCACCGACTGGAAAAACGCCCGTCTGGTCCCTCTGTCTGAAGGTGAATTCCATCTGCACGACTACGTCAATTACGTGCAGGAATTCATCCGCCATATCCAGTCCATCTACGGCAACTGCCATGTGATGAGCGTGTGCCAGCCCACCGTGCCGGTGCTGGCCGCCGTCTCGCTGATGGCCAGCCGTGGCGAGAAAACCCCACTGTCCATGACCATGATGGGCGGCCCCATCGACGCCCGCCGCTCCCCCACCTCGGTCAACAACCTGGCCACCAACAAGAGCTTCGAGTGGTTCGAGAACAATGTGATCTACCGTGTGCCGCCGAACTTCCCCGGTGCCGGTCGCCGCGTGTACCCTGGCTTCTTGCAGCACACCGGCTTTGTGGCCATGAACCCCGACCGCCACGCCTCCAGCCACTACGACTACTTCAAAGACCTGATCAAGGGCGACGGCGCCAGTGCCGAAGCCCACCGCAAGTTCTACGACGAGTACAACGCCGTGCTCGACATGGACGCCGACTACTACCTGGAAACCATCAACACCGTGTTCCAGGAGTTCAAGCTGGTCAACGGCACCTGGGACGTGTTGGGCGTGGACGGCAAGCTCGAGCGCGTGCGCCCGCAAGACATCCAAACCACCGCCCTGATGACGGTGGAAGGCGAGCTCGACGACATCTCCGGTTCGGGTCAGACACGCGCCGCCCAGGACATGTGCAGCGGCATCCCCAAGAACAACCGCCACCACCTTGAAGTCCAGGGTGCAGGCCACTACGGCATCTTCAGCGGCCGCCGTTGGCGCGACGTGGTGTACCCGCAAGTGGTCGCATTCATCAAAGAGCACGCCAAGCCACAGACTGTCAAAGCCCCGGCCAAGACCGCTGCGCCAGTGAAAGCCGCCCCCCTGAAAGCCGCTCCAGCCAAAAAGGCTGTCGCGCCCAAGGCAGCAGCCCCTCAGGCTGCAGCCACCAAAGCCAAGGCGACTCCTGCCCGCAAAAGCAGCGGTAAAGCCACCACGACGGCCAGCACCAAATCTGCTGTGAAGACCAAGTGGGTCAAAGCCGCCTGACGTCTGGCCCCGGCCCCAGCCCAGCGCCTGCCGATGAGCAGGCGCTTTTTTTGGCGCTGCACGCGGCCCTGCCCCAAACCCAGTGCACCCGCTGCGGCTACCCCGACTGCGCCGCCTATGCGCGCGCCATGGCCCAGGGTGAAGCCATCAACCAATGCCCCCCCGGTGGGCATGAAGGTGTGGCGCGCCTGGCGCGCATCACCGGCCGCCCCGCCCTGCCCCTGAGCACCGAACACGGCAGCGAGGGCCCACGCCATGTGGCCATCATTGACGAGGACTGGTGCATTGGCTGCACGCTGTGCATCAAGGCCTGCCCCACCGACGCGATTGTGGGCAGCAACAAACGCATGCACACCGTGATCGAACCCTGGTGCACCGGCTGCGAGCTGTGCATTCCGGTGTGCCCGGTGGATTGCATCGTGCTGGAGAACGTGACCGAAGCGCGCAGCGGCTGGGCAGCATGGTCACACAAAGAAGCTCGCACTGCCCTGCAACGCTACGAAATGCGCAAGGTACGCCTGGCGCATGAAGCGCAGGCGCACGATGAACGCCAGCTCAGCAAGGCCGAGGCGAAATTGGCCGATCTGCCCGCGTACACCAAAGTGCCCGAAGGCGCCGCCGCGCAGCCCGAGATCGACCGCAAGCGCGCGATTTTGGAAGCGGCTTTGGCCAAGGCCAAAGCGCGACAGAACCCGCGCTGAATCAGGCCGAGCAGGCCAGTTTCTCGAAGGCGCTGACCACCTCGGGCGGGGCCTGCACCAGCTCGATCAGTACGCCCTCGCCGCCAATCGGGAACTCTTCGTTGCCCTTGGGGTGCAGGAAAGTGATGTCAAAGCCGGCGGCCCCCTTGCGGATGCCGCCCGGCGCAAAGCGCACGCCATTGGCGCTCAGCCACGCCACCGCCTCGGGCAACTTGTCGATCCACAGCCCCACGTGGTTGAGCGGCGTGGCGTGCACGGCCGGCTTCTTCTCGGGGTCCAGCGGCTGCATCAGGTCGACCTCGACCTTGAAGGGGCCGGTGCCCATGGCGCAGATGTCCTCGTCCACGTTTTCGCGTTCGCTCTTGAACGTGCCGGTGATCTCCAGGCCGAACATGTCGACCCAGAGTTTCTGCAGGCGGGTCTTGTCAGGCCCGCCGATGGCGATCTGCTGGATGCCCAGCACCTTGAAGGGGCGTTGGCTGCTCATTTATTCGAACTCCACGATCATCTGGTCCACCGTGAGCGATTCACCCTTGGTGGCCACGACCTTCTTGACCACGCCGTCTTGCGCTGCAAACAGGATGTTCTCCATCTTCATGGCTTCGATCACGGCCACGCGCTCACCGGCCTGGACTTTCTGGCCCGGTTGCACCGACACATCCACCAGCAGGCCCGGCATGGGCGAGAGCACAAAGCGGCTCATGTCCGGCGGCGCCTTGAAGGGCATGAGCTGGTGCAGCTCGGCCATGCGCGGGGACATGACCAGCGCTTCGATGCGGGTGCCGTTGTGCTGCACCTGCAAGGCCAGCGGGTTCTTGGCGGTGCCGCGCTCGACCTGGGCGGTGAAAGACTGACCATTGACGGTGCCGATGATCTTCACATCGTTCAGACGCGAGGTGCTGGCAATGTCGTAGAACTTGCCATTGATGCGGATGGTGGCAGCGTCGCTGCGGCCACGGGCTTCGTCCACGTGCGCCTGCACATGCACGTTCTTGCCCTCGGCGCCCAGGATGACCACGGTGTAGTCCGAACCGATCTTGACGTCGTAGCCCGGCAGCTGGCCACTCAAACCCGCCGCACGTTCGCGCGACTTGCGGCGCACAAACGCCGCCAGCGCGGCCAGAAAATCCTGGTCGTTGTGCGGCACGTCTTCGGCCTTGAAGCCCTTGGCGTAGTGCTCTGCAATGAAGCCGGTGTTGAACTCGCCGGTGACGAATTTGGGGTGCGCCAGCAGCGCCGCCTGGAAGGGGATGTTGGAGCTGATGCCGCGGATCACGAAACCGTTGAGGGCCTCGCGCATCTTGGCGATGGCTTCATTGCGGTCCTTGCCGTGCACGATGAGCTTGGCAATCATCGAGTCGTAGAACATCGGGATCTCGCCGCCTTCAGCCACGCCCGTGTCCACACGCACGCCCTGGAGCTGGCTGATGTCCGACTGGAACATGGTCTGCTCGGGTGTCTGGAAGCGCACCAGGCGGCCGGTGGACGGCAGGAAGTTGCGGAACGGGTCTTCGGCGTTGATGCGGCACTCGATGGCCCAGCCGTCGCGCTTGACGTCGGCCTGGCCAAAGGCCAGCTTCTCGCCCGCGGCCACGCGGATCATCTGTTCCACCAGGTCCAGACCGGTGATGCACTCGGTGACCGGGTGCTCCACCTGCAGGCGGGTGTTCATCTCCAGGAAATAGAAGTCCTGGTCCTTGCCGACCACGAATTCCACCGTGCCAGCGCTCTGGTACTTCACGGCCTTGGCCAGGGCCACAGCCTGCTCGCCCATGGCCTTGCGGGTGGCGTCCGAAATGAAGGGGCTCGGTGCCTCCTCGATCACCTTCTGGTGGCGGCGCTGGATCGAGCACTCGCGCTCGTTTAGATACACCACGTTGCCATGCGAGTCGCCCAGGATCTGGATCTCGATGTGGCGGGGTTCCAGCACGTACTTCTCGATGAACACACGGTCATCGCCGAAGCTGTTGCGCGCTTCGTTGCGGCAGGAGCTGAAGCCCTCAAAGGCTTCCTTGTCGTTGAAGGCTACGCGCAGGCCCTTGCCACCGCCGCCAGCGGAGGCTTTGATCATGACGGGGTAGCCGATGCCCTTGGCGATCTCGACGGCTTTCTCGGGCGTCTCGATGGCGTCGTTGTAGCCCGGAATGGTATTGACCTTGGCTTCGTTGGCCAGCTTCTTGGAGGCGATCTTGTCGCCCATGGCCGCAATGGAGTGCGCCCTGGGGCCGATGAAGGCGATGCCTTCTTTCTCGCAACGGGCGGCGAACTCCTCATTCTCGGACAGGAACCCGTAGCCGGGGTGGATGGCCTGGGCACCCGTGGCCTTGGCCGCGGCAATGATCTTGTCGGCCACCAGGTAGGACTCGCGGCTGGGCGCCGGGCCCAGCAGCACGGCCTCGTCGGCCAGCTGCACATGGCGTGCTTCCTTGTCGGCCTCGGAATACACGGCCACGGTGGCGATGCCCATCTTGCGGGCGGTGGCAATCACACGGCAGGCGATCTCGCCTCGGTTGGCAATCAGAATTTTCTTGAACATGTTCTTCTCTCCTGGCGCGAATTACAGAGGGATGTTGCCGTGCTTGCGCCACGGGTTTTCGATTTGCTTGTCCTTGAGCATGACCAGCGAGCGGCAGATGCGCTTGCGTGTCTCGTGCGGCTGGATCACATCGTCAATGAAGCCACGGGCGCCCGCCACAAAGGGGTTGGCGAAACGGGCCTTGTATTCGGCCTCGCGGGCAGCGAGTTTCTCGGGGTCGTTCTTGTCTTCGCGGAAGATGATTTCCACCGCACCCTTGGCGCCCATCACCGCAATTTCGGCATTGGGCCAGGAGAAGTTGACGTCACCGCGCAGGTGCTTGGAGGCCATCACGTCGTAAGCGCCGCCATAGGCCTTGCGCGTGATGACGGTGATCTTGGGCACCGTGCACTCAGCGTATGCGTAGAGCAGCTTGGCGCCGTGCTTGATGATGCCGCCGTATTCCTGACTGGTGCCGGGCATGAAGCCGGGCACGTCCACAAAGGTGACCACCGGGATGTTGAAAGCGTCACAGAAGCGCACAAAGCGCGCGGCCTTGATGGAGCTCTTGATGTCCAGGCAACCGGCCAGCACCAGCGGCTGGTTGGCCACGATACCCACGGTCTGGCCGTCCATGCGGGCAAAGCCGATCAGGATGTTCTTGGCGTAGTCGGGTTGCAGCTCGAAAAAGTCGCCATCGTCCACCGTTTTGACGATGAGTTCTTTCATGTCATAGGGCTTGTTCGGGTTCTCGGGCACCAGGGTGTCCAGGCTCAGGTCCAGGCGGTCGAGCGGGTCACCGCTCTTGCGCACCGGGGCCTTCTCTTTGTTGTTGAGCGGCAGGTAGTTGAACAGGCGGCGCAGCATCAGGAGCGCCTCCACATCGTTCTCAAACGCCATGTCGGCCACACCGCTCTTGGTGGTGTGCGTCAGGGCGCCGCCCAACTCTTCGGCGGTCACTTCTTCGTGGGTCACGGTCTTGACCACCTCAGGGCCAGTCACGAACATGTAGGAGGTGTCCTTGACCATGAAAATGAAGTCGGTCAGGGCCGGCGAGTACACCGCGCCACCGGCCGACGGGCCCATGATCATGCTGATCTGCGGCACCACACCGCTGGCCATCACGTTGCGCTGGAACACTTCGGCATAGCCACCCAGCGAGGCCACACCTTCCTGAATGCGGGCACCACCCGAGTCGTTCAGACCGATCACGGGTGCACCGACCTTCATGGCCTGGTCCATGATCTTGCAGATCTTCTCAGCGTGGGTTTCGGACAGGGCGCCACCGTAGACGGTGAAGTCCTGGCTGAAAACGAACACCAGGCGGCCGTTGATCATGCCGTAGCCGGTCACCACACCGTCGCCGGGGATCTTGTTGCCTTCCATGCCGAAGTCGGTGCAGCGGTGCTCGACGAACATGTCCCACTCTTCAAAGGTGCCTTCGTCGAGCAGCACTTCGATGCGCTCACGGGCCGTCAATTTGCCTTTGCTGTGCTGGGCGTCGATGCGCTTTTGACCGCCGCCCAAGCGCGCTGCAGCACGCTTTTGTTCGAGTTGTTCAAGGATGTCTTGCATGGTCTTCTCTCTTTGCTCCATGGGAAAAAGGTTCAGCCCAGCGCCCTACAGTTCCGTATAGGCGCCAAGCAACTGGCGGGCAGCGGTGGACGCAGCCACCTGCCCCTGACTGACTTGTTGACTCAATTGCGGCAGCAGTTCTTTCACGCGCGGCTGCGCGCGGAAACTCTGCCTGAGGCCGGCTTCGATGCGTTCCCACATCCAGGCCAGGGCCTGTTTTTCTCGGCGCAGAGCGAACTTGCCGTTCGCGGTCTGCAGCGTCTTGAATTCGCTCACGGCCGCCCAGAAGGCGTCCACACCCTGGCCCAGCAAGGCGCTGATCTTGACGACCTTGGGGTGCCACAATTTTTCATCGAAGTGGGCATGGTCCGGGTTGCCATGCAGGCCCAAAAGGCGCAAGGCGCTGGTGATCTGCGCTTCTGCACGTGTGGCTGCGTTGGCGTCGATGTCCGCCTTGTTGATGACCACCAGGTCGGCGATTTCCATCACGCCTTTTTTGATGGCCTGCAGATCGTCACCGGCATTGGGCAATTGCAGCAGGCAGAACATGTCGCTCATGTTGGCCACCGCCGTTTCGCTCTGGCCCACGCCGACGGTTTCGACGATCACCACGTCATACCCCGCGGCTTCGCACACCAACATCGATTCGCGGGTCTTTTCGGCCACACCACCCAGCGTACCGCTCGATGGGCTGGGGCGGATGTAGGCCTGAGCGTGCACGCTCAGGTGCTCCATGCGGGTTTTGTCGCCGAGGATAGAGCCACCCGACACAGTAGACGAGGGGTCGACCGCGAGCACCGCCACGCGGTGGCCTTGCCCGATCAGGTACAGGCCCAGCGCCTCTATGAAAGTGCTTTTGCCCACGCCCGGCACGCCACTGATGCCCAGGCGGAACGAACGGCCGGTGTGCGGCAGCATGGCTGTGAGCAACTCGTCGGCCAGGACGCGGTGGTCCACACGCGTCGATTCGAGCAAGGTGATGGCCTTGGCCATGGCACGGCGTTGCACCGGTGCGGTGCCGTGCAGCAAGCCTTGCAACAATTCGTCAGGTGTCACGCGGGGTCCCGAAGTGCGCTGGCGAAGCTCAGCCCACAGCCTTCTTGATCTGCTCCAGCACATCCTTGGCGCTGGCAGGGATCGGGGTGCCCGGGCCATAAATGCCCTTGACGCCCGACTCGTAGAGCATGTCGTAGTCCTGGCGCGGGATGACGCCGCCCACAAACACAATGATGTCATCGGCGCCCTGCTTCTTCAGCTCGGCAATGATGGCCGGCACCAGCGTCTTGTGGCCGGCAGCCAGGGTGGACACACCCACCGCGTGCACATCGTTCTCGATGGCCTGGCGCGCGCATTCTTCGGGCGTCTGGAACAGCGGGCCCATGTCCACGTCAAAGCCCAGGTCGGCGTAGGCCGTGGCCACCACCTTGGCACCACGGTCGTGGCCGTCCTGGCCCAGCTTGGCGATCATCACGCGGGGGCGACGGCCATGCTGGTCGGCGAACTCGGCGATTTCATTTTGCAGTTGAGCCCAGCCTTCGGCGGAATCGTAAGCGGCAGCGTACACACCGGTCACCTTTTGCGTGTCGGCGCGGTGGCGCCCGAAGATTTGTTCGAGCGCATCCGACACCTCACCCACGGTGGCGCGCAAACGAATGGCCTGGATGGACAAGTCCAGCAGGTTGCCCTGGCCGCTCTCGGCTGCAGCAGTCAGCGCCTTCAGTGCGGCTTGCACCGCGGCGTTGTCGCGCTTGGCCTTGATGGCCTGCAGGCGGGCGATCTGGCCATCGCGCACCTTGACGTTGTCCACGTCAAGGATCTCGATCGGGTCTTCCTTGGCCAGCTTGTATTTGTTGACGCCAACGATCACGTCCTTGCCGGAGTCGATGCGCGCTTGCTTCTCGGCGGCGGCGGCTTCGATCTTGAGCTTGGCCCAGCCGCTGTCCACGGCCTTGGTCATGCCGCCCATGGCGTCGACTTCTTCAATGATCGCCCAGGCCTTGTCGGCCATCTCTTGCGTCAGGCTCTCCATCATGTAGGAGCCAGCCCAGGGGTCGATCACGTTGGTGATGTGCGTTTCTTCCTGGATGATCAGCTGCGTGTTGCGCGCAATGCGGGCGCTGAACTCGGTGGGCAGCGCAATGGCTTCGTCCAGCGAGTTGGTGTGCAGCGACTGCGTGCCGCCAAACACGGCCGCCATGGCCTCGATGGTGGTACGCACCACGTTGTTGTAGGGGTCCTGCTCGGTCAGCGACCAGCCCGACGTTTGCGAGTGCGTGCGCAGCATCAGGCTCTTGGGGTTCTTGGCGTCAAAGCCCTTCATGATGCGGCACCACAGCAGGCGGGCCGCACGCATCTTGGCAATCTCCAGGTAGAAATTCATGCCCACTGCCCAGAAAAACGACAGGCGGCCGGCAAAGTCGTCCACGTCCATGCCCTTGGCGATGGCGGTCTTCACGTATTCCTTGCCGTCGGCCAGGGTGAAGGCCATCTCAAGGGCCTGGTTGGCCCCGGCTTCCTGCATGTGGTAGCCCGAGATCGAGATCGAGTTGAACTTGGGCATGTTCTTGCTCGTGTACTCGATGATGTCACCGATGATCTTCATCGACGGCTCGGGCGGGTAGATGTAGGTGTTGCGCACCATGAACTCTTTCAGAATGTCGTTCTGAATCGTTCCGGAGAGCTTGTCCTGGCTCACGCCCTGCTCTTCGGCGGCCACCACATAGCCGGCCAGCACCGGCAGCACCGCGCCGTTCATGGTCATGGAGACCGACACCTTGTCCAGCGGGATCTCGTTGAACAGGATCTTCATGTCTTCGACCGAGTCGATCGCCACACCGGCCTTGCCCACGTCGCCCGTCACACGGGGATGGTCGGAGTCGTAGCCACGGTGGGTGGCCAGGTCAAAAGCGACCGACACGCCCTGACCGCCTGCGGCCAAAGCCTTGCGGTAGAAGGCATTCGACTCTTCGGCGGTCGAAAAGCCGGCGTACTGGCGGATGGTCCAGGGGCGCACCGCGTACATGGTGGCCTGCGGGCCGCGCAGGAAGGGCTCGAAGCCGGGCAGCGTGTTGGCGTAGGGCAGGCTGGCCGTGTCTTCTGCGGTGTAGAGCGGCTTGACCGAAATGCCATCGGGCGTGAGCCAGTTCAGACTCTCCAGCGGCTTGTCCTTGAGGGATTTTGCGGCGGCTTTTTGCCAGGCTTCGAGGTTGGAAGCATTGAATTCAAACGGCTTGGAGGACATGGGCAGGTACCTTCAGAAACTGGAAAACAACACGGCATTGTGTGCGGGAGAACCCTCACACAACTGACGGGCATGAACCGGTCATTTGTGATTCATAATTATTGATGCAAAATATTCTAACCTGCTTACGCCCCGTTTGACCCACCGCCATTGCCCAAGATGTCCGCCCTGTCCCTCGCCCCCCGCGCCCTGTACGAAGAAGTGGCCGAACTGCTGCGCCAGCGCATCTTCGCCCGCGAACTGGAGCCCGGTAGCTGGATTGACGAGTTGCGCATCGCCGAAGAACTGGGCATCAGCCGCACTCCCCTGCGCGAAGCCCTGAAAGTGCTGGCCGCCGAAGGCCTGGTGACCATGAAAGTGCGCCGCGGTGCCTACGTGACCGAAGTGAGCGAAAAAGACCTGCGCGACGTCTACCACCTGCTGGCCCTGCTCGAATCGGACGCTGCCCGCGTGGTGGCGCAGCAGGCCAGCGACGCCCAGCTGGCAGAGCTGCAGGCGCAACAGACGGCACTGGAAGCGGCCGTGGATGACCGCGACCGCTTTTTCGAGATCAACGAGGCTTTCCACCGCCTGCTGCTGGACATGTCCGACAACAAATGGCGCACCCAGATGGTGGCCGACCTGCGCAAGGTGATGAAGCTCAACCGCCACCATTCGCTGTTCAAGTCAGGACGCATCGAGCAGTCCCTGGCCGAGCACCGGGACATCGTGCAGGCCCTGACGCAAGGCCAGGCCGAACTGGCAGCCCAGCGCATGGCCGCGCATTTCATGAACGGGCTGCAAGCCGCGCAATAAGCAGGTGTGTGGCGCGCGCGCAAATTGACTCACATCAAGTCAGTTTCACCAAATTTGTACGATCATTGGTACTTTGATCCTGTCCGGGCTGGTCCAAGCCCCTGATGCCCATGTCTTTGTCCACCGAATCCCTGCCCCGGCTGGAGCAGGAATTTCTCGCACTCAACGAGCGCATTGCCCGTCTGGCGCTGCACTTGGGTTTTGACTTGCCCGATGAACGCTCGGTCGAGGAAGCCATTCACGCCGTTTCCTTGCACATCCGCGCAGGGCAGGCGCCGTCGCACACGGTGCACCTCTGGCATGAGTTTCGGGGCTTGCTGGTGCTGCGCTACCAACTCGAAAGCCGCAGCGTCGAGACGATTGGCGTCTCGCACCTGCAGGCCGTGATGCGAACCACCGAAGAACGGCTCGTGCGCCACCACATTGAGCCGCACCAGGACGGGGCCAACCTGGGCGAACTGTTTGGCACAGACAAGCTGTCCGACACTTCCAAAAAATAAGCCCTCTTCGAAACCTGCAGTGCCGAACATGAGCGACGAGATGCCTTCACCCTGGATTGAAAACATCACCTTCGATGAACTGCAATTGGGCCAAAGTGCCCAGCTCGTTCGCACCCTGACTCCCCAGGACATCCAGGCATTTGCCGCCGTGTCGGGCGACACCAACCCCGCCCATCTGGACCCTGAATACGCCAACGACACGCGCTTTCATGGTGTGATCGCGCACGGCATGTGGGGCGGTGCGCTGATCTCGGCCGTGTTGGGCACACGATTTCCTGGCCCTGGCACCATCTACCTGCAACAAGACCTGCACTTCAAGCGCCCTGTGCACGTGGGCGACACACTGCAGGTCACAGTGGTGGTGCAAGCCAAAGACGACGAAAAACAGCATGTCACGCTGCAGTGCGACATCCGTAACCAGCACGGGCAATCGGTGCTGGACGGCCAAGCCCGCGTGATCGCACCCACGCAGAAAGTGCGTCGGCCAGCCCCCGAAACACCGCACATCCAGCTCTTTTCGCCGCAAGCCAGGCTGCAAGCCCTTTTGCGCCAGGCCCAAGCGCTTGAGCGCGTACGCTGCGCAGTGGTTCATCCCTGTGATGAACCGTCTCTGTCTGGCGCGCTGCAAGCGGCTGCGCACGGATTGATCGAACCGGTGCTGGTGGGGCCGCGCGTCAAAATCGAAGCGGCTGCAAACCAGGCTGGACTGAGCCTGCAGGGCCTGGAAATAGTGGACGTGAGCCACAGCCATGCAGCGGCCGACACCGCAGCCGACATGGCATTGGCCGGGCAGGTCGAGATCCTGATGAAAGGCAGCCTGCACACCGACGAGCTGCTGCACGCGGTGCTGGCTCGACCCGGCCTGCGCACGGGGCGCCGCATGTCGCACGTCTTCCGCTTCGAGGTCTCCACCTACCCCAAACCCTTGTGGGTGACCGATGCGGCGCTCAACATTGCGCCCACGCTGCAGGACAAGGTGGACATCGTGCAAAACGCGGTGGACTTCGCCATCGCCATGGGCACGCCCGTGCCCAAGGTGGCGGTGCTCGCCGCCGTCGAAACCGTCAACCCTGGCATGCCCGCCACACTGGAGGCTGCCGCCCTGTCCAAAATGGCCGATCGCGGGCAAATCAAGGGCGCCATCGTCGATGGCCCGCTGGCGTTTGACAATGCCATCTCCGCCGAGGCAGCGCACATCAAGCACATCACCTCTGCCGTCGCTGGCGACGCCGACATCCTGCTTGCACCCAACATCGAGTCGGGCAATATGCTGGCCAAACAACTTGAATACCTGGGCGGTGCCACCGCATCGGGCCTGGTACTGGGCGCGCGCGTGCCAATGGCGCTGACCAGCCGTGCCGACAGCCCCGACACCCGGGTGGCCTCGGCCGTCCTGGCGCTGATCGCGGCCCATGCGGCCCGCAAAGACCCGATCCGCAAAGCCCAGCTCGGCCTTTAACCCCACTTCTGGCACCTGCTCACCATGGCCGTTCTGTCTGTCAATGCGGGTTCGTCCTCGCTCAAGTTCGCGGTCTATCCGGTACACCCCCAAGGGGTAGGCCAGGCCCTGCTGACTGGCAACTTTGAAGGACTGGAGCCACAGGGCCAACCGCAGATGTGCTGGATCTGGGCGGGCCAGCGCCACCAACGCCCCCTGGGTGCAGTGGCCGGCGACCCCTTTGATGCCGCGCTGTTGCATCTGCAGCAACTGCTGGCGAACACACCCACTCTGCCTGCGCTGTGCGCTGTGTCACACCGCGTTGTGCACGGCGGCGAACGCTACACGCAAGCCGTGCTGGCCAGCCCTGAGGTGCTGCAGGCCTTGGCTCGCTACAACAGCCTGGCCCCTTTGCACCAACCCCACAATCTGGGCGGCATCCAGGCCTTGTCCAGGGCCTTTCCAGGCTTGCCGCAGATCGCCTGCTTTGACACCGCCTTTCACGCCGGCGTGCCTGCACTGCACAACAGTTTCGCGCTTCCCGAGTCTTTGCGCGAACAAGGCGTGCGTCGCTACGGTTTTCATGGGCTGTCCTACCAGTTCATCATGGGCGAGCTGCAATCGCGCAGTGCGCGTGCCCAGGGCCGCGTGCTCATGGCACACCTGGGCAACGGCGCCAGCCTGTGCGCCGCCCGCGAGGGCCTGAGCGTGGCCACCACCATGGGTTTTTCTGCGCTGGACGGCCTGATGATGGGCACGCGCAGCGGCAACCTGGACCCCGGCGTGCTGCTGTACCTGATGGAACAAGGCTGGGGCCATGCCCAGATAGAGAAATTGCTCTACAAACAAAGCGGTTTGCTGGGCGTGTCTGGCGTGAGCGCCGACATGCGCACGCTGCGCCAAAACGGCAGTGCAGCGGCGCATTTTGCGATTGACTTGTTCACCCACCGCGTGGTGCGCGAGGCCGGCGCGATGGTCGCTTGCATGCAAGGACTGGACGTGCTGGCCTTCAGCGGCGGCATTGGCGAGCACGATGCCGCCTTGCGCCAGCAGGTGTGCCAGCAACTGGCCTGGCTGGGGGTGCGGATCGACCCCGTGCTGAACACCGCCGCCACGGGACAAGAGATGCTGGCCATTCACAGCCTGGCCAGCAGCACCGAGGTTTGGGTGGTCCCCACAGACGAAGGCCGCGTGGCTGCGCGAGAGGCCTGGGACTTGCTGAATTAAGCCACCCCTGACCTGCAGGGATTGGGCATTTGCAACAGTTCGGACAAGGGCAAAGCCTTGGCAAACAAATACCCCTGGGCGCGATGGCAACCCATGCCGAGCAGGGCATCGCGTTCAAACGGGGTTTCCACGCCTTCTGCGGTCACATCCAGTTGCAGCGTTTCCGCCAGTGCCATGATGGCCTTGACCACCTTGGCATTGCCTTCGTTGCCCAGCGCCACCACAAATGAGCGGTCGATCTTGAGCTTGTGGATAGGCAAATAGGCCAGGCGCGACAGCGAGGAATAGCCTGTACCGAAATCATCGATGGCGATCTGCAGGCCCAGGCCCATGATGGCTTCAAGTTGCACCGACGCGTCCTCCATGCTCTGCATGAGGTCACTCTCGGTCACTTCGAGGATCAGGTCGGCATGGTGCGTCTGCGCATCGTCCAGGTGCTGGCGCAGCAACTGAAACACCCGCTGGTTGGCCAGCAAGCGTGGCGAGGCATTGAATGCCACTTTGGTGCCAGGAAAATGCACGCGCAAGGTGGGCAAGTCGGCCATCAGCTTGTTAAGGAGGACTTCGGTGATCGCATCGATCAGGCCCTGTTCTTCGGCCACCGGTATGAACTCGGCCGGTGAAATCGGTCCCAACTCAGGGTCACTCCAGCGGGCCAGCGCCTCAAAGCCCGTCACCTGTCCGGTGCGCATGTCTACCTCGGCTTGGTAATGCGGCACGATGTCTTGCCGCTGCAAGGCTTGCTTGAGTTTGATCTCCAACAGATGCCGACGCTGGATGCTCTGGATGATCTGGGGGTTCAGCCAGGTCACACAGGCACGCCCCGCCTCCTTCGAATACAAAAGCGCCGAATCGGCCAGCACCAGCAAGTCCTTGACATTGTCAGCATGCTCCGGATAGGCCGCTGCACCGACCGAAAATGACGCCATGCCACAGTGGTCGCCTGCCAGGCGAACACGGTGCACCAACTCTGGCAAAGCGGCTTTGAGCCGCTGACTCAGGTCTGCACTGGACTCATCGATGTCGAGCACGGCGATGAACTCATCTCCGGAGCGCCTGCACAAGAAATGGGGCTGTGGCAAATGGGCCTGTAGGTACTGCGCAAATTGAATGATGACCTGATCGCCCTGCTCATGGCCATAGGTGTCATTGATGTGTTTGAGGTAGTCCAAGTCGATGAACAACAACGCAAACCTGCGGCATTGTGGCGTCAGCCCCTCTTGACGCAGCTTTTCTTCAATGAATTCGGTGAAGGCGAGGTAGTTGGGCAAGCCCGTGAGTTGATCGTGGTAGATGAGTTCACGCAAACGGGCTTCAACTTCTTTGACGTCCCGGATGTCGGACACGATGGCCACATTGCCCAAATGCTCGTCGGCTTCGTTATGCAAAGAAGACACCGCCATCATGACCGGGATCTGCTCTTGCGTGCGCGTGACAAAAAATGTTTCACCACGCCACTCGCCATGTTCGCGCAGCGCCTGGGCAATGTGACCGTCCTGTTGGCGAATGTCATTGGCCCGGTAGAGCAAGCCAGCCGGTTTGCCCAAAAGTTCCTCGCGTTGATAGCCAGTGATGCGCAGCAACGCTGCGTTCACATCGGCAATGTGGCCTTGCTTGTCTGTGATCAAAATCGCTTCGGCTGCGGTTTCAAACACACGCGAAGACACCCGCAACTGCTGATTCACACTGCGCTGGCGCATCACAATGCTTTGCACCGCGTCGAACATGGTCGATATTTCGTCGCCCATATCGTCTGTTTCGACATGCACCTCGTCCTGCGTTGCGGCCAAGGACGTGACTTGGACCAGACGTTCAATGCGGTCAGTCAATGAAGTGGAAAATTTTTCAGCCCATGTGTGCAAAGCGATGAACAAGGCGTAACCGCAACCGAGCAACAGCATCAACACCGACAGGACCACTGGCAGCCAACGCCACACCGACTGGCTAACGGTCAGGCGCATCGTCATCTGCGCATGGCCCAGTTGCAACGGCAAGTCGACCGTGCGCGACAGCCATGAGGTTTGAGCTGGGCCGGCATCACCCTCATTGACCCAGGCGTAGCGCACCGTCAGGTCAGAGGGCAGATTGAGGCTCTGAAGTTCCTCTTCGAGTCGAGCATAGGTGAGCATGATGCCCAAAACGCCGTCGGCAAACGGTGCCATCACAGGCACAGCAAACAGGGCACGTGTGCCTCGCGGGCTGATTTGCAGCTCACTTTGCAAACTGGCGCTGTCTATCGTTCTCTTGAGCATTGCCGCAGAAGGCTTCAGTCCAGGCTCGGCATGCTTGCTGATGATGTAGTCGCGTCCTCTGTAGTCGAGCAAATCAATTTGGCGGGCACCGTTTTGGTTGATCCGCTCCAGCAACGGCTCCAGGTATGCCTCGCGCCCACTGGAATCGGTCAAGCCCGTCCAGACCACCGAAGAATGGGCCAGCGAATCGGCCTCTCGCACCTGCGCCACCAGCTCAGTGCCCAGCTTGGTGGAAATCAGGGCTTGGTATTGCTCCAATTGCCGCCCGTGGAAAACTGCCACACTGAACAAAGCCAGCGTGAGCACCAACAAGACGCTGACGACCACGTAGTAACCCAGAATGGTCTGCAAACGCCGACCAATCTGTTCCTTGAGTGAAATGCGCAGGGCCATGGGTCTGGGTTTGAACATCAATTCACTGGCATCAGAGCACCCGAGGCGCTCAGTCGAACAAAGAGCAGTTGGGCGGGGCCCAGCGCCTCATGCCGCTGCGCGGTGAAAGCCCGAGAATAGTCGCGAACAACGCCACTGTAGGGGGGCAATTGTTCCAGTGCGTCACGGATCTTGACCGGGTCTGTTGTGTTGGCCTGCGCAATGGCCAGTGCCAACAGTTGCACGGCGTCGTAGGCTTGTGCGGCCCCCACCGGGCTAGGGATGGCCGTCACCGTTTTGTATTCGCTGTGCTGGTGAATCCATTCGGCCAGCCGCCTGGCCTGGGGTCGCTTGTTGTTCAAGAAGCTGAAGGTCTGGATGACATCCAACTGGACTTGATCAAGCGCATCGCCCACCAGCTCATGCAAAACCCCACCCACCACACCCCAGTGGGCCACGACCGGTATGCGCTGAGCGGGTGGCAGTTGCACCATGTCGCGCAGCAGCACCGCCGCTTCTTTTTCATTGCCCACAAACAGCAAGCCCTTGGCACCTGACATGAGACAGGCTTTGTAGGCATCGGCGAACGATTTGTCGCCCCAGTTGTACCAACGAACCAGAGAAAAACGCAAAGCGTGCTGGGTCGTTGCTTTCTTGATCACCGCCTCGGAAGAGCGTCCCCAGGCCGTGTGAGGTAAAAATGCACAGGCTTTGTCTGCCTTGTACTTGCGAGCCAAACGGTCAATCATGGCCTGCACGCCCCACTCGTCCTTGAGCGATACCCTGAACGCATAAGAGGGCCTGTAATCGTTGTCGGTGATGCCATCGGCCGACCCCCAAACGCTGATCAGCGGCACCTTCAGGCGGTGAACTTCGGGCAACACCTCAACGCTGATGGGGCTGTACTTTCCTCCCAGCACCGCCACCATGTCGGTCATGCCTGCCAGTTCGATGAAGTTGTCACGGCCACGGGCCGAAACCCCTTTGTTGTCGGTGGTCACCAATTGCAGAGATCGTCCGCCCAAAACGCCGCCAGCACGGTTGATGTCGTCGATGGCAGCCCTGGCCCCCAGCTCGATGGCCACCGGTGCAGTATTGGTTTTTTGCCCATAGGCACCATCAAAACCAATTCGTACCGGCAAAGCTCTGGCCGTTGCTGCTGCAGCATTGGTCTGCGCGCTCACCGACAGCGCAGCACACGCGAACACCGCGAAGACAAGCCATGCTTTGCGCCACGTGTTAACCATAGTTCCACTGTCCGCCACGGCTTGAAATTTGTCGATGCAACGCATATGAATATGCTAACCGAATGCTGTCAATATTGAGTTGCATCTCTCACCAATACGCGGTCCTCGCACCCATAATCGAGGCTGTGCTGCACGACTGTCGTTACTGGTCATGATTCATTTCTCGCATCGGCGTGAGGCCTTGCAAGCTGCCATTCCCGTGGTGATGGGCTTTTTGCTGCTTGTATTGCTGTGGTTGTCACCCATGCCAGCGGCCATCAAAGGTTGGGCCAATTACCTGCCCCTGCACATGGCACTGGAAACCGCTGCCATCTTCTTCGCAGGGATGATCTTCGCCATCACTTGGCACACGCCGCGAACCCAGAGCACCCTCAATGCGGTGGTTGTCGGCTGTCTGTTTGGGGGCGTGGCCCTGCTCGACTTCACCCACATGTTGTCCTACGCAGGCATGCCCAGTTTTGTCACACCCAGTGACTCCAACAAGGCTATTTATTTCTGGCTGTCGGCGCGTGCGCTGGCTGCCATGGGACTCTTCGTTGTTGCCATCCCCCGCTGGCACCGACCTGCCACCCCGCAAGAAGCCAAACTCTGGCTCATGCTGGTGCTTTGCATCGTGGCAGCGGTGCATGTGCTGATCCTCTTTGACATGCCACTGCTGCCTGTGGCGTTCATTGCTGGCGTTGGATTGACACCCTGGAAGGTTCACACCGAATACTCGTTGGTGGCGCTCTATGTCCTGCCTGCACTCTGGCTAGCCCCTCGCTTGCTGCGCCCACGCACCTACCACATCAGCGGGCTCATGGCTGCGGCCGTGCTCATGGCCATGAGCGAATTCATGCTGACCCTGTATTCGGATGCTACCGATCTCTACAACTTCAGCGGTCACCTGCTCAAGATTGCGGCGTACTTCTACCTTTACCGCCCCCTGTTTGTAGAGCTGCTGCAAAGCCCTTATGAACACCTGCAAGAAGCCCTGAGCGAGCAGCAAGCCACCCTCCATGCCCTCCCCGATCTGTTGTTTGAACTGGACGAAGAAGGGCGTTTTTTGTCGGTGCATACTGGACGCACCCACATGCTGTTGATGTCGCCGTCCGACTTTGTAGGCAAAACCATGCGCGAAGTCTTGCCTGAAGAGACCGCCCACATTGGCATGCAGGCCATCGAAGAAGCCCGAAAACTGGGCACATCACACGGCAAGCGCTATGCCCTGGACCTGCCCACCGGACGCATGCATTTTGAGCTGTCAGTGGCCGCCAAGTTGCCACCGGGCACACCCAACAATCGCTACATCTTCATTGCCCGAGACGTGACCGAGCGCGTCAATGGTGAACAAAACCTGAAAAAGGAAGCTCAACGCAATGCAGCTCTGATGCAGCTGTCACATCAGGATGAATCCCTGTCCAGCCACGAGCGCATGCAGCAAGTCTTGCCCCGTATGGTGGAATTGACCGACAGCCAGGTGGGTTTCATGGCGCGCGTGTCACCCGACGGGCGCAGCCTGGACGACGCAGTGGTGAGCCCCTCTGGTCTGGCCATCACGACAGCTGCAACCGATGGTTGCATGCTGCAAGACAGTGACATCTGGCGCAAAGCCATCCACGAGCACCGTCCCGTGGTGTTCAATGAGGCCTCAGCGCTGCCTGCCTTGCCGGAATTGACCGGGGCGCTGGGCAGTTTGTCCAACTGGATCAGTTTGCCGGTTTTTGACGGGAAGCACCTGGTGATGGTGGCCGGGATTGGCAACAAGGCGGGCAGCTACACGGACAACGATGTGGAGTTTCTGCACCTGATGGCCTACAGCCTCTGGCAAGTCACGCACAAACTCGAAACCGATGTGGCTTTGCGCCGCTTCTCAATGGCCGCCGAACAAAACCCAAACCCGATCATCATCACGGACGTGCAAGCCCGCATCGAATACGTCAACAACGCTTTCACCCAGGTTTCGGGTTACAGCGCCGAGGAGGCCCTGGGCAAGAATCCGCGTTTTCTGCAATCAGGCAAGACTTTGCCATCCGTCTACAAAGGCATGTGGTCACGCCTGCTGTCCGGCCAGCCTTGGACGGGCGAATTGATCAACCGCAGAAAAACCGGGCAAGAGTACTATGAGAGCGCCTTGATCTTTCCGATTCGCAACGATGCCGGGGTCATCACCCATTACCTGGCGCACAAGGAAGATGTGAGCGAGCGCAAGTCCGATGCCCAACGCATCCAGTACTTGTCCGACTTTGATCAACTCACAGGTCTTCCCAATCGCGTGCTGTTGCTTGAGCAATTGCAGTTCGAGATCGCACAAGCGCAACAGGCAGAACAGTCTGTCTTGGTCCTCTGGCTCAATTTGGACCTGTTCAAGGACATCAACGATGCCTTCGGACACGAGGCTGGCGACAGCATCCTGCGTGAAGTGGCCCGCCGTCTGCGCAACCAAGCCAAGGGCCGCGACCTGATTGCACGCTACTCGGGTGACAACTTCATCATGGTGCGCAGCAACATCGAGCAATTCGGAGCCAGTCGCTTGGTCAGTCAGTTGTTTGAAACGCTTTCACACCCCATCGTGCTGCACGGTCAAGAGCTGGTGCTCACCGCTTCGATGGGCCTGTCGTTCTACCCCAACGACGGCCTGAGCGCCAACGACCTGCTGCGTTGCGCCGAAACAGCCATGTACCGCGTCAAGCACACCAGCCGCAACAGCTACAGCTTCTTCTCGCCTGACATGCAAGCGCGTACCGCCCGCGCGTTGCAGTTGACCAACGCGCTCAAGCTGGCTTTTGGACGCGACGAGTTGCGCCTGGTGTACCAACCCCAGGTGTCCTTGCAGGACGGGAAGCCCACCGGTGCCGAGGCACTGATCCGCTGGCACCATCCCCAACTGGGTGAGATTGCGCCGACAGAATTCATACCCCTGGTTGAAAATGCTGGCCTGAGCAGCCAACTGGGCGAATGGGTGCTGCAGCGCGCACTGGATGACCTGCGCAGCTGGCAGCAACAAGGCCTCGCACTGGTCAAAGTGGCCATCAATCTGTCGGCGAATCAGTTTGCCGAGACCGATCTGGCCGCCCGCATCCAGGCACAGCTGGAAAAATCAGGTGTCCCTGCCCAATTGCTGGAGCTGGAACTGACCGAAGTCGCCGCCATGAAAAATCCCACACAGGCGATTGCCACCATGTTGGCTTTGTCAGCACTGGGTTTGTCGCTTTCGATAGATGACTTTGGCACTGGCTATTCCTCCTTGAGCCAACTCAAACGCTTTGACGTACACAAGCTCAAAATCGACCAGTCCTTTGTTCGCGATGTGGTTCATGACAGCGAAGACCAAGCCATTGTGCTCGCCATTGTCCACATGGCGCACAGCATGGGCATGGTCACTTTGGCCGAAGGCGTGGAAACCCCAGAGCAACTGGCTTACCTGCGCGCGCAGCATTGCGACCAGATTCAGGGCTATCTGTACAGCCACCCATTGGAGCGCAACGACTTTGCACAGTGGTTGCGTGCACCGCACACGCTGGCACTGCCTGCCTGATGCGCTTTCAGGCTGGCGCTGTCGCCGCCCGCATCGCCTCCGGCAGGTGGGCCAAGGCCACTTGAACCACCTGACTGTCCAGCTTGCCTTTGTTCACCAGGTCCTGCATGAAATCCCGTATTTGCTCAGCACTCAGTCCTGCACGGTAAGGTCGGTTCTGCGCCATGGCCTGAAAAATATCAGCCACGCGCAAAATGCGCGCTTCCAGTGACAGGTTCGCTTCGGGCACATGAAAGGGGTAGCCCAGGCCATCAGGCTCCTCATGGTGGTAGGCTGCCCAGAGCGCAATATCTTCAAAGCCATCGATTTTTCGCAAGATTTGATACGTCTCGAAACTGTGCGTGTTCATGATCTGGCGCTCATGCACATCGAGCTTGCCGGCTTTGTTGAGCACTTCATCGGGCACCCTCAGCTTGCCTAAATCATGCAACAAACCCGCCACCTCAAGCTTGTCGCAGCGCTCGGGGTCGATGGCCATTTTCTCTGCCAGCAAACGTGCCAAACGCGACACCCCCAATGAATGCACCGCTGTGAATTCGCTCTTGGCATCCACAATGCGGGCAAAGATCGTGGCCAGGGCATGCACAGATGGCATGCCGATGCGAGGCCGAGGCCCATGGTCCAGCTGTTCTTGCAGGAGCGAAGCAATGGCGCGAGGCTCCAGGGACAGCCAGAATGCTTCTGATTGCGCTGCCTTGTCAAAGGCCTGCACCAATTCGGGAGCAAAGTAAGTGCCCTGCACCGAACGCACACGCTCACGAATGTGCCCCACCTCGTCAAACAAATGTTTGCCGTAATGCGGCGCCGCAAAAGTATCCACACGGTCAGCCAAAAAGATCAGGTTTGCCTGCAAGGCTTGCGCCATTGTCAATTCGGAAGGCACCTTCGTGCGCACAACATCCCAGCGCGTATGGTGGTAACGAATCGGCATCGCCAGCGACGCCAGTGGCGAAAAACCCTTGAGCAGATCAAAGCCGAGCTCAGCATGGGCTTGCGACTGCGGCCAGTCGAATTCCAGCAAAAGGTGCTGGTGTGTCTGTGTGGACGACACACCAATGTCGTGCAGCAATCCCATGTCGAAAATCAGGCTTTGCTCGGCATCCGACCACCCCAGTGCGTGGGCACAGAACATGGCCATGATGCCTACCCTTTTGCCGTGTGCCACATCGTCGACCCCAACCAGATCTAGCGCATCGGACAAGGCAAATACCGCCTGGCGCAAATCGAATCCATCTGTGTTCATTTCGGACCTCACAATGACCATACCACCTTGTCATAAGTCAATTGGTCTGGTGTTCAGCGCATTCCAAGCATGGGCATGTGTTATACCTGACACACCGTGTTTCTCGGCCATTGCCCCTCGTATTTCCTCTTCATGCGTGACCTTTCCATCAAGAAGAAAGTCAGGAGCCTGATCCTCACGCTCTATGCCGCGATGCTGGTCGCTTTGCTGGGCAGTTTGAGCCTGGCCTTGCATCAAAATTGGCAGCTCAAGCTGCAGTCGAGTCAAAACGAAATGGCCCGGCAAGCGGGCATTGGCAACTTCATCATTGAACATGCCGTCATCAATGCCGCCAAAGCGTTGGGCAACGCACAACAGTCTTTGCAGAAGACCCTGGCCAACGGCCCTTTGAGCATGCTCAAGGCCCATGAGGTTCTGCAATTTCACCTGGACGAGCACAATGCGTTCATCAACTCTGACTACAAGGGCTTGATGCTGTACATTGACCCACAAGGGGTATTGCAAGCGCGGACAGACCACTACCCTTCGGAACGTTTTGACTTCTCCAATCGCATTTATTTTGAGCGTTTGCGCGAACACCCTGAAATCCCTTTCACCATCGGCCCGCTGAGCAAGGCACAAACCACGGGTGAATGGGTGTTTCATGTCGCCGTGGCGCTGCGCGACAACAAAAATGCCTTTCATGGCGTTTTGGCTCAACAAATTCGTCTGTCCGACATCACCCAGGACCTGGCCCGCTACATCGACACCAGCCATGCCGCGCAGATCGTGACCCAGACCCTGGACGGACATCTGGCCCTGGTCTATCCGCCGCGACTGATCACCAAGATTGGCAACGGCGGGATCAACATTTCCTACGCGGATTTCGCAAGGCGTTCCTCCTCACCACAAGATGCATTCATCTGGCCTGCGGCAACGGGACAGGGCCAAAGAGAGCTGGTGGTGGGCTTTGAACTGTCCGAGCACTTTCACCTGCTGACCACTGCCCACCGTGCAATGTCCGACATCTTGCAAAGCTTTGTCAAAGAAAGTCTGTTCCTGATTGGCATGTCGTTGCTGGCTCTGCTTTTCCTGACGGCGCTGTTTGTCCGTCTGAGTCGCGTTTATGACCAGTTCGCGGAGGCACTGCACGACTCGTTCAGCGATGCCCTCACCGAGATTTCGAACCGGCGTGCCCTGGAAGACATGCTGCCACGCTTGCTGCGCGACGCCATCCGCACACAGCAACCCCTGAGCGTGCTCTTCATTGACATTGATCACTTCAAACACTTCAACGACGACTATGGCCACGATGGAGGCGACATGGCCCTCAAGGCGGTTGCGCGGGCTTTGCAAGGCTGCGCCAAACGCCCTCTGGATTTTGTCTGCCGCTGGGGCGGTGAAGAATTTGTCATCATCTTGCCGCACACGACAGAAGACGCTGCCAGCAAGATGGCGGAGGGCATTTTGCAAACAATCCGTCAGATCCAGCTGACCGATGGCCATGGGCACTGTATGCGTCAAGTCACTGTGAGCATCGGTGTGGCCTGCACCGTGGTTGCGCTGCAGCGACAAGGTGAGCATCTGATCTTGAACGCCGATCAAGCCATGCAAGCGGCCAAACAAGCGGGTCGCGATCGGGTGGTCATTGCCCACCGCCCCAAGCAGCACTGACGACGCTGCGCAATCCTGTCCGCTTCAGGTTTCGCGCAGCCCGAAGTTTTCAGGGTAGCGGGCCTTGGCTGCGGCTTCTTCCTTGCTGATTTTTCCTTGCTGAAGCAGGCGTGTCAGGGCCTGGTCCAGCGTCTGCATACCCACATTGCTGCCGGTCTGCATGGCCGAATACAACTGTGCCACCTTGCTTTCGCGGATCAGATTGCGAACCGCCGTGCTGCCCACCATGATTTCATACGCCGCCACACGCCCTGGGCCATCCTGGCGCTTGCACAACACCTGAGAAATGACCGCCGTCAAAGACTCGGACAACATGCTGCGCACCACCGATTTTTCATCACCTGGGAACACGTCAATGATCCGGTCAATCGCCTTGGCCGCCCCCGAGGTGTGCAGCGTGGCCAGCACCAGATGCCCGGTCTCCGCCGCCGTGATGGCCAGTCGGATCGTTTCCAGATCGCGCATCTCTCCCACCAGAATCACGTTCGGATCTTCGCGCATGGCTGCACGCAGGGCACTGGAAAAGCTCAGGGTCTGTCCACCCACTTCGCGCTGATTGATGAGACAGCGTTCGGGCTGGTACACGAATTCGATCGGGTCTTCGATCGTCAACACATGCTTGGCTTGCGAACGGTTGAGCTCGTTGAGCATGGCAGCCAAAGTGGTGGATTTGCCCGAGCCGGTAGGCCCGGTGACCAGCACCAGGCCGCGCGGGCGCAGCGCAAAATCGGCAAATACCTCGGGCGCCTGCAAATCGGACAGACTGGGCACTTGACTGGGGATGGCGCGGAACGCCACCGACATGCCGCGGAGCTGGTGAAAGGCATTGACCCGGAAACGCGAAACGCCCGGCACTTCATAGGAAAAATCGGCTTCCAGCGTCTGGGCAAAGTGTTCGCGCTGGTGCGAATTCATGATGCCGGCGACCATGGCCGCGATCTGCTCGTGCGTCAGCACGTGCTCGCCCACGGTTTGCAAACTGCCATCAATGCGCAGCCTGGGCAACAAGCCGGCGGACAGGTGCAAGTCAGAGGCTCGTTGCTGCACCGCGTGGGCCAACATCTCCTGGATTTGCATCGTGCCCTCCTGGTGTGGACTGTGGTCAGCGGCTGACCTGTTGCAGCCTGTCGCGAGCAAACTGGCTGAGCGACGCAGGCAAACCCAAATCCAGTGCGCGTTGGTACGCCTCTGCGGCGCTGGACAATTGGCCCTGAGCCTGCAAAGAAACCCCCAAGCCCACCAACCAATTGGACGAATCCGGCTGTTGCCGCAAAGCGATGACGTAATGCGCCACCGCTTCGGTATGGTGCGCCTGTTGTTGCAGGGCCGTAGCCAACAGGGCGTGGTAGGCCGCATTGTCACCCGCGGCCAACAGGCCACGCTCCAGCGTGGTGACGGCCTGCTCGGTCTCACGTCCCAAAAGTTGCATCTGCGCCAATGCAGCATGAAAGGCAAATGCTTGTGGCTTGAGTGTGATGCCCTCCGTCAACACCGCCTTGGCATCGCTGCTGCGTCCCTCGCCTTGCAAGACCTGGGCATACAAGAGACGGGCCTCCAGGTGCGTGGGTTGGTCAGCCAATGCCTGCCGCAAGCTTTTTTGCGCCTCCAATGCAGCGCCTTGCCGCAACAAAGCAGCCGCATCTCGGTAGGCATTGTCGGCACGCTGCTCGGCACTGAGCACACGCGTCACCTGCCCCGGCGTCAACACTGACACCGGCACAGGCGCGTCGTTTCGTTTGTCTGTTTTGCCTTGCGCCGGCACAGTCATGCCGCCCGCAGTCGCGGTGACCACGGATTGACTGCCTTTCTCAGACTCCCGAGCCACAGGGGTTTGCAAAGCGTCAGGCGCGCGCTCGCGCACAGCCACCTGTGCGGGCTTGACCGGTTGGTCCGCGGTGGCGGCAGCGGGTTCAGCAGGCGGCACAAGGTCCTGAGGCACCACAACCACCGGCATGTCGGCTGAAGCGGCCTGGGCAGCAGGCCGGCCCTCACCTGGACTTGCGCCAGCCTGCTGAGCGCTGGGCGTGACAGGCACGGTGTTTTGCCGGGTCATGTGCCGCAACCCATATGTGGCAGCCAACATAACCAACACCAAAATCCCGCCCCAAAGCCGCACTGGGACTTTGGCACCCGAAGGATTACGTGCCACATTCAGGGCCATACCCGACGCACCCGATCCGGCACTGCCCGCATGCCCTTGGCGCTGATCGATGTCTTTGAGCATTTGGTTGATCAGGCTCATGGCAGGATTCCTTTGTCCATCAAAAGCCAGACCACACTGGCAGCCAGCAATGTCAGCAAAAAAACCAATTGCAATTGGCTTGACACCTGCTGTGTCGAGGTGGTGTCGTCCGCCGCTGCTTTCACGTCCCAGAACGTGACCTCTTGTCTGCCCTTGCCATACGCGCTGAGCAAAGCCTTGTGGGCAAGGATGTTGACCAAGCGCGGTACGCAATGTGTGCGCCAGCGCAGCAAGCGCAAGGCCATGGGCGTGAACAATCGCTTGCCCGCATGACCCGCCATGGCCAAGCGGTGTTGAATGTAGTAGTCCACCTCGTCGCGCACCAAGGGCTTGAGGCAGTAATGGAAGGCGATGCGCTGTTTAAGCTGCCGAATAGAGGGGTGGTTGAGTTTGTCTTCCAGCTCGGGCTGCCCAAAAATGATCACCTGCAGCAGCTTGCGCTTCTCGGTTTCCATATTGGTCAGCAAGCGCAGCGATTCCATGGTCTCGATCGGCATGGCCTGTGCTTCGTCCAGACAGACCAAGGCACGTTTGCCCTCCAGGTGAATGGCCATCAGCCGTTCGGTGATGGCACGCAGCACCTGGTGGCGCGAGTCCTCTGTCTGCACTGGCGCGCCCAGTTCGTGGGCAATCTCGCGAAACAGGGTGTCCGTGTCCAGATAAGGGTTGGGCACATAGGCCACCACAAAATCGGACGCCAGCATGCCCATGAGCTTGCGGCACAGCATGGACTTGCCGGTGCCCACCTCGCCCGTGATCTTGATGAACCCCTCGCCCGTCCTGGCCGCCACCAAGATGGTGTTGAGCGCCTCTTGGGATGTGTCGGACGGGAAAAAGAACTGCGTGTCTGGCGTGATGGTGAAGGGGAATTCTTTCAGCCCGAAATGCTCAAGGTACATAAGACCGCCCGGCACCGCTCAACGCGGCGCCGTCTTCATGCTGCCAATGCGCTCTTCGGTGTCTGCAATCATGTTGACCCAGGCGCTCTCGTCTTTGACCACAATGGGTTTGATCAGGATCACCAGTTCACGCTTGCGAGACTCCTGGCTGCCCCAGTTGAACAAGGCCCCGGCCACAGGCACATCACGTGCACCGGGCACACCACCGCGCACGTCGGCGTTGCGTTCACTCATCAGACCACCGATCACCACCACCTGACCGTCACGCGCTTTGACCACGCTGTCGGTTTCGTTCATGCTGTTGACAGCGAAGGGCACCGTGGTACCGCCGAAGCCAGGTCCTGCAATCTTGTCCTTCTCGATGATTTGATTGACCATCGAGTGCACATGCAGCGTGATGTTGTCTTCGCTGTCGATTTGCGGCGTGACATCCAGAGCAATGCCAGAGAAAAACGGCTGGTAGGTCAGACTCGGGTTGGTCACCACCGTTTGCAGCGTGCCAGAAACTGAGCTGGTCCCACCTGTGATGTTGGTCACAAACGGCTCTTCCTTGCCCACTTTAATGACGGCTTTCTGGTTGTTCAAGGTGGAAATGCGCGGGCTGGAGAGCACATGCACACGACCCTGCGACTCCATGAAATTGATCAGCGATGCGAAATTGGTGGCCTGAAATGCGATGCCCCCCACGCCACCCACCGGCACACCCGCAGCCGCAGTGGTTCCAAGCAAGCCCGACAGGGTGGTGCTGGCCCCATTGACCAGCGTCCCCCCAGGCTGACCGACGACGCCAGGCTGATTGACGCCAATCGACGAGGGCACCGCGCCCATCGACAGGCGGTGCATGCCCTGATTGAACAGGCTCCAGTTGATGCCCTGTTGCGCTTCCTTGTTCAGCTCCACGTCGATGATCTTGGACTCGATGATGACCTGCCTGGAGATGCTGATTTGCATATTGCGCAGCATGCGCTCGACCAGGCGCAATTCAGTGGGCATGCCACGCACCAAAATGGTCCCGCTCATGGCATTGATGGCCAGAGCGCGGCCTTGCGTACAGCCATCCACTCCCCGCTGACGCTCACCCATGGGTGGGTCGGCCGGATTGGACACATCGGCACGAGAGGCATTGTTCTGCCCGCTCACGGTGGGCGGCCGTACCAGTGCCGGATTGACGGCCGTGGTCCTGGGAATATTGCAACCCAGCAAAGTGCGCAGTGCGTCTTCGGCCTCGCCCCACACATCGGACTTGACCGCTGTGCTCAGGCCCGTGGCTTGCACCGACCCGTAACTGGACGTGCTGCTGGAAGAGGCGCCTACAGAAGAGCTGGAACTTTGCCCCACCGAAGCGCCCCCGATCACCTGGATGTCACTGACGCCGCGTCGTTGGCCCAGAATGTAGTTCACATAAAAAAGACGTGTCTGCAACTCTGCAGGCTGCACCAAAATGCGCCGTCCCTCGACGGTGTAGTCATAGCCGTACACATCGCGAATCGCATCCAGCGCCTCAAACAAGGTGATGTTCTTGAGCTTGAAGCTCACGCGCTTGCCCGACACATCGACCGCATCGGTACGCACTGCGGCACTGGCAGCGCCGGGTGCACCGGCGCCTGCCGCCACGGTAGAGGCCTCTGAAGCTGGTTTGAGCATGACGCTGTAGTCGGTCCCCTCCACCAAACCTGACAACACCTGCCCGATAGGCGCATCATTGACCACCAGGTCGAAGCGCTGCGCTGACACGCCCCGCACGGTGCGGGTCGCCGGCGATGGCATGCCCCCCTCTGGCGACTGCACCAAGGCGCCCAGCACCGCAGAGGACACCGCCACTGGCGCAGTGCCTTTGCCCACATTCCGCGACTCTGCCGAGACACGCGCCATCTCCTGCGAAATACGCTCCTGCGTGGAAAAATCTTGCTTGGGGTAAGACGAAGAACAGCCGGCCAGCACAGTGGCAACAGCGAGCGCGGGAACATGCCATTTCATGGATTTCTCCTTGGGGATTTTCATTTTTCAGAGGCCGCACCGGAAACCGGCTTTTTGCTGACCGACGATGGCAAGGTGGACACCGACCGTGCGCCACGGCTGTCTTGGAGCACCACACCGTTGGCCGTGATGCTGACCAGACGTCTTTGCTGGATCTGTTCTTCCGCCTGCAGGGTGCGCCCATCCATCACGGTCTGTTTGCGTCCGTCCACAGGGGTGATACGAACCATGGCCCGTGGCGCCTGCGCACTGGCTGACTCGGCCGACACAGGCAATTTGACGCCGGGCGGTGGCGTGGTCGGATCACGCAAGGCCGCTTGCGCCCAAAGTCCACCGTGGGCCAACACCAGCCCCGACAAAAGCAGCATATGTTTGCAACGGATCTGCATGGTTGACTGCCTCACAGGTTGGGCTGCGTGCTGAGCATGAACACCGTGGCACGCAAGGTGTTTTCCGGGTACACACCGGCGGTGAACGTGGCGTTCGACCAGAACAACTGGGGCTGGGTCTGTTCGAGCAAATTCAGGTATTTCAGCAAATCCAGATAGCTGCCACGCAGTTCCATGTCCAAGCCATGCTTGTAAACCTCCGACCGAGCCACGACAGCTGCCCCTGGTGTCGCTGTTTTGGCTGCAAACAGCGGTTTGACAGGCACCGTTTTGATGCCCACCGCCCGAACACGGTCAGGCACCGCACCCATCACTTCACCCACCAACTTGCCCAGCCTGGGGGCCTGAGCACTCACACTGCCAGACACCGCATCCAACTGCGCCACCTGCTGCTTGAGGGTGCGGTATTCGCGCTCTTTCATTTCCAACTCATCTGCTCGGGTGCGCTCAACGACTTTCATTTCAGCCCCGAGCACCACCAACTGGCTTTGCAGCGTTTGCAATTCGCTTTCAATGTCCCGTCCTCGCCGTTTTTGCGACGTAAACACCAGGGCATCCACCAAAAAGTAAATGGCGGCCCCCAACACCAGAACCACCAGCCATTGCTCACGCAAGGACAACTGCTGGAACCTGTCGCGCACATCGGAGATGGAAAAATTGACAACCATGGTGAACCGCAATCAGTAAATCTTGAAAGACAGCGTGGCCGTCTGGCGAGCTGACGCCGGATCGCTCGCTGCAGGGTCTTGGGTGATCTCCATTGCGCCAAAGCGCACATTCATGGGTCTGAATGCCTCATTGACTTGATCGATGTAGCGCAGCACCGCATCGGCGTTCAGAGACTTGCCTGAGATCGACACCGATTGACCGGCTTTGCCAATGTCCAATCCCTGCAGCCACACGCCATCCACATGCACCGCAGCCAAGGTCTCCAGCCACTGCGCATACCCACCGGGATAACCCAACTCCCCTTTTTCCAACAAGTTGGCCCATTCACGCTTGGCATCGAGCTGGCTTCGCAACAGGGCGACTTGCTTGCCCAGGGCTTCGCTGTGGCTCAAGCCAATCTCCTGCCGTTTTTTCTCGAGCGCGGCCTTCATCTCATCCACACTTTGCTGAACCTGTGCCAGCTGGCGCCGCTGCTTTTGCAACTGCCATTCGTCGCCCATCGCCATGGCGGCCAGCACCAGTGCCCAAAGCCCCAACAGCGTCAGGGCCACAGCCAACAGGCCTTTTCTGGCCTTGCGCGTGGAAAGTAGATTGATGTGCTGAACCATGGTGTCAGTCCTTGGCGGGCCAGCGCAGCGCTGAGCCCAAGGCATGGAAATACTGGGCCTGGACCTGAGGCTTTTTCAGATCGGCGTCGATCGAAAAATCAAACACGTCCGACAGATCCAGTGGTTTGACTTCTTCGATCAAATGCGCCTTGAGCAAATCCACCAAGCCCAGGTCTTCCTGAGTGGGGGCCACATGCAAAGCCTTGATATTGAGCGCCGGGTAGTTGCGCCGCACAAAATCAAAAGAACGCTGAATCTCGAGCGCCAGACGCTCGACCGCCTGGGCCAGTGCCGCCTGATCCTGTTGCCCCCCCTTGCCCAGCAGGGCCTCACTGATGAAGCGCACCAGGTACAAGTCGCCATGGCAGGTGACGGTGAGCTGCACCCCTTCAGGCTCCACACTGATCATGCAGACGGCGACATGATCCGAGTCCAACAGGCACGAGATGTTGCGTTGTGCGGTTTCGCGGATATCCACGGCATGCAAACCCACCCTGGCCTGGTCGAACACAGTCTTGCGGGCTTGCACCGTATCTGCCCGCGCCACCACCACATAAAGCTGCTGAACCCGACTCCCCAGGGTCTGCCTGGCCGGGATGTCCAGCCAGGCCAGATTGGCTTCGGCCACCGGGTAGTCGATCAGGGGGCTGACGGCCAGGCGCAAACTGCTTTCCATCTCGTCTTGGCGCACAGCAGGCTTGTCCACCATGAAGAGTTGGTATTCACGCCGCCCCAGTAGCGCCACCAAATTGAATTTATCGGGCGACAGCGTGCGCCCCATCTGAGCCATCACAGCAGTGTCAACGGCTTGCCCCGGAAAGGCGGCTCGCCGCAAAACCACCGGCTTTCGTCCGCCGGCAGCGGGAAGGCGGACATTCACACCGAACATCCCCCCTTGCATGTCAACCGCCGACCAACCATCAGGCTGGAAGGACAACAGGGATTTGAAGGAGAGGTTCATGAACGCTGCTGCAATCTTTGGTCTGGCAAGTCTAGATCGCAATTTCAAGAATTTGTTCAATTTCTCGAAAATACAACAATAAACATGACTTAAATCAAATTTTTAATGAAATCACCCATTCATTGGGTGATCCTTTCATTTTTGAGACGTATATTGAAGGTTCCGTCAACCCTTTGGAGCACCCTTATGCGTCTTCGCACACAAGCCCCTCGCCAACTGGTCCAAGCCGGCTTCACCTTGATCGAACTGATCGTTGTGATCGTGATCATCGGCATCCTGGCAGCCATCGCCATTCCGAAATTCCAGGATGCAACGGATGCTGCAGAAAAAGCCACCATCAAAGGGCTCGCCGGTGAATTGGCCGCTGCTGGCGCCATTTCTTACGCCAAAGTCAAGGTTGAAGGCACCGGCACCTTGCCCAACTGCGGCAACGTCATCAGCCTGATGTCCGTTGCCCCCCCGTCGGGCTATGCCGTCACTGAAACAACGGGCACCACCTGTACCTTGACCAAAGGCTCTTATTCGGCGACTTTCTCGCTGCCGAACTGATCACCGGGGTCAACCTCTGTGAAAACCCGCCCCACTCTGGCGCCGTGGCCTCAACGTTCGCCGTCGTGGGCGGGTTTCACTTTGCTGGAAATGGTCATCACGCTGGTGCTGATGGGCGTTTTGGCGGCCTATGTGGGGCCCAAAGCCCTCGACACCAGCGCCGTCCAGCTGGACGCGCAAGCCAAGGTTCTGGCTTCGGATCTTCAGCGCGCCCAAATGCTGGCCACCACCCGTGGACAAACTGTGCTGGTGTGCGCCAGTGCCACGGGCTACACCGTGCAACTGGGAGGCAGTTGCCCCACACCGCTGCCCACCCAACCCAGCACCACACAACCGGTCGTGGTTTCGCTGGCACCCCATGCCAGCCTCGTTGCCCCACTGCCCTCTCTGAGCTACGCCAACAACGGGCAGCCTAACAGTGCCGCCAGCTTCAAACTGCAAGCGTCCAGCGGCGTGGCCACCTACACCGTCTCAGTCGCGGCCTTGTCGGGCCTGGTCAGCGTGAGCGCCCCATGAAGCTGCACCACCCAAGCCTGCCTGCACGGGGTCTCACACTGATCGAAACCCTGGTGGCCATTGTGTTGCTGGCCATTCTGGCCACAGGCGTCATCAGCCTCAACGGCCAGCTGTTCAGTGGCTCGGTATTGGCGCGCAATGTGCAACTGGGCACCCAGCTGCAACAAGCTTGCATCGAGCAAGTGCTGGCCCAACGCAAAAACACGGGCTATGCCACTGTTTTCAGCTGCGCATCGCTCAATGGCCAAGGCTTCACATTGTCGGCAGACGACGCGGCCAGTGTGCAATATTGCCCTACTGGTTTGCAGTGTCGGCAAATTCAGGTGTCCGTGGCGGGCAACGGCATTGCCCCTGCTGCTGCCACGGTGCTTTTGGTGGACTACTGACATGCATGTCCCCCAACCCAAGGGTCCGCGCCAGCAAGGCTTCACCTTGCTGGAGATGGTCATCAGCGTGTTGCTGCTGGGTGTCTTGAGCGTGGTGGGCGGCGGCATGATTTCAGGCAGTTTTTACGCCACCCGCGCTCTAGGCAGCGAGCATTTGGCCAGTTCAACGGCACGTTATGCCATGGAGCGCATGGTCCGCGAGATTCGCGAAATCAGCTACGACATCAACACCACTGCCCTGGGGATCACCGCGATGTCGGCGGCGCAATTGAGCTTCACCAAGTCCGGGCTTGGCGGCAGCAGCACCGCGGTCAGTTTCAGCCACACCAGTCCGACGCTGAGCATGTCTGTTGCCGGCAGCTCAGCCACACTGGCTTCCAACATCACCGCCTTGGCCTTCACCTATCTGGACGCCAGTGGCACGGTCACAGCCACACCCAGTGCGGTCCGGCTGGTGCGCATCAGCCTCACGGCCACGCCACCGCAGGCGCAAGCCATCACATTGACCACCCAGGTCAGGTTGCGCAACCCATGAAGCCCTTTGCACCGCCTCCGAACCCGAATGCCCAGCGCGGATTCCTGACGGTGATCGTCATGGCGTTCCTGGCTTCGGTGGTCCTGTTCATTCTGGCCAAAAGCCTGAGCATGTCTGGCACCAAAAGCCTTGAAAGCCAGGAACACTACGACAGCGTGGCCGCGCTGGCGCTGGCCGACAGCGGCCTGGAGGCGGGCCTGGCCAGCCTGACCCATGCGGTCAACCTGGACGACACGGCGTTTACAAGCAGCTGCGCCAGCCTGACCAGCAGCAATGCCATTCCGCTGGGGCGAGGGACTTTCCAGTACATCCCCTCGAGCACCGCCAGCAGTTCCAGCGATTGCCCGATCCGGGTCAAGGGCAGCGTCAACAGCGCGGCACGCACGCTGGAATCACAGATCAATTTCAAGGTGCAAATCGGGGATGGCAATTTTGGCCAAGCCCCCTCGCTGACCCTCAAAAACCCCTACAGCGTGCCGGCGGTGGCGATTTTCAACCTGGCATGGGGACTCAAGCGAAGTTCGGGCCACGCCACCACGGGCAATGGCACCACGGCGACGTCCAACTGCACAGGCTGCATCGCCCGCTGGAACCTGGCGTCCGCCGGGGGTGGCAACAACGCTGTGGGCTCGATGGGCACCTCGATGCCGGTGGCGGCCAATTCGACGGTCACTTTCGCTGAAACACTCAGTGATCTGCGCAACTACGTGCAAGTGGGCCTGATCATGGGCGGCATTGCCGGGTCGCCCACCTACATCAACAGTTTTTCAGACAACAAGGAAACGGGCAACACCTCCAACAACCTGACCACCACAGGCAACATTCCGACGGGTGAACCCAGCAGTGGCGGCGGCTGGTGCAATGGCGCCGACACCCTCATCCTGGGCTTGTCCGGCGTGGGCCCCTACCAGGCCAGCCCACCACCCCCAGCGTATGACTACACCGCGGCCATGACCTCGGTGACCTTCAACACCAACGCGGGCGCTGACGCGGCCATCCCTTTGACCTGGGCCTCGCATTACCCCAACACCGATGGCACTTCTCCGAATACGACCGGCGATGTGTATTCGGAAATCTGGTGGACCTACAACCCCTACATCAAGATGACCGGTGCCAGCTCTTCCGGCACCACGGTCACCGTTGCGTCCACGGCCAATCTGAAGACAGGCACCCTGTTGAAGGTCTATTCGGGCAGCGGGACTTTTGCGGCCAACACCCGGGTCAGCAGTGTGCTCGGTCCCACTCAATTCACCGTCAACCAGACGCCGACTACCGCACTGTCTTCGGGCGCCGTGATTTGCGGCGGCATCTGCGCTTTGTTCCACACGCCCGCCACCAACGGTGCCACCACCACGCTGACCATTTCCAGAACCGGCAGTGCAGCCACGGCCCAGCAATATGTGGGGGGTATGGCCTGTTTCAGCGGTGTGGACCCGACCAAAGTCAAACGCGTCAGCAGTTCAGGCCTGAACCTGCGTTTGTGGCACGAAATCCTGTCAACCGACCCCTGAAAACACGACCAAGGTTCCATCATGGCCACCACCATCAGCAAATCCCTCGGCGAAGCCCTCATTGAACAGGGCTGGTTGACCCACAAGCAACTGTCAGATGCCCTGCAGGAACAAAAGCGCAGCGGACAGAAGCTGGGCCAGATCCTGATCGACAACAACTTTGTCAACGACGAGCAGATCGCCAAAGTGCTCGCCACGCAGCAAAACCTGCCCTTCATTGACCTCAAGCGCTTCACCATTCAGCGCGACAAGGCCCGCCTTCTGGGCGAGATGCAGGCGCGCAAGTACCGCGCCATCCTGCTGGAAGAGCGCAAGGACACTTACCTGGTCGCCGTCTCCGACCCGTTCAACCTGTCGGCGCAGGACGCGCTGTCGGCCTTGCTCAAGCGGCCCATCGAATACGTGGTGGTGGCCAACGACCAGCTCAGCGCCACCATTGAACGCCTGTACCTCAAGGACGAGCAACTCAACGAATTTGCACGCGCGATCGAGTCCGACATCGACCGCGACTACAACATCGTCAACCTCAACCGCATCAGCAGCACACTGGACGACGCCGAGGCGCCGGTGGTCAAGTTACTGCAGACCATCTTCCGAGAAGCGGCGCAATTGCGCGCATCGGACATCCATGTGGAAGCGCAGGAGAAAAAGCTGGTGGTGCGTTTTCGCATCGACGGCGCCCTGCACACCCACGCCGAAGCCGACCTCAAAATCGCCCCGCCTCTGGTCGTCAAGCTCAAGCTCATGGCCGGTCTGGACATTGCCGAAAAGCGCCTGCCGCAGGACGGCAGGATTTCGGTGCGCGTGGACGAGTCGCGCCAGCTGGATATCCGCATGTCCACCATGCCCACCCAATACGGTGAATCGGTGGTGCTGCGTATCCTCATGCAAAGCCAGGGCATCCGCGACCTGGAAGCGCTGGGCATGAGTGACGACGTGTACAGGCGGTTCCAGACCGCCATCAACACGCCCAACGGCATCGTGCTGGCCACCGGACCCACCGGCAGCGGCAAGACCACCACGCTGTATGGCGCACTGACCCAGCTCAACAGCCCCGAGGTCAAAATCCTCACTGTGGAAGACCCGGTGGAATACCGCATTGGTGGCATCAACCAGGTGCAGGTCAACGACAAAATCGGCCTGACTTTCCCGACCGTGCTGCGCTCCTTCTTGCGCCAGGACCCGGATGTGCTGCTGGTGGGTGAAATCCGCGACAGCGAGACCGCCGAGATCGCGGTGCGCGCGGCCATGACCGGTCACCTGGTGCTGTCCACCCTGCACACCAACGACGCCGTCAGCACCCCGGCCCGACTGATGGACATGGGCATCCCGGGTTACCTGATCGCCACCACCCTGCGCGGCGTGCTGTCGCAGCGCCTGCTGCGCCTGGTCTGTGCCGAATGTGCCCAGCCCTATGAACTCAAACCCGATGAACAGGAATGGATTCGCCACTACTACGGCGAGATTCCGGCCAACGCCAAACTGCAGCACGGCGCCGGCTGCCAGCATTGCAATGGCTCGGGCTACAGCGGGCGTATCGGCATCTATGAATTGCTGGACATGACCCAAGAGCTGGCCCTGGCGCTGCACACCGGTGACCCGGTGCAGTTCGAAGCCGTGGCACGCAAGCAGATCGGGCACGGCAGCCTGATGCACCAGGGTTTTGTGCTCGCCTTCGAGGGGCAAACCACGGTGTCCGAAGTCATCAAGAACAGCCTGATTTCAGACTGAGAACGGGTGCGCCATGGAACTCTACCAATACAAAGGCCGCAACAAGCGTGGCGACATCATGCAAGGCACGGTGGAAGCAGCCAACACCGAGGGCGTGGTCAGCTGGATGATGGCCTCGGGCATTTCACCGATCTCGGTGCGGCTCAAGGCCGACCCGCTCAAGAACCAGCCCGACTGGCTGCGCGGTCTGCAGGGTCACCGCAAGCTCAACAAGACCGATTTGCTGATGCTCACCCGCCAGTTCAGCACCTTGCTCAAGGCGGGCATCCCGATTTTGCAGGCGGTGACGGGGTTGAAAAACGGCAGCCACCAGCCCGAAATGACCAAACTGCTCGGTTCGTTGCACGCCTCGCTCGACAAGGGGTCCGAATTGAGTGCGGCCATGGCCAAACACCCTCAGTTTTTCGACGATTACTACGTCAACATGATCCGCGTTGGCGAGAGCGCCGGCAAACTTGACGAGGTGTTTGCCCGGCTGTTCGTCCAGCTCGATTTTGACCGCCGCATGCGCCAGAAGGTCAAAGCAGTACTGCGCTATCCCAGTTTTGTGTTCACCGCCATCGTGGCGGCCACCATGATCGTCATGGTCTATGTGATCCCCGCATTCAGCGGTGTGTATGGCGCCATGCACACCGACTTGCCGCTGGCCACCCAGATCCTGATGAACACATCGGGCTTCATGTCACGCCACTGGACGGCCATTTTGGTGCTGATGGTTTTGACGGCGTTGGGGATTCGCTACTACGTCTCCACCCCGGAAGGCGAGTACCGCTGGGATCGGGCCAAGCTGCGCCTGCCCATTGTGGGGCGCATTTTGAGCAAGGCCACCATTGCCCGTTTTTGCCGCAGTTTTGGCATGGCCATGAACAGTGGCGTGCCCATCGTGACGGCCCTGGCCCTGGTCTCGCGGGTGGTGGACAACGCTTTCTACCAGGAACGCATCATGGCCATGCGAGACGCCGTCTCCCACGGGGACAGCCTGTTGCGCGCGTTTCTGGCCTCCGGCATTTTTTCGCCAATCGAGCTGCAAATGATCTCGGTGGGCGAAGACACCGGCGACATCGAAACCATGGTCCAGCAGCTGGCCACCCTTTACCAGGAAGAAGTCGAATACGAAGCCAGCCAGTTGTCCGAAACACTGGAGCCGGTCCTGCTGGTCTTCATGGCAGCGCTGGTGCTGGTGTTGCTGCTGGGCATCTTCCTGCCCATGTGGAACATGACCCAGATGATCAAGTGAGTGACCGGCCTCGTTCTGAACAGGAAGGGGCCAGCTTCACGCCTGTCAGAGTGTCCCGCTAAACTGTGCCCCATGGAACTCAAAATCGTTGTTTACTCCAAGTCCGCCTGCCCGCAGTGCGAATCCGCCAAGATGCTGCTCAAAACCCGGTCTTTGCCTTTCGATGAGATCAAAATCGACGACGAAGCCGAACGGATGGCGTTTTATGAAAAATGCGGCCCATCGGTTCGCCAGATGCCTCAGATCTTCATCAATGACCAGCGCGTTGGCGGCCTGAACGGCCTGCAGGCTGCCCTGGCCCAATTGGGGCGCTGACCGCCATGAAATCTGCCCTTGTGCGCAAGGCTGTCTTTCCCATCGCGGGACTGGGTACGCGTTTTTTGCCAGCCACCAAGGCCAGTGCCAAAGAAATGCTGCCCGTGGTGGACAAGCCCTTGATCCAGTACGCCGTGGAAGAGGCGTATGCCGCAGGCATTCGTCAGATGATCTTCGTCACAGGGCGCACCAAGCGCAGCGTGGAAGACCATTTCGACACGGCCTATGAGCTGGAAACCGAACTGGAACTGGCGGGTAAGCAAAACCTGCTGAGCGTGGCCCGCTCGATCGCACCAGACGACATGCTTTGCACTTATGTGCGACAGCCGCGCGCGCTGGGCCTGGGCCACGCCGTCTTGTGCGCCAAAGAACTGGTGGCCGGAGAACCCTTTGCGGTATTGCTGGCCGATGACCTGATGGTGGGCCAGACGCCTGTGATGGCGCAGATGGTCAAGCAGTTTGCCAACTGGCGCTGCAGCCTGTTGGCGGTACAGGACGTGCCGCGTGAACACACCCGGCGTTACGGCATCGTGAGTGGCCAAATCGTTGAAGAGGGCTTACTTGATGTGAGCGGCATCGTCGAGAAGCCTGCCCCAGAACAAGCGCCCAGCACCTTGGCCGTTGCCGGGCGCTACATTCTCACGCCCGGCATTTTCCATGAGCTGGAAAACATTCCTCGTGGCGTAGGCGGGGAGATCCAGCTCACCGATGGCATCGCGCAATTGCTTCGCCGGGAAAAAGTGTTTGCCTACCGCTACGAAGGCGTGCGTTACGACTGCGGTAGCAAGCTGGGCTTCTTACAGGCCACGGTGGATCTGGGCGTGCAGCACGCCGAAGTGGGTGCAGAGTTTGCGGCCTGGCTGCAAGAGCGCCACTGACTTCCCATCACGGCATGAGCTCGCCCGTGGCTGCCACTGCGCTGGACGGCGCCCGCCAAACCGCCTGGCCGCACCTCTTGCTGATCACCTTGCTGGCGCTCAGCAGTGTCAGCGGACATGCCCTCGGGGCGGCCTGGGCCTTGTTTGTGCTCTTGGGGCTCTGGCCGCTGGTGACTGCGTGCAAGACCTCATTCCAGACGCTCAAGCAGATGCCCGTGCCGATGCTGTGGCTGGGCGTCACTTTGCTGGCCTTCGCAGCCAAAGCCTTCATGACCATTTATTGGCATGACTCCTGGCAGGAGCGCCATGGCGAAATCCGCCTGCTGCTCGGGGCCTTGGCCACCTGCGGCGCCTGCGCCCACTGGCACGTGCGCCCACAGGAAAAATCCATCGTGTACGTCCGGCTGTCACATGCCCTGAGCCTCTCGGCGCTGTTGGGCCTGGGGTGGGTGATCTGGCGCGGTCGCCACGGTCTGCCGACGCACCCGATCCCCTGGGCCGGCGTCATGGCACTGACGAGTTGCTGGTTGTTGGCCGTGGGTCTGGACGGCCATTTCAAACCGGCCCACCGAAAGTGGTGGCTGGGAGGCGGCTTTGCCGCTTTGCTGGCCGTCCTGGCCAGCCAAAGCCGTGGGGCTTACGCGATCGCTGCCTGGTGGCTGGGCGTTCTGATCTGGAAAGTCTGGCAACAGCGCCATGCCCGTCCCACCTGGCCACAGGTCAGCAAATATGCACTCGCCATGCTGGCCGCATTGGCGCTGTTGTCGCAGACGCCCGTGTTGGAGCGCACACGCCAGTCCTTGGTCAATGCCGCCTCCGAAGTCAGCCACTCCCTGCAAGCGCCCGCAGATGGCGCCAACACCTCCGTCGGCGCCAGAATGTACATGTGGCAACGCAGTCTGGCTGCGGTGGCCCAATCGCCCTGGCTGGGGCATGGCGGCCAAGGCACGGTCGTGCTGATGCAGCAATGGGCACAGGATGCCCACTCCACAGAGATCGCCAGCCTGGTCCATGTGCACAACGAGTACCTGCAGCAGTGGCTGGAGCATGGGCTGCCCGGACTGGCCAGCCAGCTGGCCTATGTCATGGGCTTGCTGACGCTGGTCGTGTGCTTGCACCGCTCAGGTCAAACCACCGCCAGTCTGGCATTGGGGGGCATGTGGGTGATGTTCAGCACTGGCAGCCTGAGCAACGTCAATTTCATCCACAACTACTACACCACAGGCTTGTCATTGATGAGCAGTCTGGGCATGGTGCTGCTGGCGCGCCCAGCCTTCACCGACGCCAGCGCCGTCAAGCCGCAGTAGCCCGATCCGGACCGGACACCTCGCGCCCTGCGCCCGGCATGGGGGGGCGCGTCACAGCACCAGTTCGCGCTGCTCGCCAGTGCGGCTCGAAAACTGCACCCAGGCGTTTTGCGCCTCCAGCTGCACCCGCGCACTGCGCCCGGCGTACACCTTGGCCTTGAGCCATTCGCCCTCCTGGGCCAAAGCATCCTGTCCTTTCAGGCTGGTCCACCAAACACGGTTTTCGGTGTCCCAGCGATAGCCTCGTGCCTTGAGGGCGTCCTTGGCATCAAATGGTGCGCCCGTGGCCCGTAACTTGTAGCGGGTTTGCGTAGCACCCTGCAGCAATTGCTGCAGGCCACTTTGGCCATTTTTGAGCGGCGCCGCCAGCACCTGCAGCAAAGCGTGGCAATCCACCAGTGCACGGTGGGCGTCGTAAAACCAGCCGCGCTCGTGTGCCAGAAACTCCAGCTTGGCCGAGCCGCTGCCTTGGGCTTTCCAGTCGATGCCCGCAAAAGAGCAATTCCAGGCTTTGGTGGCAAATACGGGCCAACGCGCCTCGACAAAGGGGCGGTCAAAACCCGCGTTGTGCGCCACGATCAAATCGGCCGCCTGCACGAGTTCTGCCACACGCGCATCGTCGATGCGCTGGCCCTGCACCATGCGGTCGTCGATGCCGGTGATCTCGGTGATGGCAGCCGGTATGGGCCGACCCGGGTCCTCAAAGGATTCGTAGGTGGTCACAGACCCCACAGGTTGGCCTGTGGCGGTGTTCACCAGCACACTGAGCATGGCCAGTTCGATGATGTGTTCGCTGCGCTGGTCCAGCCCGGTGGTTTCGGTGTCGAGCACGATCACGCGCTGGGTGCCGCCCTCGGGCACGGCCCCCCAGTCATCGCGGGGCACCAGGCGGCGCAGCACCTTGTAGTCGTCATGCGCGTCCAGCGCACGGGCCATGGCCTCATGGGACAGGGCTTCGGCCAAGGCAACCGTTTGGGCTGCAGCGGGTTGGGCTGGCTTCTTTTTGGCAGGCGGGGCACTGATTGGCACGACGCCCTGCGGGGCAGGATCGAATCCCAGACTCATTTGCTCGGTGGCGTTCATGCGGCATTGTAGTGAGCGCCCTACCGCACCAAACGGCTTGATTCAGACTTCGTTCACTCGGTCTTGGCACCACCGTTGTACCAACGGGCGATCAGTTGGCGCTCATCTTCGGTGATTTGGGTCGCGTTGTTGAGCGGCATCTGGCGCGTGACCGTCACCTGCTGGAACACGCCCTGGGCATTGGCCCGCACACCGTCGGTCTGGTCAAGGCGGATGCCTTTCATTTGCGCGGTTTCACCGTGGCACATGTAGCAACGCTGCGCCAGCACAGACTTGACCTGTGCATACGTCACGGGTGCAGCTTGGGCCGCAGGTGCCACCACAGTTGCGGGCTTGAGCAGCACGATCACAGTGGCGATCAGTACCACCCCCACAGCAGCAAACGGCCAGGGGTTCTTGGCACGGCCCAGGTGGTAGCCGTGCCGCTGCACGAAGAACTGGCGGATCAAGGCCCCCGCAAACATCATCACAAACAGCAAAATCCAGCGCTGCTCGTGGGTGTAGAGAAAGCTGTAGTGGTTGCTGAGCATCGCAAAGATGACGGGCAGCGTGAAGTAGGTGTTGTGCACGCTGCGCTGCTTGCCGCGCTTGCCGTGCACAGCCAGGCCCGCCGCGTCGTATTTTTCGCCGCTGGTCATGGCGGCCACGACCTTGCGCTGGCCGGGGATGATCCAGAAGAACACGTTGGCGCTCATGGCGGTGGCGATCATGGCGCCCACCAGCAGGAAGGCGGCACGGCCGGCAAACAGCTGATTGGCCACCCAAGAGGCGAAGGCCACCACCACGATCATCAGGCCGGCCACGATGAGTTCACCGTTCTTTTTGAATCCAAAGAGGCGGCAAACCGTGTCGTACACGAACCAGAAAGCCACCAGGAAACCCACGGCTGCGAAACCAGCAGTGGCAGGCGCCCAGTCCATGAGCGATTTGTCGATCAGGAAGGTGCCGGCATTCCAGAGGTACAGAACGGTGAACAGCGCAAAGCCGGACAGCCAGGTGGAATAACTTTCCCAATAGAACCAGTGCAGCTTGGTGTGGATCTTCTTGGGCGCCACCATGTACTTCTGGGGGTTGTAAAAACCCCCGCCGTGCACCGCCCACATGGCCCCGTCCACGCCTTTTTCCAACAGATCGGGCGACGTGGGTTTGAGGAGGTTGTTGTCCAGAAAGACAAAGTAGAAAGACGACCCGATCCAGGCGATCGCGGTGATGACATGCACCCAACGCAGCAGCAGGTTGGCCCAGTCAAGCAGATAAGCTTCCATGAGGATGGCTCCAGGACAACTCACCACTGCGGGCTCTGTGAGCAGTCAGTCGGTCGCGAACCTGCACCAAAGTTTGGTGTGGGCGCCGCTGCGACCAGTGCACCGAAGTGTATACACTTTTCCCATGCAAATCCAGTCTTCTCGACTCGGGCTAACCCGCAGGCACGGGCACAGGGGCCTCAGCCCAGCTGCAACAACTGCGCCGCCACCGCCACGGCAATGACTTCAGGCTCTTTGCCGGTGATGCCCGGCACACCGATCGGGCAGGTGATGCGCTCGATTTCGGCGGCACCGAAACCGCGCTCCTGCAGGCGGTGCCTGAAGCTGGCCCACTTGGTCTTGCTGCCGATCAGGCCCACAAAGGGCAGGTCGTCGTGCTCACGGATGCGGCGCAGGCAGGCGATCACAATGTCCAGGTCTTCGGCATGGCTGAAGCTCATGATCAGCACCCGGCTGCCGGGCGCCAGATCGGTCACCGCCGCCTGCACTGGGCTGGAATGCTCGCATTCGACGTCCTCGGGCACGTCGGTCGGGAAAATCTCGTCGCGGCTGTCAATCCAGCGCACAACAAAAGGCAAAGGCGCCAGCGTCTGCACCAGCGCCCGCCCCACATGCCCGCCTCCAAACAGTGCCAGCGGCTGACGTGGCGGCTGCAGCATCGCCTGCACACGCGACGCATCGGTCGCCACCACCCGCTCAAAACCCAGCTCGACCGTGCCCCCGCAGCATTGCCCCAGGCTCGGGCCCAGAACATGGCGGATGTGCAGCGCTTCGGTCTGTCCGGCCAGCAAGGCACGCGCATGTGCCAGGGCTTGATATTCCAGGTGTCCGCCACCGATCGTGCCCGCAAAACAGTCTGCAAACACCAACATGCGGGTGCCCTCGCCGCGCGGCACCGAGCCTTGCACCGCCAGCACAGTCACCAGCACCGCTGGACTCCGGGCAAGTTGTTGCAGGGCTTGGCGAAGAGAGATCAAGGGCTGTCCTGTGTGTTTGTCGAGCGCGTGAAGAAGCGATGCCACAATTGGGCCATCGGGCTTGCGGAGTATGCACGCAATGAAAACCTTTTTTGGATTGTTCCCTGCAGCACGCGTCAGTGCTGGCGCCAGCGCAGGGATGGCAGGGCTGGTCCTGGCACTGCTGCAAGGCTGCAGCACGCCACCCGCGCCCGACCCCATGCCTGCCAACAGGCCTGCTGCGGCACCGGCACTGCCTGCCCCACAACCCACCCGCAGCTCGCAGGCGCGCAACGCCAAGGACTACCGCCACGATGCGGCCAGCCACCTGTACGCGCAGCAGCACCAGAAAATCTTCAAGGGCCGTTTGCCACCCATGCTCTACGCCGTGGGCGTACTCCATGTGGACATCGACAAACGCGGCCAGGTTCAGGCATTGCACTGGCAACGCGCACCATGGCACGCCCCCGAGGTGATGGCCGAAATCGAGAAAATGGTGCGCGAAGCTGCGCCCTACCCAGCCCTTCAGCACATGGCCAAAGTCACTTACACCGATGTCTGGTTGTGGGACAAAAGCGGCCGCTTTCAGCTCGATACTCTGACCGAAGGGCAGGATTGAGAATCCTTGCCTTTTTGAGGATGGCCAGCGTTCAAATCCTTTTGCTTGATTTCTCGGTTTTTAAAAATACCATGAAAAAATACAAAATTAAGACGTAAAACTTCGCTGACTCTTTCAGGCTTCAGTTGAATCACTGAAAACAGGAAATTTTGTCTTGCAATCGCCTGTTGTCGATGCAAAAAATCCGCCGAAGCGGGGTATTTCCGGGCAGACCGATCGGCCGATGAGGCGATCAGGCGATCAGAAATTGCTCACGGCTTTTGCCATCGATCCACTTGGGGGCCTTGCCGCGGCCCGTCCAGGTCTGGCCTGTGGCCGGGTCACGGTATTTGGCGGCCACTTTGCCGCCACCGGCTTTGGCACCAGCGGCTTTGCCAGCGCGACCAGGAAACACATCCTGCGCAGTCAGGCCATATTCGGCCACGATGGCACGCACTTGGGCTACAGCGGCCGAAATTTCATTCTGGCGGGCTTCGGCAATCGCTTTTTCAAGGGCTTCGCGTTGCTGCAGCAAATCTTTAAGGGATTGGGACATGGTGAACTCCGTGAAATAATGGTCTGGAATATAGCAGAAAATGCGGTCGCTCACCCCAAATAAATCCACTCATACCTCAATTGATAATCAAATCAATATCCTGACCAGAGAATTCAATCGGCTGGTGATTTCTGGAGCACGGCCAGCACTTTGTCAATTCGACGGCCATCGAGGTCCATGATTTCAAAAATCCATTTGTCCAAAGGGATTTTCTCTCCAGTTTGTGGCAAGCGCCCCAGCACCAGCAACAGCAAACCCGCCAGGGTGTTGTAGCGGCCTTTGTCTTCGTCAGGCAAATCTGCCAATTCCAACCGCGCCTTCAACTCGGACACGGGCATCAAGCCATCCAGCAGCCAAGAACCATCCTCGCGCAGCGTGGCCCAGGCTTCGGTCTGGGTTTCGGGTTTGAGCTCGCCCGTGATCGCCTGCAGCACATCCAACGGCGTGACCAGCCCCTGCACCTCGCCGTATTCGTCCACCACAAACACCATGCGGCTGTTGCGGTCACGCAAGCGCTCCAGCAGTTCCATCCCGGTCTGGGTTTCGGGCACAAAGTCGGCCGGGCGCGTGAAATGCTCAATGGGCCGCCCCTCGCCGGCGGGCAGTGCCAGCAACTGCGTCATGCCGATCACCCCCTGCACATGGGCCAGGCCTTCGCGACACACCGGATACCACGAGTGCTGCTGGTGCGGCGGCAAAGCAGTGATCTGCGCCAAGGCCTGCGCAGGCGAACAACTGGCATCCAGCCAGGCGATGTCGGTGTGCGGCGTCATCAGCGACGTCAGTTGGCGCTCGTCCAGGTGAAACACATTGCGCACCATCTGGTGCTCATGCTCCTCGATCAAGCCCGCCGACACGCCCTCGGCCAGGCTGGCGGTGATTTCCTCTTCCGTCACCGCCTGTCCGCGCTGGTTGTTGATGCGCATCAGGCGCAGCACCCCCTGGGTGGACATGGACAGCAGGCGCACGAAGGGTCCGGCCAGACGCGCCAGCGTGGCCATGGGCCGCGCCACCCAACGGGCCACCGCCTCGGGGTACATCTGGCCAATGCGTTTGGGCACCAACTCGCCAAAGATGATGGTGAAAAACGTGATGCTCGCCACCACCAGCGCCGTGGCCGTCACAGCCGCTGGCGCCGCAGCCATGCCCTGAACCTGCAACCAACGCCCCAGCGCATCGCTGAAAGCCGCTTCGCCCAAAATGCCGTTGAGCATGCCGATCGAGGTGATACCCACCTGCACCGTGGACAGGAACCGGGTGGGCTGGTCCAGCAGGGCCAGCGCCGCCGTGGCGCCTTTGTCGCCCGCCTCATGCAAGGCCGCCAGTCGGGCCTTGCGGCTGGACGCCAGCGCCATTTCGGACATGGCGAACACACCGTTGAGCAAGGTCAGAAAAACAATCAGGAGTACGTCCATGCCAGCCATTGTGCCAACAGTGCATGACACCGCAGAACAACACCGGACTTGCCCGACAATCGGGCCATGGCCGTTTACCTGATTGGCGACGTGCAGGGCTGCGATGAGGCTCTGGGACGTTTGCTGCACACGATTGATTTCTCACCCAGCCGAGACTCGCTCTACCTGTTGGGCGACCTGGTCAACCGTGGGCCCGATTCGCAGGCGGTGCTGCGCCGACTGCAGGCTCTGCAAGGCAGCGCTCACTGCGTTTTGGGCAACCACGACCTGCACGCCCTGGCCGTGGCCGCTGGCGTGCGCCGCCCCGGCCGCACGGACACGCTCAGCACCCTGCTGCAAGCGCCCGAGCGCGACGCGCTGCTGGACTGGCTGCGTCAGCAGCCGCTGGCCTTGCAGGCCCACGGCGTGCTGATGGTGCATGCCGGTGTGCTGCCGCAGTGGAGCGCCGTCGACACACTGGCCCACGCGGCCGAACTGCAAAGCGTGCTGCGCGGGCCGCAGGCCACCGACTTTCTGGCCCAGATGTATGGCAACGACCCCGCCCGCTGGGACGATGCCTTGCAAGGCCTGCCCCGCCTGCGCGTGATCGTCAACGCCCTCACCCGCCTGCGCTTTTGCGCCGCTGACGGCACCATGGAGTTCGACACCAAGGAAAGCGCCGATGGCGCGCCCGCAGGCTTCATGCCCTGGTTTGACGTGCCGGGCCGGCACACCGCAGGCGATGTGGTGGCTTTTGGCCATTGGTCCACCCTGGGCTGGCTGGACCGACCGGATGTGATTGCACTGGACAGCGGCTGCGTTTGGGGCGGCTGCCTGAGCGCATTGCGCCTGCAGGCCAATGGCCAGCACGAGCTGCTGCAGGTGCGCTGCCCGCAGGCCCAGACACCTGGACAGACCCCGCAGCCAAACCCGGTATAAACCAGTCTGTGTCTGCCCTGCCCTCTTTTGATCCCCGTACCGTGCCCGTGCTCACCGTGGACAGCGATCTGCCCGCCGTGCCTGCCGAACGCCTGAACGCGTCTGCCCTGCGTTCGCGCTTTGCCACGCCCCCTGTCTGGACGCCCGAAGTGGTGCGCGAGCCCAAGTTTCTCGACCGCCCACCTGCCGACGCGGCTGTGCTGGTACCTCTGGTGCAAAACCCGGAGGGTCTGTCTGTGCTGCTGACACAACGCACCGCCCATCTGCCCACACACGCGGGACAAATCGCCTTTCCGGGCGGCAAGGTGGATGCCCAGGACAGCAGCGTTAAGGCCGCAGCCCTGCGCGAAGCCCATGAAGAAGTCGGCCTGCACCCCCGTCATGTCGAGGTGATTGGCCAGTTGCCCATCTACACCACCGGCAGTGGTTTTCACATCACGCCCGTGGTGGCGCTGGTGCACACACCATTCGAGCTGCAGCCCAATCCCGGCGAGGTGGACGCAGTGTTCGAAGTGCCGCTGGCTTTTTTGATGGACCCGGCCCACCACCGCCGCCACGCTTTTGACTGGCAAGGCCAGCAGCGACAATGGTTTTCCATGCCTTATTGGCAGCCGCAACCCGCCAATGACCCCGTGGAACGCTTCATCTGGGGCGCCACGGCGGGCATGCTGCGCAACTTCTACCGTTTCATGCTGGCCGAGCATCCGGCCACGGAGGTCGAATGAGCTTTTTCGCCATTTTTCTGGCCCTGGTGCTGGAACAAGCGCGGCCCCTGAGCCGCGACAACCCGATCCACCAACTGCTGAGCCGCTGGTCGGGCTGGGTGGCACACACACTGGACGCGGGCGTGCAACACCTGGCATGGGTGACCTGGGGCATGACCACCCTGACCCCTGCTTTGCTGGCCTTGCTGGTGCATGCGCTGCTGAACTGGTGGCTGGGCTGGTTTGTCGCCGTGCTGTGGAACGTGGCCCTGCTCTACGTCACGCTGGGCTTTCGCCAGTTCAGCCACCACTTCACCGAGATTCGCAAGGCGCTGGACGAAGGCGACGAGCAGAAGGCCCGCGAGCTGTTGGCCGATTGGCAGCAGGTCCAGGTCGGTGACATTCCGCGCAGCGAGATCCTGCGGCATGTGATCGAGTACTCGGTGGTGGCTGCGCACCGCCATGTGTTTGGCGTGTTCTTCTGGTATGCCGTGTTGTCGGTGATTGGCATGGGGCCACTGGGTGCCGTGGTGTACCGTCTGGCCGAATACGTGCAGCGCCGCTGGCAGCAAGAGCAGGCCACTGAAGGCGGTGTGAGCACCGTGCTGGCCCAAGTGGCCCGGCAAGCCTGGCTGGCCCTGGACTGGCTGCCGGCACGCGCCACGGCACTGGGATTTGCCATTGTCGGCAGCTTTGAAGACGCCATGGACGGCTGGCGCAACCACGCTCAGAAGTTCCCGCAAGACAACGATGGCGTGATCCTGGCCGCCACGGCTGGGGCCATCAATGTGCAGCTGGGCGGCAGTGCCTTGCCTGTGCCGGGCGACAACGAGGACGATTCTGACCCTGGCGCCTCGGGCAGCAGCACACCGGGACAACCGGCTCAGCTGGGGCATCTGGCGTCGGTTGTCGGCCTGGTGTGGCGCAGCGTGATCATGTGGCTGGTGCTGGTGGCCTTGCTGACCATGGCCAAACTGATGGGCTGAAAGCTCACCAGCGTGGCTGGCTCAGTTCCTCAAACAGCTGGGCATAAATGCGGTGACGCCGTTGGCTGATGCTGCCACCTTGCCCCTCCAGCGCCACTTGCGCCAGCACCGCGCAACCCGGTTCGTGCAAGTGGGTGCAGTTGTAGAACTTGCATTGCCCCAGGTACTGGCGCATGTCAGGCATGCACTCGGCCAGGCGTGTGGCCTCGATGTGGTGCAGCCCAAACTCCTGAAAACCCGGTGAGTCAATCAGCGCCCCTCGCTGATCGGGGCCATTGAGCACATCCACCCAATACCATTTGGTGTTGGTGGTGGTGTGCTTGCCCGAATTGAGCGCCTGCGAAATCTCGCCGGTTTCAGCTTGGGCTTCGGGCACCAGGCGGTTGATCAGCGTGCTCTTGCCGCTGCCCGACGGCCCCAGCACCAGGGTATGGTGACCGCGCAGCGTGTCCAGCAAGGCCGGCACGCCATCACCGGCAGGCACATCACCGCGCGGGGACAGCGCCAGCGGCAACACCTCGTACCCCATCGCCCGGTAAGGCGCCAGACGCGCCCAGGCCCGCGCAAAAGGCCCGGCCAAATCACTTTTGTTGAGCGCAATGACGGGCGTGATTTTTTCGGCTTCGGCCGCCACCAACGCCCGCGACAGCTGGCTTTCCGAAAACTCGGGCTCGGCGGCGATCAGGATCAGCACCCGGTCCAGGTTGGCGGCAAACGATTTGGTGCGGATTTCGTCCTGGCGGTAAAACAGGTTACGGCGCGCCTGCAGGCGCTCGATGCTGGCCTCGTCGCCCGTGGCGGCCCACAGCACGCGGTCGCCCACCACCGCCTGGTTTTTCTTGCCGCGCGGGTACGCGATCAGGCGTTGGCCCTCATCGGTCTCGATCAGGCAGTGGCGGCCAAAAGCACCGACCACGAGCGCCGACTGCAGATCGCTGGCGACAGACACCGAAGACAGCTTGGTGCGCCGGTTCATGCAGTGGGCCCCTGCAGTTGGTCGGTGCGTCGGGCCGCCTCAAAGTCGAGCGGACTCAGCCCTCCGACATCGTGGGTGCGCCAACGGACCACGCAGCGGGCATGGTTGAGCACCAGCTCGGGGTGGTGGTTCATGGTTTCGGCCAGCCAGCCGAGCTGATTGACAAACAACATGGCCTGGGCGTGGCTGTCAAAACGCCACTCGCGTTCGATGGCGATCTGCTCGCCTTCACCATGCAGTCGCCAGCCGGGCACCTTGACCAGTGCCGAGACCACCTGGGTCGGTTGCAAGGCTCGCACCTCAGGCCGTCCCGCCCGCCGCACCTGCGGCTTGCATGCGCGCCAGGCGCTCACTGGCCGGTGGGTGCGAGTAATAGAACTTCACAAACAAGGGGTCGGGCGTGAGTGTGGAAGCATTGTCCTGGTAGAGCTTGAGCAGGGCCGCCGCCAGATCGGCTGCCGGGGTTTGCGATGCGGCATAGGCATCGGCTTCAAATTCCTGCACGCGCGAGCGCCAGGACGACAAGGGCACCAGAAAGAAGCTGAACACCGGCACCACCAGCATGAACAGCACCAGCGCCAGCCCGTCGTTGCTGCCGTTCATGTTGGGCAGCACCCCCAGACCGGTGTAGAACCAAACCTGCTGCGCCAGCCAGCCCAGCAGCGCCAGCCCTGCCAGCGTGGTGGCAAAGCTCACCACCATCATCTTCACGATGTGTTTGTGTTTGAAGTGCCCCAATTCATGCGCCAGCACGGCTTCCATCTCGGCCGGGCTCAGTTGCTTGAGCAGGGTGTCGAAAAACACCACGCGCTTGCTGGCACCAAAACCGGTGAAAAACGCATTGGAATGCGCCGAACGGCGGCTGCCGTCCATCACAAAAAAACCCTTGGCCTGAAAGCCCGCACGCTGCATGAGTGCCTGCACACGGGCCTTGAGCGCGTCGTCCTCCAGAGGTGTGAACTTGTTGAACAGCGGCATGATGACGTTGGGCGCAATCGCCATCAGGAACAGCTGCCAGACCACCAGCGCGCCCCAGGCCCACAACCACCACAGGCTGCCCCCTGTCTGCATGAGCCACAACACCAGTGCCAGCAAGGGCAAGCCGAGCACGGCCCCCACCAGCAAACCTTTGAACAGGTCGCTCAGCCACAATGCGGGCGTCATCTTGTTGAAGCCGAAACGCTGCTCCACGCCAAAGGTCTGCAGCAGCGACAAGGGCAAACCGATCACACCGCCCACCAGCATGAAGGCCACGATCAGGGCGATTTGCTGCAGCAACCCAGGCTGCAGCCATTCCAGCAGCCACTGGTTCAAGACCTGCAGGCCACCCAGCAACGTCCAACCCAGCAGCAACACCGCGTCCAGCAAGATGTCCCACTGCGCCAGCCGGGCCTTGGCCAGGGTGTAGTCGGCGGCCTTTTGGTGGTCAGCCAAGGCCATGGTCTGCGCATAGGCCCGGGGCACCACAGCGCGGTGCATGGCCACATGCCGCACTTGGCGGGCATTCAGCCACAGCCTCAGGCCCACATGGGCCATCAGGCCAGCGGCCAAAAGCAAAGTCATTGTGAGAGACGGGTTCATGGCCTGGGATTGTAGAGACCGCCCATCGGCGACAATCCTCCCATGTCTGAAGTGAACCCCTCCCCCGCCCCCGAAATCCTGGCCAAAAGCGACCAGAACCTGGTCTGGATCGACTGCGAAATGACTGGCCTGGACCCCGAAAAGGAACGCCTGCTGGAGATCGCCGTCATCGTCACCGGCCCGCACCTGAGCCCCCGCGTCGAAGGCCCGGTGCTGGTCATCCACCAAAGCGACGAGCAACTGGGCAAGATGGACGCCTGGAACAAAGGCACCCACGGCAAAAGCGGCCTGATCGACAAGGTCAAGGCCTCAACCACCACCGAAGCCGAAGCCGAGCAACAAATCATCGACTTTCTGAAAAAGTATGTGCCCAAGAGTGCTTCGCCCCTGTGCGGCAACACCATCAGCCAGGACAGGCGCTTTCTGGTCAAGTACATGCCCAAGCTGGAAGCGTTCTTTCACTACCGCAACCTGGACGTGAGCACCCTCAAGGAACTCTCGCGCCGCTGGAAGCCCGCCATCTACGAAGGCTTCAAAAAACAGCAAAAACACACCGCACTGGCCGACGTGCACGAGTCCATCGACGAACTGGCCCACTACCGCGAACACTTCATTCGCCTGTAGGTTCAGGGAAAACCCTGCACGAATTTCGATTCCATGCGATAATTGCGCCATCGCCACCACCAAGCGGTGGCGTTTTTCTTGCATCTCCCCTCATGCCTTGGCCCCGGACTGCTGTCTGAAATGGGGCCACTCCCCTGAAACCGGAACTGTGCGTTCCGCGTCCCTGGCGAGCACCGTTTGAAGGTTGATGTTGTTTTCAACCTGACGGTGTCTGTGGCCCCCGGCCACTGCTGCCGCGTGAGTTATTCATGACTGAACAAATCAACGACCTGCAGGCCGAGCTGTCGCCTGCGCACGACCTTTCCCTCGACCCTTCCAACGCTGTTTCAGTGGACACCCCCGAGGTGGCTGAAACCGTAGAGTCCAATGAACCCAACGGCTTTGTGCAGCTGGGCCTGGCCGACGAACTGATCCGCGCCGTGGCCGACCTGGGCTACACACAACCCACCCGCGTGCAGGAGCAAGCCATTCCCCTGGCCCTGCCCAGCGACGACGATGCACACCACGGCTACAACGATCTGATGGTCTCCAGCCAGACCGGCAGCGGCAAAACCGCCGCCTTTTTGCTGCCCGTACTCCACACCCTGATCCAGCAGCAAGCCGCTGCCGACGCCCAGGCCAAGGCCGACTATGACCAGGCCTGCGCCGACGCCGTGGCCCTTGGCGAAGAGCCCCCCAAACGCGCCCGCCGCAAAGACCCGACCAACCCGCGCAACTTCAAGGCCGCCGTGCCTGGCGCCCTGGTGCTCTGCCCGACGCGCGAACTGGCCCAGCAGGTGGCGCACGACGCCATCGAATTGGTCAAGCATTGCAAAGGCCTGCGCATCGCCAACGTGGTGGGTGGCATTCCTTACCAGCTGCAAATCGCCAAGCTGCAAAACGCCAATCTGGTGGTGGCCACGCCTGGCCGCCTGCTGGATCTGCAACGCTCCATGCAGATCAAACTCAACGAAGTGCAGTTCCTGGTGGTCGACGAAGCCGACCGCATGCTGGACCTGGGCTTCTCCGACGACCTGGCCGAAATCAACGACCTGACCGCCCAGCGTCGTCAGACCATGATGTTCTCTGCCACCTTCGCGCCCCGCATCCAGCAATTGGCCATGCGCGTCATGCACGACGGCGGCTCGGGCGTGCACAAGGTCCAGGTGGACAGCCCACAAGAAAAACACGCCAACATCAAGCAAGTGCTGTTCTGGGCCGATAACGCCGAGCACAAGCGCCAGCTGCTGGACCACTGGCTGCGCGACGCCAGCATTGACCAGGCCATCGTGTTTGCCAGCACCCAGATCGAATGCGACGGCCTGGCCACCGAACTGCAGCAAGCCGGCTTTGCCGCCGTGGCCCTGCACGGCGCCCTGAGCCAGGGCCTGCGCAACCGCCGCCTGATGGCGCTGCGCAACGGCCAGGTGCAGATCCTGGTGGCCACCGATGTGGCCGCACGCGGCATTGACGTGCCCACCATCACCCACGTCTTCAACTTCGGCCTGCCGATGAAGGCCGAGGACTACACCCACCGCATCGGCCGCACCGGCCGCGCCGGCCGCTCGGGCCTGGCGGTGACCTTTGCCGAGATCCGTGACCGCCGCAAGATCGGTGACATCGAGTTCTACACCAAGCAACCCTTCAAGGCCGAAACCATTCCGGGCCTGGAGCCCAAGCAGCGCTTTGACTACCCGCAGCGCAAGTCCTTTGGCGGCAAGGGTGGCAAGGGCGGTCGCAGCGACCGTGGCGAGCGCGGCTTCGGTGGCCAAGCCAAAGGCTGGGGCAACCGCGGCGGTGACCGCTTTGAAGGCCAGGGCCGTGGCGGCGATTTCCGCGGCAACGACTTCCGTGGTGGCGAGCGCCAGGACAACCGTTTTGAACCCCGCTTCGAGCCTCGTTTTGACCCGCGCAAGGACAGCGGCCGCCAGGAGCCGCGCTTTGAAGCCCGCCACGACCCGCGTTTCGAACAAGGCCATCAGGGTGGCTGGCAGGACCAGCGCCGCGGCCCGGACCGTGGCTTTGGCCGACAGGACAACCGCTTCCAGGGTGACCGCCCCCAAGGTGACCGCTTCGGTGACCGTTCTGGTGAGCGCTTCGAGCGCCGCGATGACCGTGCCCCGCGCAGCTTCGACAAACCACAGCACGCACCCCGTGCCCAGGCCCGTGCAGGCGCCAATGGCAACGACCGCTTTGACCGCGCTCCCCGCGGTCCCAAGCTGGTCGGTGGCGGCTTCAAGCCCCACGCCCCCAAGCGCCGGGGTTGATCACACGCAAAAAGTAACCCATGGGCGCGCAGCGCCCACGGCATGAACCAGGGCCGGCGGGATGGGGTGGCGACGATTTCTGCGCTTCGGCGCAGCATGAGGAGCCAGCCCATCCCGCCGGCCCTTGTTCATGTCTGCCGCTCACGCAGCAAGCGCCCAAAGAAAAACCGCCCGGGTTTGCACCACGGGCGGTTTTTGTTTTGCGCTGTATCCGGATTACGCGGCGGCAGCGACTTTGCGCTGGGGCAGCTTTTCCTTGATACGGGCCGACTTGCCGCTTCTGCTGCGCAGGTAGTACAGCTTGGCACGGCGCACATCGCCACGACGCTTGACTTCGATGCTGGCGATCAGGGGGCTGTAGGTCTGGAACGTACGCTCCACGCCTTCGCCACTGGAGATCTTGCGCACGGTGAAGCCGCTGTTGAGGCCACGGTTGCGCTTGGCGATCACCACGCCTTCGTAAGCCTGCACGCGCTTGCGGTTGCCTTCAACCACGTTCACGTTCACGATCACGGTGTCGCCAGGGGCGAACTCGGGGATGGTTTTGCCAAGGCGAGCAATTTCTTCTTGCTCGAGGGTCTGGATCAGGTTCATGTCGAACTCCAAATTCTCCCGTTCATGCCCGCTGCACTAAAGGCGTTCCTGGCGCTCCTGTTTCAGGAGACTGTCGGCTGCAACCATGTGCAGCAAGCCGGACCGCGGCGGGTAGAGGACCGAAAAGCCTTGGATTATAGCTTTTTCAGGAAAGCCTCATCCGCCGGACTCAGCCGCCCTTGCACACGGGCCTGCGCGATCAGTTCGGGACGGTGGCGGAGCGTGAGCATCAGGCTCTGCTCACGGCGCCAGCGCTCGATGCGGGCATGGTGGCCCGACATCAGCGCCTCAGGCGCAGATTCGCCCTGCCAAACCTCTGGGCGGGTGTAGTGTGGGCTGTCCAGCAAACCGTCGAGTGCCGGATTGAAACTGTCGAACTGGTGGCTGCCTTCGTCGTTCAATACGCCGGGCTGCAAGCGAGTCACCGCATCCAGCAAGGCCAGTGCAGCGATCTCACCACCCGAAAGCACAAAGTCACCCAGACTGATCTGGTGCGTCACGTAACGGTCAATGAAACGCTGGTCGACGCCTTCGTAACGGCCGCACAGCAAGATCGCACCCTGGCTTTCGCCCCACCCCTGGACAGCGGCATGGTTGAGCACCTGGCCAATGGGCGAAAACAGCACAAAAGGTGCGGGCTCAGCCTCGAGCCGCTCGGCACGGATGGCCTGCAGACATTTCTCCAATGGCTCGGCCAGCATGACCATGCCGGGGCCACCACCAAAGGGGCGGTCATCCACACGGCGGTAATTGCCTTCGGCTAAATCGCGCGGATTCCACAGGCGCACATCGACCTGGCGCGTCTCGTAGGCACGGCGCGTCACACCCGCCTTCAAAAACGGTTCGAACAGCTCTGGAAACAGGGTAATGATGTCAAAGCGCATGGCGCGCGCCGCCCATCAATAGTCGGCTTGCCAGTCCACGGTGATGCACCGGGCCTGGGTGTCCACCCTGTCCACATAAACGGACACAAAGGGGATCATGCGCTCGACGGCCTTGCCGCCTTCTTCGGCCTGCAGCACCAACACGGTTTGCGGGCCGGTAGACAGCAGGTCACGCACCTCACCCAACACCACGCCTTCACGGTTGACCACCTGCAGACCGATCAGGTCCACCCAGTAGAACTCGCCATCTTCGGGCGTCGGAAAGCTCGAACGCGGCACAAAAATCCGCGCACCCTTGAGGCTTTCGGCCGCATTGCGATCAGGAATATCGGCGCTGTTGGCCACCACACTGTCAGAGTGGTCCTTGGCCTCTTTCACGCGCAAAAGCAGAGGCGCCGTCCAGTCCAGCAAGGCAGCAGCTTCGGTGGCACGGCGGGGTTTGGCACTGCGCTCGGGAGGCAGCAAAAACCAGCGCTTGGAAGAAAAAAGCGCCTCGGGCGAGGCGCTGTGGGGCAGGACCTTGAACCAGCCCTTGATGCCCCAGGCATCGAGGATGCGCCCGACTTCAATCGCATCAGCCGGCAATTCGGCTGTTTCGAGCGGAGGACGCATCCAGCGATCCCGGTCGATCAGGCAGCGGCCTTGCCGGCTTGCTTGATCAGGCGTTCCACAGTGGGAGAAGCCTGGGCGCCGACGCTCTTCCAGTAGGTCAGGCGGTCCTGGGCAATGCGCAGGCCCTGCTCGCCTTCGACGGCGGTGGGGTTGTAGAAACCGATGCGCTCGATGAAGCGGCCATCGCGGCGCACGCGCTTATCGGCAACGACGATGTTGAAGAAGGGACGGCCTTTGGAGCCGCCGCGATTCAGACGAATAACGACCATGATTTATCCTTGGGTGGTTGGGGCCTGCAGACAAAAAGCAGGCCACCGAATCCTTCAGCGCTTGAGACACGCAACTGGCCACCCGGCCAGTGACACACTGAAAAGCCTTTGATTATAGCGGGAGAGTAGAACATGCACACCATTCGCCTCAGCCGCGAAGAAGAAGTGAGCACCATCACGGCCATTTACCGCCACCACGTACTGCACGGAACAGGCACATTCGAGGTCGACCCACCTTCCGAAGCCGAGATGGCGGTCCGGCGTTCGGATGTTCTGGCCAAAAATTGAGTGGCAGAGGAAAACGAGCAGCTGTTGTGCTTTGCCTATGCAACTGGTTCAAACTCCGACCTGCTTACCGTTTCTCGGCCGAAGATTCGATCTGTGTGGCACAAAAGGCGCACGGCAAAGGCATTGGGGCGCACCGCGCTACCGGTATTTCGCAAGTTGGCGCCATCAAGTCCTGTGGCTGGAAATTTGACCGCTGGCCGGACATTGTTCTCATGGAAAAACCGTTGGGTGCGGGCGACACGACCCCTGCCGCATAATCGCCCCCCATGAAAAACAAGACTTTGGCCACCTGGCTGACATTTTTCGGCGGCCCTTTGGGCCTGCACCGCTTTTATTTGCGCGGCCTGGGTGACCTGTGGGGTTGGCTGCTGCCCCTGCCCACCGCTCTGGGCCTGTACGGCATCGAACGCGTCCTGCAGTACGGTCAGGACGACCAGATGAGCTGGTGGCTGATCCCGCTGCTGGGCTTCAACATCGCAGCCAATGGCCTCAACGCCATCGTCTACGGCCTGATGAGCCGCGAAAAGTGGAACCGTCTCTACAACCCTGGCGCTGCGCCAGACGCCCTGCCCGGGCGCACCACCTGGTTCACCATCGGCGGTGTGGCGGTGGCGCTGCTGGTGGGCACGACGATCCTGATGTCGAGCATTGTGTTCAGCTTCCAGCGCTACTTCGAGTACCAGATCGAGGAAGGTCTGAAAATCAGCCAATGACAGTGACACAGTGATACCCCCAAACAAAACGCCCGGCATGCCGGGCGTTTTGCTGTGGCTGTGGCCTGCAGGCAGACGACTCAGAACAGTTGCAGACTGCTCCAGTACGCCACGGCAGCCACAAAAGCGCTGGCCGGAATGGTGAAGATCCAGGCCCAGATGATGTTACCGGCCACCCCCCAGCGCACGGCGCTGGCACGTTGGGTAGAGCCCACGCCGACAATCGCACCGGTGATCGTGTGGGTGGTAGACACCGGAACCCCGAGCCCCGTGGCGATGAACAGCGTCAGCGCCCCCCCCGTTTCGGCACAAAAGCCACCCACAGGCTTGAGCTTGGTGATCTTCTGTCCCATGGTTTTGACAATGCGCCAGCCACCGAACATGGTGCCCAGGCCGATGGCCATGTAACAACTCACGATGGTCCAGGTTGGAGGCGATGCGTCGCTGGAGGATGCATACCCCGTGGCAATCAGCATCATCCAGATGATGCCGATGGTTTTTTGTGCGTCGTTGCCACCGTGGCCCAGGCTGTAGGCCCCGGCGGACAGCAGTTGCAGGCGCCGGAACCACTTGTCCACCTTGAGCGGACGGGTGCGGCGGAAGATATTGGCCACGATCACCATCATCAGCGAGCCGAGGATGAAGCCCAGCAGCGGGGACACAAAGATGAACGTCACGGTTTTGAGGATGCCCGCGGACAACAAGGCGCCCGTGCCCGACTTGGCAATCACCGCCCCCACGATGCCACCGATCAGCGCATGCGAGGAGCTGCTGGGAATGCCGTAGTACCAGGTGATCACGTTCCAGGTGATGGCCCCCACCAGCGCACCAAACACCACATGCACGTCCACCACGCCAGGCTGGACAATGCCCTTGCCCACGGTGGCGGCCACGCTCAGGTGGAAGATGAAAATGGCCACAAAGTTGAAGAAGGCTGCAAACACCACCGCCTGCGTGGGCTTGAGCACGCCGGTGGATACAACGGTGGCGATCGAGTTGGCCGCATCATGAAACCCGTTCATGAAGTCAAAGGCCAGGGCCAGCGCCACCAGCAGCATCACCACCCACAAGGCGGTCTGTACGGTTTCCATGTGTCAGGACTCCGTGCTGAGGATCAAGAGTTTTCGAGGACGATGCCCTCGATCTGGTTGGCCACGTCTTCACACTTGTCGGTGATGGTTTCCAGCAGCTCGTAGATGGCCTTGAGTTTGATGATCTCGCGCACATCGGGCTCATCACGAAAGAGCTTGCTCATGGCACTGCGCATCACGCGGTCAGCGTCGGATTCGAGACGATCAATCTCTTCACAGGTCTTGAGCGCGGACTCGGCCACGGCCGGGTCGCCAATACGCGCCAACAGTTTGACGGCATCCTGCACGCGTTCGCAGCAACGCACAGACAAGTCCGTCAGGCGGCTGATTTCTTCAGTCATGTGGCGCACGTCGTACAGCGCCATGGTTTCTGCTGAGTCCTGGATCAGGTCGGCCACATCGTCCATCAGGTTGATCAACGCATGGATCTGCTCGCGGTCAATCGGCGTGATGAAGGTGGTGTGGATCAGGCGGTTGACTTCCTGCGTCACGCGGTCGGCAGCGTGTTCGGCGTTGTCCACGTCTCGGTTGTACTTTTCGCGCAGGTGGACATCGCTGTAATTGGCCACCAGGTTGGCGAATGCGCGGGCGGCTTCGACAATGCGCTCGGCATGCTGGTTGAACAGTTCAAAAAAATTGCCCTCTTTGGGCAGCAGCTTGCCGAACAGCATGGGAAAACTCCAAGGTTTCATGACATCCACATGACCAGTGAATGTCCATTTGATGACCTTCAGAGTTTAACCGTTCAAGCGCTTCTGAAAATGAAATAGACCGCCCCCACCATGCACAGCGCCGCCCAGACGTAGTCCAGCTTGAACGGCTCCCTGAGGTAGATCAGGGCAAAAGGCACGAACACCGTCAGGGTGATGACTTCTTGCATGATCTTGAGCTGACCCACGCCAAATTCAGCGTGGCCGATGCGGTTGGCAGGCACTTGCAGCAAGTATTCAAAAAAAGCAATACCCCAGCTGACCAGGGCCGCCGTGTACCAAGGCGCGGCAGCCAGACTGCGCAGGTGGCCGTACCAGGCAAAAGTCATGAACACATTGCTGGCCAGCAAGAGCAGCACCGTTTGCAGGCCCACGGGCCAGGACTGGAAGCTGGCGATCAGGTTCATGGCGTGTCCTCCACAAGGGCAGTCACTGGCGAAATGGCTTGACCCTGGACGGCCAACAGGTCTGCCGCCGTCACCCGTTCGGGCGCCACATCGGCCAGCGGGTACAGCACAAAGGCCCTGCCCTGCATGCGCGGGTGCGGCACCGTCAGGCGCATGCTGTCGATGCGGGCGTCGCCATACAGCAAGATGTCCAGGTCCAGCGTGCGTGGGGCGTTCAGGTACGGCCGTTCGCGGCCAGCGGCGTTTTCAAGGGCCTGCAACGCATCCAGCAGCGCCGGGGCTGTCAGGCCGGTTTCGACGCACACCACGGCATTGACATAGTCCGGCCCGCTGGCCTCGTACGGGGCAGTGCGGTACAGACGCGAGCGCGCTGTCAGGCGCGTTTCGGGCAAGCCGCCCAGGGCATCCAGGGCGCGCAACACCGCCGCGTGGGCGTCGCCCAGGTTGGCCCCCAGGGCGACATAGGCCGTGACCGCATCACGGCGCATGGCTTATTCGGCCGCGGGCGCGGCACCACCGCCCGAACCACCCACAGGCTTGCGGCGACGGCGGCGGCGCTTTTTGGGGGCGGCTTCACCGTCCTGGCCGGGCTGATCTGCCTCATCGGCTTCGCTGCCTTCGGTGGCATCGGTGACATCGGCAGGTGCGGCATCGGCCTTGGGAACCCGGCGCACACGCGGGCCGCGGGGCTTGGCCTGTTGCTCGGTGCGGGCCTGCTGCACCAGGTCTTCGCGGGTGGCGTCATCGGCCAGGCTGAATTCCTGCCACCAGTCGGCCAGGCGCTCGTCCACTTCCTGCACATCGGCGCGCAGGCGCAAAAAGTCAAAACCGGCGCGAAAACGCGGCTGCTCGGCCAGGCTGAACGGGGTGCTGCCCACCCGTTTCTCAAAGCGCGGCTGCATCATCCAGATCTCGCGCATGTCGGCACCCAGCTTGCCGCGGCCGGAAACATCGCCGATGCGGCTGTCAAAGACCTCGTCAATGGCTTCCTGCAATGCCGGGAAGGGATGGGCCTTGCGGGCAATGCGCTGGGCCCAGCCCTCGCGCACGTCCGACCAGAGCACGCAGGCCAGCAAGAAGCTCGGTGCCACCGGCTTGCCCTCGCCCACGCGGCGGTCGGTGTCGGCCAGCGCGGCCTTCACGAACGCGCTGTCGGCCCGCTCGACCACGATGTCGAGCAGCGGGTAAATGCCCCTGGCCAGGCCCAGGGCCTTGAGCTGCGCAATGGAGGCCAATGCGTGGCCGGTCTGCAGCAGCTTGAGCATTTCGTCGAACAAGCGGCTTTGCGGCACATCGGCCAGCAGCGCCTTGGCTTCGGCCAGGGGTTTGGCCGTCTTGGCTTCGAGTTTGAAACCCAGGGCGCTGAGCTTGGCCGAGAAACGCACGGCACGGATAATGCGGACCGGGTCTTCGCGGTAGCGCGTGGCCGGATCGCCGATCATGCGCAGGGTGTGCTTTTTCGCATCCTGAATGCCACCGTGGTAGTCGACCACGATCTGCGTCTCGGGGTCGTAGTACATGGCGTTGACGGTGAAGTCACGGCGGGTGGCGTCTTCGTCCTGCGGGCCCCAGACGTTGTCGCGCAGCACGCGGCCGCTGGCGTCCACCGCGTGCTTGACGCCTTCGAGCTGGCGCTTGCTGGTGCGCTCGTTGCCCTTGACCTGCTCGGCGGCAGCGTTGTCCAGATAGGCGCGGAAGGTGGAGACCTCGATCACCTCATGCTCACGGCCACGGCCGTAGACGACGTGGACGATGCGAAAGCGGCGGCCAATGATGAAAGCGCGGCGAAACAGGCCTTTGACCTGCTCGGGCGTGGCGTTGGTGGCCACGTCAAAGTCTTTGGGGCGCAAGCCCAGCAGCAGGTCGCGCACGGCGCCGCCCACGATGTAGGCCTCAAAGCCGGCGTCCTGCAGGGTGCGCACCACATTGACGGCGCGTTCGTCCACCAGTTTGGGGTTGATGCCGTGCACGCTGGCAGGCACCTCGGTGCGCTTGCCGAAATAAGTCTTTTCGCTGGCGGGCTTGCCCAGCAGCTTGGTGATGAGTTTTTTGATCATTCTTCTTGGAACAGGTCGAGGATGCGCCATCCCCGTTGGGTGGCCAATTGTCGCAGGCGCACGTCCGGGTTGGTTGCCACGGGGTGCTGGGCCTTTTCCAGCAGGGGCAGGTCGTTCATCGAATCCGAGTAAAAACTCATTTCAACGTCGCCCCAGCCCAGACCCTTGGCGGCCAGCCACTGCTCGACACGGGCCACCTTACCTTCACGAAATGACGGCGTGCCCTGGATAGCGCCGGTGATCCAGCCGTGGGCATTGCGTTCCAGCTCGACCGCGATCAGCTCGCTCACGCCAAAGGCCTGGGCAATCGGACGGGTCACGAACTCGTTGGTGGCGGTAACGATCATCACCACATCGCCCGCGCGCTGGTGGCTGCGCACCAAGTCGAGTGCCTGCGGCAAGATGCGCGGGCGGATGACTTCGTCCATGTAGCGGTTGTGGGCCTTGGCCGCTTCGACCGGACCTCGCACGCAGGCCGCTTCGGTGGCAAAACGCACGTACTCGTGGATGTCCAGCGTGCCCGCCTGGTAGTGGGCATAAAACGCATCGTTGCGTTCACGGAAGGTCTTGGCGTCCTGCCAGCCCAGGTCGATGGTGAATTCCCCCCAGCTGTGGTCCGAGTCGATCGGCAGCAAGGTGTGGTCAAGGTCAAAAAGAGCCAGTTTCATTCGTTTTCCAGCATGGCGCGCACGAGCGGGATGGTCAGGGCGCGCTGCGTTTGCATGGCGTAGTGGTCCAGGTGGTCGAGCAACTGCATCAGGCTGCCCAGGTCACGCGAAAAGCGCTTGAGCATGTAGGCCACCACTTCGTCGCTGAGGAACAGGCCGCGCGACTCGGCCGCCTGGCGCAGCACAGCGCGGCGCGCCGCTTCATCCAGCACCTGCAGGCCATACACATGGCCCCAGCCCAGGCGGGTGCGCAGGTCGTCGCGCAGTTGCAAGTCGGCAGGCGGCAAGCTGCCGGCGGCCAGCACCCAGCGCGGGGTCCCCGTGCGCGGGGTGAGCGCGTTCACAAACCAGTTGAACGCCGTGTGCTGCTGCTCGCTGTTGTAAAGGTGCACATCGTCCATCAGCACCGCCACCCAGTCGTCGTTGAAATCGGGCGGGTGGAAGGTGTGGCTGTCCAGCCAGCCCACGGCCAGGCCCTGCTCGCTCAGCGCCTGGTACACGGCCTGCAGCAGGTGGGTCTTGCCCGAGCCGGTCTCGCCCCACAGGTAGGTGGGCACCGGCGCGCGCGTGCCGCCCGTGGTCCACAGGTGCAAATGGTTGAGTGCAGCTTCGTTGGGGCCAGCAAAAAAAGTCTGCAGGCTTGGCCGTGTGGACAAGCCAATGTCCAGCGCCATCTGTTTCATGCGTCCGACCCAGCGTCCTGCCCGGCTGGGCCTTGGCGGTACAGCGTGCTGGCCAGATAGGCTTGGCGCAAGCGGCGCAGCCCCACCAGCAACACCGCACTGGCAGGCAGCGCGATCAACACGCCAACAAAACCCAGCAACTGGCCAAAGGCCATCAGCGCCAGGATGACGGCCAGCGGATGCAGGCCAATGCGCTCGCCCACCAGGCGCGGCGTGAGCACAAAACTCTCCAGCATCTGGCCCAGGCCGTAGACCACAGCCACCATCAAGAGCGCTTGCGAGGGCGCGGCCCATTGCAACAAACCCGCCAACAAGGCCAACAGCAGGCCCAGGCCAAAACCCAGGTACGGCACAAAGACCGCCAAGCCAGTGAACACGCCAATGGGCAGGGCCAAGTCCAGCCTGAACAGGGCCAGGCCCGAGGCGTAAAACACCGCGAGCGCCAACATGACGAGCAGCTGCCCGCGCAGGTATTCGCCCAGCACGGTGTCGCATTCGTTGGCAAAACCATCCACCGCTGTGCGCCAGCGCAGGGGCACCAGGTCAAACACCAGGGCCACCAGCTTGCCCCAGTCGTGCAGCATGAAGAACAGCGCCACCGGCACCAGCACCGCAAAACCCAGCACAGCCAACACCACGCTGCCGCCCACCTTGAGCGAGGCCAGCACCGGCTGCAGCAAGTCTTCGCGGTTGTCATTGAGCCAAGCCATGAGCTGGCCTTTGAGGTCAGGCAAGTCCAGCGACCAGGAAACGCCCAGCGGCGCCAGCAAGGGCTGGAGGGCGGCGTCCAGCCGGTCCAGCAAAAGCGGCAGCTGCTGGCGCAGCAAAGGCCATTCGCGCACCAGCACCGGCACCAGCAACAAAAACAGGCCCAGCAGTGCCACCAGGGCCAACGCCTCCACCAGCACCACCGCCAGCAGGCGCGGCACGCCCCAGCCCTGCAGACGCAGCACCAGCGGTTGCAGCACATAGGCCAGCACGGCGGCCACCACAAAAGGCGCCAGCACCGGGGCCAGCAACCACAGCGCCAAGGCGGCCACCACCAGCACGCCCAGCCAGGCCAGGATGCGGTTGAGGGGAAGCGAAGCGGGGTTGTTCACAGGCAAGGCAGGGGTGTATGGGGAAGGTGTATGCAAGGGGTTCAGGGTGAACCCTTAAAATTGCGCCTGATTTTAGTCTGCCTACCGTTTATCAGGCCCGTTTTACCCGAATTGAATGCCCTGCCCGGGCCGCCCCCATGAGCCAAACACCTCTCTCCTACAAAGACGCCGGCGTGGACATCGTTGCCGGTGACGAACTGGTCGAACGCATCAAGCCTCTGGCCAAAAAGACCATGCGCGAGGGCGTGCTGGCCGGCATTGGCGGTTTTGGCGCCCTGTTTGAAGTGCCCAAGCGCTACAAAGAGCCGGTGCTGGTGAGCGGCACCGACGGCGTGGGCACCAAGCTCAAGCTGGCTTTTGAATGGAACATGCACGACACCGTCGGCATTGACCTGGTGGCCATGAGCGTGAACGACGTGCTGGTGCAAGGCGCTGAACCCCTGTTCTTTCTGGACTACTTTGCCTGCGGCAAGCTGGATGTGGACACGGCTGCAGCCGTGGTCGGCGGCATTGCCAAGGGCTGCGAGCTGTCGGGCTGCGCCCTGATCGGCGGCGAAACCGCAGAGATGCCGGGCATGTACCCCGCCGGCGAATACGACCTGGCCGGCTTTGCCGTCGGCGCGGTCGAAAAATCCAAAATCCTGACCGGCACGAGCGTGCAGGCTGGCGACGTGGTGCTGGGCCTGGCCTCGGCCGGCGTGCACTCCAATGGCTTCAGCCTGGTGCGCAAGTGCATCGAACGCGCAGGCGCCAACACCCCGGCCACGCTGGACGGCAAGCCCTTCAAGCAAGCCATCATGGAACCCACCCGCCTGTACGTGAAGAATGTGCTGGCTGCGTTGGCCCAGCACCCCATCAAGGCCCTGGCCCACATCACCGGCGGCGGCCTGCTGGAGAACATCCCCCGCGTGCTGCCCGACGGTCTGGCCGCCCACCTGCAAAAAGGCAGCTGGCCGCAAACCGAACTCTTTGCCTGGCTGCAAAAAACCGCTGGCATCGACGACATCGAGATGAACCGCACCTTCAACAACGGCATCGGCATGGTGGTGGTGATTGCTGCTGACCAGGCTGAGGCTTGTGCCGCCACGCTGCGTGCGGCGGGCGAGACGGTTTACGCGATTGGCCAGATCGCACCGCAGGGCAGCGGCGCGCAGGTGGTGGTGGCTTAAAGCCCGGCGGCGCCCGCGATTTCCCTCACCCGCGCCTGCAGCGCCCCATGGTCTGCCGCCAGGGGCTCGGCCTCCAGGTAGGCCTGCAAGTCTGACAAGGCTTGCCCCGCATGGCCCAGCTCGGCATGCACCAGCCCGCGGTCGCGGCGCTCGTGCATGTCTTGCGGCAGCAGCAGCACCAGCCGCTCCAGTACGGCCAGCAGGCGCGGCCAGTCTTCCTGGCTGCGGAAAATCTCTTTGAGATTGCGCAGCATGCGCGCCAACACGTCGCGTGGCGGGCTGGCCTGCAGGTACAGGCCCAGCGGGGTTTCGCCTTCGTCCAGGTCGGCACCTGCGTGGCGGTCCACTTCGTCCCGGTAGGGGGCCAGCCTTTCGGCCAGCGTGTCCAGCCCCAGCGACTGGCCGTTGACCGGGTCCATCACCACCAGCCCGGCGTCCAGCGCGATCTTGACCAGAAAGTGCCCCGGAAAGGAAATGCCTTGCGCCTCCAGTTCCAGGCCCTGTGCCAGTTCGAGCCAGATCACCGCCAGCGAAATCGGAATGCCCCGGCGCGTGCGCAGCACCTCGTGCAGGTAGCTGTTTTCGGGGGCGTAGTAGTCGTTGGCGTTCAGGCCAAAGCCCAGGTCCTTGTAGAACACCTGGGTGAGCACCGCCAGGCGCGTCAGGTCATCGGCACCCGGTGCCAAACGCGCACGCACTCTGCCCAGCAGGCGGTCCACATCGTCCAGCACCTGCGCCACGTCCAGCGTGGGCTCTTCGTCCTGGGCCATGCTGGCGGCGGCCTCCAGCAGGGGCAGGCCTTCGTCGTTTTGCACCAGGCTGGCAAAGTAGGCCAGCGGCGTGGGGGCAGAAAATGTCAGGTCCCGGCCCATGGTCAGCGCCTCAGAAAAGCCCGCAGCCGCAGACCCAGCGCCCACAGCACGCCAAAGTACAGCACAGCGCTGGCCACCAGCACCGCCAGCAACTGGCCGATGCGCTGCCAGGGCTGGCCACGCAGCTCCACCCATTGCAGGCTGCGCGTGGCCCACCACAGCAGCGCCGCCAGCAAAGCGGTGGCCAGCACCACTTGCAGCGCAAAGCGACCCCAGCCCGGCTGCGGTTTGTAGCTGCCACGGCGCAGCAGGCCCACCAGCAGCCACAGCGCATTGACCATGGCCCCCAGGCCAATCGACAAGGCCAGGCCTGCATGCTGCAGCCAGGGCACAAAGATCAGGTTGAACAGCTGCGTGACCACCAGAACCACCACCGCGATCTTGACCGGCGTGCGGATGTCCTGGCTGGCGTAATAACCCGGCGCCAGCACCTTGATGGCCACCAGGCCCAGCAGCCCCACGCCGTAGCCCGTCAGCGACAAAGTGGTCTGCTGCACATCGCGCGCGGTGAAGGCGCCATAGTGGTAAAGCACAGACACCAGCGGTTCGGCAAACACCAAGAGCGCCGCCGCACAGGGCAAGGCCAGCAGCAGCACCAGGCGCAGGCCCCAGTCGAGCATGGCGGCGTAGCGCTCGGCGTCGCCCGTGGCTTTGGCCGCTGCCAGTTGTGGCATGAGCACCGAGCCCAGCGCCACGCCCAGCAGGGCGGTCGGGAACTCCATCAGGCGGTCGGCGTAGCTGAGCCAGCTGACACTGCCAGCGGCCAGGTGCGAAGCGATCTGGGTGTTGATGAGCAAGGAAATTTGCGCCACGCCCACGCCCAGCAGGGCCGGGCCCATCAGACGCAGGATGCGGCGCGTAGCTTCATTGGCCCAGGCCTGGCGGATGGCGCCCCACGACGCCCCCAGGCGCGGCAACAGGCCCAGGCGGCGCAAGGCCGGGATCTGCACGCCCAGCTGCAGCGCGCCCCCCAGCATGACGCCTGCGGGCAGAGCGTAAATGGCCGGCACGCCTTGCGTGGCCAGCCAGGGCGCGCCCAGCCAGGCAGCACCAATCATGCAGACATTGAGCAGCACCGGCGTGGCGGCAGGCACGGCAAAGCGCTTCCAGGTATTCAGGATGCCCGCCGACAACGCCACCATCGACATGAAGCCGATGTAGGGGAACATCCAGCGCGTCATGGTCACGGCGGCGTCAAAACCCGGTCCCTGGCGCAAACCGCTGGCCAGCAGCCAGACCAGAGCGGGCGCGATCAGCACCCCCAGCAGCGAAAACGCCAGCAGCACCCAGGCCAGCACGGTGGCCACGCTGTCGATGGCGGATCGGGTGGCTTCGTCGCCGTGCTCGGCCCGCGTGGCAGCCAGCACGGGCACGAAAGCCTGGCTGAAAGCACCCTCGGCAAACAGGCGACGGAACAGGTTGGGGATGCGGAAAGCGACGTTGAAGGCGTCGGTCAGGGCGCTGGCGCCAAACAGAGCGGCAATCAACAGCTCACGCGCCAACCCGGTGACGCGCGAGGCCAAGGTAAAAAGAGAGACAACAGAGGCGGATCGAAGCAAGCTCACGGCCACAGTGTAGCGGCCCAGACCACCTCTGCGCCTCGGCCCATCGACGGCCCACCGGGGTTCTGCTAGAATGCCGAGTTCGCTGACATCATCCTCAGACAATCAAGGAATACTCAAAATGGCATCTGGAAAGCCGAAGAAAAAGAACCCCCGCCTGGCCTCTGGTCGCAAACGCGCCCGCCAGGACGTGAAACTCAACGCCGCGAACTCCTCGCTGCGTTCCAAATACCGCACCGCCGTCAAGAACGTCGAGAAGGCCGTTGTCGCTGGTGACAAAACCAAAGCCGCCGAACTGTTTGGCAAGATGCAAGCCGTTGTGGACGCGATCGCCGACAAGGGCATCTTCCACAAGAACAAGGCTGCTCGCGACAAGAGCCGCCTGAGCGCCAAGGTCAAAGCCCTGGCCCTGGCCGCAGCCTGATCCGCTCCATCAGATCAACAGCCCGGTCGGGTCTCCCGGCCGCCGTTTGAAACGGGTGCGCTGTCAGCGAAACAAAAACCGCCCTAGGGCGGTTTTTTCATGGGCGATCGCCAAATCAGGCCTGCTTTTGCCCCGCCGCATACCAATCGCGGCTCTGGTTGACCACGCGGACCACCAGCAGCATCACCGGCACCTCGATCAGCACCCCCACCACCGTGGCCAGCGCCGCGCCCGACTGAAAGCCGAACAGGCTGATGGCTGCGGCCACGGCCAGCTCGAAGAAGTTGGAAGCGCCGATCAAAGCCGAGGGGCAGGCCACCGCATGCTTTTCGCCCAGGCGGCGGTTGAGCCAGTAGGCCAGAGCCGAATTGAAGAACACCTGAATCAGAATAGGCACGGCCAGCAAGGCGATCACCAGGGGCTGGCGCAAGATGGCTTCACCCTGGAACGCGAACAGCAACACCAGCGTAGCCAGCAATGCACCCATGGACCAAGGCCCGATGCGCTGCATGGCCGCATCCAAAGCGCCCTGCCCCTTGGCCAGCAATGCCTTGCGCCACGCCTGCGCCAGCAACACCGGGATGACAATGTACAAGCCCACCGACGTCACCAGCGTGCCCCAGGGCACGGTGATGGCCGAAATGCCCAGCAAGAACCCCACCAGTGGTGCGAAAGCGAAGACCATGATGGTGTCGTTCAGCGCCACCTGCGACAGGGTGAACAGCGGGTCGCCGTGGGTCAGGCGGCTCCACACAAACACCATGGCCGTGCAGGGCGCAGCTGCCAACAGGATCAGTCCTGCAATGTAACTGTCGATCTGGTCGGAAGGCAGCAGCGGCGCAAACCACTGGCGAATGAACAACCAGCCCAGAAGCGCCATAGAGAACGGTTTGACCAACCAGTTGACGAACAGCGTGACGCCGATGCCGCGCATGTGCTGGCGCACCTCGTGCAGGGCACCAAAATCCACCTTGACCAGCATGGGGATGACCATCACCCAGATCAGCAAGCCCACCGGCAAATTGACCTGTGCGACTTCCATCGCACCCACCGCCTGGAACAGATCAGGGAAAAATTGCCCCAGAGCAATGCCCAGCACGATGCACAGAAAAACCCATAGGGTCAGGTAGCGTTCAAAGACAGTCATGCCTCGCCTCCAGCCAGTTCGCGCGCGGTTTTCTCGATCTCCAGCTGACCCAAACGCTCCGCGGGCAGGTTGACAAAAACCTCCAGGCGCTGGCGGATGACATTGAGCGTCAGGAAGAACGCGTGGCGTTTTTGTTCGTCAGTGCCATCGCCGGCAGACGGATCGGCGTAGCCCCAATGGGCCGAAGCTGGATGGCCCGGCCAGAAAGGACAGACCTCGCCCGCTGCGTTGTCGCACACCGTGATGATCAGGTCCATGTGCGGCGCATCGGGCTGCGCAAACACATCCCAGCTCTTGCTGTACAGCCCCTCGGTCGACACCCCGGCTTTGGCCAAAGTCTCCAACGCCAGGGGGTTGGGCTTTTGGTTGCTGCGCGGACTGCTGCCTGCCGAGAAGGCCTTGAAGCGGCCCTTGCCCAGGTGGTTGAGCAAAGCTTCGGCCAGGATGCTGCGCGCCGAGTTGTGGGTGCAGAGAAACAGGACGTTGTAGATTTTGTTGGTCATCAGAGTTTCCAGTGCTCGGCTCAGCAGCCGCAAAAGATCGCCGCCTCATCCAGGCAAGGCTGGCCCTGGCAGCAGTTGTCGGTCAGGTAAGAGAGCACGCCGTTCATGCGCGCAAATTCAGCCCGGTAAATCAGGTTGCGCCCGCTGCGTTCCTGGCTGACCAGGCCGGCATTGAGCAATTCCTTGAGGTGGAAAGACAGCGTGGCGTTCGGAATGCCCAGCTGCTCACCCAGCTGGCCGGGCGTTGCGCCCTCTTGCCCTGCCACCACGAGGTGACGGAACAGTTGCAGGCGGTTGGGCTGGGCCAGCGCCGCCAGGGCTTTGACAATGTCTTTTTCTTCCATATTTCCATTATTACAGAAATATATGACGAAAATATGACGGCCGAAACCGTCTATGGGAGTGAAGGGGTGAATGCCTTATTTGGCGGCTGGCGGGTCGGGCAGCAGACACGCCTCGACCACCTGCAGGTTGTTGTCCTTGGCAAAGTTCAGCACAAAGTTCCAGGCCATGGGTTCGTACTCTTCCAACTCGCGGTTGACGACCACACATTTGGTGTTGCCCATGGTGGTCGGAATGCACCAGGGTGAGTAGCTCAGGTGGCTGCCGGGCGTGCTGCCTCCGGGCCGGAACTGGCTCATGACGCCTGCCAGACGTTCGGCCCAGTCGCTGGGGCGAAACGTTTTGCCATCCTGGGTGATGCCCTGGATGAAGACTTCTTTGGCTGAGTTGGAGAGCATCGGATCGAGGCGTTGAAGACTGCGGCCAGCAGCCGGGATCACCGGATACTGGTTTTCCCGAGTATCTTATCTTATATAAGACTTGAAACCGCTTGGTAACAAAGCATCCGACGATGAAACACGGGGCCAGTGACCACTTGGTGACCGGGTCACGGCGCCGTCACGAATACCCCTAAAATTGCGATTCAACGGCCCTCCTTCGTTGGGCCGCTTTTTATTTGCAACGGAGTTTTTGCATGACCGCCTTCATTGAAGCCGCTTCGCCGCACACCATGAACACCTATGGGCGCCTGCCGATTGCGCTGGAACGTGGTCAAGGCTGCCGCGTCTGGGACGTGAACGGCAAGCAATACCTCGATGCACTGGCCGGCATTGCCGTCAACACCCTGGGCCACAACCACCCCGAGTTCGCCCCCGCGCTGCAAGACCAGATCAGCAAGATCATCCACAGCTGCAACTACTACCACATCCCCAACCAGGAAAAACTGGCCGCCAAGCTGGTCGAACTGTCGGGCATGACCAATGTCTTCTTCTGCAACTCGGGCCTGGAAGCCAACGAAGCGGCCATCAAGTTGGCACGCAAGTACGGCCACGACAAGGGCATCGCCTTGCCCAAGATCGTGGTGTACGAGAAAGCCTTCCACGGCCGCAGCATTGCGACCCTGAGCGCCACTGGCAACGCCAAGATCCAGAAGGGTTTTGAGCCGCTGGTCGAAGGCTTTATCCGCGTGCCGGTCAATGACATTGAAGCCCTGAAAGCGGCCACGGCCAACGACCCCAGCGTGGTCGCGGTGTTCTTCGAGACGATCCAGGGCGAAGGCGGCATCACACCAATGCGCGCCGAATACCTGCAGCAAGTTCGTGCCCTGTGCGACGAAAAAGACTGGCTGCTGATGATCGACGAAGTGCAGTGCGGCATGGGCCGTACCGGCAAGTGGTTTGCCCACCAGTGGGCGGGCATCGTGCCCGACGTGATGCCCCTTGCCAAAGGCCTGGGCTCTGGCGTGCCGATTGGCGCGGTGGTGGCCGGTCCCAAGGCTGCCAACATCTTTCAGCCAGGCAACCACGGCGGCACCTTTGGTGGCGGTCCGCTGGCCATGCGGGCGGGTGTCGAGACCATCCGCATCATGGAAAAAGACGGGCTGCTGGAGAACGCCGCCCGCATTGGCAAACGCCTGACCGATGGTCTGAGCGCCGCCTTGAGTGGCGTGAAGGGCTTCAAGGAAATCCGTGGTCAGGGCCTGATGATCGGCGTCGAACTGGACCGCCCCTGCGGCGCGCTAATGAACCGTGCGCTGGAAGCCGGATTGCTGATCAGCGTGACCGCCGACTCGGTGGTGCGTTTGTTGCCGCCGCTGATCATGACCGAGGCCGAAGCCGACGAAGTGCTGGCCATCCTGGTGCCGCTGATCAAGGCGTTTCTTTCCGAATAACTTTACAGGACAGATCTTTGGCTCTGTCCCCAACCGATGAAGTTGAGCATGACGATCCGCCACTACCTCCAGTTCACCGACTGCACGGCCGACGAATACGCACACCTGTTTGCGCGTGCCGCCGAGATCAAACGCAAGTTCAAGGCCTACGAAAAGTACCACCCCTTGGCCGACCGCACGCTGGCCATGATCTTCGAGAAAGCCAGCACCCGCACCCGCGTGAGCTTTGAAGCCGGCATGTACCAGCTCGGCGGCTCGGTGGTGCACCTCACCACAGGCGACAGCCAGTTGGGCCGTGCAGAGCCCATTGAAGACAGCGCCCGTGTGATCAGCCGAATGACCGACCTGGTGATGATCCGCACCTTCGGCCAGGACAAGATCGAAAAGTTTGCCGAGTATTCACGCGTGCCCGTCATCAACGGCCTGACCAACGAGTTTCACCCCTGCCAGATCATGGCGGACATCTTCACCTACATCGAACACCGTGGCTCACGCGTTACCGAAGGGAACGCTCTTGACTGTCTCAAGGGCAAGGTAGTTGCCTGGGTGGGCGACGGCAACAACATGGCCAATACCTGGCTGCAGGCGGCCGAGCTGCTGGGCTTTACCGTGCACCTGAGCACCCCCAGCGGCTACGAAGTCAATGCCGCCATTGCCGGTCTCAAAGGCACGGGCAATTACAAGGTCTTCAGCGATCCGCTCGAAGCGTGCAAAGGCGCCGATCTGGTCACCACCGACGTGTGGACCAGCATGGGCTATGAGGCCGAAAACGAAGCGCGCAAGAAAGCCTTTGCCAACTGGTGCGTGGACGAAGCCATGATGAAAGTGGCCAAGCCCGATGCCTTGTTCATGCATTGCCTGCCTGCCCACCGGGGCGAAGAAGTCAGCGCCGAAGTCATCGACGGCCCGCAGTCCGTGGTGTGGGACGAAGCCGAGAACCGCATGCACGTGCAAAAAGCACTCATGGAGTTTCTGATGCTGGGCCGCATCAAAGACTGAACACGAGCCCGAACGTGAGCCAGTGCACCAGCTGCGGCGCTTGCTGCGCCAGCTTTCGGGTGGATTTTTCGGTGTTTGAATACGAGGAAGGCGGCGGCTCGGTGCCTGCAGGCCTGGCCGCGCCCATCACCGAGCACACCTGCCGCATGCGTGGCACCGACCACAGTCCACCCCGTTGCGCAGCGTTGTATGGCCGCGTGGGCGAGAAGGCCACCTGCGGCATTTACGAGTGGCGCCCCTCGCCCTGCCGCGAATTTGAAGAAGGCAGCGACGCCTGCCTGCGTGCCCGCCAACGCCACGGTCTGCCCGGCTTGCCCGCGTGAACCCAGATTTTTTGCCAGGTGTTGGAAATAACCGACACCACGGCTTTTTCAGCGGTGCTAACTTCGCACCCCATGAAAAAGATCTGGGACATTTCTCCCCCTGTTGACGCCCGCAGCCCGGTATTTCCAGGCGACACCCCCTACAGCCAGACCTGGGCCGCACAGATTGCCCCTGGCTGCCCGGTCAATGTGAGTGCCATCACGCTGTCGCCGCATGTGGGCGCGCACGCCGACGCACCGCTGCACTACGACCCGCAAGGCGCTGCCGTGGGCGCGCTGGACCTGGCGCCCTTCATCGGGCCTTGCCGCGTCATCCATGCCCTGCAAGCCGGTACGCTGGTGCAAGCAAAGCACCTGCAACACGCGCTGCACGACCTGCCGGCCCGTGTGCTGGTGCGCACCCGTCAGCAATTCCCTTTGCTGCAATTTGATGCCCAACTGACCGCTTTGGCCCCCAGCACCGTTGAATTGCTGGCCGATTTGGGTGTGCAGCTGGTCGGCACCGACAGCGCCAGCATCGACCCTGCCGACAGCAAAACCCTGCCCAGCCACCAGGCGATCCGCCAGCATGGCCTGCGCGTGCTGGAAAACCTGCTGCTCGACGATGTCCCTGAAGGTGATTACGAACTGATCGCCCTGCCCCTCAAACTCATGACTGCCGACGCCAGCCCGGTGCGCGCGGTCTTGCGCCAACTCTGAAAGCCGCCACCATGATGAACCCCAGCCCCAGTCTGCAAGATTGCGAAGTCCTGGACCAGCAAGACCCCTTGCGCCAGCTTCGAGACCAATTTGACTTGCCCGATGGCGTGATCTATCTGGACGGCAACTCGCTGGGCGTGCTGCCGCGTGCCACGCCCACACGCGTGGCACAGGCCGTCACACAGGAGTGGGGCCAAGACCTGATCAAAAGCTGGAACAGCGCCGGCTGGTTCACCCTGCCCCAGCGTGTGGGCGACAAGATCGCCCGGGTGATCGGCGCCGGCGCCGGTGAGGTGGTCGCTGCCGACAGCACCTCGATCAACCTCTACAAAGTGCTCTGCGCCGCGCTCCACATCGCCGCCGCTGACGCGCCGCACAAAAAGACCATCGTCAGTGAGCGCAGCAACTTTCCAACCGACCTCTACATAGCGCAGGCCCTGTGCCAAGAGCGCGGTTACACATTGCAGCTGGTCGAAGCCGAAGACATCGGCACTGCGCTGCAGGGCGACGCGGCGATTCTGATGCTCACACACGTCAACTACCGCACCGGCGCCATGCACGACATGGCCGCGCTCACAGCGCAGGCCCATGCACAAGGCACCCTGACCGTGTGGGACCTGGCGCACAGTGCAGGTGCCGTGCCAGTGGACTTGCGTGGCGCCCAGGCCGACTTTGCGGTCGGCTGCGGCTACAAATACCTCAATGGTGGCCCTGGCGCACCTGCTTTTGTCTGGGTCAACCCGCGCCACACCGATCGCTTCTGGCAACCCCTGGCGGGCTGGTGGGGCCACGCGACACCGTTTGAGTTCACGCCCGACTACAGACCGGCCTCCGGCATCACCCGCTACCAATGCGGCACCCAACCCATCCTGAGCCTCACGGCACTGGACTGCGGCCTGGACACAATGCTGGCCGCCGAAACACTGGGCGGCATGGCGGCGCTGCGCCGAAAATCCCTGGCACTCACAGGTTTGTTCATGCAGCTGGTGCACACAAGGCTGCATGGGCACGGCTTTGGCATCGCCACGCCCGAGCCAGAAGCCCTGCGCGGCTCGCAGGTCAGCCTGACCCGTGACGAGGGCGCGTACGCCATCGTGCAGGCCCTGATCGCACGTGGCGTGATCGGTGACTTCCGCGCCGGTGACGGTGGCCAGCACCCCGACATCCTGCGCTTTGGCTTCACGCCGCTCTACATCGGCTACGCCGACGTCTGGCACGCGGCCGAGCACCTGCGCCAAGTGATGGACAGCGGCGAATGGCGCGATGCGCGCTTTGCCCACAAAAACGCCGTGACCTGATCACCCCGAAAGAACGCCCATGACCGGATGCCCATTCCACACCAGCACCGCCACACCTGCCTCGCCCTCGGCAGGGGGCGAGCGCATCGTGCAAGAAGAAAAAGCCCAGCTCGACTTTGACGGCCGCATGAGCTATGGCGACTACCTGCAACTCGACGCCATCCTGAACGCGCAAAAGCCACTCTCACCAGACCACAACGAGATGCTGTTCATCGTGCAGCACCAAACCAGTGAGTTGTGGATGAAGCTGATGCTGCACGAGTTGCAGGCGGCCATTGCCTGCGTCCGCAATGACGCCCTGCCCGACGGCTTCAAGATGCTGGCCCGCGTCTCCAAGATCATGGAGCAACTGGTGCATGCCTGGGACGTGCTGGCCACCATGACACCGCCCGAATACAGCGCCATTCGCCCCTACCTGGCGCAGTCCAGCGGTTTTCAGAGCTGGCAATACCGCTGCATCGAGTTTGCGATGGGCAACAAGAACGCCGCCATGCTGCAACCCCACGCCCACCGCCCGGACCTGCTGGCCACCGTGCAGGCCGCGCACCAGGCGCCATCGCTGTACGACGAATGCCTGCGCCTGCTGGCACGCCGCGGCTTGCCCGTGCCCGCCAGCCACACCCAGCGCGACTGGCGCGAGCCCTATGCCATGAGCAAAGACGTCGAAAACGCCTGGCTGGTGGTGTACCGCGACCCCAAGTCGCACTGGGACCTGTACCAACTGGGCGAAGAACTGACCGACCTGGAAGACGCCTTCCGCCTCTGGCGCTTTCGCCACCTGACCACGGTGGAGCGCGTGATCGGCTTCAAACGCGGCACCGGTGGCACCGGCGGCATCAGTTACCTGCGCAAGATGCTGGACACCGTGCTGTTCCCCGAGATCTGGTCGCTGCGCACGGAGTTGTGATCAGCCCTTGCGCCCCTCCAGCAAGAGCCGTATCGGCGCAGGCAAGCCCAGTTGCGGCCAGTCTTGCGCGCTGACCCATTGACCTTCGGATTGCGGCGATAGACCACGGGGCAACTCCACCCGCACCGGGTGCAGGTACAGGTCGCGGTGGGTCAACACATGTTTCCAGGGGTCGAGGTGCTGTGGCGTGCGTGCTCTCGGGCACGCGGCCAGCAAAGCCGCTTCATCGTCAAACACCGGCAAGCTGAACAAACCTGCCCAGATGCCACGCGCTGCACGCTTGTGCAGCCACACCTGGCCTTGCGCATTCACCGCCCACAGCAGCCAGAGCGTGGCGCTGCTGCGCTTGAGTTTGCGGGTTTTGATCGGGTAGGCCAGTGGCTGGCCTTGTGCCTGAGCCGCACACAGCTGTTGCACCGGGCACGCCTCGCACTGGGCCTTGCGCGGCTGACACAGCGTCGCCCCCAGGTCCATCAATGACTGTGTATAGGTGGGCATGTCGCTCGCCTGCGCTGGCAGCAGCTGGTCGGCCAGCGCCCACAGTGCTCGTTCGCTGGCCGCCACGGCCAGATCGGCGCCATAGCCCAGCACGCGGGTCAGCACGCGCTTGACGTTGCCGTCCAGAATCGACACCCGCTCGTGAAAGCAGAACGCTGCAATTGCCGCAGCGGTAGACCGGCCAATGCCGGGCAGGCTCACCAGCAGCTCGGCCGATTGTGGGAACGCGCCTCCAAACCGCGCCACCACGTCTTGCGCGCAGCGGTGCAGATTGCGTGCACGGCTGTAGTAACCCAGGCCGCTCCACAGCGCCAGCACATCGTCTTGCGGGGCTGCGGCCAAGGCGGCCACGTCTGGAAAGCGTTGCAAAAAACGCGGGTAGTAGTCCAGCACGGTGCTGACCTGCGTTTGCTGCAGCATGATCTCGGACAGCCAGACGCGGTAGGGGTCGCGGGTGTGCTGCCAGGGCAGGTGCTGGCGACCCTGGCAGCGCTGCCAGTCCACCATGCGTTTGGCAAAGCCTTTCGGCAGGTTCAACTCTTCTGGCATGTGGGACAGTAAAAGGTGGTGCGCTGGCCTTGCACGATGGAACGGATGCGGGTGCCGCACACACGGCAGGGCTGGCCTGCGCGGCCATACACAGCGGCCTCCAGTTGGAAGTAACCGGTCTTGCCCTCGGCGCTCACAAAGTCGCGCAAACTGCTGCCGCCCCGCGCCACAGCACGGGACAGCACTTCGACGATGGCCGCATGCAGACGGTCAGCGCGTGGGCGCGAAATTTTGTTGGCTTTGGTGGTGGGGCGAATGCCCGCCATGAACAGCGCCTCGGATGCGTAAATATTGCCCACGCCCACCACAATGTCGCCCGCCAGCAGCACCGGCTTGATGGGGGCCGAACGCAGGCGCAAGGCGGCGTGGAACGCTGCCGCATCAAAACCGCCGTTCAAAGGCTCCACACCCAGGTGCCCCAGCAACTTTTGGGCTGTGGGCGACTGTTCGGCTGGGGCCCAGACCACCGCGCCAAAACGGCGCGGGTCGTGCAGACGCAAGGTGCCCCGGTCGGTCATCAAATCCATGTGGTCGTGCGGGCCGGGGACGGGATGCTGCGGGGCAAAGTTCAGACTGCCCGACATGCCCAGGTGCAACAACAGCAAGCCATTGTCCAGGTCAAGCAAGAGGTATTTGCCGCGCCGGCGCACTGCACGCACACTTTGACCGCCAAGGCTTTGTGGCTCGCAACCCAGTGGCCAGCGCAAAGGTTTGCCCATGCGCAGTTCGCGGATGGTCGCGCCCGCAATGCGGCTGGCAAAGCTCTGGCGGGTGACTTCGACTTCGGGCAGTTCGGGCATGAGAACGGTACAAAACAACAATGTCCAGCCCCCTCAGGGGCCGCTAGCGCTGGATTATCATGCCCGCATGAAATCCTGGTTGCGTCCCGCTGTATTGCTTGTTTGCCTGCTCGCCGGTGCAGTCAGGGCTGCCGAGCCCGCGTCCATACCCGACGAAGCCCCCACCAACTCCTCACTCGACGCGGTTCTGTTTTATCAGCTGCTGTTGGGCGAACTCAATGTGCGCCAAGGTTCGCCCGGTGCGGGCTTTTCGCTCATTCTGGACGCGGCACGCAAGACCCGCGACCCGGCGCTCTTTCAGCGTGCCGTGGACATTGCACTGCAGGCCCGCTCAGGAGAGGCCGCCTTGCAGGCCGCGCAGACCTGGAAGCGCGAACTGCCGCAAGCGCGCGAGCCCAGCCGCTACACCCTGCAAATCCTGCTGGCCCTCAACCGCATCGAAGACGCTGGCCAGGCCTTGGCCCACTCGATTGACGAGCTGCCCGAGGACGAAAAGCAGGGCGCCATCATCTCGATTCCGCGCGTGTTTGCCCGTGTCAACGACAAGGCCCTGGCCGCCCGCGTGGTCCAGAATGCCCTGAGCCACAGCCTGACACAAAAGAAATTGCAAGCCACCGCTTGGACCACCATTGGTCGCATGCACCGGGATGCGCAGCAAATGCCCCAGGCCATCGAAGCCGCCCTCAAGGGCCGTGCCAGCGATCCTCAAGCCCAAGGCCCGCTGGTGCTGGGCCTGAGCCTGCTGCCCACCGGCTCTGCCGAAATCAGAAGCATGCTCGACGAAGCCATGCAGGGCCCGGCTACACCCGATCTGCGCCTGGGCTTCGCCCGCAGCTTGATCGCCATGCAGTCCACACGCGATGGGCTGGCCCAACTGCACAGGCTCACGCAAGAACACCCTGACTTCGCCCCTGGCTGGCTCTTGCTGGGCATGCTGCAGGTGGACCTGAGCCAAGCCGAGCAAGCCCGGCAAAGCCTGGCCCGGCATGTGACGCTGGTCAAGGACAGCACTGACCCTGAACAACAAGCCGGTCTGACCGAAGCCTTGATGACCCTGTCGCAAATGGCGCAGCAGCAAGGTGAGTTCGAGCAGGCCGGGCGTTGGCTCAACCAAATTCCAGCCAGTGGCGATCCGGTGCGTCTGGCCATTCGCCGCGCTGAGCTGCTGGACCAGCAAGGTCGAACCGAAGAAGCCCGCCTGGTACTGACGCAGGCCCAACCCGTGACACCCCAGCAGGGCCGCCGCAAAACACTGGCTTTATCGCAATGGTTGCGCGAACACCGGCAAGCCGAACAGGCACTGGCCCTGCTCACCCCGGTGCTGCGACAAGACCCCGAAGACGCCGAGCTTCTGACCGAACAGTCGCTGGTGCTTGAAAAACTCCACCGCCACGACGAAATGGAAACCGTGTTGCGCCAACTCATGCGCACACGCCCGCAAGACCCTCAAGCTTTCAACGCGCTCGGCTATTCGTTGGCCGATCGAGGGGTGCGACTTGACGAAGCACGCAGCCTGATCAGCAAGGCGGTAGAACTGGCCCCGCAAGACCCCTTCATTCAGGACAGTCTGGGATGGGTGGAGTTCCGTCGGGGCAATGCAGCAGAAGCTGCACGCATCTTGCGCGCTGCCTGGCAAGCCCGGCCTGACGCCGAAATCGCGGCACACCTGGGCGAGGTGCTGTGGGCTCAAGGTCTGCGAGACGAAGCAGGCCAGATCTGGCGCGAAGGCCTGATGCTCAAGGCCAACAACGAAACCCTGCAAGAAACCATCAAGCGGCTGGGCTTCAAGCCATGAAGCGGCGCTTGGCCGTGACCGCACTGGCTCTGCTGCTGAGCGCCTGCGCTACACCCCCTCGCGAACGGCCACCGCAGTTTTGGTCTGGCCGCCTGGGGCTGCAGGTGGACAGCATGCCGCCGCAAAATGTGCAAGCCGCATTTGAATTGCAAGGCACCCCACAGACCGGAGAACTGACGCTGCTCAACCCCCTGGGCGGTGTGCTGGCCCGCCTGAGCTGGACCCCCAAACAGGCCGTGCTGGAGCGCGGCAACGAGCGCTGGACCCAAGCCAGCGTCGAGGCCCTGGCCCAACAACTGGTGCAAACCCCTTTGCCCATACAAGCCCTGTTTGATTGGATTGAGGGCCGCGCTGTGGTCCACGCTGGCTGGCAACCTGACTTGAGTGCGCTCCAAGCTGGACGCATCGTGGCGCAGCGCAATCAACCTGCGCCAGCAGCCCAGCTTCGCATCGTGCTCGACCAGTGAGCCGCAAGCGCCCTTGCAGATAATCCCCGCATGAATGCCCTGTTCGATGTTCCGGCCCCCGCCAAGCTCAACCTGTTTTTGCATGTGACCGGACGGCGCGCCGACGGCTACCACCTGCTGCAATCGGTGTTCATGCTGATCGACTGGTGCGACACGCTGCACTTCGAGCGACGCCGTGACGGACAAATTTATCGCCACGACCTGAACACCCCCCTGCCCGAAGACGACCTGATCGTGCGCGCCGCCCGACTGCTGCAAAGCACCACTGGCACAGCGCAGGGCGCAGACATTTCCATAGACAAACGCATCCCGGCCCAGGCGGGCATGGGCGGCGGCTCGTCTGACGCGGCCAGCACACTGCTGGCACTCAACCGGCTGTGGAATCTGAAACTGCCACTGCCGCAACTGGAGGCACTGGGTCTGCAGCTGGGCGCCGATGTGCCCTTCTTTTTGCGTGGCCACAACGCTTGGGTGGAAGGTGTGGGCGAGCAAATCACGCCCATCGCGATGTCCCCAGCCCGTTTTTGCGTCATCAAACCGGCGACGGGTGTGGACACCGCCAGCATTTTTCGCCACCCGCAATTGGAGCGCGCCACAAAAGCTGCTACAATCGCTGTCTTTGCTGCAGATCCTTACGGCTTTGGCCACAATGACCTGCAGCCCGTGGCAGAAATGCTCTGCCCCGAGGTCACGCAAGCCATCGAGTTACTCGAAGCCAGCGGACTTCAGGCTAGAATGACGGGCTCCGGCAGCGCAGTGTTTGCACACTGTGCACAAGGAAGCGCAGCGATCCAGGCGCCTGACCAGTGGATCGTTCGCGAATGCAGCAATTTGGAGGTTCATCCCTTGCAGGGGTGGGCAGCCAGCGACAATTGATCGGTGGGCTGTTGCAAAACAGTCAACCTGTGTAGGGGAGTCGCCAAGTTGGTTAAGGCACCGGATTTTGATTCCGGCATGCGAGGGTTCGAGTCCTTCCTCCCCTGCCAAACGGCACATATCGCCCTGGCCCTGTTTTGCTGATTGCTGGAATGCTCATGCAGCCAACCTCTTCCACCAAGCCCGATTTCATGCTCTTCACTGGCAATGCAAACCCTGCATTGGCCCAAGAGATTGCCCGCAACCTGGGCACAGAGTTGGGCGCAGCCGATGTCGGCCGCTTCTCTGATGGCGAAGTCACTGTCGAACTCAAACAAAACGTGCGTGCCCGCGACGTTTTCGTGATCCAGTCGACCTGCGCGCCGACCAACGAAAACCTGATGGAACTGCTCATCATGGTCGACGCGCTCAAGCGTGCATCGGCCGAGCGCATCACCGCCGTCATCCCCTACTTCGGTTATGCCCGCCAGGACCGCCGTCCGCGCTCCACCCGTGTGCCCATTTCTGCCAAGGTGGTGGCCAACATGCTCCAGGCCGTGGGCGTGGGCCGCGTGCTGACGATGGACCTGCACGCTGACCAGATCCAGGGCTTCTTCGACATTCCGGTGGACAACATCTACGCCTCGCCGGTGTTGTTGGGCGATCTGCGCCAGAAAAATTACGAAGACCTGATCGTGGTCTCCCCCGATGTGGGTGGTGTAGTGCGCGCCCGTGCGCTGGCCAAGCAGCTGGGCTGCGATCTGGCCATCATCGACAAGCGCCGCCCCAAAGCCAACGTCTCCGAAGTGATGCACGTCATCGGTGACATCGACGGTCGCAACTGCGTGATCATGGACGACATGATCGACACCGCAGGCACCTTGGTCAAAGCCGCAGAAGTGCTCAAGAGCCGCGGCGCCAAGAACGTGTACGCCTATTGCACCCACCCGATCTTCTCGGGTCCGGCCATCGACCGCATCGCCCAAGGCTCTGCCCTGGACGAGGTGGTGGTGACCAACACCATTCCGCTGGCAGCCAATGCGGCCGCCTGCCAAAAGATTCGCCAACTCTCCGTGGGCCCGCTGATCGCCGAAACGATCCAGCGCATCGCCAAGGGTGAGTCGGTGATGAGCCTGTTCTCGGACTGAACATCCTCCAGGCACACGCAGCCTGTCCGTGTTTCGGGCAGGCTTTTTGTTGAACAGGGCTGCACTGGTCGCGGTCAGCCCCATCAGGAGTTAGATATGAAATTCGTCGCTTTTGAGCGCTCCAAGCAAGGTACGGGTGCGAGCCGCCGTCTGCGCAATTCTGGCAAGACCCCCGGCATCGTTTATGGCGGCTCTTCCGCTCCCCAGCTGATCGAGCTGGACCACAATGCCCTGTGGCACGCCCTGAAAAAAGAAGCTTTCCACGCCTCCATTCTGGACATGGAATTCAATGGTTCCACCAGCAAAGTGCTGCTGCGTGACTACCAGATGCACCCCTTCAAGCAACTGGTGCTGCACATCGACTTCCAGCGCGTGGAAGCCAACACCATGCTGCACATGAAGGTGCCGTTCCACTACTCTGGCGAAGAGAACTCTCCCGCCGTCAAGAACGACAAGTGCCTGATCAACCACGTGGTCAATGAAGTCGAAGTGGCCTGCCTGCCCGCAGACCTGCCCGAGTTCATCGCTGTGGACCTGTCCAAGCTGGAAAGCGGCAAGTCCCTGCACCTGAACGACGTGGCCATGCCCAAAGGCGTCAAGCCCCTGGTGCACGGCAAGCCCAACCCTGTGCTGGTCTCCGTGACCGTGCCGGTGGAAGAGGTGATCGCTGCCCCCGTGGCCGCTGCCGAAGCACCCGCCAAAGGCAAAGGCAAGAAGTAATTTCTGCCTTCCCTTCAGGGCCCGCGGCGTCGAAAGACCTGCGGGCCTTTTTGTTTCTGGGCCGCACGCACACGCCCGATAATCGAGCCCCATGATCAAACTGTTTGTCGGCCTGGGCAACCCCGGCCCGGAATACGAAGACACCCGGCACAACGCCGGTTTCTGGTTCATCGACGCGGTGGCACGCGAACTGAAAGTGAACCTGGTGCCCGAGCGCAGCTACCACGGCCTGGTGGCGCGCACCCAAGTGGACGGTCAGAACGTGTGGCTGTTGGAGCCTCAAACGTTCATGAACGTGTCAGGCAAATCGGTGGCGGCGTTGGCGAGGTTTTTCAAAATCCAGCCTGACGAGATTTTGGTGGCGCACGATGAGATGGACATTGTCCCTGGCGAGGCCAAGCTCAAGAAAGGTGGCTCGCACGCGGGCCACAACGGCTTGCGCGACATCCATGCCCAACTGGGCACGGCCGACTACTGGCGTCTGCGCATCGGCGTCGGCCATCCAGGCAGCAAGGCCGAAGTGGTGAGTTGGGTGCTGAAAAAACCGATGGCTGAGCACCGCGAAGCCATTCACGCCAGCATTGACCGCTCGGTTTTGGCTCTGCCTTTGCTGTTGGCGGGCGACATGGAAAAAGCGATGGTGAAGATCCACACCAGCAAGCCGCCTCGTCCGAAACCGCCTCGGCCTGCAGCTCCTGTTTCTGACGCCGCTTGAATTGCGCCGGAGATTTCCGGCACGGGTAGGGTTTGGGCCCGCCCGCCTCATGCTGCGGGGGTACGCAGAAATCGGCGGGCGGGCCCAAACCCTACCCGCACCTGCGTTATGGCACCAACACCATGCCGATGAACCACCACGGCGGTGAAGAGGAGAGGGCCGGGCGACGATTTATGCGTACCCGCATCATGAGGAGTCCGGCCCTCTCCTCTTCGCCGCCCACCCGCACGGGGAGCGAGATACATCAACTCGAAGCGCCGGGCTGCAACCTCCGGTATTTCGCCCAGAGCGATTCCTGCGACTCCACCCGTTGCGGATTGACCGGAATGCAGGCCACAGGACACACCTGTACGCACTGCGGCTCGTCAAAATGCCCCACACATTCGGTGCATTTATCTGGATCAATCTCGTAAATCTCGGGCCCGAGGTAAATCGCCTGGTTCGGGCATTCGGGCTCGCACACATCGCAGTTGATGCATTCGTCGGTGATCATTAAGGCCATACCCGGATTATCCCCGAGCCCCGCCAACCCTCAGCCCCGTGAGGCTGCTCCGGTCGGGTAAACCGCCGAGGGCGGCAGGCCATCCAGGTGCGCCGTTTGCCCCCACTGGACGATCTCGAAGCGTTCGCCGTCGGTTCGCACATGGCTCAGGCCCACATTGGGAATCAGACATTCACGCGGCCCGGCCAAGGACTGGCCGGTAGCGCTGCGGTAAATCATGTCCAGCACGCCTCCGTGCGACACCACCACGGCACTGGACCAGCCCTGACTCGCGCTTTGCGCCAGCAGCGCCTGCACAGCTTGCATGACGCGGGCATGAAATTGATGGCGCGACTCGCCGCCCTCAGGGGCAAAGTCCGGGTCGTGGCGGCGCCAGCCTTGCACCACATCGGGGTGGCGCTCGCGCACCTCGTCCAGTGTCAGCCCTTCGATCACGCCAAAAGACTGCTCGCGCCAGAGCGCATCGGGCATGGCCGCTGTCTGCCACTGCGTGGCCAGGGGCTGGGCCGTCTGACGGGTGCGCAGCAAATCGCTCACCACCAGTGGCAGTGCCCCCTGAGCGCCCAGGTGCGCCCCCAAACGCTGCGCCTGTTGCAGGCCCAGGGCGTTGAGCGGGGCATCCAGATGCCCCTGAAACCGCAGTTCGCGGTTGAAGTCGGTCTCGCCGTGCCGGACCAGCCACAAATCCATCATGGGGGCATTATCGGATGGCGGCATGACGCAGCGGTGTCACGCCTTAAAATCAAAATCGTGAAATCCATGATCAACGCTGACCTGCACTGCCACTCCACCGTCTCCGACGGCACCCTGAGCCCGGAGGCGCTGGCCGAGCGCGCCAAAGCCAACGGGGTGGAGCTCTGGGCCCTGACCGACCACGACGAGATCGGCGGCCAGCAACGTGCCCTGGATGCTGCCCGCGCCCAGGGCATGAAATACCTCACCGGCACCGAAATCTCGGTGACCTTTGCTGGCCAGACGGTGCACATCGTGGGGCTGGGCTTTGACCACCACAACACCGCCCTGGCCGAAGGCCTGCGCCGCACGCGTGGCGGCCGCGGCGAGCGCGCTCAGGAAATGTCCGGGGGTCTGGCCAAGGTGGGCATTCAAGGCGCTTACGAAGGTGCGCTCAAATACGTGGGCAACCCCGAACTGATTTCGCGCACCCACTTCGCCCGCTTTCTGGTTGAAGCCGGGGTCTGCAAGGACACGCCCGAGGTGTTTCGCAAATACCTGACCGAAGGCAAACCCGGCTTTGTGCCGCACCGTTGGGCACTCTTGCAAGATGCCGTGCAATGGATCGCGGGTGCTGGCGGTGTGGCCGTCATCGCCCATCCTGCACGCTACAACTTCACGCCCAACGAGGAATACGCGCTGTTCACCGAGTTCAAGGCCCATGGCGGGCGCGGCGTCGAAGTGGTGACCGGCAGCCATTCGTCGCAGGAAGCAGCGCGCTATGCCGAGACCGCACTCGAATTTGGCTTGGCTGCGTCGCGCGGCAGCGACTTCCACAGCCCAGAAGAAAGCCACACCGACCTGGGCGCCCTGCCCTGCTTGCCGGGACAGCTCACCCCCGTGTGGGAACTGCTGGCCGAGCGCATCCAGTGAAGCAGACGCACCCGCGCACCCTGTCGGGCATTGGCTTTGCCGTGCTGGCCTCGGCCTGTTTTGCCACGCTGGACACCACCACCAAGGTCATCAGCGCCAGCATGTCCTTGTTGGTGGCTTTGTGGTTTCGCTACACCTTTCAGGCGGTGGTGACCACCGCCATTGTCTGGAAGGGGCGCGGCCGAAAACTGTTTTTCACACGCCACCCGCGCTTTCAGCTTTCGCGCGGCTTGCTGTTATTTGTCAGCAGCCTGCTGGCTTTTTTCAGCCTCAAATACATGCCGGTGGGCGAGTTCACGGCCATCGTGTTGCTGGCCCCATTGGCCATCACGCTGCTGGCCGCTTGGACGCTCAAGGAGCATGTCAGCCCCATGCGCTGGGGGCTGGTGCTGGGCGGCTTTGCGGGCACGCTGGTCATCATTCGGCCCGACACGCAGCACTTTGACTGGACGCTGCTGCTGCCGCTGGTGCTGGTGGCCACCAACTCCGGCTTTCAGGTGCTGACCAGCAAGCTGGCCAAAGAGCGGGAAGACCCCATCACCACCCATGTGCTGACGGGCTGGACGGGCACCTTGCTGTCCACTGCGTTGCTGCCTTTTGTCTGGGTGGCACCACCCGACGCGCTGGCCTGGGCGCGCTTGGCGCTCATGGGCTTCATGGCCACGTTGGGGCATTTTTTGCTGATCCTGGCCTACGGCCGGGCACCAGCGGCCACGCTCACCCCTTACATGTATGTGCAGATCGGCTTTGCGGTGCTGGGCGGCTGGTTGGTGTTCAGCCACATCCCTGACCAGTGGACGCTGGTGGGCATGGGGCTGGTGGCGCTGTGCGGCGCCATGGGGGCCTGGCTCACGCTGCGCGAAAGCCGCGTGCCGGTCGAGCTGCCAGAATCCTGAAAACAAAACGCTCGCGACATGGCTCAGTTTTTCTCCGTTCACCCCGACAACCCGCAAGCGCGGCTGCTCAAGCAGGCGGTGCAGCTGCTCAACCAGGGCCAGGTGCTGGCCGTGCCCACCGATTCCAGCTACGCCCTGGTCTGCCATGTGGACGACAAATCTGCGGTGGACCAGTTGCGGCGCATCCGAGCCATCGACGAAAAACACCACCTGACCTTGCTGTGCCGCGACCTGAGCGAGCTGGCCAACTACGCGCGCGTGGACAACCGCCAGTTTCGCCTCATCAAGCAAGCCACACCCGGACCCTTCACCTTCATTCTGGAAGCCACCAAGGAAGTGCCGCGGCGCCTGAGCCACCCGCAGCGCAAAACCCTGGGCCTGCGCGTCCCCGACCACAAGGTGCTGCAAGACCTGCTGGAGCTGCACGGTGCGCCCCTGATTGCGGCCACACTGATCCTGCCGGGCGAAACCGATCCGCTGAACGACCCCGAAGAGATTCGCGAGCAACTGGAACACCAGATTGGCGCTGTCATTGACGCTGGTGCCTGCGCCCTGGCCCCCACCACCGTGGTGGACATGAGCCAGGACGAGCCCGTGCTGCTGCGCCACGGCCAGGGTGACCCGGCCTTGCTGGGCCTGTGAAGCCTGGCCTGCGGGTCTGAGACAATCGGGGCGTGGAAACCGAACTCATCCAGACCGTCCTGATCTATGCCTTGCCGGTGGTCTTTGCGATCACGCTGCACGAGGCTGCGCACGGCTACGCGGCGCGCCAACTGGGTGACCCGACAGCAGCCATGATGGGCCGCGTCACCCTCAACCCTTTCGCCCACATCGACCCGATCGGCACCATCCTGATGCCATTGCTCCTGTACTTCAGCACCGGTGGCGCCTTTCTTTTTGGTTATGCCAAGCCGGTACCGGTGCGCTTTGACCAGCTTCGCCAGCCCAAGCGCGACATGGTCTGGGTCGCGCTGGCCGGTCCGGCGTCCAACCTGGCACAGGCGCTGCTGTGGGGCGCGCTGGCCTTCCTGCTGGCGGGCATGGGCCTGACCGAGCGCTTTTTCATCGAGATGTGCAAGGCTGGCCTGCTGACCAATGTGGTGATGTTCGCCTTCAACCTGTTCCCCTTGCCGCCTCTGGATGGCGGACGCATTTTGGTGGGTTTGCTGCCCTGGCGCCAGGCCATGGCGGTCTCCCGCATCGAGCCCTGGGGTTTTTACATTGTCATGGCGCTGGTGATCACTGGCGTTGTCAGTGCGGTGTGGATGCACCCCCTGATGGACCTGACCTTTGCCTTCATCAAGCTGGCCCTGAGCCCGCTGAGTTTTCTGATCCGCTGAACCGTTTATGACTTCTGCACCACGCACCCGCGTCCTCACGGGCATCACCACCACCGGCACACCGCACCTGGGCAACTATGTGGGCGCCATTCGCCCCACCGTGCAGGCCAGCCGCGACGCCAGCACCGACGGTTTTTATTTTCTGGCCGACTACCACGCGCTCATCAAGTGCGACGACCCGGCCCGTATCCAGCGCTCGACCATGGAGATCGCCGCCAGCTGGATCGCGGCCGGCCTGGACCCCGAGAAAGTCACTTTCTACCGCCAGTCCGACATTCCCGAGATCCCCGAACTGACCTGGTTTTTGACCTGCGTGACCGGCAAAGGTTTGCTCAACCGTGCCCACGCCTACAAGGCGGCCATGGACAAAAATCACGAAGCGGGCAAGGACACCGATGCCGATGTGACGGCGGGCCTTTTCATGTACCCGGTGCTGATGGGTGCCGACATCCTGATGTTCAAGGCGCACAAGGTACCGGTGGGCCGCGACCAGATCCAGCACATCGAGATGGCGCGCGACATGGCGTCCAGCTTCAACCACCTCTATGGCGAGCACTTTGTGCTGCCCGAGGCCGTGATCGAGGAAGCGGTGGCACTGCTGCCCGGCCTGGACGGCCGCAAGATGAGCAAGAGCTACGACAACACGATCCCCTTGTTTGCACCTGCCGCACAAATGCGCAAGCAGATCATGGGCATCGTGACCGACTCCAAAGCGCCCGGCGAGCCCAAGGCCACCGAAGGCTCGGCCCTGTTCCAGATCTACCAGGCCTTTGCATCCACAGAGGAAACCGCTGCGCTGGCCAAGGCCTATGCCGATGGCATTGCCTGGGGCGACGCCAAGCAAATGCTGTTCGAGCGCATTGACCGCGAAGTGGCGCCCATGCGCGAAAAATACGAAGCACTGATCGCCAACCCGGGCGAACTTGACCGCCTGCTGCTGGCCGGTGCCGCCAAAGCCCGGCGCTTGGCCACGCCCTTCATCCAAGAATTGCGCCATGCCGTGGGCCTGCGTCCGCTGGCCGTGTCGACTGCCGGCCCTGCTGCGGTCAAGGCCGACAAACCGGCACTGTCCTCGTTCAAGCAGTACCGAGAAAAGGACGGCCTGTTTTATTTCAAGCTGGTGAGCCCACAAGGCGATGTGCTGCTGCAAAGCAAAGGCTTCAGCGCCCCGCGTGACGCGGGTCAGTGGATCGGTCGTTTGCAGCAAAATGGCGCCAGCGCCCTGGATCAGGCACAGGAACATCTGCAAGCACTGTCCGATGCAGCCCGACAAACCGTCTTGGCTGAATTAGAAAAAATGCAAATTAAAGATTAATTCGATAAAATCAAAAAAATCATCCGTTACATAACATTGACTACTTCTGCTTGTTAATGTTATTCTTGTATTTTTAAATTAACAAAATCTTCTAATCATGACCGTCTACGTCATCGAAGACCACCCTCTGATGCGGGATGCCCTGACCATGCTGATCCACCGCGTGCGTCCAGGACTCAAAGTTGTGCCCGTGCCCAAAATGAACGTACTGGAAACCGCCGTCGAGAAAAACGGCCCCCCCGAGCTGTTCTGCCTGGACCTGCAACTGCCCGACACCCTGGGCCTGTCGGGTATCCACACCATCAAGGCCAAATACCCTGATGTGGCCCTGGCGGTGGTGACCAGTTCTGACGCGACGGAATTTGAAGAGCGTTGCCTGGAAGCTGGCGCCAACAGCTTCATCGAGAAAAGCGCCAACCCCAACCTCATCATTCAGGCCCTCAAAGACCTGCTGGTCTCAGACGAAGAGCAGGCCCAAGAAAATGCGACCCCCACGCACGTCCCGACCAAGCTGTCCAAGCGCCAGAAACAGCTGATCCTGATGCTGGACCAAGGTCTGTCCAACCGCGATATCGCCGAAAAGCTCAACATCAGCGAGCACACTGTGAAGGTGCACTTCTGGCGCCTGTTCCGACGCCTGGGCGTCAACAGCCGCACACAGGCCCTGCACTTTGCTCGCACCAACGGCTGGCTGGGCATCTGAAGGGCACCATGCACCCAACAAAAAGGGGCCGAAAGGCCCTTTTTTAATTTTGGCTGACCGCCATCAGTCTTTTTTGCGGTTGACGATGTCCGGCGTCACGGCATCGATCACGTTGACCGCTGTTTTGACGCCATAGACCACCGCCGAACCAGCCGCATCGGCCACGGCCAGCACGGTGCAGCCTTGCAAGGCCAGCGCAAACATCAGGGTCAGCAGCGTTTTCATGTCCAATCCATCCCTCAAAGCGATTTGAAAGCACTCTGCCAGAGAGAGCAAAGCCAAAGTCTACCGCAGACGTCTGGACTGGACTTTCCCAATTCAGCGCAGAACGCCCGCGAAGAACGCCGAAAGGTCGTCAAAACCATCCAGTGGCAGAACGTGCGCCACATACTGATCGGGGCGCACCACGATCATGCAGCCGCGCTCGCGGTCAATGCCACGCATGTCAAAGATGTCGCCCACACCTTTGTGGTCCACGCAGAAGACTTTTTCATGGTCTTGCAAGCCCAGCTTGCCTGTTTTGGGTTTGAGCAGCGAAGGCATGTGCTCGTAGGCCAGCTGGTCGAAGGTTTGCTGGAACACGGCACGCACATCGATGATGGCGTCAATGTCCTCACCCTTGCGGGTGTGCTTGACCACGGGTGAGTCGGGGTGGTTTTCCAGCCAGTCGGCCAGCTTGCGAATTGGACCAGCTTGCGCGTTGTCAGCCTGGCCTGCAAAGGCGTAAATGCGCCAGCGCGCATCGGCCTGTGCCACATGGCCGAGCTGCATTTGCTTGGCGTCTGACACACGCACCACGGGGGCGGAATGGAAACGACGCCCCACTTCTTCGCCCCTGGCCAACGCTTGATGTGCACTGGCAGCGAACAAGTACGAAGTGTCGTACTTGACCGCCGTGCCGCCTGTGAACTCCAGGTTGGCTTTGAACTGGCGAATGATGCGTGGCTCCTCCAGGCCCTCGCGCTCAGCCTGTGTGGTGGGCGCCGACATGATGCGGGCCCATTCGTGGTCTGTTTCAACCAGGCGCTTGGCTTCGGTCAAACGCTCTTTGGAATAACTGCGCAACAAGCTGGCATCGGCACGGCCTTGCAGCACATGCACCAGCTTCCAGCCCAGATTGAAGGTGTCTTGCATGGACACATTCATACCCTGCCCCGCTTTGGGCGAATGGGTGTGACAGGCATCGCCTGCGGTGAACACGCGAGGGTTACCCGTGCCGTTTTCGCCCAAGTCGTCAAACTTGTCGGTGATGCTGTGGCCAATGTCATAAATCGACCACCACACCACCTCTTTCACGTCAATGCTGTAGGGTTTGATGATGCGGTTGGCCGCGGCAATCATGTCGTCTTGCGTGAGCTTGCGTTGAGCGGCCTTTTCACCCACATTGAGTTTGTCCAGCTCCACGTACATGCGAAACACATAGCCGCCCTCGCGCGGCAAGATCAGTACGTTGCCTTCTTTGGCCGACGAGATCAGACACTTCTGGCGCACGTCCGGGAAATCGGTGTTGGCCAAAATGTCCATCACACCCCAGGCCTGGTGCGCGGCGTCACCGTGCAATTCACCGCCGATGGCTTTGCGCACTTTGGAGTGGGCGCCGTCGCAGCCCACCACATAATTGGCGCGCACGGTGCGCGTGGCCCACCAGTTGATGCCGGTGGCATCTTTGAGTGTCACCGTCACGGGGTATTCGCTGGCGTTCGGGTCAATCGTCAGACTTTCCACCTCCCAGCCGTAGTCAGGCTCCAGGCGCGAGGGCGAGTTTTTCATCACCTCGATGAACAGCTCATGCAAGCGCGCCTGGTTGATCAGGATGTGCGGCATTTCCGAGCTGTCGTCGGCCACGTCTTGCACCCGGCCCACACGCTGGATGTGGTCGGGGTTCCTGGGATCGGGCATCCAGAAAGCGGTCTGGTTGACCCAATACGTTTCGCGCTTGACCTTGTCGGCAAAACCAAAGGCCTGGAACATTTCCATGGTCCGGGTGTTGATGCCGTCGGCCTTGCCCTTGATGATGTTGGCGGGCATGCGCTCAATGACCATCGTTTCAATTTCGGGAAACTGTGACAGCTGGGCGGCCAGGCAAAGCCCGGCGGGCCCCGTGCCAGCAATCAGCACATCCACTTTTTCAGGCAACGGCTCGTTGGTGCCTCGGTTACGCCGGTTGGGCGCAGCGGGTTGGAGGTCTGGGTTGCCACCCCTGAAGCCATCTTTGTAGAACTGCATTGCGTATCTCCTCGGTTTGAACACGACGCCGACTGGCGGCACGGGGGAGATGATATCTATGCTTATTAGTTGCTGTCAAGATGATATGCATGCATATTAAATAGACCAACTCATCAGACGGAACTGCGCTGATTTAGGGCATGAGTGGCACTTCACAGAAAGTGCAGAGCCGAAAAAAAAAGCCCCGCTGGTGCGGGGCTCCGAGCGCCTGACAACCCGGTTAAGCAGGTTGCAAGGACTTGTTTTGGCGGAACAGGAGGGATTCGAACCCTCGGTACAGCAAAAACTGTACGCCGGATTTCGAATCCGGTGCATTCGACCACTCTGCCACCGTTCCGTGTCGTGTCGAGCCTGCAATTCTAGCAGACCCGATCAGCCTCCAAGACGCTCCACACCCCCCATGTAGGGGCGCAGCACTTCGGGCACGGTGACCGAGCCATCGGCATTCTGGAAATTTTCCAGCACAGCCACCAGCGCACGGCCCACAGCCAAGCCAGAACCGTTCAAGGTGTGCACCAGCTCGTTCTTGCCTTGGGCATTTTTGAAGCGGGCCTGCAGGCGGCGGGCCTGAAAGGCCTCGCAGTTGGAGACCGAGCTGATTTCGCGGTACACGCCCTGCGCGGGCACCCACACTTCCAGGTCGTAGGTTTTGGTCGCGCCAAAACCCATGTCGCCCGTGCACAGGCTCATCACGCGGTAAGGCAGGCCGAGCTTTTGCAAAATCGCTTCAGCGTGGCCGGTCATGGCTTCGAGCGCTTCGTAGCTCTTGTCAGGATGGACGATCTGCACCATTTCGACCTTGTCGAACTGGTGCTGACGGATCATGCCGCGCGTGTCGCGGCCCGCACTGCCGGCTTCGGAGCGGAAGCAAGGCGTGTGCGCCGTCAGTTGGATGGGCAGATCGGCTTCGGCCAGGATTTCATCGCGCACCACATTGGTCAGCGTGACCTCCGACGTCGGGATCAGGTACAGGTCTTGTTTGTCTTCACCGCCGTCCTGGCCGCCTTTGTTGGCCGCAAACAGGTCGGCCTCGAACTTGGGCAGTTGGCCAGTACCGCGCAGGGTGTCAGCGTTGACGATGTAGGGCGTGTAGCACTCGGTGTAGCCGTGCTCGCGGGTTTGCGTGTCGAGCATGAACTGGGCGAGTGCCCGGTGCAGCTGCGCAATCGGGCCACGCATGAAGGTAAAACGCGAGCCCGAGAGCTTGATGCCGGTGTCAAAGTCCAGGCCCAGCTTTTCACCCACCGTCACGTGGTCTTTCACCTCAAAGTCAAAGCTGCGCGGTGTGCCCCAGCTGCGCACCACCACATTGCCCTCTTCGCCTGCGCCCACCGGCACACTTTCGTGGGGCAGGTTGGGCACAGCCAGCAGCAGGTTCTGCAGCTCGGCCTGAATTACCTCCAGGCGTGCAGCAGAGTTGTCCAGCTCGGCCTTGATGGCGCCCACCTGGGCCATGACGGCATCAGCCTCGGCATGCTGGCCTTTGCCCTTGAGCATGCCAATCTGTTTGGACAGGCTGTTGCGCTGGGCTTGCAGCTCTTCGGTGCGGGTTTGCAGCGTCTTGCGTTCGGCCTCCAGGGCGCGGAAAGCGTCCACGTCCAGAAAAGGCTGCGGGGTCTTGCGGGTTTGCAGACGCGCGATCACGGCGTCCAAGTCTTTGCGGAGAAGAAGAATGTCAAGCATGGGGGGATTGTAGAGATCAGGCCGCCTCAGGTTTGAGGCCTTTGGGCAAGGGGAACTTGAGGGTTTCCTGAATGCCGTCGAGCGAGCGCACCGACACCGCCCCCAGCGCACGCAGGCGCGCAATCACCGCCTGCACCAGCACATCGGGGGCCGAGGCACCGGCGGTCAAGCCCACACGGGCCTTGCCGTCCAACCAGGCAGGCTCCAGATCGGCCGCAGAGTCCACCATGTAGGCAGGCGAGCCCATGCGTTCGGCCAGCTCGCGCAGGCGGTTGCTGTTGGAACTGGTGGGGCTGCCCACCACGATCACCACATCCACCTGGGGGCTGAGCAATTTCACGGCATCTTGCCGGTTTTGTGTGGCGTAGCAAATGTCTTGCTGCTTGGGCTCGCGCACTTTCGGAAAGCGCGCCTTCACCGCGGCCAAAATCTCGGCCGCATCGTCCACGCTCAGCGTGGTCTGCGTGACCACCGCGATCTTGTCGGCCTGATGCGGTTGCACACGGGCCACGTCCTGCACGTCTTCCACCAGATGGATGCCACTGTCGAGCTGGCCCATGGTGCCCTCCACCTCGGGGTGGCCCTTGTGGCCGATCATGATGAACTCGTAGCCCTCCTTGTGCAGCTTGGCCACTTCCACATGCACCTTGGTGACCAAGGGGCATGTCGCGTCAAAGATGCGAAAGCCGCGCTGCTCGGCTTCTTGCTGCACAGCGCGGCTGACGCCGTGGGCGCTGAAGATCAGGGTGGCGCCGGGCGGCACCTCGGCCAAGTCTTCAATGAAAATCGCGCCTTTTTCTTTCAGGTCATTGACCACATAGGTGTTGTGCACGATCTCGTGGCGCACATAGATGGGCCGCCCAAACTTGGCCAGCGCATGCTCGACGATGTCGATGGCCCGGTCCACCCCGGCGCAAAAACCGCGGGGTTCGGCCAGCAGGATTTCATTGGGCATCAGAGCACCCCGATCAAATGGAATTCGAACGTGACGGGCACGCCTGCCAAGGGGTGGTTGAAGTCGAACCGCACGGCGCCATCGCCCGCCACCTCCAGCACCGTGCCGGTGAACGTCCCCATGCCATCGGGCCTCGGGAACTGCACCACATCGCCCAAGGTGTAATGTTCCAGCGGATCACCCAGCTCGCGCAGCAGTTTGCGGGCCACCCATTGCTGCATGTCGGGGTTGCGCTCGCCAAAGGCCTCGTCGGGGGCCAGATCGACCGTGTCGTGGGTGCCCTCTTCGAGACCCAACAGGCACTGCTCCAAAGCTGGCGTGAGCTCACCCGAACCGATGGACAGCGTGGCGGGCTTGTCGGTGAAGGTGTTGATGATGTCGCCCTGCGGACCGGCCAGGCGGTAGTGCAGGGTCAAGAAGGAGCCGGGCTCGACGATGGGCATAGGGTTTTCCGGGTTGCCGCCAGCAACAGGGCGGGCGCATAACAAAGCCTGTATTGTAAAAACCCGGCCAAAGACCCCTCAGGGCAAAGACCGGGCGGTTCCAGGGAGGAACAGCGATGAACATCCATGACTTGCCCGCACAGGCCCGGCCACGCGAAAAATTACTCGAACGCGGCCCCCAGGCGCTCAGCGATGTGGAACTGCTGGCCATCTTGCTGCGCACCGGCATGGCTGGCAAGAACGTGTTTGCACTGGCCGAAGAACTGCTGGCCCCCGGCGGTGTGTCGGGTCTGCTCAACGCCACCCGCAGGCAATTGCAGGCCTTCAAGGGGCTGGGCCCCGCCAAGCAGGCCGAGTTGATGGCTGTGGCCGAACTGGCCCGTCGCGCCATCGGCCAGCAACTGCGAGAACGTGAGGCTTTCCAGACACCGGGCGCCGTCAAACAGTACCTGCAACTGCACCTGGCCCCAAGGCGCATGAGGTCTTTGCAGTGCTTTTTCTGGACAACCAGAACCGCTTGCTGGCACTCGAAGAACTGTTTCGGGGTACTTTGTCGCAAACCTCGGTCTACCCCCGCGAAGTGGTGTTGCGCGCCCTGCACCACCAAAGCGCCGCCGTGGTGCTGGCCCACAACCACCCCAGCGGCTCGGTCCAACCCAGCCGGGCCGACGAGGCGCTGACGCAAAACCTCAAGGCTTCACTGGCCCTGGTCGATGTCCGCGTGGTCGACCACATCATCGTTGGGCAAGGTCAAACCCTGTCGATGGCCGAACAGGGTTTGCTGTGAGGTTCAGCCACCCGGCATCAGCAGCACCACCAACGCCCCCGCCCCACCCTCGGCAGGTTTGGCCTGCACAAAGGCCAGGACCTGGTTTTTTTGCACCAGCCAGCTGTGCACCTTGTTTTTGAGCACCGGCGTCTTGCCCGGCGAACCCAGGCCCTTGCCATGCACCACGCGCACACAGCGCAAGCCCTGGCGGTGGGCCTCCCGGATGAATTCGGCCAGCGCCAACCGGGCTTCGTCACTGCGCAGGCCATGCAAATCGATCTCACGCTGGATCGTCCAATCGCCCTTGCGCAGCTTGCGCGTCACGTCCGGGCCCACGCCGGGGCGGCGAAAGCTCAGGGCCTCGTCGGTGTCCAGCAAGGTGCCCACGTCAAAGCCGTCGGAGAGCGAATCACGCAAAGCCGCCGCCTCGTCCTGCTGAAACTGGCGTGCCACGGGCTCGGCAGGCGTTTGGGGCAATTTGGCTTGTCGGCGGTCGGGCAAAGGCTTCACCGCCCCCACCGCCATGGCAAACAGGTTGCGTTCGGCTTCGCGCTTTTTGGCTTCGGCGGCGCGCGCTGCGGCTTCGGCCGCACTGCGCTCGTGCGCAGCCTTGAGTTCTTTCTGAACCTGTTTCAGGTCTTGCAGGGAATTGAGTTTCATCAGCCGCCCCGGTTACGCATCCAGTCGGCGGTCTGGAAAAAGCTCTGGTTGAGCCGTTCGTGCAGCACCGGGTCCACGCCGGTTTCCAGCAGGGCCTGGTCCATGCAGGCCAGCCATTGGTCACGCTCGGCAATGCCAATGGCAAACGGCATGTGGCGCATGCGCAGGCGCGGATGACCAAAGCGCTCCTGGTAGTGCTGCGGCCCACCCAGCCAGCCGCACAAAAACCAGAAGAGCTTGTTGCGCGCCTCATCAAGTGTGCTGCCGTGGCTGGCGCGCAAGTCCTGGTAGGCAGGTTCCAGGTCCATCAGGTCGTAAAAGCGGTCCACCAGGGCACGCACCTTGGCCTCACCGCCAATCCATTCAAACGGTGTCTCAAACGGTGGTTTTTCTTCGATCTGCATGGCGTCGATTGTCTCAAACATCGCTTTGGCGCAAGGTCTGCACCACAGGCTGACGCAGCACACCGGCCAGGCTCAGCGTACCGGCTGCCCAGGCCAGTACCGCACCCCCCAGTCCTGCGGCCAGGGGCACCCACCACAGCGGCGTCCAGGCAAACTCGAAAGCAAAGCGCGCCAGAGCCCAACCCACCACCAGCGCCATGCTGCTGGCCATGAAGCCGGCCAGAAACCCCAGGCCCAGCAGCTCGGCGCGCTGCACCTGTGCCAGCAGGCTGCGCCCCGCCCCCAACGCCCGCATGATGGCGTATTCGCGCTCGCGCGCCTGCCGACCAGCGCCCAGAGCGGCCAGCAGAACCATCACCCCCGCAGCCAGGGTGAAGGCAAACAAGAACTCGACAGCCGAAATCACCTGGTCCAGCACGCGCTGCACCTGCGCCAGCGAGGCGCGCATGTCCACGCTCGTCACGTTCGGAAACTTGTGCAGCAGCGAGCGTTCAAACTTAAGGTCCCCATCGGGCGTGCGAAAGGCCGCCAGCCAGGTGCTGGGCAAGTGGGGCATGTCTGCCTGCGGAAAAAGCACAAAGAAGTTCGCTCGCATCGAACTCCAGTCCACTTTGCGCAAGGAGGTGATGCGCGCCTCGTGCGCGAGCCCTCCCATGTCAAAGCGCAAGCGGTCACCCATTCGCAGGCCCAGCGTGTCGGCAATGCCCTGCTCCACGCTCACACCGTCCTGCTCGCCCGCTTGCCAGCGCCCGGCCACCAAAGGGTTGTGCGCTGGCAGCTGCTCGGTGTAGGACAGGTTGAATTCACGGTCCACCAGGCGACGTGCGCGCTCACCGGGATAGTCCGATGGCCGCACCTCGCGGTCATTGATGGCCACCAGACGTCCGCGCACCATTGGATACCAGTCGGGCGCGCGCACGCCCGCGTCATGCAGGTGCGCCAGAAAAGCCTGCGCCTGGTCGGGCTGGATGTTGATGACGAACCGGTCCGGCACGTCCTGGGGTGTGGCCTGGCGCCAGCTGGCCACCAGATCGGTGCGCAACAGCACCAAGAGCACCAGCGCCAGCAAACCCACCGACAGGCTGCTGATCTGCACCACCGCCAATGCGGGCTGTGTGGCCACCTGCCGTGTGGCCAGGCGCAGCCAGCGCGGGGCACGCTCGCCCGGTACCCAGCGGCGCAAGCCCCAGAGCATGAGCGCGGCCAGCCCCGCAAAGACGACGAGTGCCAATGCAAAGCCACCGACGGTGATCAGGCCCAGCGTCAGGTCACGGCTGACCATCAGCAAAGTCAGCGCAAAGCCCGCCAGCCCCATGGCCAACACCAAGCCCGAGCGCAATTGCAGTGCGCCCAAGTCGCGGCGGATCACACGCAGCGCCGGCACCCGCGCCAGCTGCAGCACCGGCGGCAGGCCAAACGCCACCTGCAGCGTCAAGCCCACAGCCAAGCCCAGCACCGCAGGCTGCCAACCGGCTGGGGGCAATTGCGTGTCCACCAGGCCTTGCAGCAACTGCACAAAACCCAGGTGCACCCCATAGCCCACCGCCAGGCCCAGGACGCTGGCCAGCCCCCCGGCGCCCAGAAACTCGGTCGCATACGACAGCGTGAGGGTGCGTTGGCTCTGGCCCAGCACGCGCAGCAAAGCACAGGCGTCCAGCTGGCGTTGCGCAAAATTGCGCGCCGCCAGCGCCACAGCCACCGCGCACAGCAGCGCCGCCAACAAGGCCACGAGGTTCAGAAACTGGCTGGCGCGGTCCAGGGTCTGGCGCATTTCGGGGCGGCCACTGTCCATCGACTCGACCTGCACACCCCGCAGGTTTTGGGTTTCGAGCTGCGCGCGCACCCAGGCGGCATAGCGGTCAGCCACCCCTTCGGGGCCAGCCACCGCCATGCGCCAGGTCACACGGCTGGCCGGCTGCACCAGCCCCGTCGAGGCCAGATCGGCCGCATTCAACATCACGCGAGGGGCAAAGTTCATGAAACCGGCACCCCGGTCAGGCTCGCGCTCGATCACGCCACTGATCTGCAGCGTGCGCTCACCCAAGGCCAGCGACTGCCCAGGCACCAGCCCCAGCGCGTCCAGCAGGGCCTCATCCACCCAGACCTGACCTCGCGCCGGAATGGCGTCTTGCGCCGCCTCGGGCTGACGGCTAACTTGCAGCACCCCCCGCAAGGGGTAACCTGGCTCCACCGCCTTGAGTGCGACCAGACGGCTTGCCCCGCCGTCTTCGGGCACGCGCGCCATGGTCGGAAACGTGGTGTTGGTGTTGGTCACCAGGCCGCGCTGCACGGCCTGGGCCATCAACGGTTGCGGGGTGGGTTTGTCGCTGACCACTACCGCATCGCCCCCCAGCAGTTGCCGGGCATCGCGCCACAGGCCAGTTTGCAAGCGGTCAGCCAGAAAACCCACAGCGCTGAGCGCGGCCACGGCCAGCGCCACCGACAGCATCAGCAAGCGCAGTTCGCCCGCGCGCAAATCGCGCCAGAGCTGGCGCCCCCCCAGGCGCAGGCCGTGCATCCATCCTTGTGCATTCATCCCCCGAACATAACCGATCGCAATGCCCTGCTGTGCCAGCGGATTTCAGGCACCGCGCGGCATGCTGTAGAACTCTTGGCTTATTGCCAATCGGGGATACGGCCCCTAGCATCCGGACAAAATGTCCGAAAAAATACAATGAATCCTAAAGGCCTGCTGATCGTTGACGATCACCCTGTCTACCGCGAAGCGCTGACCGAAAAACTGGGCGCCGACTTTCAACCCCTGGGCGTGCAAGTCGCCAGTGCTGCATCGGCGCAAGATGGCCTGGACGCGCTGGCCCGTCAACCCTTGCGCTGGACGGTGTTGCTAGACGTGCTGATGCCTGGCCTGAGTGGCCTGGCCGTGATCAAGGCCTTTCGTTCGCAACCCCAGGTCGAGCATGTGGTGGCGATTTCGGGTCTGGACGAAAAACTTTGGGAACCCCGCACCGTGAGCGCGGGGGCCACCACCTTCCTGTCCAAGAACAACACCAGCCAGTTCATCTTCAACAAGCTCAACCAGCTCATCCAGGGCGGATCCAGCCCCATGAACTTGCAAGAGCCAGCTGCACCTTCGTACCGCCTGACGCCACGCCAGCGTGAAGTGTTGGGCCTGATCGCGCTGGGGCATCCGAACAAAACGATCGCCAGCTTTTTGGAAATCAGCGAGCAGACCGTCAAAATCCACATCAACCAGATCTTCAAGGAACTGCGGGTCTTCAACCGCACACAGGCTGTCCTCAAGGCCCAGAAAAGCCAGTTGCTCTAGCCATGCCATTGCGGACCCCTTCCACTTCCACCCAGCCCACCAGCGAAGACCCCCTTTCCAGAGAGCGGGCCGCTTACATCACCAAGGCCGCACGTTCGGTCACGGTGGCCAATGTCATCGCCCCCCTGCTGTGCTATGTAGCTTTCCAGAGCGATGCCGACCCGGACCGGTTCCGGCTCTGGCTGATCTATATGTTTGTGGCCACGGTGATCCGGACCTTCACCACCGGCCGCCTGGACCACCAGGCCAGTGAGATCGGCAATCCCCAGGTCAACCTCAACTGGGTCACCCTGGGCGTGGGTCTGATCGGACTGGGCTGGGGCCTGGGCTGGTGGCTGCTGGTGCCTGACCTCAGCATGGAAAACCGCCTGCTGTACCTCTACATCACCACAGGTGGCATGTTCAACAGCATGTTTGCCTACTGCGTGTACTGGCCTGCGTTTTTCAGTTTCACGGTGCCCATCATGGTGCCCGCCATCCTGACGGTACTCACACCTCACCCGCTGTTTCACTGGACCGTCTCAGCCGGACTTTTTGCCCTGTTTTTCTACGTGGTCAAGATTTCTCGCAACTTCTCCCAGTCCTATGAAACATCCTTGCGCTTGCGCTTGCGCAACGAAAAGCTCTACCAGGAGCTGACCACAGAGCGCGATGCCTCGGTGGCAGCCAACACGGCCAAGTCCAGCTTCATCGCATCGGCCAGCCACGACCTGCGCCAACCCATGCACGCGGTCAACATCTACCTTGACTCGCTGCAGATGGACAGGATTCCCCCTGCCGAGCAGCAAACCATCCAGAAAATCAAAAGCAGCATCACCACGCTCAACGAAATGTTCGAGTCGTTGCTCAACATAAGCAAGCTCGACAGCCTGACTTACCGTCCCACCCACCAGCCTTTCTCGCTGGCGCTGCTGGGGGCCTCCATCGAGGAGCTTGCCCGCCCACTGGCCATGCAAAAAGGTCTGGACATCCGGTTCTCGGGTGATCCCGGGGTGGTGCGTGGTGACGTCAAAGCGTTGCAGCAAATCATGATGAACCTGATCGCCAATGCCATCCATTACACCGATCAGGGCCACATCGACGTGGCCTGGCGCACCGAGCGCCATCAACTGGTCCTGCGCGTACAAGACACCGGGCGCGGCATTGGCACCGAAGACCAGGCCAAGATCTTCAACGAGTTTTACCGCGTCGATGAAACCCGCCCGCTGCACGACGGTCTGGGCCTGGGCCTGTCCATCGTCAAACGCCTGTGCCAGCACATCGGCGCGCACATCACCGTGGCCTCCGAACGCGGGCAAGGCGCCAGCTTCACCGTCTACACCGCTTACCCGGTACAAGGCGATGCGAGCGCTCGGTTTGACGACTCGGCCAGTGCCTCACCCCATGGCACCAGCCAGTCGCTGCACGGCAAGGTGGTGGCTGTGATCGAAGACGATCCCACGGTCCGCGAGGCCTACCGGCAAACACTGGCCAGCAAAGGGGCCATGGTGGTCGTGTTGCCCGACGATCCACAAACCTTGCTGCAAGAGCTGGAGCTGCTGGACCACCTCGATTTGATCGTCAGCGACTTTCGATTGCGCACCACCACCGGCGACGTCCTGATCCAGACCCTGCGCGAGGCCTTCAACCGCGAAGTGCCCGCCATTTTGGTGACGGCCGACACCTCACCAGCGCACATCCACCGGTTTGAAGAAATGCACATTCCTGTGCTGCACAAGCCGATCAGCTTTCAGCAGATCATCGACGCCTCGGAAAAAGCCCTGGCCAGTGCCAGCCCCGAAGCACACGAACTCAGCCCGTGAGCGCAGCTGTGGCCAGCTCGGGCTGCCACACCAGCCGTTCAGGGGCGCTGAAACAAAAAAACCGTTTGTGCATGGCACGGCCTATGGCGCACAGGCCCACCCGTTGGGCCACGGCCAGACCCATTTGCGTGATGCCACTGCGTGAGACCACCACCGCTATGCCCATGCGGGCGCACTTGATGATCATCTCGCTGGTCAGGCGCCCCGTGGTGTAGAACACCTTGCCACGCCCCTCCACGCTGTTCATCCACATCCAGCCGGCGATCGCATCCACAGCGTTGTGGCGCCCCACGTCTTCAACAAACAGCAGCTGTTCTTGCCCCTCAAAAAGCGCACAGCCATGCACCGAGCCGGATGTTTTGTAAATCGAGTCTTGCAGGCGGATGGTGTTGACGATGCTGTAGAGCTGCGCCTGCAACACCTGCGTGTCAGGCAGCGCAATGTCGTCCACATGGGCCATCAGGTCGCCAAAGACACTGCCCTGACCACAGCCGGTGGTCACCACGCGTTCGGCGCTGCGAACCACACTCACCTGGGTGCCCGCACGGGTCTTGACGGCAGCCACGCCGGGTTCGCCCACTTCGCCCTCACCCACCGACCAGTCCACCGTGATGGACTCGATTTGGTCCACCGAATCGATCAGACGCTGGTTGCGCAAAAAGCCCAGTACCAGCCACTCGGGGTTGCCACCCAGGGTCATCAAGGTGACCAGTTCACGTTTGTCCAGGTACACCGTCAAGGCCCGCTCGGCAGGAATGGCCACTTCGGACACCTCGCCAAATTCGTTGCGCACGCTCACCCGGCGCGTCAAAGGCACTTGCGCCTGGGTCAAGCGGGGCACCAGGCGGGTGGGAGCGGAGAGGACAGCAGACATGCGCGGAGCCTAACGCAAAAAATCCCCCGCCGAGGCCGACGGGGGATTTCAGGCCAGAGTGGTTCAGCCGGTCACTTGCCAGCGGGCTTGGCAGGCGTGGCCGGTGCGCCCGGTTTGGCCGCTGCAGCAGGCACTGCTGCCGGGGCAGCCGGGCTTGCCGCCGGGTCGGCGGGCTTGTAGGGGCCAGGGTCCTCGCAGGCAGGCGTGGCTTGCTTGGGCGCAGGCTGGCCTTTGCCGGTCGTTTTGTAATAGTGGCTCGCGGTTTTTTCGCGCGACTTGCACAGCTGAAATGCCGCCACCTTGTCACCATGCGCGGTCTTGGCCGCGGCTTCGGCTGCCTTGGCCTTGGCTTCGTCGCTGGGGGCGGGCAACTTGGCTTGCACCGCAGCACACAAGGCCAGAACGGGAATCAGCAGGAGTGTCTTGTTCATCGTCATTCCTCGTCAGTGGGGGCTGGTGACCGGCTTGGCTACAGGTTCCACGCTTGGGCTGCGTTGCGCCGGGATCTTGCCCGCCTTGACATCGTTGTACCAAAGCTCGTGGTGCTCCTTGGCCCAGGTCTCGTCCACATACCCTTCACGCATGGCACGGTAGGCGCCGCGCATGCCCAGCGTGCCCATGTAGATGTGGCCCATGAACATGGCCATCATGAGCAGCGTGGCGGTGGCGTGCACCATGTGGCTGATCTGCAGGGTGGCGCGCTCGTACACCAGCCCGGGCACCAGCTTGTCCAGCACCAGACCCGAAGCCACCACAAGCAGGCCCAGGAAAAACACACCGCCCCAGAACAGCAGCTTTTCGCCCGCATTGAAGCGGTGCGAGGGCACTTCCTGGCCCGACAGCAAGCCACCGCCCTTCAGAACCCAGGTGATGTCTTCGGCGCGCGGCAGGTTGTCGCGCACAAAGGTCACGATCACGATCAGCAGCGAGACGGCAAACAGGGGGCCGGCAAAGTTGTGGATATTTTTGAGGGCATAGGTCAGCCAGCCAAACAGTGTGCTGCCGATGACCGGCTGGATGAAGAATTTGCCAAAGGCCATGACGATGCCCGACACCGCCAGCGCCGTGAACGCGATCGCGTTGGCCCAGTGCGCCGAGCGCTCGAACGGGGTGAAGCGCTCGATCTGGCGGCCGGTCTCGGCCCCGTGCAGCTCCAGCGTGCCCTTGCGCCAGTAAAACAAGGCAATCGCACCCAGCACGATCAGCAGCAAGGCCCCTCCGTAGGGGATGAGGTAGCGGTTGCGCACCTGCCGCCAGGCTTCACCCGCATTGGTCAGGCGCGAACCGGGGTACTGCACGAATTTCTGGATCAGGTTGCCCGCTTCAGGGGCCTGGCTCAGCGGCAGGCTGCTGTAGCCCGTCACGCCCTGCCCGACCTGGTGCCACAGGGGTGCGTTGTTGCCGGGCTGAACCTGGCCGCGCTCGGCATTGCTCTGGTCTTTGTATTTCGGATCGCTGTCGGCATCGGGCGCGATCTGGAAAATGTTGGCACTCTTGACGCCGGCTGTCGCATCGGCCGGTGGCGCATTCTGTGCCCAGGCACCGACCGAAGCCAGCAGCCAGGCGCCCATCAGGATGAAGCGGTGCATGAGCGTCTCCTCACTTGGGCGCGCGCTGGTGGTCGTTCATGCCGTAATTGGCACGGGCTTTGAGCTGGTTGGCCCAGCTGGCCTTGTCGCCAGCCGTCCACCCCGGCTGGGTGAACGCGGCCACGCCGGTGCCCGCCTCGGCAGGTTTGTCAGCGCCACTGCCTGCACGGTCCTGCGGCTTTTCGCCACAGGCGGTCAGCGACAGGGCCGCCAGCACGGCAGAGAAAAGAAACATCTTGCGCATGTCAGGCTCCTTGCTTGGCGGCGGTGCCGTAGGCGGTGCCCCAGCCCCAGACTTCGGCACCCTTGCCGCGCTGCACCACACGGCTGCGGAAGATCTCGGACACCACATCGCCGTCACCGGCCAGCAGGGCCTTGGTCGAGCACATTTCGGCGCAGGCCGGCAGCTTGCCTTCGGCCAGGCGGTTGCGGCCGTATTTGTCGAACTCGGCCTGGCTGCCGTGCTCTTCCGGGCCGCCGGCGCAGAAGGTGCACTTGTCCATCTTGCCGCGCACGCCAAACGTGCCCTGGCTGGGGAACTGGGGCGCGCCGAAGGGACAGGCGTAGGAGCAGTAGCCGCAGCCGATGCACACGTCCTTGTCGTGCAGCACCACGCCTTCCTCGGTCTTGTAGAAGCAGTTGACCGGACACACCGCCATGCAGGGCGCGTCCGAGCAGTGCATGCAGGCCACCGAGATGGATTTTTCGCCCGGCACACCGTCGTTGAGGGTGACCACGCGGCGGCGGTTCACACCCCAGGGGACTTCGTGTTCGTTCTTGCAGGCGGTGACGCAGCCGTTGCACTCGATGCAGCGCTCGGCGTCACAGATGAATTTCATGCGGGCCATCGTGTTCTCCTCAGGCTTTCTCGATGTTGCAGACCGTGGTCTTGGTTTCCTGCATCATGGTGACGCTGTCGTAGCCGTAGGTGGTGGCCGTGTTCACGGCCTCGCCACGCACCACCGGGGCCGCGCCCTTGGGGTAGTAGGCCAGCATGTCGGCCCCCTGCCAGCGGCCCGAGAAGTGGAAGGGCATCCACACCGTGCCGGTGTCCACCCGCTCGGTCACCAGCGCCTGAACGTTCAGTCGCGCACCGGTGGCGCCCAGCAACCAGACACGGTCGCCGTTGCGGATGCCGCGGTCGGCCGCCGTCTTGGGGTTGATCTCGACATAGGCTTCCTGCTGCAGCTCGGCCAGCCAGGGGTTGGAGCGGGTTTCCTCGCCACCGCCCTCGTACTCGACCAGACGGCCCGAGGTCAGGATCAGCGGGAACTTCTCGTACACCTTGTCGGCGATGTTCTTGTCCTGCACCGTCTTGTAGAGCGTGGGCAGGCGCCAGAAGGCCTTTTTGTCGTCGTGCGTGGGGTACTTGGCCGCCAGGTCCGGGCGGGTGCCGTAGAGCGGCTCGCGGTGCTGCGGGATCGGGTCGGGGAAGTTCCAGACCACGGCGCGCGCCTTGGCGTTGCCAAAGGGGTGGCAGCCGTGCTCTTTCATGAAGACGCGGATCATGCCGCCCGAGGGGTCGGTCTTCCAGTTTTTGCCTTCGGCGGCTTTCTTCTCGTCTTCGGTCAGCTCATCCCACCAGCCCAGCTTCTTGAGCAGGATGTGGTCCAGCTCGGGGTAGCCGGTGGTGATGTCGGCGCCCAGCGAATGCGAGCCGTCTTCGGCCAGCAGGGTCTTGCCCTCGCGCTCCACACCGAAGTTGGCGCGGAAGTTGCCGCCGCCGTCCATGACATGTTTGGAGGTGTCGTACAGATTGGGCGAGCCGGGGTGCTTGAGCTCGGGCGTGCCGTAGCAGGGCCAGGGCAGACCGAAATAATCACCGGTGAAGTCGTAGCCGGTCTCTTTGTCTTTACCGCCCTTGGCCTTGAGGGTCTTCACGTCGAACACATGCATGTTCTTCATGTGGGCCTTCAGGCGCTCGGGGCTCTGGCCGGTGTAGCCAATCGTCCAGACGCACTTGTTGATCTCGCGCAGGATGTCCTCGGGCACCGGCTCGTCCAGGCCCTTGACCTTCTGCAGCTTGTAGTTCTTGACCAGCTCCTTGCCAAAGCCGAGCTTGTCGGCCAGCTGGTACATGATCATGTGGTCGCTGCGGCTCTCCCACAGCGGGTCGATCACCTTCTCGCGCCACTGGATGGAGCGGTTGGAGGCGGTGCACGAACCGCTGGTCTCGAACTGGGTGGCGGCCGGCAGCAGGTACACAGCGCGCTTGGGGTTGAGGTCTTCGGCCTTGCCCGGCATGGCGGCCATGGCGGCGGTGGCGCTCGGGTAGGGATCGACCACCACCAGCAGGTCCAGCTTGTCCATGGCGCGTTTCATCTCCAGACCGCGGGTCTGCGAGTTGGGCGCATGGCCCCAGTAGAAAACGCCGCGCAGGTTGCTGTCCTGGTCAATGAGTTCGTTCTTTTCGAGCACGCCGTCGATCCAGCGCGAGACGGTGATGCCGTTCTTGCCCATCATGGCCGGGCTGGCGAACTGCTTCTTGATCCACTCGAAGTCCACACCCCAGGCCTTGGCAAAGTGCTTCCAGGAGCCTTCGGCCAGGCCGTAGTAGCCGGGCAGCGAATCGGGGTTGGGGCCGACGTCGGTGGCGCCCTGCACGTTGTCGTGGCCACGGAAGATGTTGGTGCCGCCACCACTCTTGCCCACATTGCCCAAGGCCAGCTGCAGGATGCAGGACGCGCGCACCATGGCATTGCCAATCGTGTGCTGGGTCTGGCCCATGCACCAGACGATGGTGCCCGGGTTGTTGTCGTGCAGCATCTTGGCGACCTTGAACATCTGGTCTTCCTTGACGCCACAGACTTCTTCCACCGCTTCGGGGGTCCACTTTTTCATCACCTCGTCTTTCACGGCTTCCATGCCGTAGACGCGGTCGTGGATGTACTTCTTGTCTTCCCAGCCGTTCTTGAAGATGTGGTAGACCAGACCGAACAGGAAGGGGATGTCGGTGCCCGAGCGGATGCGCACGTATTCGTCGGCCTTGGCTGCGGTGCGGGTGAAGCGCGGATCGACCACGATCATCTTGCAGCCGTTTTCCTTGGCGTGCAGCATGTGCAACATGGACACCGGGTGGGCTTCGGCGGCGTTGGAACCGATGTACAGGGCGACCTTGCTGTTTTGCATGTCGTTGTACGAGTTGGTCATGGCACCATAACCCCAGGTGTTGGCCACACCGGCCACCGTGGTGGAGTGGCAGATGCGCGCCTGGTGGTCGCAGTTGTTGGAGCCCCAGAAGCTCACGAACTTGCGCATCAGGTAGGCCTGTTCGTTGTTGTGCTTGGACGAGCCGATGAAGTACACGCTGTCGGGCCCGCTGGCCTGGCGCAGCTCCAGCATCCTGGCACTGATCTCGGTCAGGGCCGTGTCCCAGCTGATGCGCTCGTATTTGCCATTCACCAGCTTCATCGGGTAGCGCAGACGGTATTCGCCGTGGCCGTGCTCGCGCAATGCGGCACCTTTGGCACAGTGCGCGCCCAGGTTGATCGGCGAGTCGAACACCGCCTCCTGGCGCACCCAGACCCCGTTCTCGACGACGGCATCGACCGCGCAGCCCACCGAACAGTGGGTGCAGACGGTGCGTTTGACCTCGACCTTGCCTTTGCCAATGTGGTCGATGCCGGCAGCGGCCTGGGCTTTTTGCACCAGGCTCAGCTGGCTGGCCGCCAGCCCGACGCCCACGCCCAGGCCCGAGCGGCGCAGGAAGCTGCGGCGGTCGAGTGTGGGCAACGCCTGGGACAGGCCCCGGCGCAGACTGTGGACAAACGAAGAGGAGGCTGCGCCCGCAGACGCACCCTGTTTTTTGGTCAGCAACATGGAAAACTCCAGTTGAACAAGAGAGATGGGAAGATCAGACGCGAGTGGTCTTGTAATAGCGCTGCACGTGTTCACTGAGCGTGTAACCACCGCCGCGTTCGGGTTTGGGCAAGGCGGGCGCGGCCCGGGAGGCCAAGTTGTGTGCCACGGGGGGCATCACGCTGGTGGCAGCAGCCACAGCACCCACGGTGGCTGCGCCTGCAAACAGGCTGCGCCGGGAAAGTGCAGGTTTCGGGTCTTGCATCGTGCTACTCCTCAGGATGCGAGAAAACGCCCAGGCGACAAGGCCTAGGCAAAAGGTTTCATACCCTCCGATATTAACGGCTCAACACCCATGCGTTACAGGGTTAATACGGATGCAGGCTGAAAATTTTGACGCCGCTCAAAGCAAGTCAAAGCCCTGCGCCTCGACGCTGGCTACGGCCTGGGTCAGTGCCGCCAGACGGGCATAAAAAGCCGCACGAGGGTGGGCCATGAGGGCCTCGGCCATGGCCGCCAGCCAAGGCTGCAAATGGCGATTGAAGAACTCGGCCTGGCGCGTGAGGTTGCACACCGCCACATCGTCACCGGCAATCAGAAAACGCATGACCTCCAACAGGTAGGCCACATGGTCTTCGGTCTCGGACATCTGTTCGCTGCGCGCCAGACCCAGCGCAGCCAAATCGGTGCGCAACTGCACCAACGGCTTTTCATTCAAAAAGCCACTGAGGTAATGCGAGCCAAACAGGTAGACCGCTGGTTTGCCCACACCGCCAAAGAGCGCGTCAAATTCTTGCGCAATCTGCGGTGCCGTCATGGCGCGCGCCTGGGCCACCAGTTCGCGCCAGGGCTCCTCCAGAAAACTGCCTTGCTCGGGGGCCTGGGTCACCGCCGCCTGCAATTGAGACAGCAACTCGTCGCTGGGCGGCTGGTAGTACAGAGTGGCCAGCAGGCCGTACATTTCGGCGCGCGCGATTTCCTCGTCGAGTGCGCTGGAGCGTGGCTGTTCGGTAGTCATGGCTTGTTCTTGGAGGGCGTGGGCGCGATGCGCACTTCGTTTTCGGCGGTGAAGATGTCCACCACCCGGCAGTCACCGCACATTTTCAGACGTTCCAGTGCCGCGCCCTGGAACATGCTGTGCCCGGACAGGCGGCCCAGCATGGCTTCGATGGCCTTGAGCGTGCCAAACGGCTTGCCGCAACGCACACAGGCATAAGGCGGACTGTGGTGCAGGCGCCGGGCTTGCCCACGCTCTGGCGTGAGCAGCAGGCGCGGCTGCAAGGTGATGGCCTGCTCCGGGCAGGTTTTGGCGCACAGACCGCACTGCACGCAATTCTTTTCGATGAACTTCAGTTCAGGTTGCTGCGGGTTGTCTTGCAGGGCTGAGGCGGGGCAGGCGCCCACGCAGCTCATGCACAGGGTGCAGCGGTCCGCATCGACGGCAATGCTGCCCAGCAAAGCCCCTGCAACCGGCAGCGCGATGGCCTCGGGTGCCGGGGCCCTCTGCAAAGCGGGTGCATGGGCCAGCAGGTGGTCCAGCGCCAATTCGAGCGCGCTGCGCTTTTCAGGCTGCACCGCATGGCGTGCGGCCACGCCCGGACCGTGAGGCACCGCCACGCCACGCCCAGCGAGGCGCTGCAGGTCAGCGTCCAGCGACTGCGGATGCCTTGCTTCGATCAGTTCGAAATGCGTGCCGACATAACCCAGCCCGTTCAAAAGAGCCTGCGCCTGGGCCATTTGCTCGGCCAGCGCGGTTTTGTATTGCACGGCCTCTTCTTCGGTGAGCAATACCAGCACCTGGCGCGCACCATAGGCCACCGCCGACAACCACACCTCCAGCCCCAGGCTGGCGGTGTGCCACAGCGCCACGGGCAACACGCGCGCCGGCAAGCCTTGCATGAGCTGCAGCTGCGCAGCGCGGCCCAGCGCGTCGATCAGCTTTTGGCCCTGGCCGTGGCTGTGCAGCAACACGACGGCATCGCGCCCGCCTGCGCTCTGGTAGGTGCCCAGCAGGGTGCGCAGCTTGTCGCCTTGCTCGCTGGCTCGCGGGTAAGCGTAGGACAAGGCTCCTGTGGGGCACGCCGTGGTGCAGGCCCCGCAGCCCACGCACAGGTGGGGGTTGACGACGATCTGCTGGCGGGACTTGTCGCTGGCAATGGCTTCTGCCGAGCAGATGTCGACGCAGGCGTTGCAGCCGGTTTTGTCGTTGCGGCTGTGGGCGCAGAGCTTTTGTCTGTATTGAAAAAAGCGTGGCTTCTCGAACTCACCCACCAGCTCGCGCAATTTCAGCAAGGTTTGCAGATCACGACCGTCCCAGCGGAAATAACCCTGCGGCAGTGCGTGCTGCAAAAAGCTTGGACTGGCCTGCGCGCCGCGCAGGTCCAGCACCAGGTCAAAGCGTTCTGTCTGTTCGCTGGGGTTGCGTGCAAAGTCGATGGCACCGGCCGCACCGCAAGCCTTCACGCAGTCACGGTGGCCGGCGCAGCGATCCAGATCAATCTGGTAATCCAGGCCAATGGCCTGCTCGGGACAAGCCACCACACAGGCATTGCAGCGGGTGCAAAGGTCCAGGTCGATCGGATTGCGGCTCGACCAGCTGACGTCAAACGCGCCGAGCCAGCCCCGCAGGCCTTTCAACGGACCGGCGATGACCGGGTAGCGCCGCACCTGACTGCCGCCTGCCGAACCCGGCCCTTCGGCCCAGAGCGTGACCTGCAATGCATCGGCCAGCAGGTCGGCGGCACGCTCGGCCTGGTCCAGTGGCCCCAGGATCAGCAAGCGCCCTGCACTCTTGTAAGTGACCGTGGGCACCGGCTCAGGTTCGGGCAGGCGGGCTGCCGCCAGCAAGGCCGCCATCTTGGGTGTGGCCTGCGCGCCCTGCGCACTCCAGCCCGCGGTCTCGCGGAGGTTGACAAACCGGATCGGTGCCAGCGCGCCCTCGGTCTGCTGCGCCAGTTCGGCAAACAGGCGCTGCTCCTGTGTGCAGGCGACCAGCACCGGGTCTTGGCCCTGAACGGCCCGCTGGAAAGCCCCCGCCTCACGGCGGCACAGGGCGGTGTGTTCGGTCAGGTTCTCAGCCAGCGCCTGGCCGAGCTGCCGGGGCTGCAGGGGAAGGGTCTGGTTGCAATTGCAGATCAGGGTCGTCATGGTTTGGAGGATCAGCAGAGGCTGAAGTACCGGGCGACTGTGCCACAACTTCGCCACCGGTCAATGCAGGCTTTGCCCCATCTTCGGGTGGCACCAGGTTCAGAAACTGCGCGCTGGCCATTTTTTGCAACATGCCGACAGGCATCGGGTCGGGCAGGTTGTAGTCCTCGATGTAGATGTCCAGCCCGTCCATCACATTGAAATGCGGGTCGGCAAACAGCTTTTTCATGGCGGCGTTGCGCACCTCGGTGGCCACGCCGCTTTGCATGAAAGGCTGGAAATCGGATTCGGTGGTGAGCGCGCGCGCATCCTGAAGCGTGGGCAGGGCCGCTGGGGGCTCGGGTACAGACACCACCGCCTGTGTTGCCTGCACCGCCGACGGCCGCTCCTGCACAGGATGCTGCGCTGCCGGCGCGGCATCGGTGACAGGCAGCGTCGAGGCCTCGCTTTTCGCCTGCAAGGCCTGCTTGCGCCGCGACCAGCGATCAAAAAAACCTTCGCTCATGCGCCACCGCCCTGCTGCCCACCCTTGCGCTTGCCCTCGGTGCTGATGCTCACCGGCTGGCCGAAGCGGTCGGTGAGCCGCTCAAAACTCTGCGGGCGCTGGCGGCGCTTGGGCTCGGGCACGAAATGCTGCTCGGCAAATTCGCGCACCCACTGCACCACATCCGCAGGGGCGGCCACGGTCTCGACCGTTTCCTGTGCATCCAGCCAGCGACCGGCATCGTGGTAGCTCAGGCTGACCGCCTGCGGCACGGCCACGGAATCGCTGCCATCGTCAGGCTCGTTCATGCGCCACAGCACGAAATAGGCGGGGGTGGGCGACGTGGTGTTGAGCCAGTAGCCTTCGGCATCGTCGGTGAAAAGTTCAACCGTCCAGCCGGGGTACAGCCACAGGGCTTGGCCCTCGCTTTCTCGCAGGCAGCGCGGCCGCTCGCCGAAACTGCTCTCGTGCGGCACCACATCGGCCAGCACCCAGCGCCAGGGCTGCCAGCGCGCCATCGGGCCCTGCACAGGCTCGCGGCGCATGAGCACAGCCACGCGCAGCGCAGGGCGGCGGGTCAGTGCAGTTGTTTCGGTCATGCGCCCGATGATACGGCGGGCGCCTTCTCCACGCGCACCGCGCAGTATTTGAATTCGGGAATCTTGCCAAACGGGTCCAGCGCCGCGTTGGTCAGCAGGTTGGCTGCCGCTTCGCGGTAGGCAAAGGGGATGTAGACCACGCCTTCGGGGGTGCCGTCGTCGCGGCGCACCACCAGCGCCACCGCGCCACGGCGCGAAGCCACCTGCACGCGCTGGCCAGGCTGCAGGCCCAGGCGCTGCAGGTCGGCGCCGCACAGCGACACCGTGGCTGCGGGCTCGATGGCGTCGAGCACCGTGGCCCGGCGCGTCATCGCGCCCGTGTGCCAGTGCTCCAGCTGGCGGCCGGTGATCAGCACCATCGGGTAGTCGGCATCGGGCTGCTCATTGGCCGGGATCAGACCGGCGGGCACCAGCTTGACGCGCCCGTCGGGCGTGGGGAAATGGTCGTGGAAGACGATGGGCTGGCCCGGGTCGTCCGTGCTCAGGCAGGGGTAGGTGACCGAGCCGGCGTTCAGGCGTGCCCAGTCGATGCCGCCGATGGCGGCATGCATGGCCTGGCGCATTTCCTCGTAGACGGCGACCACGCCATCGTGTTCGCCCGCGTAATGCCAGTCCAGGCCCATGCGCTGCGCCATCTGCTGGACGATCCAGAGGTCCGGCCTGGCCTCGCCCGGCGGCTGCAGGGCCTGGCGGCCCATCTGCACCGTGCGGTCGGTGTTGCTCACGGTGCCGGTTTTCTCGGGCCAGGCGCTGGCAGGCAGCACCACATCGGCCAGCCAGGCGGTTTCGGTCAGGAAGATGTCCTGCACCACCAGGTGCTTCAGACTGGCCAGCGCGTGGCGCGCGTGGTTCAGATCGGGGTCGCTCATGGCCGGGTTCTCGCCCATGATGTACATGCCGTGCACCTTGTGCGGGTCGCTGTCATCCACCAGGGCCTTGTGCATGATTTCCACCACGGTGTAGCCCGGCTGGTCGTCGAGTTTCGTATCCCAGAATTGCTCGAACCAGTCGTGCGCTTCTGGGTTGCTCACGCGCTGGTAGTTGGGGTACATCATCGGGATCAGGCCTGCGTCGCTCGCGCCCTGCACATTGTTCTGACCGCGCAGCGGGTGCAGGCCGGTACCCGGGCGGCCGATCTGGCCCGTCAGGCTGGCCAGCGCGATCAGGCAGCGCACGTTGTCGGTGCCGTGCACATGCTGGCTCACGCCCATGCCCCACAAAATCATCGATGCCTTGCTGGTGGCATAAGCACGGGCCACCTCGCGGATGGTGCCTGCCGGGATGCCGCAAATCGGCGCCATGACCTCAGGGCTGAAGGCCTGCACATGCGCCTTGAGCTCGGCCACATGGTCGGCGCGCTCGCGCAGGAAGGCCTCGTCGCACAGCCCCTCGGTCACCACCACATGCAGCATGGCGTTGAGCAGGGCCACATCGGTGTCGGCCTTGAAGGGCAGCGTGCGCCAGGCGTGGCGGCCAATGTCGGTCACGCGCGGGTCCATCAGCACGATGCGGGTGCCGCGTTGGGCCGCGTTCTTCATCCAGGTGGCGGCCACCGGGTGGTTGTTGGTCGGGTTGGAACCGATGACGATGATGAGGTCCGAATGTTCGACATCGCGCACCGGGTTGCTGACCGCACCCGAGCCCACGCCCTCGAGCAGGGCCGACACGCTGGAGGCATGGCACAGGCGGGTGCAGTGGTCCACGTTGTTGCTGCCAAAACCGGTGCGCACCAGCTTCTGGAACAGGTAGGCCTCTTCGTTGCTGCCTTTGGCCGAACCGAAACCGGCCAGGGCCTTGCGGCCAAATTTTTCTTTCAGGTCGCGCAGGGGTTTCGCTGCGAGGTCGAGTGCCTCTTCCCAGCTGGCTTCGCGGAACACTTCGCGCCAATCGGTGTGGCCGTCCAGCAGCGACACGTCCTTGGCCACGCCGGGTTGGCGGATCAGGGGCTTGGTCAGTCGGTCCGGGCTGTGGACATAGTCCATGCCGAAGCGGCCCTTGACGCACAGACGGCCTTCGTTGGCCGGGCCATCACGGCCCTCCACGCTGACAATTTTTTCGCCCTTGACCTTCAAAGTGACCAGACAACCCACACCACAGAAGGGGCACACCGAGTCCACCTCGCGGTCCACCTTTTGCGCGCCCATGTGGCTCTTGGGCATGAGTGCGCCCGTGGGGCAGGCCTGCACGCATTCGCCGCAGGCCACGCAGCTGCTTTGCCCCATGGGGTCGGCCAGGTCAAACACCACCTGGGTGTGTGCGCCCCGATGGGCCAGGCCGATCACATCGTTGACCTGCAGGTCGCGGCAGGCGCGCTCGCAACGGTTGCACTGGATGCAGGCGTCCAGATTCACGGCCATGGCCGGGTGCGAGAGGTCCGCCGGCACGGGCTCGCGGCGCAGCGCGCTGAGCGCAGGCCGCACCTGCACGCCATGGTGCTCGGCCCACTGGCTGAGCTCACCGTGCGGGGCCTCGGCCCGGTCGTCCAGCCACTTGTGACCTTGCTCGGGCAGGTCGGCCAGCAGCAGCTCCAGCACCATCTTCTGGCTCCGGACGGCACGCGGGCTGCCCGTCTGCACCTTCATGCCGGGCGTGGCGCTGCGGCAGCAGCTGGGGGCCAGCGTGCGCTCGCCTTCGACTTCGACCACACAGGCGCGGCAATTGCCGTCGGGGTTCAGCCCTTCCTTGTGGCACAGGTGCGGGATGGCGATGCCCAGGTCTTTGGCGATGTTGAAAATGCTTTGGCCAGCAGCGGCCTTGACCAGCTGGCCGTTGAGGGTGAATTCGACGGTGTTCATGCCTTGCCCCCCACTTCCTGCGGAAAATATTCCACCACGCAGCGGATCGGGTTGGGCGCGGCCTGGCCCAGGCCGCAGATCGACGCGTCGCCCATGACCCGGGCCAGGTCTTCCAGCGTGTCACGGTCCCAGACATCCCGCGCCATCAGTTGCGCGGCCTTGTCGGTGCCCACGCGGCACGGCGTGCACTGGCCACAGCTCTCGTGCGCAAAGAAGCGCATCACGTTGAGCGCTGCATCGCGCGCCTGGTCTTGCTGGCTGAGCACCATGACCGCCGCCGAGCCAATGAAACAGCCATGGGGCTGCAGGGTGTCAAAGTCCAGTGGCACATCGGCCAGTCGCGCGGGCAGGATGCCGCCGCTGGCGCCACCGGGCAGGTAGGCGTAGAGCGTGTAGCCCTCGGCCATGCCACCGCAGTGTTCATCGACCAGTTCGCGCAGTGTGATGCCCGCGGGTGCCAGCTTGACGCCAGGCTGCCGGACACGGCCACTCACCGAATAGCGGCGCAGGCCTTTGCGCCCGTGGCGGCCTTGGGCGGCAAAAGCCTCTGCACCCTTTTCAATCAGCTCGCGCACCCAGTACAGGGTCTCGAAGTTGTGTTCCAGCGTCGGGCGGCCAAACAGGCCGACCTCGGCGATGTAGGGTGGGCGCAGGCGCGGCTCGCCGCGCTTGCCCTCGATGCTCTCGATCATGGCGGACTCTTCGCCGCAGATGTAGGCGCCCGCCCCCCGCCGCAGTTCGATGTGCGGCAAAGGACAAGGGGGATCGGCCTGCAGCGCCAGCAGCTCGCGCGTGAGCAGCTGGCGTGCCTCGTGGTATTCGTCGCGCAGGTAGATGTAGACCGCCTCACAGCCGACCACGCTGGCGGCGATCAGCAGGCCTTCCAGAAAGCGGTGCGGATCGGCTTCGAGCAGGGTCCGGTCCTTGAAGGTGCCGGGCTCGCCCTCGTCGATGTTCACCGCCATCAGTCGCGGGGCCTGCTGGCCGCGCACGATGCGCCATTTGCGTCCGGCCGGAAAACCGGCGCCCCCCAGGCCACGCAGGCCCGCGTGTTCGAGCACCTCGATCACCGACTCGGCACTGCGCTCAGCACTGGCCACCTGCTGCGCAAGCTGGTAGCCGCCGGCCGCGCGGTAAGCCCGCAGGCCGAGGGCCTCGGGCAGCGCGTTCGGCGCCACATCCTGCGCCGACACCAGCGCCTTGACCTGTTCGGCCGTGGCACGGGCCACCGCTTTTTGCCCCACCTGCGCGGCAGGTGCCTGCTCGCAGCGGCCAAGGCACGGCGCGGCCAGCACCTGCACCTGCACCTGAACCTGTGCGCCCAGGTCGCGCTGCAGTTGCGTGAGCAAGCTGTCACCACCGGCCAGCTGGCAGCTGAGGCTGTCGCACACCCGCACCGTCAGCGCCGGTGCGGTCTGATCGTCTTTCAGGATCTGGAAGTGGTGGTAGAAGCTTGCCACCTCGAACACCTCGACCACGGGCAAGCGCATCTCGGCGGCCAGTGCCACGATGTGCCGCTCGAACAAAGCGCGGTAATGGTCGTTCAGCACATGCAGGTGCTCGATCAGCAGATCGCGGCGGTGACCTTCTGGCGGTGGCGCGCCGATCAGGGCCCGCACTTCGGCGCGGGCCTCGTCCGTGGCCTGGCGGCCCTTGAGCCGGCTGCGCGGCTGGCGCAGTTGCTCGCGCACCTGACCCAGGCCGATGCGGGTTTCACCCATCAATAGGTCTCGAGGTGCAGGCGGCCCTGCTTCTTGAGGTCGGCGCCGATGGCCGCCCAATCCAGGCCGGCACCCTGGGCAATGTCGCGCAGGGCCATGACCACGCCCTCTTCCATGCTTTTGAGGCCGCACACATAAAAACAGGTGTTGCCGTCCTTGAGCAGGGCCGCGATGTCGGCGGCGCGCTCGCGCATGGCGTCCTGCACATAGCGCTTGGGTTTGCCGGTCTCACGCGAGAAGGCGAACTCGATGTCGATGAAATCCTTGGGCAGGTTGTTCAGGGGCCCGAAGTAGGGCAGCTCGGCCGGGGTGCGGGCGCCGAAGAACAGCATCAGCTTGCCCCCCTCGAACTTGCCGCTGGCGCGCAGGCGGCGGCGCCATTCGGTCATGGCACGCATCGGGGCCGAACCGGTGCCGGTGCAGATCATGACGATGTTGCTCTTGGGGTGGTTGGGCATCAGGAAGCTGGCGCCAAACGGCCCGATCACCTGCACCTTGTCGCCCACCTGCAGGTCGCACATGTAGTTGGAGCCGACGCCGCGCACCGGCTTGCCGTCGTGGTCTTCGAGCACGCGCTTGATGGTCAGCGAGAGGTTGTTGTGGCCCGGACGCTCGCCGTTGCGCGGGCTGGCGATCGAGTACTGGCGCGCATGGTGGGCCTTGCCGCTGGCGTCCACGCCGGGCGGGATGATGCCGATCGACTGGCCTTCCAGCACCGGGAAAGGCAGGCTGCCGAAGTCCAGCACCACGTGGTGGGTGTCGTAGTCCTTGCCCACTTCGGTCACGCGCAGATTGCCGGTCACGGTGGCGGTGATGGTTTTGTCCTGCGCCTTGGGGCCATACAGATTGGTGTAGGCATGCGCGGCCGACCAGGGCGGGATGCTCGCGCCGTATTGGGCCGAGTTGAATGCGGTGCCGGTGGCCGCCGCAGAGACAGAGGCGGCCGAGGTCGCGGCGGCGCCCTGAACCACGGCCTGGGCTTCGGCGGCTGCTGTGCCGGCATCGCCAAACTCGGCCAGCTGTTCGTCGCTGAGTTCTGCGGGCAGTTCGTCCCATTTGAGTTGTTCTTCGATGCTGTAGGCCTTGGCCTTGGGCATCATGCGCCAGTTGTCAATCGAGCCGGTGGGGCACGGCGAGATGCAGTCCATGCAGAGGTTGCAGAGGTCGGCCTTGACGACGTAGTTGCGCGAGTCGTGGGTGATGGCGCCGACGGGGCAGATGGCTTCGCAGGTGTTGCAGCGGATGCAGATTTCGGGGTCGATGACGTGCTGCTTGATGAGGGTCGATTCGGTGCTCATGCGGGCTCCTCGTTCTTGTCTGATGCGTTGTTTGTCTGTACGGCTGTGGTTTGCAGGGGCCGCAATGGACTGGGGTGAGGCCGGGTTCCTCATGCTGGGGTACCAGAAATCGTCACCCGGCCTCACCCCAGTCCATTGCCCTGTGGCTGCAAAGACGTTCGCAGTCTACAGAGGTCAGCCATACCATGCAGTCGTCAAAGGCAGGGGGCGGGTGACGATTTGCGGTACCCCGTCATGAGGAACCCGCCCCCTGCCTTTGACGACTGCCGCCCCCAACGAAGGAGGCAGCAGTCGATAGGTCAAGCCATCAGTTGAAGCGGACGTACTCGAAGTCCACCGGCTGGCGGTTGATGCCCATGACCGGGGGGGCGATCCAGTTGGCGAATTTGCCCGGCTCGACCACACGGCCCATCAGGCTGGCCACGTAGGCGCGGTCCTGCTCGGAGGGCAGCCACTCGGCCGACTTGGCGCTCCACTCGGCGTCAGACACCACGCGGCCATCCGGGCTCACCTTCACGCCCGCGAGCGTGCCGATGTTGCGGTGGAAAGCCTTGTGCGGCACGGTCAGACGGAAGTCCACGCCGGCCTTCTCGATGATGCGGTTCCAACGCTCCACACCGCCCTTGGAATCGGTGATGTAGTCGTCGCGCAGCACTTCGTTGAGGGCGTTGAGCATCGGCACTTCTTTTTCGACCAGCTTGCCTTCTTCGACGGCCAGGATCTTGTAGCTGTTGCCCTTGAGCACGTGGTCATCGGTGCGCTTGCCTTCTTCGTAACGGCCCTTCAGACCCGAGCTGTAGAAGGTGGCGGCGTTGGACGACTGGTCGGCACCGAACAGGTCGATGGTCACCGAGAAGTGGAAGTTGATGTAACGCTGGATGGTCGGCAGATCGATCACGCCGGCGGCACGCAGCTTGGCCACGTCGTCGGTCTTGAGCTCGTTCATCGCGTTCACGGTGCGCTGGATCACGCGGCCCACGCCGGATTCGCCCACGAACATGTGGTGCGCCTCTTCGGTCAGCATGAACTTGGTGGTGCGGGCCAGCGGGTCAAAAGCCGACTCGGCCAGCGCGCACAGCTGGAACTTGCCGTCGCGGTCGGTGAAGTAGGTGAACATGAAGAAGGACAGCCAGTCCGGGGTCTTCTCGTTGAAAGCCTCCAGGATGCGGGGGTTGTCGGCGTTGCCGCTGTTGCGCTCCAGCAGAGCTTCGGCTTCTTCACGGCCGTCCTTGCCGAAGTACTTGTGCAGCAGGTAGACCATGGCCCACAGGTGGCGGCCTTCTTCCACGTTGACCTGGAACAGGTTGCGCAGGTCGTACTGGCTGGGGGCAGTCAGGCCCAGGTGACGCTGCTGCTCCACCGATGCGGGCTCGGTGTCGCCCTGCGTCACGATGATGCGACGCAGGTTGGCGCGGTGTTCGCCAGGCACGTCTTGCCAGGCGGCTTCGCCGATGTGGTCACCGAAGTGGATCTTGCGCTCCTGCTCGGCGGGGTTCAGGAAGATGCCCCAGCGGTAGTCGGGCATCTTGACGTGGCCGAACTGGGCCCAGCCTTGCGGGTCCACGCTGACGGCGGTGCGCAGGTAGACGTCGAAGTTCTGCGAGCCGTCAGGGCCCATGTCCTGCCACCACTGCAGGTAGTTGGGCTGCCAGTGCTCGAGCGCGCGCTGCAGCGTGCGGTCTTCGGCCAGATTGACGTTGTTGGGGATTTTTTCGCTGTAGTTGATACCGGACATGGTGTTCTCCTGGTGAAAATGGTTTTGTCTTACTTAATCAGTTGGGGACAGAGCTGAAGATCTATCCCCAAAGTCATTCAAAAGGGACAGAGCTGAAGATCTATCCCCAAAGTCTTTACACACGGTTCATGTCGAACTGAACCTTCTCGCCCTTGCCGTAAACCTTCAGGGCACCCTTTTCGCCCACGGCGTTGGGGCGCTGGAAGATCCAGTTCTGCCAGGCGGTCAGGCGGCCGAAGATGCGGGTCAGCATGTTTTCTTTCTGGGCGAAGCGCAGGTTGGCTTCCAGACCGGTCAGGGCGTCGGGCGACATGGCAGCGCGCTCTTCGATGGCCAGGCGCAGTTCGTCGGCCCAGTCGATGTCGTCGGGGGCGGCGGTGACCAGGCCCAGGGCCAGGGCGGCGTCGCCATCCAGGGCCTTGCCCACGGCGCCGCGGGCGGCTTCCATCGGGGCGACTTCTTCGTAGAAGCGGCGCTGCAGGCGCGACTGGTCATTGACCATCGGCAGGTGGCCGAAGTTCATCTCGCCCAGGGTCAGGGTGGGCTGCTTGGCCGGCTCGTCGGGCAAGACCAGCATGTAGGCGCGGTCGGCCGCGAAGGCCAGCTCGGCCAGCGAACCGGCGAAGCACGAGCCCGGCTCGATCAGGGCGAACAGGCTGCGCGAAGACACGTCGATGCGGGCGAAGGTGCGGCGCATGTAGCCCAGGGTCTCACGGGCAAACCAGTGGCCCTGGTTGTTCAGCACGGCGGCGTCAGACGCCAGCACGGCGGCGGCGTCGCCTTCGGTCTTGAGCAGCCAGGTGCCGATGTCCAGCTCGTTGGTGCGCATGTGCAGGATGGCGTCGTCGAGTTCGCGCGTCATTTGCAGGGGGTACCAGTGGGCGCCTGCAGCCTCGATGCCGGCCACATCGGCCGCCACGGCGGCGGTGGGCGCCTTGACGGTGAAGGTGGCGGTGCGCTTGATGCGGTCAATCTCCACGCTGACGTGGGTGTAGCTCAGGCGGTCGGCGTCGATGGTGCGGGTCAGGGGCGTCAGCTGCACGCCTTTGGCGCCCGAATTCGCTGCAGGGCGGTTGCTGGTGGCGGCCAGTTTCTGGGCACGCTCTTTGACGGCCTGCTGGAACACGGCGGGCTTGGCGATCGCGTCCACCAGGCGCCAGTCCACGGCTTTCTGGCCGCGCACGCCTTCGACACTGGTGCAGAAGATGTCGGCCAGGTCGTGGCGCACATGGCGCTTGTCGGTCACGCGGGTCAGGCCGCCGGTGCCGGGCAGCACGCCCAAGAGCGGCACTTCGGGCAGCGAGACGGAAGAGGAACGGTCATCGACCAGCACGATCTCGTCGCAGGCCAGGGCCAGCTCGTAGCCACCGCCGGCACAGGCGCCGTTCAGTGCGGCAACAAACTTCAGGCCGTTGTGCTTGCTGGAGTCTTCGATGCCGTTGCGGGTCTCGTTGGTGAATTTGCAGAAGTTGACCTTCCAGCCGTGGCTGGAGACGCCCAGCATGAAGATGTTGGCGCCCGAGCAGAACACGCGGTCACGCAGGCTGGTCACCACCACGGTGCGCACTTCGGGGTGCTCGAAGCGGATGCGCTGCAGCGCGTCGTGCAGCTCGATGTCCACGCCCAGGTCGTAGCTGTTGAGCTTGAGTTTGTAGCCAGGACGCAGGCCGGCGTCTTCGTCGATCTTGATGCCCAGCGTGGCGATCTCGCCATCAAAAGACAGGTTGATGTGGCGGTATTGCTCGGGGGTGGTCTGGTAATTGACGGTCTGGACAGCGCTCATGCAGGTCTCCAAAAAAGTGTTTCGGGTCAAAAGATGCACTGTTGTGCATGTTGAGGCGAAGTTTATTGCACGCTAATGCCGAACGCAACATGCAATTTAATGCAAGTAATAAGTGTTTACCCTAGGAAGTCAAAGCCAAATGCTGGCGAACCGATTGGCGCAAGCTGGCAAAGGCGGCGTCCTCGTCGCCCACGCTGGTGTTCACCGTCAAATCGGCCTTGGAATAGAAGGCAGAGCGTCCTTCCAGGATGCGCTTGAGGTCCTCCATCGCCTCCCGGCTGGCGGCCATGGGGCGCATGTCGCCCTGCGCTGCCACACGGCCCATGTGGTCTTGCGCGTCAGCCTGCAGCCACACGGTGGTGCAATGCGAGAGCAGCAAGTTGAAGTTGGCCGAGTCCGAAACCAGTCCACCGGGCGTCGCAATCACGACCTCGGGATAGATCTGGATCGCCTCTTCGAGCGCACGCCGCTCGTAGCGCCGGTAGGCATTGGCGCCATACAGGTTGTGGATCTCGCTGATCTGGCAGCCCGCAAACTGCTCGATCTCGCGACTCAATTCAATGAAGGGGTAACCCAGGTCCTTGGCCAGGCGCTGGCCCAGCGAAGTTTTGCCTGCACCGCGCAAGCCAATGAGGGCGATGCGCGCCTGCCGCGCCTGTGCGTTGCCGCCCTCACCAAACATGTCGACCAGTTGCACACGGGCACGGCGCAAATCGGCCTCGCTGCGCTTGGAGAGCAACTCGCGGATCAGCAGCCATTCGGGCGAAGACGTGCTCACATCGCCCAGCAGCTCAGCCAGCGAGCACTGCAACGCATGCGCCACCTGCAAAAGCACCAGCACCGACACGTTGCCGGTGCCGTACTCCAGGTTGGCCAGGTGCCGCTCGGAGACTTCGGCCGCATTGGCCACGGCGCGGCGTGTCATGCCCTGACGGGAACGCAGGGTGCGCACACGCTCGCCCAGCGCCACCAGAAACGGGTGGCGGTCGGCCTCGTCGTTTGGCTCGGTTTTGGTGGACGCGAGGTCCACCCATTCGGTTGATCCCATGGTTTGGTCGTGGTTGGTTTGCGGGTAAACCCCAATTCAGAGCGCCACCCAAAACATGCACTTTACTGCATACTATGCGAGACGCACAATAGTGCATTTATACCGCCAAGACAGCAAGACGACCAGTGTTTTGTTGCATGCGGTCGAGGCCACCTCCAACTTTGAACGACATGACCACTGCACTGCTCCCCAATTTCTTCGCTGGCCGCTGGCAAACCGGCAATGGCGCCGGCACCCCGCTGTTTGACCCGGTGCTGGGCACCGAGCTGGCCCGTGTGTCCAACGCGGGCATCGACCTGGCCGAAGGCTTTGCCTTTGCCCGCGACCAAGGCGGCTCGGCGCTGCGCGCCTTGAGCTACGGCCAGCGCGCGCAGCTGCTCGCCCAAATCGTTGAGGTGCTGCAAGCCAACCGCGATGCCTACTACGAGATCGCCACCGCCAACAGCGGCACTGTGGCCAAGGACTCGGGCGTGGACATCGACGGCGCCCTCTTCACCCTGGGCTACTACGCCAAGCAGGGTGCCGCCCTGGGCGATGCCAAGTTGCTGCTCGATGGCGAGCGCATCCGCATGGCCAAGGACCCGGCCTTCCAGACCCAGCACATCCAGGTGCCCACGCAAGGCGTGGCGCTGTTCATCAACGCCTTCAACTTCCCCAGCTGGGGCCTGTGGGAAAAAGCCGCACCCGCCCTGCTCTCGGGTGTGCCGGTCATCGTCAAGCCCGCCACCGCCACCGCCTGGCTGACCCAGCGCATGGTCAAGGATGTGGTGGACGCCGGCGTATTGCCGGTGGGCGCGCTGTCGGTCATCTGCGGCTCGTCCAACGGTCTGATGGACCAGCTGCAAGCCTTCGACGTGGTGAGCTTCACCGGCTCCGCCGATACTGGCAAGATCATCCGCAGCCACCGCGCAGTCAGCGAGCTGTCGGTGCGCTGCAACATCGAAGCCGACAGCCTGAACTCCGCCCTGCTTTCGCCCACCGCCACGGCAGACAGCGAGGCCTTCAAGCTGATGGTGGCCGAAGTGGCGCGCGAGATGACCGTGAAATCGGGCCAGAAGTGCACCGCGATTCGCCGCATCTTTGTGCCGCGCGCGCTCTACCAAGCTGCCGCCGAAGCCATTGGCACCCGCCTGGCCAAAACCACTGTGGGCAACCCGAGGAACGAGACCGTGCGCATGGGCGCGCTGGTCAGCCAGGAACAAAAGCAAAGCGTGCTGGCGGGTCTGGCCCAGCTCAAGACCGAAGCCGAGGTGCTGTTTGACGGCAACGGCGCCGCCCTGGTGGACGCCGAGGCATCGAGCGCCTGCGTGGCGCCCGTGCTGCTGGGCACAGAACATCCCCTGGCCGCCCAGGTGCTGCATGCGGTCGAGGTGTTCGGCCCCGTGGCCACCCTGATGCCCTATGACAGCATCGAACAGGCCTACGCCATGGTCCGCCGTGGCGAAGGCTCGCTGGTGTGTTCGGTTTACAGCGAAGACCCGGCTTTCACCGCCCAGGCGTCGGTGGCACTGGCCAGCAGCCACGGTCGTGTGCATGCGATTTCGCCCGATGTGGCCACCCTGCACAGCGGCCACGGCAACGTGATGCCCATGAGCCTGCACGGCGGCCCCGGCCGTGCCGGTGGTGGCGAAGAGCTCGGCGGCCTGCGCGCCCTTAATTTCTACCACCGCCGCACAGCGGTGCAAGGCAGCACACTGGCGCTGGACCAGATCGCCGCCCAAGGCACGAAACTGCCCATCTGAAACCCCTCCCCTGCAGGCGCCAGCCCTGTTGGCGATTGAAACGTCCCACAATCGCTTGCAGGCAAGCGCCTGCAAAATGCCGTTCAAAGAAGATTGAGACCCCAGGAGACCCCCATGCGCCATGTGAGCCCGCCCCCTACCGAATTCAATTTCGCCCAACACCTGATGGCCGCCAACGCCCAGCGGCCGGACAAAGTCGCCCTGATCGACGATGTGGGCTGCGTCACCTACGGCCAGCTGGCCGAACAGGTGCGCCGCTTTGCCAGTGGCCTGCAACAACTGGGCCTCAAACGCGAGGAACGCGTGCTGCTGCTGATGCAGGACAGCAGCGACTGGGTGGTGGCCTTTCTGGGCTCGCTGTACGCGGGCGTGGTGCCCGTGGCCGTCAACACCCTGCTGACGGCAGACGATTACGCCTTCATGCTGGCCAACAGCCGCGCGCAGGCCGCACTGGTTTCAGGCGCCCTGCTGCCGACGCTGCAAGCCGCCCTGGGTCAGGCCAAAAACGAAGTGCAGCATGTGGTGGTGTCGCGCCCTGCAGGTGCTTTGTCTGCTGGTGAGCACGACATGGCCACACTGGTGGCCCAAGGCCAGCCCGGCATACCTGCCGCCACGCTGGCCGATGAACCGGCGTTTTGGCTCTACTCGTCCGGCTCGACCGGCAAGCCCAAGGGCACGGTGCACAGCCAGGGCAACCTGTACTGGACGGCCGAGCTGTACGGCAAGGCCGTGCTGCAATTGCGCGAGAGCGACACCGTGTTCTCGGCAGCCAAGCTGTTCTTTGCCTACGGCCTGGGCAATGCCCTCAGCTTCCCTCTGGCCGTGGGTGCCACCACGGTGCTGATGGCCGAGCGGCCCACCCCGCAGGCCACCTTCAAGCGCATGGTCGATCACCAGCCCACGGTGTTCTACGGTGCCCCCACCGGCTACGGCGGCATGCTGGCCAGCCCCGACCTGCCCCAGAAAAGCCAGGTGGCCCTGCGCCTGTGTTCCTCGGCAGGCGAGGCCCTGCCGCGCGACATTGGCGAACGCTGGACCGCGCAGTTTGGTTGCGAAATCATCGACGGCATCGGTTCCACCGAAATGCTGCACGTTTTCCTGTCCAACCGACCGGGCGATGTGCGCTACGGCACCACCGGCAAACCGGTCGAGGGCTACCAGGTGGAGCTGCGCAACGAGGACGGCAGCGTGGTCACCGGCCACAACGAGATCGGCGACCTGTTCATCCAGGGGCCCAGCAGCGCCTTGATGTACTGGAACAACCGCGAAAAATCGCGCGACACCTTCCAGGGCGTGTGGACCAAGAGCGGCGACAAATACACCCGCGACGTGGACGGCTACTACACCTACGCGGGTCGCAACGACGACATGCTCAAAGTCAGCGGCATCTACGTCTCGCCCTTTGAGGTCGAAGCCACACTGGTGCAGCATCCGGCCATCCTCGAAGCCGCTGTCATCGGCAAGGAAGACAGCGATGGCCTGACCAAGACCAAGGCTTTCATCGTGCTCAAGGCCGGTCAGAGCCTGACGCAAGACGAGGTCAAGGCTTTCGTCAAGGAGCGCCTGGCGCCCTACAAGTACCCACGCTTCATTGAGTTTGTGGCTGAACTGCCCAAAACCGCCACCGGCAAAATCCAGCGCTTTCGCCTGCGCGACCTGGAGAAACACCAAGGTCAATAGAACGCAAATTTCCGGCCAAAAGCATCAAAACGGATAAATTTGATAAGTATTTACCCTAGAATCAGCCTCTCTTTCAATCCTTAAGTGCAAGGCTTCAAGATGCAGGTCAAAACACGTTTGGTCCTTGGGGGCCTTGTCTCCTTTGTGGGTTTGCTGCTGGTGTCGGTGGTGGCGCTGTTCCTGGAAAAGTCGTCCATGCTGGACGACCGCAAGGTCAAGACACGCCACTTGGTGGAATCGGCCCACACCCTGGTACAGCACTACCAAGCCCAGGAGGCCTCGGGCGCCATGGACAAGGCCAGCGCCCAGACAGCGGCCATGCAAGCTGTCAAAGCCTTGCGCTACGAGGGCAAAGACTACTTCTGGATCCATGACCTGGGCACGCCGGTACCCACCATGCTGATGCACCCCACGGTGCCCAGCCTCAATGGCAAAGTGCTCGATGCCCCGGTCTTCAACAGTGCCACCACAATGCAAGCGGGCCAGCAGGGCCCCATCGAGCGCACCGCCGACGGCAAGAAAAACATCTTCGTGGCGTTCAACGAAGTGATCGCCCAAAACGGCGAGGGCTTTGTCACCTACAACTGGAGCAAGCCCAAAGTCGGCGGTGGCACCACCGAAGAACTTTATGAAAAACTGTCTTACGTCAGAAAAATCGATGGCTGGAACTGGGTGATCGGCTCAGGCATCTACATCGACGACGTGGATGCGCGTTTCTGGCAACTGGCCGGGCAGTACGGCGCCATCGTGCTGGCGGTCATGCTGCTCATTGGCTTGATCATCCAGTGGCAGATCCGCGGCATCATCGCGCCCCTGCAGGCGCTGCGTGCCATGGTCGTTTCTGTGCAGGAAAGCTCGGACTTTTCGCGCCGCGTGGCGGTGCGCAGCCAGGACGAAGTGGGCCAGACGGCGATCGCGTTCAACCAACTCATGGCCGCACAGCAACAGGCCATTGGTGAAGTCAACAGCGTGGTCGGTGCCATCGCCAGTGGTGACTTCAGCCAGCGCGTGCAATCGAGCTTGCGCGGGGATCTGGGCATCATGAAAGACGCGGTCAACGCCAGCGCCCAAAGTGTGGACCACTCCATGTCGGCCCTGCAGGACGTGATGAAGGCCCTCTACAACGGCGACTTCAGCCAGCGCATGTCACCGCAAATCAAGGGCGAACTGCGGGCAGCGGTGGACAACGCCATGCAGGCCATGCAGACGCTGATTGACGATGTGGGTCAGGTGATGAACGCGGTGGCCCAGGGCGACATGCGCGGGCGCATCACGGCCGAAGGCCGGGGCGATCTGGCACGCCTCAAGGGCCACATCAACGACTCGCTGGACGCCGTCAGCCGCACCCTGCGCACCATCCACCAGAACACACAGCAGGTGGCTGCCGCCTCCAATGAAACCAGCCAGGCCATCAGCCAGATCAGCGACGGTGCCCAAAACCAGATGCATGCCATCGGCCAGCTGGCCAATGCGGTGCGAGAAACGGCCAGCTCGGTGACCGATGTGTCGCGCAACACCGAGTCGGCCAGCGCCCGCTCGCGCGAGTCCATGGCCCTGGTGCGCGCCGGACGCGACAAGATGTCCACCATGGTTGAGGTGGTCAATGGCATCGCCGCCAACTCCGAAAAAATCAACAAGATCACCGAAGTCATCGAAGGCATTGCCAACAAGACCAACCTGCTCTCGCTCAACGCCGCCATCGAGGCCGCCCGTGCCGGCGAGCACGGCAAGGGCTTCTCGGTCGTGGCCGAAGAAGTGGGCAAGCTGGCCGCCAGCAGCGCCGACAGCACGCAAGAGATCGCCCAGCTGGTGCAACAGGCCGTCAATGAAGCCCGTCGTGCCGTCGAGACGGTGCAGCAGGTCAGCCTGGACATGGAACAGATCGAGCACAGCGCGCACGACGCTGACGGCATGATGCAACGCATCTCGGCGGCGCTGGAGCAGCAAAGCTCGGCCGTGCAGTCGATCAACAACAACATGGCCAGCCTCAACCAGATCGCCGAGTCCAACGCCTCGGCCAGCGAAGAGATCACGGCCACCGTGATCGAGCTGTCGCGCATTGCCGACGGCACGCGCCAGGAAGTCGAGCGCTTTCGAACCTGAAAGCGCCTGGCGCAGGCCTGCCTTATTGCAATACACTGATGCGCCAACAGGAGCATTTATGAAATCCATTTATTGCATATCCATGGCCTCTCTGGTTCTGCACGGCTGTACCAGTTTTTCACCGGCAGTGGGCCCCAGCGCCCGCGCCGAATTACAAGCCACCCGAGGAAATGCCGTCACAGGACATGTGCGTTTCAGCACCCTCGGTCAACGCGTTCGGGTCGAAGGCGAAGTGCGTGGGCTGCAGGCGGGCCAAGTGCACGGTTTTCACATCCATGAAAAGGGCGACTGTTCCAGTGGCGATGGTTTGAGCACTGGCGGGCACTTCAACCCGCAAGGCCACAGCCATGGTGCCCACGGGCAGGGCCAGCACCATGCGGGCGATCTGCCCAGCCTGATCGCCGATGCCCAAGGCATGGCAAGGTTCAGCTACGAGTCCAGCAGCATCTCGGTCGGGCAGGCGGCCAACGATGTGATCGGGCGCGGACTGATCGTGCACCGCGATCCGGACGACTTCAAGACCCAGCCCACCGGCAATGCAGGCCCCCGCCTGGCCTGTGCAGTGATCACCCGCGACTGACCACCGGCAAGAGCAAGAGCGCTTGCTTCAGGTGTCCTGGCTGATCTTGATGCTGGGGAACTTGCTGGAAAAATCTTTGGCCCGGGCGGCGACCTTGACCGCCACCTGGCGCGCCACGGCCTTGTAAATGCCGGCCACTTCGCCATCCGGGTCAGAAACCACGGTGGGTTTACCAGCATCGGCCTGCAGTCGGATCTGCAGGTTCAGGGGCAAGGCGCCCAGGTAATCAATGCCTTTTTCGGCGGCATAACGCTTGCCGCCATCTTCACCGAAGATGTGCTCGATATGGCCACAGTTCGTGCAGACGTGCACCGCCATGTTCTCGACCACGCCCAGGATCGGCACGCCCACCTTGTCGAACATGGCCACGCCCTTGCGCGCATCCAGCAAGGCAATGTCCTGCGGCGTGGTGACGATGACGGCGCCGGTCATCGGCACGCGCTGCGACAGGGTCAGCTGGATGTCGCCCGTGCCCGGCGGCATGTCCACGATCAAATAATCCAGGTCTTTCCAGTGGGTCTGGCGCAGCAATTGTTCGAGCGCCTGGGTGGCCATGGGGCCGCGCCAGATCATGGCCTCGTCGGGGTCCACCAGAAAACCGATCGACATGACCTGCACGCCGTAGTTCTCCAGCGGTTCCATGTTCTGACCGTCCAGGCTTTCGGGGCGGCCTTCGATGCCCATCATCATGGGCTGGCTGGGGCCGTAGATGTCGGCGTCCAGAATGCCCACGCGGGCGCCCTCGGCGGCCAGCGCCAGCGCCAGGTTGACGGCGGTGGTGCTCTTGCCCACCCCGCCCTTGCCCGAGGCCACGGCAATGATGTTCTTCACCTGCGGCAACAAAGCCACACCGCGCTGGGCCGCGTGGGCGATGACCTTGCTGGTCACATTGGCCGACACGTTGTCCACCCCCGCCACCCCCTTGGCCGCCGCGATCAGGGCCTGGCGCAGGGCCGGGATCTGGCTTTTGGCCGGGTAGCCCAGCTCGACATCGAAGGCAACACTGCCACCTTCGACGCTGAGGTTGCGCAGCTGTTTGGTGGAGACAAAGTCCTTGCCCGTGTTGGGATCGGTGACGGCCTGCAGGGCCTGGAGGAGTTGTTCAGGGGTTGCCATGGGGAAAACTTGCAATAGAAGCCGGGCAGTGTAGCGACAACTCATAAAATCGGGGATTCCCCCGATCAAAGACCCTGCCCCATGTCCGCAGCACCCCGCCAGCTTTTCGTCACCACCGCCCTGCCCTACGCCAACGGCAATTTCCACATCGGCCACATCATGGAATACATCCAGGCCGACATCTGGGTGCGGGTGATGCGCATGCAGGGCCATGAAGTGCACTTTGTGGGTGCCGACGACGCCCACGGCGCACCGATCATGATCGCGGCCGAAAAAGCCGGCATCACGCCCCAGCAGTTCGTGGCCAACATCGCGGCCGGCCGCAAGCCCTATCTGGACGGCTTTCACATCGCCTTTGACAACTGGCACAGCACCGATGGCCCCGAAAACCACGCGCTGGCCAAAGAGATTTACCTGTCGCTCAAGCACAACGGCCTGATCGAGAGCCGCACCATCGAGCAGTTCTACGACCCGGACAAGGGCATGTTCCTGCCCGACCGCTTCATCAAGGGCGAATGCCCCAAGTGCGGCGCCAAGGACCAGTACGGCGACAACTGCGAAAGCTGTGGCGCGGTGTACTCGCCCACCGAGCTGAAGAACCCCTACTCGGCGCTCTCGGGCGCCACGCCGGTGCTGCGCACCTCCGAGCACTTTTTCTTCAAACTCTCCGACAAGCGCTGCCTGGACTTCCTGGCCCAGTGGACCAACAGCGGCGCGGTGCAGGCCGAGGTGCTCAACAAGATTGCCGAGTGGATCGAGCCCGGCGAAGACGGCCGACCCAAGATGGGCGACTGGGACATCTCGCGCGATGCGCCCTACTTCGGCATCGAAATCCCCGACGCACCGGGCAAGTACTTTTACGTCTGGCTGGACGCGCCGATTGGCTACCTGGCCTCGCTCAAGAACTACTTCGGCAAGATCGGCAAGGACTTCGACGCCTTCATGGCCAACCCGGCGGTCGAGCAGTACCACTTCATCGGCAAGGACATCATCACCTTCCACACCCTGTTCTGGCCCGCCATGCTGCATTTCAGCGGTCGCAAGGTGCCCAACGCGGTCTTCGTGCACGGCTTCCTGACGGTGAGCGGCGAGAAGATGAGCAAGAGCCGCGGCACCGGCCTGGACCCGCTCAAGTACCTGAGCCTGGGCATGAACCCCGAGTGGCTGCGCTACTACATCGCCGCCAAGCTCAACGGCCGCAACGAGGACGTGGACTTCAACCCCGACGATTTCATGGCCCGCGTCAACTCGGACCTGATCGGCAAGTACGTCAACATCGCCTCGCGTGCCTCGGGCTTCATCACCAAACGCTTCGGTGGCAAGCTAGGCAACGTGTCTGCGGATGGCGATGCGCTGCTCTCGCACTTGCGTGATGGCATCGCTCCCATCGCCGAGCTGCTGGCTGAGCGCGACTACGCCAAGGCCCTGCGCGACGTCATGGCCCTGACCGATCGCGTGAACGAATACGTGGACGCCAACAAGCCCTGGGAGCTGGCCAAGAAAGACGGCATGGGAACCCGCCTGCACGATGTGTGTACCACCTGCATCGAAGCCTTCCGCCTGCTGACCGTGCTGCTCAAGCCGGTGCTGCCGGGCCTGGCCACGCAGGTCGAAGCCTTTTTGAACATCGGCCCGATGACTTTCGTCAACGCCGTTGAGCCCCTGGGCGCTGGTCACGCCATCGGCGAGTACAAGCACCTGATGCAACGCGTCGACCCGAAGATGCTGGATGCGCTGTTTGAGCCACCGGCAGAGAAATTGGGGTCGGAGGAATTGGGGTCAGACCCCAATTTGTCCGCCCTCCCCGGAGGGGAGGCGGTTGCCCCGGTCATCTCCATCGACGACTTCGCCAAGATCGACCTGCGCATCGCCCGGATCGTGCAATGCGAGGCCGTCGAGGGCTCGACCAAGCTGCTGCGCCTGACACTCGACGTGGGCGAAGGTCGCACGCGCAACGTGTTCTCGGGCATCGCCAGCATGTACAAGCCCGAAGACCTGGTGGGCAAGCTCACCGTGATGGTCGCCAACCTGGCCCCGCGCAAGATGAAGTTCGGTGTCTCCGAAGGCATGGTGCTGGCCGCCAGCCATGCCGACGAAAAGGCCGAGCCCGGCATTTACGTGCTGCACCCCTGGCCCGGCGCCCAACCTGGCATGCGCATCCACTGATTGAATCGGGGTCATTAATCGGGGGCACATTAATCGGGGTCAGATCCCGATTGTTTTGACAGTTTCCCGTCGGGCTGCTGGTGCATACTGGCCCCCACGATGAAGCTCGACGCCCGATTCTTCCGTCCCAGGCTGCTGGACAGCCTGGCCACTTATGACCGCGCCACCCTGGCGCGCGATGTGGGCGCCGGCCTCACCGTGGGTGTGGTGGCTCTGCCCTTGGCCATGGCTTTTGCCATCGCTTCGGGGCTCAAGCCCGAGGCGGGGCTGTTCACCGCCATCATCGCGGGCTTTCTGATTTCGCTGCTGGGCGGCAGCAAGGTGCAAATCGGCGGCCCGGCAGGCGCATTCATCGTCATCGTTTACGGCATTTTGGAACGCCAGGGCCTGGCCAACCTGATTTTGGCCACCGCCATGTCGGGTGTGGTGTTGTTCCTGATGGGGGTGTTCCGCCTGGGTACGCTGATCCGCTTCATCCCGGTGGCGGTGGTGATCGGCTTCACCAATGGCATTGCGGTGCTGATCATGCTGTCGCAGATCAAAGACTTTCTGGGCCTGAGGGTCAGCAGCATGCCTGCCGACTTTTTCGGCATGCTCAGCACTTTGCAGGCGCAAATGCACACCACCAACCTGGCGGCGCTGCTGGTGGCGCTGGGTTCGCTGTCGCTGCTGGTGGGCTGGATGCGGCTGGGTCGTCGACTTGAAGGCACACGCCACCAATGGATCAGCACCTTGCCCGGCTCCATCATTGCCCTGCTGTTTGCCACGCTGGCCGCCACCGGCCTGTCGCTGCCGGTGGACACCATTGGCAGCAAATTTGGCGGTGTACCGGCCACCTTGCCGCAACTGCAGTGGCCTGACTTCAGCTGGGATTCGGCGCGCTTTTTGTTCATGCCCACCATGACCCTGGCCCTGCTCGGCGCCATCGAATCCCTGCTGTGCGCACGCATTGCCGACGGCCTGAGCGGCGACCGCCACAACCCCAACCAGGAGCTGATGGCCCAGGGCATCGCCAACTTCGTCACACCGTTCTTTGGTGGCATGCCCGCCACGGGCACGATTGCCCGCACCGTCACCAACATCAAGAGCGGCGCCCGCACCCCGGTGGCCGGCATGGTGCACGCACTCACCTTGCTCGCTGTGGTGCTGGTGGCGGCCCCTCTGGCCAGCCACATTCCACTGGCGGCGCTGGCCGCCATCCTGATGTTTGTGGCCTGGAACATGGGCGAATGGCGCGAATTTCTGCACCTGCGCCAGTACCGATTGCCCTACCGCGTCACATTGCTGGCGGTGTTTTTTCTGACGGTGGTGTTTGACCTGACGGTGGCCGTCGAGGTCGGTCTGGTGGCCGCCTGCCTGACCTTCATCTACCGCATCTCCAGCCTCAGCCGCAGCGAAGCCGTCAGCACCATCGACCACCCCATGCTGGCCAGCCAGGAGGCCCGCATCCAGGCCTGGCGCCTCTACGGCGCACTGTTCTTTGGTGCGGTCAAGCTGGTCGAGGAGATCGAGAGCCAACTGCACAAACCGGTGCTGGTGCTCGACCTCAAGAACCTGATTTATGTGGATTCATCGGGGGCAGATGCCCTGATGAACCTGATCCACACCTGCCGAAAAAAGCAGGTGTACCTGATCGTTTGCGGCCTGGCCCACCAGCCGCTGGACATTGCCCACCGCAGCGGCCTGATCCAGCACCTGGACGGGCGTCTCGAACCCGATCTGGCCTCTGGCCTGAGCCAAGCGCTGGCCATAGCGCCCACCCTGAGCACCGAGCCGAAGCCGGACACAGACCGGTAAAATGCCCCTTTTTGACGCCTGCACCGACGGCGCCAGCCCTCTTTCAAGGAAAACCACCATGGGTCTGTTCCGCCGCCCCAACTACGAGTCCGATGCCACACAGTTCATCCTGCAACTCAAGGCACAAAAACCCGAGCTGGCTGCCCAGCAACGCCAGGGCCGTGCCCTGCTGTGGGACCAGCAGGTGGACCGCGAAGCCCAGGCCGAGTTCAAGGCTGGCCGCGTCGCCCAGAAACCCTACGTCTACCAGACCCAGGCCTGATCGTCCCCGATGACCTGCTCCGGCAGGTCTGCAGCGCATGAACCAGCCCGTTTTGCCCGACACACTGCCCGAGGCCGACTTGCCGTCCGCCCCCTCGATGCCCGAGGTGGTGGACCATGTGGCCGTGGCACGCCTGTACGGCGAACCGCTGTTCTCGCTGCCGAACGACCTCTACATCCCGCCCGATGCGCTGGAGGTCTTTCTGGAGGCTTTCGAAGGCCCTCTGGACTTGCTGCTGTATCTGATCCGCAAGCAGAACTTCAACATCCTCGACATCCCGATGGCCGGCGTGACGCGCCAGTACCTGAGCTATGTCGATGAAATCCGCTCGCGCAACCTGGAGCTGGCCGCCGAATACCTGCTGATGGCGGCCATGCTGATCGAGATCAAATCGCGCATGCTGCTGCCACCCAAAAAGGTGGCCGAGGGCGAAGAAGCCGAAGACCCGCGTGCCGAGCTGGTGCGCCGCCTGCTCGAATACGAGCAGATGAAGCTGGCCTCGACCCAGCTCAATGAATTGCCGCAATACGGCCGTGACTTCCTCAAGGCCCAGGTCTACATCGAGCAAAGCCTGCAGCCGCGATTCCCGGATGTGGGCATGGACGAGCTGCAGTCGGCCTGGCGTGACATTCTCAAGCGCGCCCAGCTGGTGCAACACCACCGCATCAGCCGCGAAGAACTGAGCGTGCGCGAACACATGAGCATCGTGCTGCGCAAATTGCAGGGCCGCAAGTTCATCGAGTTCGAGCACCTGTTTGACCCCACCCAGGGCGTGCCGGTGCTGGTGGTGACTTTCATTGCCCTGCTCGAACTGGCCAAGGAAACCCTGATCGAGATCACCCAGGCCGAGGCGTTTGCCCCCATTTACGTGCGGCTGGCCTACACACCCAACTGATCTGCCCCCTGCGGTCAGGCCTTCGCGCTCAGCGCCGGATCGTCCAGAAAACCCTGCGAGCGCAGTGTCACCACCAGCGTGTCGCGCCATCCCTCGCCGTCCATCGGCTGGATGGGCGTGGTTTCGTGGATCACGCGCTGGTCGTCCAGCAAGAGCAAGGACCAGGGTTCACTCAAAGTGAAGCGCTGGCCACGCGGGCTGTCCACGTCAAACACCCGCGTCTCACCGCCCTTGATGCCGTGGCGTCCCACCAGAAACACCGCCACCCAGTTCACACCATCCCGGTGCGCACCTTCGGGGGTGGGACGACCAATGCCGTCGGTGGTGTCGATGCGGAACTGGTGCGCCTCGGCAAACCAGGGCTGCGTGCCCTGCACCTCGGACGCCACCTGCGCCAGCCAGCGCAGCAGGCCCTGCCAGGCGGCGTTGTCCAGCACCTGCGGCGCGACCGGTTCAAACCAGCGCTGCATGCCACCGTGCAAGGCGTTGTAGGACAACGGCTGCCAATGCGCACGGTGGGGCATCAGGCTGACCGACTGCCCGTCCACCACCAGACTGGCGTGGCGCCGGCGGCGGTAGCGGCCACCGTCTTTCAGGTACTGGTCAGGGGGCAGACCGTTCCAGCTGCTTGAGAGCGCGTCCAGATCCGTCTGCACCACACCCGCCAGGGCGCACACCCTGTCTGGCGACAGCACCGCAAAGCCTTGCTGCTGCAAGCTGGAGATCAGTTTGTCGGCAGGGGTCAGTGGTGGCTGCAGCGTGCGTTCAGGCATGGCGATGGGCAAGGGAAAAAGCAAAAGGCCAAGCATAACGCCGCAGCCCAGCCCTGGCCGTGATCCGGCGCAGATTCAACCGTAACGTTTGGCAGCCAGTTTGGCCCCTTCTGCCAGGGCCTTGAGCTTGGCTTCGGCCACGGCACGGTCCATCGGGGCCAGGCCACAGTTGGTGCAGGCGATCAGGTGCTGCTTGGGCACAAACTGCAGCGCCAGACCAATCGTGTCGGCCACCTGTTCGGGCGTTTCGATCTCTTCGCTGGCCACGTCAATCACGCCCACCATCACGTCCTTGCCCTCCAGCAGCTTCATCAGGTCGGGCGGCACATGCGAATGGAAGCACTCCAGACTCACCTGGTCGATGCTGCTTTGGGCCAGCGCCGGGAACACCTTTTCGTATTGGCGCCATTCGTGGCCCAGGCTGTTTTTCCAGTCGATGTTGGCCTGGATGCCGTAGCCGTAGCAAATGTGCACGGCGGTGGTGCATGTCAGGCCTTGCGCAGCGCGCTCCAGCGCTTTCACGCCCCAGTCGGCGGCTTCTTCCATGTAGACGTTGAAGGCGGGTTCGTCGAACTGCACGATGTCCACGCCATCGGCCTGCAGGGCCAGCGCTTCCTGGTTGAGCAGCTCGGCAAAGGCCATGGCCATCTTGACCTTGTCGCCATAAAAACGATCGGCCACGGTGTCCACGATCGTCATGGGGCCAGGCAGGGTGAACTTCACCTTCTTGTCCGTGTGCGCGCGGGTCAGCTGCGCCTCGAAAGCATGCACGCGACCTTTCAGGCGCAGCGGCGCCACCACCTGGGGCACCATGGCGTCGTAACGGTTGTTGCGGATGCCCATCTTGACCTTGTTCTCGAAGTCGATGCCCTCGACCTGTTCGAGAAAGCCGTGCACAAAATGCTGGCGCGCCTGTTCGCCATCGCCAATCACTTCCAGACCAGCGTCTTCCTGCAATTTGACCCACAGCAACGTGGCGTCGGCTTTGGCACGCAAGAGCGCATCGCCATCGGCTTGCCACTGCGGCCAGAGCTTGTGGGTTTCTGCCAGCCAGGCGGGTTTGGGCAGGCTGCCAGCGATGGCGGTGCGGAACATGGCTTCTCCTTGTGATCGAATGTGGCGCGAACTGTAGTTCAGTGGCTTTGACCCTGTGCGGTCAAAGAGAATTCGCGGGCCAGCAGCTCAAACGAGCGGCGCTGCGCCTGCGCGTCGTGCGTCCAGGTGATGAGCACCAGTTCGTCGACTGCCAGGCGCTGGGCCAGCTGGCGCAGGCGGCTGCCCACCGTGCTGGCAGAGCCCACGATGGCGTTGGCGCGCAACTTGTCCAGCGCCATTTGCTCGGCCGCACTGTATTCGCGCAAGGCCTGTTCGGGTGGCAGCAAGGGCCCCAAACGCCCCAGGTTGCGGTCCATGCGCCAGCGGGCGCGGCTGTCAAACAGGCGCCAGGCTTCTTCGTCGGTGTCCGCCGCCAGCGCCCACACACACACGGTGGCATGCGGCTGGCGCAGGAGCGTGCTGGGCTTGAAAGTCTCGCGGTAAATGGCCAGTGCATTGTCAGCGCCCTGCCCGTCGGTGATGAACCAGGCAAAGGCATAGGGCATGCCCAGGTGGGCGGCCAGTTGCGCGCCGTAGTCCGAGCTGCCCAACATCCACAGCGTGGGGGCCGTCGCGGCCGCCGGGTAAGCATGGATGCCATGGCCGGGGTGGCCGGGCGGCAAGTCCTGCCCCTGCACCCAGGCCTGCAGCTCCATGACCTGCTGCGGAAAACGCTCGGACGCGTAGCGGTCAGGGTTGAGCACCTGCGCGGTGCGACCGTCGCTGCCCGGCGCACGCCCCACACCCAGGTCGATGCGGCCGGGTGCAAGCGCGTCCAGCACCCGAAACTGCTCGGCCACCTTGTAGGGCGCGTAGTGCGGCAGCATCACGCCCGCACTGCCGATGCGGATGCGCTGCGTGCGAGCGGCGATGGCCGCCATCAAAATTTCGGGCGCCGAGCCGACGATGCTGGGGTGGCTGTGGTGCTCGCTCACCCAGAAGCGGTGGTAACCCCAGGCCTCGGCCTGCCCGGCCAGCGCCAGCGTCTGGCGGATGGTGTCGTCGTGGCCTTTGCCTGCCGCCGCCACCGACTGGTCAAGAATGGACAGCCGCAATGCCATTGCCTCAGCCCTGTGCCATTTCAGCCTCTTGCAGCAGGCGCCACATGACTTTGCCGCTGCCGCTCTTGGGCAGGGCATCGGCAAACTGCACCGTGCGCGGCATTTTGTAGACCGCCATGTTCTCGCGGCACCAGTCGATGATGTCCTGCTCGGACACCTGGCCCTGGTGGCTGGCGCGCAGCACCACCACGGCCTTGACCGATTCGCCCCGGTAGGCGTCCTTGGTGGCGATGATGCAGGCCTCCTGAATGGCCGGGTGCTTGAACATCAGCGCCTCGACCTCGGCTGGCCAGACCTTGAAGCCGCTGGCATTGATCATGCGCTTGAGCCGGTCGGTCATGAAGAAATAGCCCTCCTCGTCCACCCGCCCCATGTCGCCGGTGCGAAAGAAGGTTTTGCCGTCCATCTCGAAAAACGCGGCAGCGGTGGCATCGGGCCGCTTCCAGTAGCCCTTGAACACCATGGGCCCGTGCGTGACGATCTCGCCCGACTCGCCCACCGGCAACTCTTTGAGCGTGTCCGGGTCCACCACGCGCGAATCCACGCTCATGAACGGAATGCCCAGGCACTGCTGCTTGGGGTGGTCGGGCGGGTTGCTGTGAGAGGGCGCCGCGGTTTCCGTCAAGCCATAGCCTTCGATGTAACGCAAGCCAAACTGCTCCAGCAAGCGCTGGGCCACCGCCTGAGGCATGGCCGCCCCACCACCGCCGATGTTGACCAGACTGGAGAGGTCGTAGCGCTCCAGGTGCGGACTGCCCAGCAAATCGATCACCATGGTCGGGATGTTGGTCCAGTGGGTGACCTTCCACTTCGAGATCAGGTGCCCGGCCAGATCGCGGTCCCAGCGCGGCATCAGCACCATGGTGGCGCTGGAATACACGGTGGAATGCATCAAACTGACCATGCCGGTGATGTGGAACATCGGCACCACGCACAAGGTCACGTTTTCTGCGGTGCTGGAAGCCCAAACCCCCGAAGCCACCGCGTTGTGCATGAGGGTGCCGTGGGTGTGCATGCAGCCTTTGGGCAGACCGGTGGTGCCACTGGTGTAGGGCAACACCGCCAGGTCATCGGTCGTGGCCTGCACTGCGGGCAAGGTTTGCCCATGTGCGCTTTGCATGAGGCTGGCCCAGGCATGGACCTGGCCGCCCTCCAGCGCTGGCAGTTCGCGATGCGGGCACAGCCAGTCTCGCCAGGCGACGGGCAGCTCTTCGGGCGCGAGTGCGGCCGGATCAAACACATCGGTGAACTGCGTCACCACCAGATGTGCCAATCGCTGCTCGGGCGGCAATGCGGCGCTGGCCTGCACCAGCTCGGGCGCCAGGTCGGCGGTGGTCACCGCCACTTTCACGTCCGGGTCGGTGATGTAGTGCTGCAGCTCCTGCGCCTTGTTCATGGGGTTGACAGGCACCACCACCGCATCCAGCCGCAAGATGGCAAAGTGCGTGATCACCAGCTGCGGACAGTTCTGCATATTGAGCACCACCCGATCGCCCTTGCGCACACCCAGGCGCGCCAGTTGCCCGGCCATTTGCTCACAGGCCGCCTGAAGGGCGCGGTACGTCCAGCACTGCCCCATGAACACCACAGCGGTTTTATCGGGGTAACGCCGCGCACTCACCTCCAGATTGACCCAAAGCGAGGTGCTGGGCGGTGTCAGGTGCAAAGGCAGGCGCGTGGGCCAGACGGCAACGTGGCGAGGCATGGGCGAAGTCTCCTAATCGTGGCCTGCATCTTAATCAGCCTTGTTTTGCTGCCATGCCCCCTGCTTGTCACGGCAGGGACGCCTGGGCGCCAGCCATTTACTTTCACAAGTTTCAATCCCTTTGGTAAATTTGACAACTTTGTTATCCATTATTTAAAATGGCGCCATGCAAAACCGAGCCAAAACCCACCTTATTGACGACTATTGCGGTACCACCTACGCGGCCAAACTTTTGGGGCTGTCCGTTGGCACCGTGCAATCCCTGGTCGAAAGAAACGAGTTGCACGCCTGGAAAACGCAAGGCGGTCATCGCCGCATTTCCATGCCCTCGATCCGCGAGTACCAGCGCAAACTCAATATGCCCCAGACCAGCGGTGACGCCGGCCAGCCTCAGCTCAAGGTGCTGGCGGTGGACGATGACCCCATCGTGCTGGAAATGCTTCGGGAATTTGCGCTCAATTGCCGGTTTCCTGTGGACCTGAGCACCATGTCCTCGGGTCTCGAAGCGTTGATTGACATCGCCAGCATCCAACCCCATGTGCTGATCGTTGACCTGAACATGCCCGATGTGGATGGCTTTGAAGTGTTGCGCAAGCTGCGCGGCAATGTGCAGTTTGACAAAATGTCCTGCTTGGCCGTTTCGGCACTGACACCCGAAGAAATCGAAGCCCGTGGCGGCTTGCCCGAAGGCGTTGTCTTCATGTCCAAGCCACTCAAGACACAGTGGCTCAATGGTTTCATGGTCGCCATCCTGACCACGCTGCAGGCCAGCAAGCCCAAGGCCATCCGCTGAACTGCACCGTCTGCGCCAAAGAAAAAAGCCCACAACTTTCGTTGTGGGCTTTTTGTATAAATGGCGCGGCTGGCAGGAATCGAACCCACGACCCCTTGGTTCGTAGCCAAGTACTCTATCCAGCTGAGCTACAGCCGCGCAAGACCGCTAGTATAGCACAGCTTTTTCGGGGATCTTCTCTGAAGCTTTGCTTTTTTGGTTTTTGCTGGATGCCTCAACAAAATGGGCTGGCACCTTGGTGAGCCGTCGGCTTGACCAAGGCCTGTCGCATGACACTCTGGGCGACAAGGCAGAGGTGGGGTTCATTTTTTCATGACGGCGATCGTCTGCACCAGGGTCTGGGCATCGAAGGGCTTGGTGATGAAGCCGTCAAAACCAGCCTGCTCGCATTGCTGACGGACGTCCGCTTCCACATTGGCGGTGAAAGCCAGCGTGGTGACGCCGCACAAGGGTTCCGGGTAAGTGCTGCGCACGGTCTTGAGGACGTCGATCCCGCTGATGTCGGGCATGACGATGTCCAGCAGCACCACGTCGTAGTACTGCGCGGCCATTTTTCCCAGCGCCTGGTGGCCGTCTTCGGCCTGGTCGATGGTGCTTTCGGGCAGGGCCTTGCGCAAGGTGGCCGTGGCCACCATGCGGTTCATGGCGTGGTCGTCCACCACCAGGATGCGCAGCGGATGCCGGACCGCTGCGGCTTCGGCTGTGGCCTGTGGTGTGGCCGCCGCCGTGGTGGGGGCGTGTTCATGCGCCAGCGCTTCGCGCATGGGCAGCTGCACGCGGAAGGTGGAGCCCTGACCCACGGTGCTGCTGACCTCGATCCGGCCCTGCCAGTTGTCGATCAGGCTCTGGGTGATGGACAGCCCCAGGCCATTGCCCTGCAGGGCGCTGCCCTTCGGCGTCTGGCGGGCGTTGGCCAGCTGGTAGAAGGGCGTGAAGATTTTTTGCTGGACGGCGGCCGGAATGCCCGGCCCGGTGTCGTTCACGCTCAGCAACAAGGTGCCGCTGCCCTGATCGTTGCGGGTGTAGCCCACCTGCAGTTCGACCCGGCCTTTTGCAGTGAATTTGATGGCGTTGCCCAGCAGGTTCAGCATCACCTGGGTCAGCCGCTGGGGGTCGGTGTGCACCCAGGCAGGCAGATCGGGCGATGTGGTGCAAAGGTAATCCAGGCCTTTTTGCTGGGCCTGCAGACGCAGCGTGCCAAACACATGCTCGATCAATGCGGGCAGGGCCACGGCTTGCATGGCCAGCGTGAACTGGCCGTGGCGGATCTGGGCGTAGTCGAGCAGGTCATTGACGATGCCCAGCAAGTGGGTGGTGCTGGTGCTGGCGTGCGCGATGTGTTCGCTGGCCTCTTCGGGCAGGTCCTGCCTTTGGCGCAGCAAGGCCAGGTAGCCATGGATGGCGTTCAGCGGGGTGCGCATTTCATGGCTGACGCTGGAGAGGAATTTGTCCTTGTGCTCGTTGGCCAGACTCAGCTGCTCGGTCAAGGTACGCAGACGCTGGTTGTCCTTGGCGATCTTGCGCAGCCGGTTGGAGGCAACGCCGTGGACGGTGCTCAGCAGCACCATCTGCGTGAGGATGAAGGTGCCGAACATCATGGCGGCCAGAAGCTGCTCGGTGGGCCTGGACAGGCCCGGCGCGCCGGGTGCGTCGGGCACCAGGCCATAAAAGGCCAGCACGGTGACGAAGGACAGGGCCAGAAAGGTGTAGGCCCAGCGCAGCGAGGCCATGAACAAAGGCAGCAGCGGCACGATGCCCAGCCAGACCATGACCGGAGAACTGATCCCGCCGAGCAGATGGGCGTTGAACAGCACCAGCGCCAGCAGCGTGAGTTCGTAGATCAGCAGCGCGATCTTGGGGTAAGGGGTGTACTTCCAGAGGGCAATGGACAGTGCAATCAGGCACAGCCCAATGTAGGCCGACCAGGCCGAGTCCTGCAGGCCGACCGCGTGCAGGCCCACACCGATGGGCAGCAGAAAGACAAAGGCCGAGAGGGCAAAGGCCAGAAAAAAGATGTCACTGGGCCGGCGCTTGCCAACCGGCATGCGGCGTTTGAACTGGCTGAGCAGCTGGTGGTTGATGCTGGCGAGTTCCATGGTGCCTGATCCGTCGGCCAGGATGGCGGCGGGGGGCCATCTGGCACTGTCTGTGGACGATCATAGCCGACTTGATTCATGCCATTGGAGTCACCTGCACCCGACATGGATGCGGGCCAGGCATCAAGATCCCAGCGCGGCTGCCTTGCCCCACCTTTGAACCACTGAACACCCCGATAGTGTAGTATTAATGCTTAAATTAAGACTTCGGCTGCTCTGACCGCATCTTGAACGCCGTCTTCAAATTCGGCCTGGCAGCCTGGGGTCAGGGCTTTGGCACAGGGCTCCTGTGCCGAAGCCCAGCACCAGGCATTGGCAAGCAATTCCTGCTTGCACGCATGCAACAACTTCAGGGGGATTTATGTCCAAGAACGAATCGAAAAAAAACAATGGGGCTGACCGTGCCCACACCAAACCAGGCGAGACACACCAAGAAAGCCATGGTTCAGGATCAGGGTCAGGCTCGGGGCATGGTGACAAGCTCTTGAGCGGTGACATCTACAGCTTCACCGTGCTCGATGGTGCCGTGACCACCGCGAGCATGAAACTGCCCTCAGGCACCACCGTCTCGATGCCGTTGAACACCGGCATCGTCTACAGCGTTTCGGGCAGCGACATCGTGGCGACCCGCAGCACCAGCCAGGCGATTGACACCATCGTCTACCGGGACACCAACGCCAATGGCTTTTACGAGATCGTCGCCAACGCACAGGTTGAAACCGCTGTGCCCACCGTCAACTTGCAAGGCTTTGTGAGCCGTGAGCAGCTCAAGATGACCCTGGGCGCCGACGGCGTGGTGACTGGCGTCTCCCAGCTCAACGGCAAGGGCGGCGAAAAAGTGCTGCTGTCGGCCACGGTCAGCAACAGCAGCACCAGCTGGACGGTGCAGCAAAACCTGCTGGTCGAAACCAGCACTTCAGGCTCTGGGCTGGCGCGCTGGGAAATCTTCCGCGACGGCAACAAGGACGGCATCTACACCGAAGTGGCCCATGGCACCGGCCCCCTGATTGACCTGACCGGCGTGGTCACCGCCACCAACGCGGTGGTGGCCTCGCTCTAAGGCCAGAGCCCCGGCCCACGCTGCGGTGGGCCAGGTTCACACAGCGCCTGTGTGTCTGTTCGTTCGTTAGCGAAATGGGTCGTTCATCGTCCGCTTTTGCAAGGCGTGAACTTTGACTTTCACATACAGAACCCCTTTCGTTGAAAAAAGGGGACTTCTCAGCCTGTGGCTCCAGGGGACGATGACCTTTCAATCTTGATCCGGAGATATTTTTATCATTTTATATTTTCAGAATTTTTTATTTTCAAATGTGATTTTTAAACTTAATTTTCAAATCATTTTCAATCAAATATAAAAATGCATAATACAATCAAAAGATGAGCATTTCACTCAAGTTTTAGTTGATTTTTAATATTGATAATCAATGTTCTGCTAAGGAAATAATTTCCGCAATTAGGAAAAATATCCATGTGCAATATTGCTGACTGTGCGTTAATGCTTTTTATATTGAGAATCATAAATCAGGAGGACGGGCCTTGGAGTCAAAGCAATTGCTGATGCAATGTTTGGTCACTACACACAGGTGGGAATTGTCCAGTCATCCTCTTTTTGGAACCTATGTTGGGCGCCATGTTTGTATGTGCATTATCGGAGAATTGAATGAATCAAGTGACATTATCAAGATAAAGTCCTTGAAACAAATATTCAGCAGCACATCAATAACAGACCGGGCCATCAGATTGAAACTCCGAGAGTTGGAAAAAGAAGGCTATATAGAGATGGACAGTGAGTCTTTTGATTCCAGGTACAGAAAATTGGTTGTCACAGAAAAATTCAAGTCGATCATTGGCGATTATGAAAAAGAGATTTTTTCTATTTTTTGCAAAGATCTCGTGCTGCTGAAGAAATAAGGCACGCCATGCCACTGACGCCATTGAAATCCGTCCTGGCTCAAGTGAGCCCACGATGCGCAGACAGGGTCACATGCGAATCCTGCATTGCTATGACAAAACCACTTGCCTTTGCAATCTGCTCTACCTGCTCCATCAAATCCCCCTCTCCGTTCACGCGAACTTCTGGGTTGAAAGGCTCTTCATAAGTTGATCCGATGCCCGTCAACCTGGGCAGCTTGCCGTTTTTTGCCTGTTGATAAAGCCCCTTCGCATCCCGCGCCATGCAAGCACTCAGTGGCGTAGCCACATGCACCTCCACAAACGTGCCGCGAGCGAACTGGGCGCGCGCTGCAGCCCGCGCAGCGCTGTAGGGTGATATCGCGCTCACGACCACACTCAATCCTTCATCCAGCAGCAAACGGGCCATGGAGGCCAAGCGACGGCTGTTTTCAAAACGATCATTCAGGCTGAACCCCAAGTCGCTGCACAAACCCTTGCGCACAACATCGCCATCGAGCACCACCAACCGCACCGTGCCATCGGCATTCCAGTGCGCCTGCATGGCCCGTGCCAGCGTGGTCTTGCCCGCGCCCGAATAGCCCGTCATCCAATAGCAACAGGGGTGGCTCACAGCACTGTGACCTGTTGGAGGTTTTGCCCGGCAAGCTGCCAAAACTGCGCGGGCACAAACTTGTTGAACAGGTCCGGCGGAAGGCCTGGCTGCGTGCGCGGCAAACGCATCTGCGGCTGCACCGTGGGCAGCCCGGGCATGCCCAGCACGGCATCGCGCTCGGGCGCATCAAAAGCCAACTGGCTGACATCGTGCTCAAACCAGGGCTCGCCCAGCGCCTCGTACAAGGCCTTGAGCGTGCGCTCGGGCTGCGCCGTCAAATGCTCGTAGGGCACCACCACCAGGCGCTGGGCCAGCGGACCGAACCAAGCCTCGCGCAACGTCGTCAGGGGCAGCCCCACAAAACCATGGCCCGGATTCATCATCTGCTCCACCCGTTGGTAGACGGTGGCCGGTCGCTGGAACTGAAAGATCGACGACATCTGCAAGGGGTTTTTGTCCAGCATGCGCTCCACGCTGTCGAGCACCCAGCCCAGCTCGCGCACACAGCACACCACCCGCATCTGCGGAAACAGCTCGGCCAGCAAAGGCAGATGCCCCGTCCACAGACGGTTGGTGTCAAACACCACCTTGTCGCCGTGGTCGGGGTAATACGCCGCAAACAAACCCCGCAGCATCCGCTGACGCAAGGCATCGTCCGTCACCGGTGCAAACTCCTGGTGGCTGAGCGCCGGCAGCACCGTGCTCAGCACGCCCTGCACCGCGCTGCTCACATCGGCGCTAAAGCGGGGGTTCTGTCGCAACACCGCACTCAGCAAAGTCGAGCCTGCACGAGGCAGGCCGGAGATGAAATGTATCTGCATCATCAATATCACGCCATACGACTGCGACTACAGGACCAAATGACCATTCGTCATCCCTGGGCCTCGCCCAATCAGGCGACGATCACCCCGCTGGTCTTGAGCTGTGCCAGCGTCTGGCTGCTCAGGTCCACACCCTGCAACACAATGGTCTGCGTGGCGGTGCCTGCACCTGCGCCATCCAGATCCACCACCAAGGTGGTGTTGCCACCGGCAAACGACTTGGTCACCCACTGGGTCAGGTCGCTCGTGCTTGAGTTGTAGCCGCCTTGCAGCAAGTTCGTCAGACTCAGCTTGTCGCCTGCACCCGCACCTGAATTGGCCGCCGAATTCCAAACCTCAAAGTTCTTGACCGTGTGCGTGTTGACCGCGGCATTGGCCGTGTTGATCACCACGGTGTCGTTCACACCGTTGGTCAGTGCGATCGGCACCGCACCCGTGGCACTGCTGACCGGCGCTTCCACGCCGCCCAAAGCGTCGGTGTAGCTGGCTTTCACGCTGATCGCCTTGTCGGCCTGGGCCGAGGCCAGCACCAGGCTGGCGCTGGTTGCGCCCGAGATGTTGGTGCCATCGGCCATCCACTGGTAACCGATGGTCACCCCCGTCAGGCCGTCCAGATCGGTCACCACCGCGTTCAGAGTGTTGCCCACATCGACTGTGCCGTTGATGGCCACCGTGCCCACGTCGTTGACGTTGGCCACATTGCTGGTCGCCACACTGCCCACCTTGAAGGCGCTGTCGCTGGCCGAGGTCAACACCACCGTCACAACCTTGCCCACCTCGCTTTGCTGCAGGGTGTAACTGGCACTGGTGGCACTGGTGATGTCCACACCATTGGCCTGCCACTGGTAGTTCACACCGCTGCTGAGGGCGTAGTTCACGCTCAGGGGGCTGTTTTGTGTGGCCGTGCCGGTGAGGGTCGGGTACACCAGGTCCTGCACCTTGAAGGCGTCGTTCACAACGCTGGCCCCGGCGCTCACCACCGCCGCGTTGAGGGCGCTCAGGTTGAAATCGCTCACATCCGTCACACCGGCGGCGGCGTAGTCGGCCTTGCCCGGGGTGGCGTTGGTCTGGTTGGTGGCATAGGCCACGATCTTGGCCAGCGCCGTGGTCTGTGCACTCAGTTGCTGATTGGACAGCACCAGTTGGTCGTGCGCCACCAGGGTGTCGCGCAGCGCGGCAAAGCTGCCCATGCCCGTGCTGGCCAGCGTCACGCCGGTCAGGTTCATGACCATGTAGGGCTCAAAGCCCGAGCCATCGGCCTTGCCGTTGTAGTCCACCTGCACCTGGGCCACACCTGCGGTGCCGCCGTTGGTGCCCGCGTCCACCACCCGCACAAAGTCGTTGATGTTGCTGCTGCCCCAGGTAAAGCCCTGCAGCAGGTCCACCACATTGATGACGTCGGCATTGGCCCCCTGCCCCTTGAAGGCGCCAAAGTCGGTGATGGTGTCCATGCCCACATTGCCCTTGCGGTACACAAAGGTGTCATGCCCACCAACACCCGTCAAGGTGTCGCCCGTGGCGCTGGCCGTGCCGGCATTGGCCACCGGACCACCGTAGCCTGCCAAGGTTTCGTTGGCGCTTGTGCCCCCCAAGGTGTCCACCCCGTTGGTGCCCGACACCACCGAGCGCCCTGCCACCGTCGCCGTATCGGCCACCGGCGTGACCGTCAGCTGGCTCACGGTTCGCACGGTGCTCTCACCGTCGCTCACCTGCAAGGTCAAGTCACGGTAATAGTCCGGCGGGGTGTTGCCCGTGTTCTGGTACTGCACCGCCTGCACCACGGTTTGCACCGCAGCCGCCTGGTCCGCTTTGCTCAGGCTGGAGCCGGTGAAACTGAAATCCACTTCCAGCGCCTTGCCCACACCATTCAAGCTGCTGTTGACCGTGCCAATCGCCACCCCGTTGTACAGCACCGAGCTGCCATTCAAAGTTACGCCGGCACCGGCCTTCAAGCTGAACTGGTCTTCGGCATACATGTCACCCAAGCTCACCTGGATGCTGGCATGGCTGAAGTCCTGTGCGTAGACAGCACCATCGGCCCCCAAAGTCACGCCGCCAAACAATGCGGTCAAGCCCGCCTTGGCCTGTGCTTCGGTCAGCGTGGTGGCGGTGGCGCTGCTCAGGGTCAATTGGCCCAATTGCAGGTTGCCGCTGGCCACGAGGCTGGCAAGCGTCTGGCTGGCGACGCCAGCGCCCTTGATCAGCGCCACGTTTTGCCATGCACCCGATGTGTTTGTGGCTTGCAGCAGCAAGTTGCTGGTGCCAACCAGAGGCGTGAAACCATCGCTGGCCATGTCGCCTGCTTGCACCACCCGCAGCACGCTGGCCACGCTGGCCGCGTCACGCGCACCGGTGTAGCCCAGCGCCGTCAGCAGGCCCGACACATTGATGGTGTCGCTGTTGGCCACCTGCCCCGCGCCTGCCGCAAACTGACCCAGCGTGAAGCTGATGATGGTGGCCGGTGTGTTCAGGTTCATGAGGCTGTTGAACACCACTTTGTCGTGTCCGCCATTGCTCAAGTCGATCGTGTCACCTACCTCACCCACGTTGGCCCCGTTGGGCGTGAAGGTGTCATCCCCCGCATCGCCCACCATCCAGTCGGCATAGCGCGTGCCCACCCAATTGCCCCCATCGGTGGCGGTGCTGCGGTTCTCGCGTGCCACGGTGATCACATCCTTGCCGCCTGGAGACACTGCCGTGAGCTGGCTGTCCACCACCTCGCGCAGCGCACTGCTGGCAATGCCCGCCACCCCCAGGCCCGACTTGCCGGTGAGCACCGTCACCCCTTGGTCGTTGCCAGGGTAGCGCACCACCACGTCGTAGGTCTTGGCCGAATCCAACCCAAAGAACTCGGCATACGGCAGACCCGCTCGCGACATGTAAGACCCAAGCACGTTGTTGCCGATCAACTGCGTAGCCACCAGCGCACCGGTGGCGCTGTCATACAGCGTCACCGTGGCGCCTGCCGCCAGGCTGTCGTTGCCCGTGCTGTTGTCCACCCGCACGCGCAGGTAGGTATTCTCTGCCACCACGCTTTGGTTCTGACTCAGGCTAATCTCGTTATTGGCGCCTATCACCGCCATGTCGATGCTGCGGTCACCGTTCACATCCATGGCCGAGAGTTGGGTCGATTTGAAATTGTTCAGAACCTGACCAGGTCGGTCAAACAGCGTATTGCTGTCTATCTGTTGCAGCGTACCGCTGCGGTTGAGCCACACCTTCACATTGCTGGTTGTTTCACCCACAATCAGGTCTTGCCAGCCGTCACCGTTCAGGTCAGCCACCACCACATGTGATTCTGAATTGTTTCCACCACTGTAGCCCACCGCACTGGTCACATCGGTGTAGCGCCCGTTGCCCAAGCCTCGAAGCACCTGTTGGCCATTGAACACATCCAGCACCCCGTCGTTGTTGATGTCCAGGGTGGTGGTATGGGATGCAGAATACCCAGAAATCGGAAATGCCGCTGTGGATTTGGTGAAGCCAGAGCCATCGCCATTGGACAGGCGAATGCCGTAGCCGGGATCGCCATACACCACATCCAGGTAACCATCGGCATTGGCGTCAAACAAGGACACCACTCTGTCGCTCAGGTTGTCACCACCCACCCCTACCTGCTTGCCGTTGGCCACCCACAAGCGCGCCCCTCCGTTGCTGACGGAAGCCAGCTGGCCTGTGCCCAACACGTCCGCCACGGCCACATACGCCGACTGAGCACTATTGGCACTTGCGCCGCTCACATTGCTGTCAAATTTGGCGCCCGAGGTGCTGGCAAACCACACGTTGTTCTTGACGGTGACGAAGTCTTTGACGCCATCGTTGTTGATGTCGACCAAATACCCCGTTGATGCAATGTCGACAAACGTGGACACATTGACCGCAGCGATCCACGAGGTATTCGCCCCTTTCACAAAACCACCTGAGGGGGTCTGTGTATAAGCAAAGCCGCTCACCACATCGACCAGGCCATCGTTGTTGAAATCAATCAACTGACCACCGGTAGCATTCACCGCACCACTCAAACTGGTCAGGTTGGTCGTGAGCACAGGCAGAATGGTCACGTTCAAAGACTGCGAGAGCGGCGACGTGTTGCCTGCCACATCGGTCTGGCGCACCAGGTATTTGTAGCTGCCCAGTGCCAGATCGGTGCCGGGCTGCCAGCTCCACGCGCCCGAGCTGGCCTCTGCGGTGAGCGTGGCCAACACCGTGCTGGTGCCATCGCCTTCATCACGCAGCACTTGCACTGAGGCACCGGCTTCGGCGGTTCCTGTGAGCACCGGGCGGGTGTTCTGGGTGCGACCGTCGCCAAGGGTGCCGGTGTCGTTGCTGGCAGTGGCCAGCAAGCCGATGCTGGGCGCGAGCGCCGCGCGATCTACCGTCAACGCCAAAGCCGCACTGTTGGCCGAGGTATTGCCTGCCGCATCGGTTTGGGTGGCGGTGAGGCTGTAGGCAACACCGCTGGCACTGCCGGCCAGGTTGTCCAATGTCGCTTGCCAGGCACCATTGCTCCCCGCCTGCACGCGGGCCAGTTGCTGTGTGCCGTTGTACACACTCACCCAGGCACCCGCTTCAGCGTCTGTGCCACTGACATGGATGCTGGACTGGCTGGTACGACCATCGCCAGACAAGCCCGTGTCGTCGGCGCTCACCAGGAGTGGCGTTGCCAGGGTTGCAGCCAGCGTGTCGACCTGCAACACATAAGCCGCAGAAGCACTCGACGCGTTGCCTGCCGCATCCACCTGCACCGCAGTCAAGCTGTGGCTGCCGCTGCTCAGGGTGGAAGTCTGTACCCGCCAATTGCCTGTGGCGTCGGCCACGCCCACACCCAGCAAGGTACTGCCTTCAAACAGGCGCACACTGGCCCCTGCGCTGGCGCCACTGCCCGTGATGAGCGAACTCCCCAAACGGGTCAGCTTGTCGCCCACCGTGCCGGTGTCGCTGGCTGCATCCAGGGCCAGCCCTGTGAGCACAGCACCAGGCTGGCTGTCAATGGTCACACGCAGGCTGCCCAGCACTTTATCGGCTTGACTGGTGTTCTTGGCGGTCAAGGTGTAGGTGTTGTCGGCCAGCGCCGTTGAGGGCGTGATGCTCCAATTGCCTGCGCTATCGGCCAGGGTGGTCCCCAATGCGGTGCTGTCGTTGTACAGGGTGACCGTATCGCCTGCAGCGGCCCCACCGCCCACCACGCTGGGGGTGGTGCGTGAGGTGATGCCATCGCCCAAAGCACCGGTATCGCTGCTGCTTTGCAGACTGATCATCGGCGAGGTGGCACCCGCGCTGTAGGCCACGGCCAGCGCTGCACTGGTGGCAGACATATTGCCTGCCACGTCAGTTTGCCTGGCTGTGATGCTGTTGCTGGCCGCGAGATCAGCGCCCAGGGTCAGGCTCCAGCTGCCATCGGCGCCCACCAGCGCAGTGCCCACCGACTGGGTGCCCGTGGTCGTTGTGTTGAACACTTCAACCGTCGCGCCTGTTTCGCCATAGCCTTTCAGCGTAGGATGCAACTTGTTGGCCACGATGCCATCGGCACTGGTGTAGAGCACGTCGGTGCTGGACATGCTGAGTGCCGTGATGTTGCCAACCACACTGTCCACTGTGATGGTTTTGGCCACCGAGGCGGCACTGCGGTTGCCTGCCGCATCGACTTGTCTGACGGTGATGCTGTGTCCCCCTTGCGCCAGCGCAAGCGTGGGACTGACGCTGTAGAGCCCGCTGGCATCTGCCAGGGCCGTGCCCACCAGCAGGCCGTTGTCGTACAGCTCGACGCTGGCAGCCCCCTCCACCGTGCCCGTGAACTCGGGCGTGGCCAAACGGGTCACCCCGTCGATGAGGTTGCTGCCAGTGTCTTGTCCACTGCCCAGGCTGGCCTGCGCAGGGGCACTTGCGGTCGTGGTGTCGACGATCAGGTTGGCAACGCTCACAACGCTGCTGGTGTTTTTAGACAAGTCCACCGCCTGCGCGGTGATGACGTGCCCGCCCTCTGCCAACGTGGCGTTATAGGTCCAGGCGCCCGTGCGATCCGCCTTCACATTCGCGATCAACACGCCGTTGTCATACAGGTTGACAGAAGGGGCGTCGGTCGATGCCGTGGCCGCCTGCACCGTGCCTGTGAACCACTGTGAGGTGATGTTGGTGACCCCGTCGCTGCTGCTGCGTCCGCTGTCGCCGCCTGCCTGCACCGACACCTGTGGTGCAGTGGGCGCACTCGTCAAGGTTTTGAACACATAAGGACTGGACAAGGCAGACACATTGCCGGCCACATCGGTGACCTGTGTGGTCAGACTGTGCGATCCACTGACCTGCAGTGAAGCGGCCAGATCCAGGCGCCAATTGCCCAAGGCATCGGCCGTGACGGTGTCAACCAGGCTGTTGTTGTCGTACACAGCCACACGAGCGCCGGCCTCGGCGATGCCGCTGACGAGCGTGCTCAGCCCGGAGGCTTTGCTGACGCTGAAGCGCACGCCACTGCTGTCCGTGGCACTGCTGGCCAAAGCAGGCGTGGTGAAGGCGACAAAGGTATCCACCACCAAAGTCAACACAGGTGAAGCCACCGAACTGGCGGCGCTGGCACCACTGCCCACCACTTGCACCACGCTGAGCCGGTTCGTGTCGTTCAGCGTTGAGCTGTAGCTGGCGGCATTGAAGCTGTAGCTGCCATCGGTCTGCGCCGTAGTGCTGGCGACCTGAACGCCATTGGCCCACAGCTGCACGGTGGCACCGCTTTGGGCCCCTGAGCCCGTGAGCACAGGCTTGGCCAAATTGATGATGTTGTCGCTGCTGCTCAGCCCCGTGTCCTGCCCGGCGCCCAGCGTGGGTGCCGCCAGGGTGGCGGGCACACTGGCGTTGGCACTGAGCGATGGGTCCACGCTGAAGCGGCTCTGAACCGTGGGAGAGTCGTTGCCGGCCAGATCGGTCGATTGCACGCTGACGTTATAGCCCGTGACGGCTGCAGGCGCCAAGGCAAGCTGCACGCGCCAGACGCCGTTCAAATCGGCTTGCGTGGTGAAGGTGCTTGTCTCTATCGTCACGCGCACAGTGGCATAAGCCTCGGCGGTGCCGCTGAGGATGGGATTCTTCCCCTGTGGCCCGCTGAAGGCGTTAAGGGTGGGCGCGTTATTGACTGTATCCACGGTGAGCGAGACCGGGCCCGAGCGCGCCGACACATTGCCAGCGGCGTCTTGCTGCTGAACGCTGAAGCTCTTTACACCATCGGTCTGTGCCGTAGTGGTGTAGCTCCAGTTGCCACTGCCATCGGCCTGCACCGTGCCGATCACGCTGCTGCCCGAGTACACCTGCACCCAGGCGTTGGCGTCTGCCTTGCCGCTCAATGTAGGCGTGACCACGTTGGTGATGCCGTCTCCCTTGGCACCGCTGTCGCTGGCACTGGCCAGTTGCAGGGTCGGTGCGCTCGGGGCCGTGGTGTCCACCGTCAGGGCTGTTGCACCACTGGTGCGTGCCACTGTGGTGTCGGCATTGAGCTCTTTGACCACCAGGCTGTGGGTGCCTTCTGCCAGCAGGCTGCTCATGCTCCACACGCCGCTGGCATTGGCCACCGCCGTGCCTGCTTTGCTGCTCACGCCGTTGAAGGTATCCCACAACTCCACCGTGGCATTGGCTGCCGCCTTGCCGCTGAAGCTGGGCGTGGTGGCGTTGGTGATGCCGTCGCCCACACTGCCGCTGTCACTGACCGCTGCCAGTTGAGGTGCGCTCAGCACGCTGCTGTTCACCGTGACGGTGGTGGCCCCAGAGCCTGCGTCCGTCAAGGCCACGACCTGCGCACTCAGGTTGCCTGCCAGGTCGGTTTGCTCTGCCTTGAAGGTGTGCGCTCCATTGCTCAAACCACTGACCACCAAACTCCACCCCCCTTGGGCGTTGACGGTGGCCGTGCCCAGGCTGGCCACGCCGTCGTACACGCGCACGGTGGCACCCACTTCGCCTGCCCCCGTGAGGGTGAGCGTGCTGGCGCTGCTGGCCGGCACGGTGTTGACCGTTGGCACTGCAACAACCGTGTCGTAGTTCACGCTTTGTGCCGCGCTGGCCGCGCTGGTGTTGCCTGCTGCATCGGTTTGCGTGGCTCTGAAGGTGTACACCTTGTTGGCCACCAGGGCCGTGTTGCTGCCCGGAGTGACGCCGGTGGTGACGCCCGTGTCCACACTCCAGGCGCCGCTGGCGTTGGCCAGCGTGGTGTAGCTTTGGCTGGCGGTTCCATCTGCCGCCGTGGCCGTGAGGGTGATGGTCGCGCCCGCTTCGGCGCCTGTGCCCGCCACCACGGGTGCCACTTTGGTGTTCGCTGCCAAAGTGGTGATCGTCGGTGCATTGGCGGCTGTGTCCACCGTGAGCGACAAGGCGCTGGAGGTCAGATTCTTTGTGACGTCTCTGGCGGTGATGTTGTGCACACCGTTGCTCAAACCCGTGCTGGGCGTGAAGCTCCAGCTGTTGCCTGTGGCGGTGACGGTGCCCAGCGAAGTGCTTCCATCCAGAATCTCCACCTGTCCGCCCGAGGTGATGGCGTTGCCGCTGAGGGTGGGCGTGGTGACGTTCGTCACACGGTCGCCCTTGAGGCCGCTGTCGCTGGCTGTGGCCAGGCTGGGCATGCCCATGGCGGCCGCGCTGACCGTGAAACCATAGGCGGCACTCTCCGCGCTGGTGTTCCCCGCCAGGTCGGTCTGTTGGGTGGTGATGCTGTGCGTGCCGCTGGTGATGCTGCTGGCCTGGAAGCTCCAGGCGCCAGTGCTGTCCACCAAGGCCGTGCCCAAGGTGGTCTTGCTGCCACTGCTGGACGTGTCGTAGATCGTGACGGTGGCGCCTGCTTCGCCCGTGCCGAGGATGAAAGGCTGGGAAGAGAATGTCGCCTGCAATGTCGATGGCGTGCTCAGGGTCGTGGTGTAGCCCGCTGTGGTGCCTGTGCCCCCCACTTTCACTGCGCCGCCATTGCCCGCTGTCAGTTGCGTGTAGGTGTAGCTGCTCAGCGCTTGACCCGATGCAAACACGTCCACATTCGCCACGTTGGTCAGGTCGGTGCTGTTGGTGCTGCCCAGGGCATAGACCTTGACCGAATCGATGGCATAAAACGCCCCCAGATCAATCTGCACCCAGCCGTCGGAAGTGTTGGTGCCGGAGGCGTAGCCGTTGCCACCGTCACGGGTGAGGTTGCCGTTGGTGATGCCCGACACCGGATAGACCGACGCGCTCTGACTTGCGGTTCCTGCTGTCACGGATTTGTTGAGTGCAACGTTCACCCCGTTGCAATACACCTCCACTTCGTTGACCCACAGCTGGTTGGTGGCTGCCCCTGTTTGTTTGAGCAGCACATAACGCACCGAACCCGCTGGCAGTAAGACCGGCGCAGCCACTGTGCCATCCATGACTACATTCAAAGCCACACTGGCCGCGCTCAGGTTGCCCGCCACATCCAGCTGCTTGGCACTGAAGCTCTTCGCACCATCGGTCTGTGCCGTGGTGGTGTAGCTCCAGTTGCCACTGCCATCGGCCTGCACTGTGCCGATCACACTGCTGCCCGAGAACACCTGCACCCAGGCATTGGCATCGGCCTTGCCGCTCAATGTAGGAGTGACTACGTTGGTGATGCCGTCTCCCTTGGTGCCGCTGTCGCTGGCACTGGCCAGTTGCAGGGTCGGGGCGCTCGAAGCCGTGGTGTCCACCGTCAGGGCTGTCGCTGTACTGGTGCGTGCCGGCGTGGTGTCCGCATTGAGCTCTTTGACCACCAGGCTGTGTGCACCCTCGCCCAACGTGCTGCTGGTGGCGGCCAGCGTCCACACACCGCTGGCGTTGGCCACCGCCGTGCCCACTTTGCTGCTCACGCCGTTGAGGGTGTCCCACAACTCCACCGTGGCATTGGCTGCTGCCTTGCCGCTGAAGCTGGGTGTGGTGGCGTTGGTGATGCCGTCGCCCACAATGCCGCTGTCGCTGACCACTGCCAGTTGAGGTGCGCTCAGCACAGTGCTGTCCACGGTGGTGCTTGCCGTGACCTGCGCGCTGAGGTTACCCGCCGCATCCGTTTGTTCTGCCTTGAGCGTATGTGCTCCATTGCTCAACCCACTGACCACCAAACTCCACCCACCTTGGGCGTTGACGGTGGCCGTGCCCAGGCTGGCCACGCCGTCGTACACGCGCACGGTGGCGCCCACTTCGCCTGCACCCGTGAGGGTGAGCGTGCTGGCGCTGCTGGCCGGCACGGTGTTGACCGTTGGCACTGCAACAACCGTGTCGTAGTTCACGCTTTGTGCCGCGCTCGCTGCGCTGGTGTTGCCTGCAGCATCCGTTTGCGTGGCTTTGAAGGTATACACCTTGTTGGCTGCCAAGGCCGTGCTGCTGCCTGCAGCAACGCTCGTGTCCACACTCCAGGCGCCGCTGGCGTTGGCCAGCGTGGTGTAGCTTTGGCTGGCGGTTCCATCTGCCGCCGTGGCGGTGAGGGTGATGGTAGCGCCCGCTTCAGCGCCTGTGCCCGCCACCACGGGTGCCACTTTGGTGTTGGCCGCTGGCGCGGTGATCACCGGCGCATTGGCGACGGTGTCCACCGTGAGCGACAAGGCGCTGGAGGTCAGATTTGCGGTGAGGTCTTTGGCGGTGATGGTGTGCACACCGTTGCTCAAACCTGTGCCAGGCGTGAAGCTCCAGTTGGTGCCAGCGGCGGTGACGGTGCCCAGCGAGGTGCTGCCGTCCAGAATCTGCACCTGTCCGCCAGGCGTGATGGCGTTGCCTGTGAGTGTGGGCAGGTTGACGTTCGTGAGATA